>Ga0299914_10003511_pt1 | contig 11091 bp, 8 predicted proteins | sample RVTome_10_FD_201361 | JGI IMG/M metagenome (GOLD analysis project Ga0299914, IMG submission 201361) | Soil microbial communities from uranium-contaminated site in the Upper Colorado River Basin, Wyoming, United States - RVT153D57 (version 2) ... | reverse complement strand
TTCCCGATCCAGTTGCCGGACCTCGCCAATCGGTATAACGTGAACGTGCCCATTGCGAACCCCGCCGGACGCTTCGCACTTGCGGTACTCGAAAGCGACTATCTGGTCGACCTCGAGTTGACGGCAATGGAAGCCGAGGGACGAGGCGAGATCGTTTCCACGCCGCGCGTCATTACCGCCAACCAGAAAGAAGCCCGCATCGAGCAGGGCGTCGAGATTCCCTATCAGGAATCGGCGTCTTCCGGCGCGACCACGACTCAGTTCAAGAAGGCCGTGTTGAGCCTCACCGTGACGCCGCAGATCACGCCCGACAACAACATCATCATGGATCTGCTCGTCAGCAACGACACCGTGGGCGACCTGGTCGCCAGCGCCACCGGCGGCTTCGTGCCGAGTATCGACACGCGGGTGGTTCAAACCCAGGTCCTGGTCAGCGACGGCCAGACCGTGGTGCTCGGCGGCATTTATGAAACAGAACGTCGTGAGACAATCACGAAAGTACCGGTGCTTGGGGATATACCAGGGGTGGGCAACCTGTTCAAATCGCGACAGACCACGTCGAACAAGTCGGAACTGCTGATCTTCGTGACGCCGAAGATTCTTACGGAAGGTTCCACCCTCCAGTAGCACGCCTGGCCGGCAGCGCGCCCGTCGTGCGGCGCGCTGCCGCGGTTCGAGCGGTGTCGCAGTGTCTGAAGAGACGTAGCGAGTCCGGCTTCAGGTCCGGACTCGCGCCGTTTTCGTGATCCGGTCTGACAACAAACTGACATTGAACAAGGACCATGGTGCATTGCGATCCGCAAAGCGGCTACGACGCTCGATCGCCGAACGGTAAATGAAGAATCCAAACAACCTGTTTCTCATAGGTCCGATGGGCGCCGGAAAGTCGGCGGTAGGTCGGCAGCTGGCAAGAATGCTGCACCTCGATTTTGTCGACAGCGACGATGAGATCGAGTCGCGAACCGGGGTCGATATTCCTTTTATCTTCGAGAAGGAAGGCGAGGACGGCTTTCGCAAACGCGAAGCTCGCGTCATCGACGATCTCTCGCAACTGGAAGGCATCGTCCTCGCCACCGGCGGCGGCGCCGTGGCCAACGCCGACAGCCGCAACCATCTCGGGGCGCGCGGCTTCGTCATCTACCTGTACACCAGCGTCAAGCAGCAGCTGGAACGCACCAATCGCGGACGGGAACGGCCAATGCTCGAGAACGGGGACAAGGCCCGTGTCCTGGAACGCCTGATGGCGGAGCGAGACCCCCTGTACCGCGAAATCGCGGACCTCGTCGTCAACACCGACGGCCGCCGCGTGCAGACCGTGGCCAGAGAGATTCAGCAGGCGCTTGCCGAGGGTACTTCGTAGTCCGTTCGCACGCCCCTCCCCCGATCAGGTAACCTACTCCGTCTCATCCGCGCCGAGCCTTGTGTCCGTGGCAACAACGACCGTAACCGTCACCTTGGGGCATCGCAGTTACCCGATCGTCATCGGCAGGAACCTGCTCGGCGGCAACTACGATATCGCCGCGCATCTGCCGGGTCCGGATTGCCTGATCGTCAGCAACGAGACGGTGGGGCCGCTTTATCTCGATCGGCTGAAGGCGAACCTGCCGGGCCGCAAACTCGATGCGCTTCTGGTGAAGGACGGCGAGGTCTGGAAAACCTTGGCAACCGCCTCCTCGATACTGGACCGCCTGGTCGGCATGCGTGCGCGGCGGGATGCAACGGTGATCGCACTGGGCGGCGGCGTGGTAGGCGACGTCGCGGGGTTCGCGGCGGCCTGTTACATGCGCGGCATAGCTTTCGTGCAGGTGCCGACGACCCTGCTGGCGCAGGTGGACTCTTCCGTCGGCGGCAAGACCGGCGTGAATCATGCCGGCGGCAAGAACCTGATCGGCGCGTTCCATCAGCCGCGGCTGGTTCTGATCGATACGGATACTCTCCTGAGCCTGCCGGACCGCGAATTTCGCGCCGGCCTTGCGGAGGTCATCAAACATGGCGCGATCGCGGACGCTCAATTTTTCGCATGGCTCGAGGAAAACATGGTGAAGCTCCTGGACAAGGACGCGGAGGCGCTGGCCTTTGCGGTCCGGCGGTCCTGCGAGATCAAGGCGTCGGTGGTCGCCGAGGATGAAACGGAACGAGGGCGCAGGGCGTTGCTGAACTTCGGCCACACATTCGCGCACGCTATCGAGAATTCCCTGGGTTACGGTGAATGGCTTCACGGCGAGGCGGTTGCCGCCGGAATGGTGATGGCAGCCGCTTTGAGCGACGTCGACCAACGGCATCGCGACAGGTTGCGCGATCTGCTCGAAACCGCGGGCCTGCCGGTGGCGCCGCCGCCGCTCGGCGGCAACCGTCTTCGCGAGTCGATGGAGCTCGACAAAAAAGCGCGCGGGGGGCAATTGCGCTTCGTGCTGCTCGACCGGATAGGAGCGGCGCGCATCAGCAGCGAATATTGCGCGCAGCGATTGCAGGATATTCTCGGCCAGGCCGCGTCGGCGATATCGTAACTAGCGATGAACGAATTCCGGACAGGCGGTGAGCGGGTGCTTGCGCCCTATGCCGCGGATGAGACTCGCGGCAGGGGCCGGCGTTATGAAGAGGCCCCGGCACGCTACCGCGGCGAATACCAGCGCGATCGTGACAGGATCATCCATTCCACGGCGTTCCGGCGGCTGGTATACAAGACGCAGGTGTTCGTCAACCACGAAGGCGACCTCTACCGAACCCGTCTGACACATTCGCTCGAAGTCGCGCAGATCGCGCGAACCGTGGCAAACGCGCTGCGGCTGAACGAAGTCCTGGTCGAGGCTATCTGCCTGGCGCACGACCTGGGACACACGCCGTTCGGTCATGCCGGACAGGACATGCTCAATGCCTGCATGCAGGATTACGGCGGTTTCGAGCACAACCTGCAGTCGCTCCGCGTCGTCGACGAGCTGGAGCACAAGTACGCCGATTTCCCTGGGCTGAACCTGACCTTCGACACCAGGGAAGGGATTCTCAAACACTGTTCCGCGCGGAACGCCCGCGAGCTGGGCGAACTCGGCCGCCGCTTTCTCGATCGCCATCAACCCGGCCTGGAGGCGCAGATCGCCAACCTGGCGGACGCGATCGCCTACAACAACCACGATGTCGACGACGGCTTCCGCGCCGGTCTCCTGCACCTCGATCAGTTGCGTGAACAGACGCTGTTCGCGGACCAGTACGACGCTGTCACGGCTCTCTATCCGGGCCTGGACGACCGCCGGCTGATCTACGAAATCATCCGCCGCATGATCGACCGGCTCGTCACCGACCTCATCGAAAACACGCGTGACGGCCTCCGGGGGCTGCAACCGGCGACGATCGAAGCCGTCCGTTCACGGCCGGAGCCGATCGTGCGATTCAGCGACGAAGTCTTCGAGCAGCACATTCAGCTCAAGCGATTCCTCAACGAGAATCTCTACCGCCACGACAAAGTCCGGATCATGACCGACAAGGCAAAAATAACGGTGCGAGAGCTGTTCGACCGCTACATGCACGCGCCGGGGCAGATGGCGCCGGAGTTCTCAAAGCAGGCACGGGCCGACGCATCACGCAAGGCCCGCGTCGTGGCCGACTACATCGCCGGCATGACCGACCGCTTCGCCTTCGCCGAACACGACCGACTGACCGGCACGTAGGCGCGAAGGCCTCCCCCAGGGCAAGGCTTCGCTAGCCACCATGGTCAAACGTCCATGAATAATGTGCGTTGCCTTCGGTCTACCGCGCTGTTTGCGCCAAGCTGCTAGAATGCGCCGCGGCAACGCGTCACGCTGTTGCTTCACGGAATGCACCGACTCCGGAGTTCTGAACACGTGGACTATAAAGCCCCCGCCGCCAACGAACGCCTGATTTTCGCCATGGACGTGCCCGACTGCGACCGGGCGCGGCGCCTGGCGGAAGAACTCGGCGACTCCGTCACGTTCTACAAGCTGGGTCTCGAACTGATGATGACCGGCGGCTATTTCGAACTGATCGAATGGCTTTTGGCGCGCGGCAAGAAAGTATTTGCCGATCTCAAGTTCTTCGATATACCCGCAACGGTGGGATCGGCGGTAAGGCAGCTCACGGACCGCGGCGTGAGCTTCGTGACGGTGCACGGGAATCAGTCGATCATGGAGGCGGCGGCGGAGAACAAGGGCAGCGATCTGAAAGTACTGGCGGTAACCGTGTTGACGAGCCTCGACCGCGGCGACCTGGACGATCTCGGCTTTCAGTGCGATGTCGAGAGCCTGGTGTTGTCGCGCGCGCGACGGGCGTTCGAGGCGGGATGCGACGGGGTCATATCGTCGGGCCTCGAGGTTCGGAAACTGCGCGAGTATGTCGACGGGAGGCTGGTTGTCGTGACACCCGGTATTCGCCCTGTCGAGAACCGGCCGACGAGCGATCAGAAACGGGTCGTGACCGTTGCCGATGCGTTCGCAAACGGGGCGGACTACATCGTCGTAGGTCGCCCGATTCGCGATGCGGCTGTTCCGAAAGAGGCCGCCGAGTCCATCCAGAACACGATCGCGGCATTGTTCTGGAAATAAAATGCCGCAGCCTTTGAACAACGACGTGCTGCTCCGGGCGCTTCAGCGAAAGCCGGTAGAGTATACGCCGGTGTGGATCATGCGCCAGGCCGGCAGATACCTGCCGGAGTATCGCGAAGTGCGCGAGACGGCCGGCGATTTCATGAGTCTTTGCCGCAATCCGGCGCTCGCGTGCGAGGTGACGCTGCAACCGCTTCGCCGTTTCGGCCTCGATGCCGCGATTCTGTTTTCGGACATACTGACCGTTCCCGATGCAATGGGGCTCGGGCTGTATTTCGTGACCGGCGAAGGACCGAAGTTCGAAAGACCGGTGAGGCGCAGCTCGGACATTCGCAGGCTAAGCGTTCCTGACGTCGGCACGAAACTGCGTTACGTGTTCGATGCCGTCTCGCTCGTGCGCCGCGAGCTTGCCGGCAAGGCGCCGCTGATCGGATTCGCCGGCAGCCCCTGGACGGTCGCGACGTACATGATCGAAGGCGGCTCCACGCGCGAGTTCAAAAGAGCGAAAGGACTCATGGCCGAGGATCCGGCCGCCATGGAGCGGCTGCTCGGCGTCGTTGCGGCTGCCACCACGGAATACCTGAACGCGCAGATAGATTCCGGCGCACAGGCCGTCATGATTTTCGATACCTGGGGAGGCGTGCTCGGACGCGAAGAGTATCGCCGCTTTTCGCTCGCGAACATGCAGCAGATACTCGACGGTCTCACACGGAGCCATGATGGCGAACGCGTACCGGTTATTCTGTTCACGAAGGGAGCGGGTCCCCTGCTCGAGGACATGGCGCAGACCGGCTGCGATGCGCTCGGCGTCGACTGGATGACCGACCTGTCGGAAGCCCGCCGGCTGACGGGTGACCGGGTGGCGCTACAGGGCAACCTCGATCCCGCCGCGTTGCGCGGTTCTCCTGAAGAGATCGAGGAGGGCGTTTCGCGCGTGCTTGCGAGTTACGGCGACGGGCCGGGGCATGTTTTCAACCTCGGGCACGGCATCACGCCGGACATCGACCCCGATCGCGTCAGGGTGCTCGTCGATGCGGTGCACAGGCTCAGTCTGCCGTACCACGAAGAAGCGTTGTAGGAGCCCGCCCTGCGGGCGATCACCCGCTTTCCGTTCGCACAGGTGCCCAATCGGAAAGCGGCGCGTCTATCCAGGAGGCTCTTTCTTCTCCTCGTCCCGCAACGCCCGCCGCAGCACCTTCCCCACGTTCGTCTTCGGCAGCTCTTCGCGAAACTCCACCTCGCGCGGCACCTTGTATCCCGTCAGGTTCTTGCGGCAGTGCTCGATAATGGCCTCTTCCGTGACCGACTTGTCGCGCGTCACGACATAAAGCTTCACGGCTTCGCCCGATCTCTCGTCCGGGACGCCGATCGCCGCGACTTCGCGTACACCGTCCATTTCGGCGACCACCCCCTCGATCTCGTTCGGATAGACGTTGAAGCCCGACACGTTGATCATGTCCTTCTTCCTGTCCTCGATGAACACGAAGCCCCGCTCGTCCATGTGTCCGATGTCGCCCGTGCGCAGCCAGCCGCCCGGCAGCATCACCTTTGCCGTTTCCTCGGGTTGACGCCAGTAGCCTTCCATCACCTGCGGCCCGCGTATGCAGATCTCGCCGGCTTTGCCCGGCGCGACGTCGTTGCCCTCGTCGTCGCAGATACGAACGTCCGTGGATGAAATCGGCAGCCCGATGGAGCCGGTGAAGTCGGTGACGCCCAGCGGATTGACGATCGCGCCGGGCGAGGTTTCCGTAAGGCCGTAGGCCTGTGTAATCGGCTTGCCGGTGATCTTCCGCCACTTTTTCGCAACGGCTTCCTGCACAGCCATGCCCCCGCCGATGGTCAGGCGCAGCGAACTGAAATCGAGGTCGGCAAAGCCCGGTGTATTCATCAGCGCGGCAAACAGGGTGTTGACGCCGGTGAAATAGGTAAAGCGGTGCCTGGCCAGCTCTTTTACGAATGCCGGAAAGTCGCGCGGGTTCGTAATCAGGATGTTCTCGCCGCCCTGTACCATGATGCCGAGTCCGTTGCTCTGCAGCGAAAAAATGTGATACAGCGGCAGCGCCGTTATGACTACTATGCGCTCGACGTCTTCGAAAGCATCGGCCTGCCATGCTTTGGATTGCGCAATGTTGTAGACCATGTTGCGGTGGCTGAGCATCGCACCCTTGGCAAGACCTGTGGTGCCGCCGGTGTACTGCAAAAACGCGATGTCGGCAAAACCCAGCTCGACGGGTGTGAGTTCCTTGTCCTTGCCCGCGCTCAGTGCCTCGGCAAACGTCACGCTGCCAGGCAGACGGTAAGGAGGCACCTGCTTCTTTAAGTGCCTGAGCACGAAATTGACCAGCCAGCCTTTCGGCCTGTCGAGCAGGTCGCCTACTCCCGTGGTGACGACGTGCGGTACCGGTGCTTCCGTAATAATCCCGGCCAGCGTGTGCGCAAAGTTTTCAAGAACGATGATGCAACGCGCGCCCGAGTCGTTGAGCTGATGCTTAAGCTCGCGACCGGTGTAAAGCGGATTGACATTCACTACCACCAGACCGGCACGAAAAATGCCGCCGAGCGCCACCGGATACTGCAGCACGTTCGGCAGCATTATGGCCACGCGCTCGCCCTTCAAAAGGCCGAGATCCTTCTGCAGGTAACAGGCAAACTGCATCGACAGGCGGTCGAGTTCGTGGAAGGTCAGGGAGGAGCCCATGTTGGTAAACGCGGGCCGGTCCGGAAACTCGCGAAATGCCGCTTCGAACATGTCGCGCACGGACCTGTGCCCGGGAGCGGGAATGGTTTCCGGCACTCCGTCGGCGTAGGCAGCAAGCCAGGGCTTTTTCAAAGAGGCATTTCCTTAAGCCGGTTTACTTTGTTATTACGCCGGCCTCGACGTCCAGCGCCTGTTGAATGACCGGCCATGCATTATCCAGCAATCGCGGCTGGGCTTTCTCGTTTGGATGAATACCGTCGGCCTGCATCAGGTTCTTATCCAGCGCCACGCCCTCCATGAAGAACTCGATCCAGGGAAGTTTCCGTTCTTCGGCCAGTTCGCGATAGACGTTCTCGAACGCGCGAGTATAGCGCGTGCCATAGTTGGCCGGGATGCGTATCCCCAGCAGCACTACCGCGGCGCCCTCCTGTTCGGCGGTCTCGATAATGCGGAGCATATTCGACTTGATGCGCCCGGGAGGAAAGCCGCGCAGGCCGTCGTTACCACCGAGTGCGACGACGACTACCTCGGGGCCGAATTCCTCCAGCGCGGCTGCGATCCTCGACGCGCCGCCCTCCGTGGTCTCGCCGCTTATGCTGGCGTTCACAACGCGATGTTCGTACCCTTGCGACTCGAGTCGCGACTGCAACAAAGCCGTCCAGGACTGGTCAACGTCAATGCCGTAACCCGCACTGAGGCTGTCACCCAGTACCAGGACGGTGGGCGTATCCGCACCGTCTGCGGCAACTCCGCTCAGGATCAACAACAAGGTCAATAATTTTCGCATGTCGAATCGGTCGGACAAAAATAACGCGGTGCTGGCCGCGGACGGGGTGTGCAAGCAGGTTAGCAGCCCCGAAGGCAGTCTGACCATTCTTTCGGACGTCAGTTTCAGCATTGCCGCCGGGGAGTCGGTGGCGGTCGTCGGTGCCTCGGGCGCCGGCAAGTCGACGCTGCTGGCCTTGCTTGCGGGGCTCGATCTGCCGACCCGGGGACGTGTCTGGCTCAACGGCGCGGATCTGACGGAACTGGACGAAGACGGTCGAGCCGCGGTGCGTGCCGCGAACGTAGGCTTCGTCTTTCAGTCGTTTCACCTCGTGCCGTCGCTCAATGCGCTGGAAAACGTCATGCTGCCGCTCGAGCTCGCGGGCGTCGATGAGCCACGCAAGACGGCGATCGACATACTTCGCGAAGTCGGGCTTTCGGAGCGCGCGCGGCACTACCCGTCACAACTTTCCGGCGGCGAGAAACAACGCGTCGCCATTGCACGCGCTTTCGCCACCGAGCCGGCCGTGCTGTTCGCCGATGAGCCGACCGGCAATCTCGACAGCCGCACGGGCGATCTCGTCATGCAGCTCATGTTCGACCTGAACCGTAATTCATCGACTACGCTCGTTCTGGTGACCCACGACAAGTCGATCGCGGAACGTTGCGAACGGGAAATCGGCCTCGAGTCGGGCCGGCTCGTGACCGACACCAGGGCCGCTGCGTGAGAGCGTTCGCCTACGCGATTCGAAGCTTCGGCCGCGAGCTCAGTTCGGGCGAGGTAATCGTGCTGCTCGCAGCGGTTGCGCTGGCGGTTGCCGCGCTGACGGCGGTCGGCTTTCTCACCGACAGGATCGGGCGCGCCGTGGCCCGGCAGGCCAACGAAGTGCTGGCGGCGGATCTGCGACTTCGTTCGCCCGAGGAAATTCCGCCCGAGTGGCGCGAGGCGGCCGTGCGCTTCGGACTGGATACGGCGGATACGCAGAGTTTCCCCAGCGTCGTCTTCGCCGGCGAGGCCAATGCGTTGTCGACGATCACGGCGGTGAGCGAGACCTATCCGCTGCGCGGCAGGCTGCGCGTTGCGGACCGGTTGTTCGGCGAGCAGCGCGAGGTCGACGGCATTCCGGCGCGCGGCAGCGTCTGGGCCGATGGCGCCCTGATGGCCCGTCTGGGCGTCGAAGTCGGCGACCTCATCACGCTCGGCGAGAAGGAAGTCCGGATAGATGCCGTGCTGACCTATCGTCCGGATCAGTCGATCGGTTTCGCATCGCTGGCGCCCTCGCTGCTGGTCAATATCGACGACGTTCCGGAGAGCGGACTCATCGGCGAAGGCAGCAGAGTCGCTTACGCACTGCTCGTTGCCGGCGAGGAGTCTCGAGTCGATGCGTTTTATGCCGACGTGGAAAACCGGCTGCCGGAAGAAGTTCGCGTACGAAACCGCGAGGACAGCAGCGAACGGGCGAGTAACGCGGCCGACCGGGCGCAGCGGTTCCTGTCGCTCACGGCCGTGATCAGTTTGCTGCTGAGTGCCGTCGCCATCGCGATGTCGGCGCGCCGTTTCGCACATCGGCGCATGGATACGGTGGCCCTGATGAAGAGCCTTGGCGCAAGCCAGCGCTTCGTCATTACCGCGGCGTCGGTTCAACTGATCATGCTGGGCATGGCGGGCGTAGTCATCGGCAGCATGGTCGGGTTCGCGGTCGAGGAACTTCTGACGCGGATGCTTAAGGGAATGATCCAGGGGGACCTGCCGGCCGTCGGCTGGGCCCCGGTGGGGCTTGCCAGCGGCGCGGCGCTGATTCTGCTCGCAGGCTTCGCACTGCCGTCGCTGATTCAGTTGCGCAACACGCCGCCGCTGCGTGTGCTGCGCCGCGATGCGATGCCGCCCCCTCCGTCGCGTCTGCTGGTCGCGGGGACCTCCCTGCTGGCGGTCGCAGTGCTGTTGTACCAGGCGATTCCGGACGGCCGCATGCTGGCTATCGTGCTGGGCGGCATGCTGATCGTTGCGGCTGCGCTTTACCTCGCCGGCAGGCTGCTGGTTGCGATCATGGGACGTTCGCGCGGCGGCGTCGGCATCGCCTGGCGCTACGGGCTTGCGAACGTCGCTCGGCGCGGCCGTGACAGCGCGGTGCAGGTGGTGGCCTTCGGCCTCGGACTGACCGTGCTGCTGTTGCTCTCGTTCGTCCGCACGGACCTGCTCGAAGGATGGCGCCAGAGTCTCGGCGAAGACGCGCCCAACCATTTCCTCATCAACATCCAGCCGGAGGAGCGCGGCTCGATTGCGGAAATTTTCCAGAGTGAAGGCATCGCCGCACCGCAATTCGTGCCGCTGGTCCGCGCGCGCATGACCGAGATCAACGGCGAGTCCGTGAAAACGCGCCAGTACCCGGTGCCGGACGGCGAATGGATGGCCAATCGCGAAGCGAACCTGACCTGGGCCGAGCAGATGAGCTCCAGCAACGAGCTGGTCGGCGGCGAGTGGTGGGAACCGGGTTACGACGGCGAGCCGCTGGTATCCGTCGAGCAGGAAGCAGCGATGGAAATGGGACTCGAGCTTGGCGACCGGCTGCGCTTCCTGGTGGCGGGACAGGACGTCGAGGCAAAGGTCACGAGCTTTCGCGAGGTGAACTGGGACTCGTTTCAGCCGAACTTCTTTCTATTGCTGTCACCGGGCTCTCTCGACGGATATCCGACGACCTTCGTTTCCAGCCTGCAGGTAGAAGACGAACAACAGGGCGTGCTGCTGCGGCTGGTGCGCGCGCATCCGAGCGTGTCCGTCATCGATCTCGGCGCGATCCTGGAACAGGTGCAGAGCATCATTTCGAAAGCGAGCCTGGCGGTGCAGGCGGTGTTCGTCTTTACGCTTGCGGCTGGCATCGCCGTGCTGTTCGCGGCGGTGCAGTCGACGATCGATGAACGCCGTTTCGAGAGCGCGATGCTCCGCGCACTGGGCGTGCGCCGCCGCACGGTATTGTCCGGCGTGCTGACGGAGTTTGCGGCGTTAGGATTCGCGGCGGGCCTGCTCGCTTCGATCGGCGCATCCATCCTGGCTGCCGTCATCGCGGACCAGTTGTT
>Ga0299914_10003510_pt1 | contig 11091 bp, 8 predicted proteins | sample RVTome_10_FD_201361 | JGI IMG/M metagenome (GOLD analysis project Ga0299914, IMG submission 201361) | Soil microbial communities from uranium-contaminated site in the Upper Colorado River Basin, Wyoming, United States - RVT153D57 (version 2) ... | reverse complement strand
ATTCCAGTCTGATTTGATAATTGTTGCGATTCTACTAATTCTTTGTATCTGTTGTATATCTCTGAAGCAGCAATATCAGCCGGTCGAGAGATGTTTATTGTTTTAACAGATTCTTCAAAGAATGGTAGATTCTGATCGTATGCGCCAGTTGAGTTACCGTAAAATCCCAAAACAATAAGCGAATTATTTTGGGTTGCAAATGCATAAGATTTTGTCTTTGAATTTATTCCTCCTCCTTCTTCATCAATACATTCACCCGACCTTTCTTCTGCATTGATACCGTTAATAATAACAAATGATGGTTGGGAAAAGGTACATGAAAGTACATCGGTATTCCCAAAGGGTGTTGTAGTTGTATCCAGCGGGTCGCTACCTTGAAGTAATGTCTCTTCTTCGCCTACTCCTCCTTCTTCAGGAGCTGGTAATTTAGAAAATTCTTCAATCATATTAAAAGTTCCTTCATCTATCCCAAGAATGGTCATGAAGGTTGCTAGGTCTTGAAAGTCTTCTCCTTCTAGTTCAAGAAGATTAATCTCTCCAGGAGCTGCAAATACTGATTTTATCAGGAAGTTAATTTCTTTTCCTTCCCAACCTGTTGGAAGATCAATTTGGAATCCAATATCAGGATTTGTGTATGTACCGTTTACATCAGTCATAAAGGAAGAAAACAAGGAAGCAAACTCTTCTGATTGGGTTGAGTTATTAAGTTCAGGAAATTCAGAGAAATTTAGGTTCGACATAATAGTAGTGGCATCGCTAGTCGTTGTTGTTGCCTCTGGTGTAGTATTATTCTCTTCTTCTTGAGCAAGGGCAGTAGTAGTCATTGGCGTGGGGCTAAGGAGTACAAAGCCGCCTGCTAACAGAGTTAATGTAATGATGATGATGGACGCACTAGCAACGCTACTACCCAATGCAAAAAAGGCTTTTCTTATTTTCCTATTGTTGCTAGTTGACATTATAACGCCGCAAACATATGATTACATTTAAGAGATCAGGTATCTTGTTTTATGCTAGTATACTACTGACAAAAGATACGACAATCTTGAATAACTTTGATCTAGGATAAAATCATTTCAGACTGACACTCTCCCTTCAATGCCAGCTGGTATTTATGATACTCTTCAATTTGTCTTCATTATGATAGCGTTCCTCTTTGAATCCGTTTGCAAAACTAATCTAGCGTAGGTCGAATTGTATGTACAATATAGCGCTTATAAATAAGGAACATTTAGCTGTCTGTCTTTTCGCTATTTTTACCCTTCTGCTGCTTTTATAGGTCCTTCCTTGTTATCTCGCAGGCGATTCTTATCTCCTTTCCCTGCCCCGACCCCCCCCAAATACCTAAAAGGCTCGAAGTGTTTTGCGTGCAGTCAGTATTTTCAGTTGGGTTTTTGTCTCTGGGGGTGTGTCTGAAATCTGGTTGGACCTCAATTGAGAGAGAGGTAATAATAAACAAACTAAGCAGTTGTTCTACTAGCTGTACTGTTGCAGTTAAAATTGTGAAGCTAACGGACTAGAAAATAATACTCTATCCGTGTGTGCAATAAGATAATTGGAGAGAATAAAAAAAGAAAAAAGGGAGGTAGTCGTGCGTATTCTTTGCTTTTACGACACTGTCAGTGTTTTAATCGGTGAATCTTTTGCACTGTATAGGTCGTCGCTAGCAAAGTGGCTCTGTACGTTGTATGTTCCAGCTGTAGTTGGTGCGGTCGGTTTTGTGATGTATGTCCCTGTTGCATCCGAAGTTTGGTCTGCAATGGTTATCGGCGAGTCTGCAGTAAGGGATATTGTTTTTGAGCCGATTGCCACTCCTCCTGCGGAAGTATCCTTAAGCACTCCACTCACCTTGTATACTGCGCCGCTTCCCACGGTTGTTGGAAGCAGGTTCAACGTGAGTGATACGCTGTGCTTGAGTGTACTATAGGTCTTGAGGGTAGAATCTTTTGCACTGTATAGGTTGTCCCCTGCAAAGTGTGCTTGATATGTCCATCCTGTTGCTACAGAGTTAGGTGAGTTACCGGTACCTGTGGCTTTTCCATCGCTTCCTGTCACTGCACTAGATATGATTGAAACGTGGATAAGTATTTCTGGTTATTCGTATACTCATAATACCGACGATTTGGATTATTCTAACAGGTTACATTTCTTCATTGTACAGCACCATATGGGGAGGAAATGGTCGCTCTACTTATCAGAGCTTTACAAAAACTTTTTTGAAGAATTCGGAATAAGAAATGCTCAATTCGATATGACTGATAGCACGCTGGCATTTGAAATTGTAGTACCAATAGAAGGAAAACAAGATCATTTACATAGAAACATTAGGATCGAATATCAAAGATAGGTAAAGAAAGCTGTCGTAACCATGCACCGCTTGATGGTTCTTTCTATAATACTCTCTTTACTATAGCCTTAAAGCCATACCTTCTAGGCTCTAAGCTGTGGAGATAGCTTGGTGGAAAAGAATGGCATAAGATTATTTCTTCTTCTATAATCTCAGACGAGATAAACGATATATGTATATGCCTTCTTTGTCTGCCGAAGAATCCTTCAGAGGATCTGAAATGTACTGGTGCCATCATTTCAGTTAAGCCATCCGAGATATCTACATTTATCACATGAATTTGCTTTCATGAATTTGGATAAGTGTCACTTTAATCTTTCAGCAGCAGGCTATTGTGGAATTTCGAAAAACACTATCACTTTATCCTCTGCTTTTGTTGCGGAAACGGCTCTCAGGAGGACTGTATTGTCGCTATGTTTTGTTTCGCGGCGATGTCCTTCAAATTCCTCTCTATTGGAAAAGAAATCCAAGCAAGTCTCGCATACAAGAACCTCATTGTCTTCTATGCAAACAGGACTTTTGGACAGCAACAATATTTATGATTAAACATGACTAATAACAGCTCTAGATAAATGTCTGACTTGAATGTCTAGTGACAGTAAACTATATGGCATATCCAGATCAACTTTTCAGAATGTTGCGAAAATAATCAGGGTTTGTGTTCTATAAGGCCCTTTATTATTTTAACAAACGTAGATGGCTTGACTGGTTTTGTGATAAAGACGTCCACCTTTGTCGATGGCAAGACTTTCTCAAACTCTGATTTGTTCATCTCATATGCTGTGATAAACGCGAGTTTGATATCTGGTCTTGTCTTTTTAACAGTCCTTGCAACCTCAAAGCCGTTCATCTGCTGCATGCGAATGTCAGTTATCACAATGTCATAGTTGGCAGCATTATTTCTAAAATGCTCGACCGCAAGAACTGGATTGGTAAAGCCATAGGTGTTCATTCCTTTACGCTCAAGTGAGAGCTTTAGGGTTGTAAGTATATCTTTGTCGTCATCTATTAGGAGCACGGAAGAAGGTTTTTGCTGTATTTCTGGCAGTTGTCCGTTACTCCGCTCTTGCACAGAAGCTTTTATACATTCAGACTATATAGGTTAGAGGAATTTTTGTACATTGGAACAAATGACATCGTAGCTGGCGCATTTTGAGCAGTTGTCAGACAAAAACCCAGTTTAGATACTGCTGCTCATGACTGCAAACCTCTTATATTTCAGGTGATGGAGTTCCAGCTCTGTATGGCGTTAGGAGAAAAACTCTTTGAGGAGAGTGGTAATGTAACAGGGTTCAAAGTAACAAAGGTTCACCCAACAGAGGGAGTAACCATGGAAGTGAGCTTTACATCTGAAATAAGGGGAATAGGCAGATTTCCAAGCGGCAAAAATCTAGGTTCAGGCATCATGACTCAATATCCTCATGGCATAGTTGACCAAAGTAACCGAGGTTCGGTGATGACAAATGAAGGTGACCAATTCGTATGGTGGGCTCATGGAAAGGGCAAAGTGGTTGAAGGCAGAAAAGTTAAAGGATTAATCCTAGTAACAGGATTTACAAATTCACAAAAGTTATCTTGGATGAATAATTTAATTATGGCACTTGAATCAGAATTTGACCCTGAGTCCAAAATGTTCAAGATAACTGCATATAAATGGGAATAGTATAAGGAAGAAGAGATAGACAAGATGATGAGAGTTGCCTTAGGACTAAGTATACACAATATTTCAAAATCGACACCTAATTCTGTCATCCACAAATATTTCAGCATCTTAATATTGGCTCTGATAGTTCCTTCAATGATTATCATCGTCTATGGTGTATTTTTAGTGGGTATCAAGAACAAGCTATTAGTAGCTGTAGACACAAACACAACAAGCACTATTAATACGAGTTTAGATAGGATATTCAAATTATATTGTTGATACCGCGACAATAGTGATTTGAAGTTCAAAACCGGAAAAGTAAATGAAAAAAGATCCCCTAAAGAGTATTGTACGTGGGAGGAAGTAGAAATACTAACAAGGATTGTTGCTTATAAAATACGAAGTTCAAACAAAAGATATGATGCTATTCTGGGAATAACAAATGGGGGAATCATTCCGGCGAGGTTGATGGCAAGAGAACTTGATATTAATCAAATACAATTTATACCATTTAGAAATAGAAAACTGCAAAAACAAGAAATGCCGCCTTTGTTTGGTGACAAGAAATATCTTATAATTGATGAGATATATGATACTGGTAATACCTTTTCTAAAGTCTATGATGCGGTACGAAGATTTGACTGTGATTTTGCATTTCTCATGAGAAGATTCAAAGACAACGATAGAGATGGAGGAGCATCATATATTGGAAAGGTATTGAATCATAACAAATGGATTGTATTCCCTTGGGAACGAAGAATAGCATTTTAGGATAGCAGCATTTTTCTGGAATCTTTATAATCTGTGATATCGAATTCTATAGTTGTCATCAGATGGAAGCTCCAATTCTACAAAGAATGAAAACAGAAGAGCATATAGTGTAATTAGAGATGATAACAACAATAACAACAATAATTATGTGAATAATAGAATTGCAAGTTTAGAAAGAAAGATCAGTTTATCTAAAGGTCAAAAAGAGGTTGATCTAGTCATAAAAAATACCAAGATAGTGAATGTATTCTCTGGAGAGATTCATCAAAGTGATGTTGCCATAGCCGATGGAATATTTGTCGGGTTTGAAGGATCGTATGATGTCAAAAAGCTGTTCGATGCTCAAGGAAGATATATGTGTCCTGGTCTTATAGACGGACATATACATGTCGAGTATACTTTTCTCTCTCCTAGAGAATTTTCTAATGTCGTGGCAGTGCATGGAACTTCAGCCGTAGTGTGTGATCCACATGAAATAGCTAATGTGCTAGGTCTAAGGGGTATTGACTATTTTATCCAATCAAGCTTAGGATTACCTGTCAAGTTCTATTTTATGATGCCTTCATGCGTACCGGCTACCGACATGGAAACATCCGGCGCAGCCATTCTTGGAAAAGACATGCGTGAATACATGGATCGCTATCCCGAGCTCGTTATCGGATTAGCAGAAATGATGAATTATCCCGGAGTCATATCTGAAGATAAAGAGATCCTATCAAAGTTGTTAGCGGTCGGTTCACGACCAAAAGATGGGCATGCCCCACTTCTATCTGGAAAATCATTGGATGCGTATATCATAGCTGGAATGGGAAGTGACCATGAATGTACGAACCTTAAAGAAGCGATCGAAAAGTTGCGGAAGGGTATGCATATTATGATAAGGCAAGGAACTCATGAAAAGAACCTGCAGCAGTTGATTCCTCTTATTAATGATTTCAATAGCTTTCGTATGAGCCTTGTTTCAGATGACCGTGACCCAATTGACTTAGAAGAAAACGGTCATCTTGATTATCTAGTTCGTACAGCTATTTCTTGTGGTTTACCGCCAATAAGAGCAATTCAAATGGCATCTATCAATACAGCTAGATATTTTGGATTAAAAAACATAGGTGCAATTGCTCCAGGATTCAGGGCAGATTTCATTTTGTTAGATGATTTAGAATCCTTTAGAATTTCTGAAGTGTTCCTTGATGGAAAGGGAATAGATGGCGGATGCATTAGCAGGATCAAAAATGAGGATGACTTCTTTACGGTGAGTAATAATAATAATCCATCCTCTTCATATTTCCTGCAAAATACCATGCATATTAAGTCAATTGACGATGCAAGTATGTTTGTGATTCCTGCAAATTCCATTACAAGATCATCATCACGCTTACAAGTTATTGGTGTTATTCCAGGACAAATCATTACCCAAAAGCGAATCATTCCTGCAAAAGTAGATGAAAGATATAGAGTAGTAGTAGCAGATGCCCAAAGAGACCTAGCAAAGCTTGCAGTTATTGAGCGTCACCATAGAACAGGAAACGTGGGACTAGGATTTGTTCAAGGTTTAGGTCTTGAAAAAGGAGCTATAGCAAGTAGTGTAGCACATGATTCGCATAATCTTGTTGTAGCTGGAATGAATGACAATGATATGCTGATCGCTGTTCGATACATTTCATCAATTGGTGGTGGCTTAGCTGTGGCTGAAAATGGACGTATCACAGCAGGTTTGCCACTTCCTATTGCTGGGCTGTTGTCTAATCAGTCTATAGAATCAGTAATTTCGGAGCTTACAACAGTTAATCAAGCTTGTGTGAAGTTGGGTAAGAATGTTGTAAGAGATCCATTTATGCTACTTTCTTTTCTATCTTTGCCTGTAATACCTTCTTTGAAGTTGACAGATAAGGGGTTAGTAGATGTTGATAAATTTCATTTTACTTCTCTCTGGGTAGATTAACTATAAGATATTTTCTCCTTGCTGAAGTAGTCAATGAAGGACTTACAACTTCTGGATCAGAAGCTCTAGGGAATTGATAACACCTGTGTTTACCAGAACGGTTATACAGCTATAGTACAATATGGTCCTCGTTACTGTATTAACCCCTTACAACAATACTGAGCTCTACGAGTATGCCTCTGGACATCTTTTCATCAAGAAAGAAGGGAAACCAAAACAACGCGAAAGAACCATGTCCAAGACCGCTCTCCTAGAACATTGTGCATGGGAATTGCAATAATTAGAGATAGAGCTGCCTTTAAAGAGAGCTGAGGGTTCGTGGCTTCCACTCCCACCCGGTCCATTTTTTACTACGAGGGAACTACGGCACTATTTTGAGCTTTTTGTTGGGCAGTTGTCGGACAGAATGTCTCGCAATGCTAACATGAGAATTGTAGACCTACTTATTCTTGCAAATCAGCAGGATAGCATTGAGGATTCTTATCAATCTTTCCTGTATGTGATGCCACTATCTTCTGTTACACCACTACCATCATTCTGCCCTGGTTCTTCTCTTCTTTTTCGGCTATCTATCACCACTATTACTATTCCTGCAATGATCGTGAAAAAGCCTATTGTAGTTAATACTCCACCCACAATGACTACAGACAAGCTACTGAGATCCACACCAGGTAGTGGCTGACCCACATCTTCTGAAGTAGAAGCAGGAGCAGTTATGAATGGTATATAACCAAACATTGCGTTAATTGTAACGGGTGCTGCTCCAGCATTTGTGATATTAAGTATATGATTGCCTGTGTTTTGTGGCTGAAAAGTAGTAAACAGGTTTACAGAGAACTCATTGTTACTTACAACAGTCCCAGATGAATCTTTGACTGTTTCGATCAATCTCACCACTCCTTCTGGTCTTTCAATATGTATTGCTACAGCTATTGGTCTTGAGACATCAGTTACCTGAGTTGTTGCTTGTACTGATCTGCCCGGCTCTATTGAAACTTGGTTGATAAGGGTATTATTCTGTAAAAATGTGCTAGCGAATGGGATTGCCCATACAGCAGCTATTATTATTCCTGCAATAAATAACGCTCCGCCTATAATCAAGATAATGTATCCTCGTCGTATCATGTTATTCTTTTCCTTCCGATGACTCGTATCTGAAATTCATTTGTTATAAATCCTGCTCTCCCAACTTCTGTGCAAACGAGCGTAATTTGCAACAAAGAAGATATTAGCACAATGAACTGATTGAGAATATATGCTCTGATGAGCAATAGCGGTCATGCCAAAGCCTCCAGCTTCACGTCTTGTGAAGCTCGACGATTGACAGCATTGCTGAGGTCGTGGCTTCCACTCCCACCCGGTCCCTTTTTACCTACTAGGGAACTACGGCATTGAATCAGGTTTGTTCGAGGGAATTGTAGGACAAAACCCCCAACAAGGACACTGACAGTTCCGACTCCGTAGCTATACTCCTACTGCAACTGAAGCATCATCAACGACCTCGTCAGCATCATCTACAAACGAATAAGAAAGAAATAGAAGGCTAACGCGTTACTAGCAGTAATACTACTCTAAAAGTTCTCACAATCTGCCGTTTTAGTGTCTCCTTCAGCTTCATCATAATCTGTGATTATATCTTCTCCTCCACCACAGACGAATCTTTGTGCTCCTTCGCCTCCGGTTAATAAGTCATCATCATCTCCGCCGATTACATCAGGTGAATTTGATCTTACTACTATAGGTGCAACAAGTATCATTACTATAGCTGTGGCTGCTAGTAAGCCGATAACTATGAGCATCACTATCATATTTCGTTTATCATCTAGATAGTTTTTATTTTCCATGAACAACACACTGTGCTATCACTAGGTAATAGGTGCTACTACTACTATGTTCATGAAGTAATTAAGGCTACACGTGTATGTATGTTTGGTTAAAGCTTTCAACGGTATTATAGCTCTGCTGTAATATCTCGCTCTGCTATTGCAGCTGCTGCTGCTGCTTTTTACGAACCAAATGCAATAAACAACTTTTAGCGTTTCAATCTCTTCTGTGTAACTAGCCTTTCTGTGTGTCTTTAATGTGCATTGCCTCCACCTCCTTTTCGCTTCCGCTTCCTATTACTAGTTCCCAAAAAGTGGATTCGTATTCGTTGATTGTTTGAGCATTGCTTTTAATTTTTAACAGCCTTTTCCAAAGCTCAAAAAATCGTTTGAGATTGAGCCAATTCGTGCGAATGCATAAAGTGCGCCTAAAGATGCAGCGGAGCGGAGACATTGGTTAGGAGAAAGGAGCGGGGAGATTTGAACAGTACCGTTCTCCTTTCATAGCTGCTAACCGTTTAGATAAGTAATAATGAGCTGCCTTAGAAAGCAAGCTGGCTAAGGTCGTGGCTTCCACTCCTCCACCCACCAGTCCATTTTATCAATCCGATTAACTACGGCGTTGTTTTGAGCTTGTTTTTAGCAATTGTCGGGCAAAACCCCCAGCAACGCCAATCCTATATCCTCCATTCTTACATGGTGGATGCCTATCTTCAGCTTTTGTTACTATTCATTTCTTTCGTCCTCCACCTCTCTTGCTGCTCTCAATTAGACCCATGACCTGGTATCCATATTCTAGATTGTGTTTGGTGTGATTGATATAATGTGAACTATGAGGGACAAACTTTCTGTCAAGTACATTTTCAATATACTTGCGAACTTTTTTTATAGATATAACAGCAATTTGAATCTGGTATTTTGTAAGCTTTTTTCCACCACCTTCTCTTTCAATTTCATCTATGAAATGTTTTCTATCTGCCGCTATGAGTCTACAGTATTTGTCTATCTTAGGGTAGTTAACGCAAAGGTTTCTTATCCTTTCAATATCGGAATTATTTAATCTCGCCAAAGATTCTTCAATCTCCTTGCTATTTCTACCTGTGATTCTAACAAGGCTTTGGACGAGATCATTATTGCTGGCGTCACGCTCCGTTTTGTTTTTGTCTTCATCAGATGTTATTTTATTAGATATATCTACTCCAGCGATATTATTACTTACTGGCTCAGATTTTCTTGAAAGGTAGTAATCATATACTCCATAGACTGATACTTGTTTGCCACTCGTATCGATCCCATTGTTAAGAACAGCAACAACATCAACTATGATCCCTGGATAATTAAGTTTCAGAATATCGCTTGCAGCTTGATAATTTTCCAGGAGGTCTCCATATATTTTGAAAACTATATCGTTTGTTGTTCCTTGCAGCCTTTTGCTCCCTCTTACTCCTTCTGCTGATACCACAGCAGCTGTAGACAGCATAAGAAAGTCATATAGCTGAGACTGAGTGAGAGTATTGGAGGTAAGAGTAATAAAATCTGCTATTATTTTTAGTGTTATTAGACGTTTGTGATATGTGCTAAAGAAGGCTGTATTTTGTGTATGTAATAATTTCTTAATCCTTGTTTCGGTCTTACCATCATCATGTTTATCTATCTTTAATATATCAAGGCAGTAATCTAAGTCGTCTTCTAATGCTGCCAGTATACGATTACCTTTTTCCTCAGAAGAGGATCCCAATCCTAACAATCCTAATGGTCACCTAATTTATATACATGTGGGAGGCGAAGAAACCCGATGTCTAGGGAAATGCAGTGCTGCATCGAGTAGCTGCTATCCTACCGCGCATATACTACTGCGTAGTATCTTTACCGCTCCTATACTAGACATACTGAGGAGCCTTCACAGAGATTTTAGCAGTCATTGGTTCTTAACTTTTTTCGATGTCATCTATGAGAAGTATAGTGAGGATGAATGAATAGTTTAAAATCACACTATTTAAGATCAGATGCTACTAAGAGATAAGAGCTGAGAGCAGACTAGAAAGCTGTTAATGAGCTATGGTCTTGGGTTCAACTCCTACCATGTGCATTTCTTCTATTCTGGGTAACTACTACGGCATTAAAATGAGAGCTTATTTCGATAGTTGTCAGGCAGAATATCTTGCAATGCTGTACTATCCCATTCGTCCAACACTACTTTCTTTGTTATCTTTGAACAAAACTTTTTAGTTAAAAGCTTAAAAAGCGAAACAGCATTGCAACTACAGCTTGCAAAGTACACCCAAGTCGCGACCCACAGGAGTAACAATAATTGCAATTTTGAACATAATCGGCGGAATTATCATGCTTTTTGGCGCAATTGCGCTTATTACTATAGGTGCCATCTTGCCTACACTTCCCCCAACAGTCTTTAATCAATCTGATCTACAAGCGAACCTACCTGCTGGACAGACCCCTATACCTCCTGATGCCTCTATGGTTCCTCCATCTTTCCTTGGGGGAGTCGGCATTGCAATTGGAGGAATACTTCTTGCTATGGCTATTGTCTCATTTGTTGTAGCCTACG
>Ga0299914_10003509_pt1 | contig 11091 bp, 9 predicted proteins | sample RVTome_10_FD_201361 | JGI IMG/M metagenome (GOLD analysis project Ga0299914, IMG submission 201361) | Soil microbial communities from uranium-contaminated site in the Upper Colorado River Basin, Wyoming, United States - RVT153D57 (version 2) ... | reverse complement strand
GTTTCGGAGCCCAACTCGGGCTCGGGTTCGTGACCATCGTCCCCAGTTGGGGCTACTGGGCGGTTCTGGTGGTTGCGGGCACGGCCGGGTTGCCCGCTGCCATCCTGATCGGTGTTGGCTTCGGATTGGGTCGCAGTCTCCTCCTGGTGACGGCGCGCAGAGTGGGTTCACCGACAGCGCTGGCAGACCTGATGAGGAGGTTCACCGGTGCTGAGGCGGCGGCGCGTTGGGTTGCTACGGCGGGGTACGCCCTGGTGGTTGTGATGGTGGGGTTCGATGTCGCTTGAACAACGCCCCGAGCCCGGCGCCAGACGGCTGGAGCGTCATGGTCTGCAGGCCATACTCCCGGCAGGGTGGGAGTGCCGCATCGGCAAGACATACGAATCCGGGGACGGGGAGAAGACCTACTCACTTCTCCACGCCGCCACCGTGCCTCTCATTGGGCCGAGGGCGGACTACGGCGGGGGAGTGGTGGAGACCCTGGGCCCCGACGACGTGTTCGTCTCTTTGGTGGAGTTCGGCCCGGAGGAGGCGGCTTCGGCCCTTTTCGGCGAGGTCGACGAGATGCCGGTGCTCGAGCCGTCGATGTTTCATCGCAACCAGTTGCAGCGTCGTCTCCGGGGCCAGGCCGGTGTGCAGCGGTTCTTCACGTTGAACGGACGTCCGTTCTGTCTCTACGTGGTGTTGGGCTCGATCGCCAGGTCGGCCGAACTCGTGGAGAAGGCCAACGAGTTGGTGCGGGGACTGGCGGTCGGCTAGACCAGCCAGAGTTCTTGTCCTCAGAATTGTGCTTAGGGGAATACCATCCGACTCCGTGGCAGGGGGACATACACGGCCGAACGAACTTGATCAGGATCTAACTGGGCGTCGCTTCAAGGAGTTAGTCAAGTCCGAATGGGTGGCCAAATGGCTCACAGTGCTGGTCTGGGTAGGCGTCGCAATCAGTTTCCTTGCGATCAACACGTTCCCGGTCATCACCAACGACAGCGTGCTCTACTTGCGACACTCTGGCGACATTTTGGGTGGGGGGTGGGTCGAGTATGGGTACCGACAGGTCGGATACCCATTGTTTCTGTCTGGCATCCGGGTGCTCGCTGACGTCTTCGGTGCGGAGCCGCTCTTGGCAGTGGCAGTGGTGCAGAGGGGCCTACTGCTCTTGGGAGTAGTCCTCGCCTGGCGGTTCTGGAGGTGGTGGTCGCTACCTCTGATCGCCTTGCTCGCTTCCGCTGAGACCATCGCCTACACCAATTTCGTGCTGACCGAGGGCCTGGCGGTACCCCTGGCAGTTCTGCTCGTGTTCCCAACGGTTCGTTTCTTGGAACTGGTGGTCCATCAGACGAGCGAATCGAGCATTAGGGCGATTCTGCTGGCCTCTTTGATAGTGGGAATTGTCTTGCTCATCTACGGCCTCAGGTTCACGTATGCCGTCTTCGGGGCCGTGCCTCTAGTACTCGCCATAGCAGGCTGGGTTGCGGGCCATAGACGCCTCGCGGTTGGCATCGTGGGAGCAACCGTGATTCTCATGGGTCTTTTCGCCGTACTCGTGAGCTTGGAGAACCGAACCGAAGAAGGTGTGTTTGGTCCGAGCGTGTCAGGAGATCCCACTCGCTATTACTACGCATGGCACCGAGTGTTCACAATCGATCCCGACAGTCAGGTCGACCCTGAGTTGAGTGAGTTCTACGACGACGGGGCGGTTCACGCGTTCTCGCGGGAGGTCGATTCCCTTGGGTTGACACGTGAGGAAAAGCAATCGGCCTACGACGCCGAGATCGAATCCATGCTCGAGAAGGCGGGCGTCCCGGTCTTCGGGTCGAAGGTGGAGTCGACCATCTTTGGACTCGCGGGGGGTCGGCTCCACGACATCAGGAGGGCTGTCGCCGATGTGGTGCGAAGTACGCGCCACACCGTCGACGATTTCATTTTTCGCAACGCATTTGCGAGGTCCAACGGACCGGAGGCGTTCGTCGCCGAATTCAATGATGGCCAGCCCATCGATGCCGTCATCACAGATCCGATCGGAATCCCGGCGCCCGTTCCACACACTGCAACCATGGTCTTCTACATGCTCCCCCTGGCAATGGTGCTGATGCTGATCGGGTTGGTCTCGAAGCACACGCGATCCCTTTCTGCCCTAGGAGTCCTTGTGGTCGTGGCCTTCGCTGCTGGAATGGGCTGGATCAGAGCCGAGAACCTCAGGTTCCTCATGGCCACATCGGCTTTCGGGATCACTACCGCAACGGCTGGCATCTGGACCTATGCGAATACGCGTCCTCCACGGAACGGCGACACCGGGACCAAGTCCCCCGAACTCGCATCTGAGAATGATTGACCACGCGTGAACCGCAGCGAAGCGTTGGGTCGCACCATGCCTCGTAACCTATGCCGATGACCTCGAGATGGCGAGTTTGAAACGAGTTTGGCGGACACTGGGCATTCTCATCGGGCTTCTCGGCGTCGGCTTCGTCGTCCGGGAGTTGATCCGGAACTGGGGAGACGTCCAGGAAGCTATGCGAGGAGCCGATCCAGTGGTCCTGGTGGCCGCCTGGATCGTCGGGGTCGGGAGTATGACGTTGATAGGTTTGACCTGGAGACGCTGTCTCTCTGTCCTCCGTACCGAATTTCCGGTTCTGGTCGCTCTCAGGAGTTACTTCGTCGGTCAGCTGGGAAAGTACGTTCCTGGAGGAATCTGGCCGGTGGTAGGACGTGCTGAGATGGCCCGGAGAGACGGTGTCGCGGGTGCAGCTGCCTACGGAAGCACCGTGTTATCCATGGTGTTGACATACTTGGCTGCTGCGTTGGTTGCGATGTCGGCCCTGTTGATGGGTGCGGGCGACGCGGGAGGGTGGTCGTGGCTTCCTCCCTTGGGCGTGCTCGTGCTCGGTGTGGTTGCTCTTCATCCCGTCGTTGCTGAAGGCGGGCTTCGGATCGTCCGGCGATTTACTCACCGTGAGTTGAGCCTCGTCATCCCGAGGTGGAGCACCTCGATATTCCTGCTGCTGGCACATGTTCCGTCCTGGTTGGGTATCTCAGCAGCCACATGGCTGGTGGCAAGCACCCTCGACTCGACCGTTCCCGACTTTCAGAACTTGTTATATGCCACGACCCTCTCGTGGTTGCTGGGGTTCTTGGCCATCGGGGTACCGGGTGGCATCGGCGTTCGCGAAGCGGTCTTCATCGCTGCGGCTGCATCGCTTTCGTCTCCTGGTGTCGCCGCCGCGGTGGCTGTCGTCGCCCGGGTGCTGTTCATACTGGTCGATCTGGCGGGTGCGGGTCTAGCCAGCGCGGCTATCGGGTTCCAACGACGACCCGCCAGCGAGCATTCGAGATCTTCGGGCTAGCGGAAGACCGAACTCAGATCACGATCGGGCTGTTGTTGGGACTCCGGGTCACGGCCCCTTCGCAAAACCCTGTGCAAGAACCAATCCCAGTATCTCCCGACAAACCGCCCTAGTTCTTTGGTGGCTTTTCGCCAACGAAGATATGAGTATCTCTGCGCTCGTTGCAGCTCGAGCTTTCGCAGCAACTCTTCATGGAATCTCTCTACCTCCTGGCGGGAGACCAACTCGGCGGACGATCGGTTGGGCCCGTCCATCTGTGGTCGATGAACACCGATCTCGTCCAGATACTCGGCGTAGGCATAAGCGAAGTTGCCAAAGGCGATCCGTGGCTTTTGGGATTCCCTGATCTCGTTGACCGTCACCTCGCTGACGACCACTCGACCGCGTTCGGACAGTGAACGCATCATCTGGTCGCTCTCCCGTCTTCGGTTGATGACGAGACTGACGCCCGTCTTTGTTGTCAGCGTGCTTTGCAGCCACGCGTCGCCGACGACGATGTCAGCGAGAAAGTTTGCGTGGTTGATGCATAGGTGGCAGCGTGGCGTATTGAACGTCCTGTCGAAGGCAACCTGGTACCCGAAGTCGAGCCTCCGATTGGTTGCATGTTCCCGGCCGTCGTCGGTCCAGATCCTCAGCTTGCCGATCGGTCCGTCCCCGCGATAGGAGATATCGACCACCCTGTCGGGGTCGACGCCTTTGTACTCACAGATGGCCCGGATCGAGTGCCAGTTGTATTGCCACCCACACAGCAATCCGATTGTGGTGTGAAGGCGCTCGCGGAGATGCGGCTCGAACCTGAACATGTAGTTGTAGATCCCCTCGAGTTCACATGGGATAGCGGCCAACACGAACCGTCCCTCGTGTTGGCGGAGGAGGTCGAGCACACGATGTTTGGGCAGGTTGTGATAGATCGACCCCGGGAGAGTGTCCACATCGGAGACATCGGTGATCAGGGCTGGCTCGAAGTCAAGTCCGTCGACGTGTCGGAGCACGATGGCTCCGTCGACATCGTCTCGGCCGAGTAGCTCGATCAGGAGTTCCTTGATCAAACCCCCCGAGCTGGCTTTCAGGTTCCGTTCGACATCGGTGCTCTGGGCCAGCATGACGCTGTGCACCACTCCGTATGGCCCGGGGGCGACTCCCGGGAACAACCTCTCTTGGAGGCCGGCGAAGTCAACCCGAATCGCCGGGCAGACGTCGGCAGCGTCCTGATTTCCCGGGTGTGACGGCTCGAACATCTGCTTCTCGGGATGCAGCCGCAATTCGATTGAAGGGTCGGCGAACACGCAGGCTCCACAGGCGATGCACAAGTCGTTATCCAGGACCTGCTGCAAGTCGGCATGTGGAGTCAAGGCCACTCTTGGCTACCCTCCTGGCGTCAAATCGGATGGCTTCGGTCGAAGTCCGCGTCGGTGAGCCGTCAGCACCTTAACGAGGGCACGGAATGAATCGGTATGCCGTGATCGGTGGATCAATTTGGGGAAATCGTGGTGCGGAGGCGATGGCGGTAACGACCATCGGGCGGGTCCGGGACCACGATCCCGAGGCGTCCTTTCTGATCATGTCCTATTTCCCTGGTCAGGACCGTGAGCTGGTGAACGACGCGACGATCCGTGTGATCGACGCCACCCCGACACACACGGTGATTCAGTTTGCATTTGCGCTTCTTTGCCGGGTCGCCCGCCTTCTTCATCTACGTGTGCCCGATGCCGCGTTGCCAAACTCGGTTCGGCTACTTCGACAGTGCCGTGCGCTCTTCGATGTTTCCGGCGTCTCGTTTCACGACGGCCGGCTCGCAGTTGTGGCTTACAACCTGATGTGTGTGTTGCCGGCCCTGTTGCTCGGCGTGCCCGTCATCAGGCTGTCGCAGGCGATGGGACCTTTCCGTCACCCTCTCAACAGGCTCCCGGCGCGATGGGTGACGAAGCGATCCTTACAGACCTTTGCCCGCGGGCGTCACACTGCCGACTACCTCCGAGGGCTGGGTGTGCCAGAAGAGTCGTGGAGCGTCGCTGCTGACGTGGCCTTCTCGTACCGCGCAGAGCACAGCCTCAGTGACGAGAGTTCAGCTGAGGTAGCGGCCATGTCAAAGCATCTAACCGCTGTTCGCACCACCGGCACAGATGTCGTGGCACTGGTGCCGAGTTCGCTCGTCCACCAGAAGATGGCAGATGAGGGGGGCGATTATGTCCAGGTTCTTCAAGACTTGATCGTTGCGCTTCAACACAATGGGCTGCATGTTCTAGTCCTGCCGAACGCAACCCGGGCCGGCGAAGTCGCCTCCCGGAACAACGACCTCGTGGTCGTAGAGGAGTTGCGCATCAAGAACAATGCCAGTGGCGGGCGCGTTGAGACAGACGGCATCAGCTATGTGGAGTTTGACCTGAACACAGCCTCGATTCGGAGTCTTGTCGAGCCATGCGCCCTTCTCATCACCTCGCGGTTCCACGCAATGGTGGCGGGACTAGCTCTCGGTGTGCCCACACTTGTGATGGGGTGGAGTCACAAGTACGAGGAGGTCCTGGAGATGTTCGAATGCGCGGATCACGCCGTCGATTTCTCCGAAGCAGAGCACAAGCTCATTTCGATGGCGATCAGCATCCTGACGGAGAGGGGCCAGATCCGGAATCGTATCCTGGAGAGACTGCCGGCCGTGGTGGCTTCGTCGATGGCCCAGTTCGAGTTAGTGGACTCTCAGTTGAAGGAGAAGCATGAAAGGCGCAGCTGACGCGAAGGTCTTCGCATCTCAGAGAATGAGGCGGTGCCCGTTAACCCCTGATCGCTCCAACGCTGTGACTCGGCGTCAGCGTATCGTTCCACGTACCTCGCCCGACGAGCTTGGTCCGCAATCGATCGACGGACACCCTTCGGAACGATGGAGAGTTGCAGAAGGAGCAATTGTCCGTTATGTCAGCCCATGATAAGCGACGATGGAGCCTCCGCTACGAGTCGCAGGTCTATGACGGAGTCGCGTTTCAATTCGGATGACCCCGGCGATTCTCGCCATCACTCGTCTGATCCTCCACCGAGTAGCCTCGCCCGACTCGAACGGCTGCTGGCTGGAATTCTCGACCGACACGGACCCTTCGTCGTCCTAGTAGGTGCTGGATTCTTGGTCCGTCTACTTCTTTCGGGCTGGAACTCTTACTGGTATGACGAAATCCTGTCTGTGACCAAGTATGGGCTCTGGCAAGAGTCAGCGCTCGACGTCATACGTCTCTTGGCCAACGGGTCGATACACCCACCTCTATATCAAGTAACCCTGTTCCATTGGATGCAGGTGTTCGGTGATTCCGAGACGGCAACAAGAACCCTTTCGAACCTGTATGTTACCGGCGCGACCGTCTTTCTATATCTCTTCGTGTTGAGATTCGCTACGAGACGAGTCGCATTCGTCACCGCAGTCTTCTTCTCAATCATGTATGCCCCCACCTATTTCGCCCTGGAAACGCGTTCGTATGCGCAGACTGTCTTCTTGGTATGCCTGTCCGGCTATTTTCTCATCCGGACTCTCCTTGTCGCAGGGAATTCAGACTCTCAAGTGCCTCTTTGGCGAGCGCCATCCATCGTTCTATTGACACTGTCGAATGTGGCTCTCCTTTTGACTCACTATTACAACCTATTCTTCTGGACTGCTCAAGCAATCTTCCTGCTGGGATATACGTTGCGAGTTAGATCAGACTTTGGGGGGCTAAGAAACCTATGGGCGCTACCTGTCTCCTATCTGGCCCAATTGCTGCTCTTCGGTGGAATCTGGGGCTCAATACTGATCGCGGATTATCGGCGTCGGTCGGCCACCTTCCGAGTCGACGGGGATCCGGAAGGTCCTGTGTCCATCTTGATGGACAACGTCGTTTCTCCGAACTTCAGATCGCCGACACCTGTTCTTTGGCTCATGGCGGTCATCCTCAGCTACTTACTCTTCCGATCGTTGGCGCGAATAGCTGCCGCTACCCAGATCGCGCCGGCGGCCTGGCGTTCGTGGTGGACGGTGTACCTGATGGTGTGGATGATCGGTCCGGTCCTGGTCGCTTCAGCTGCCTTTGAAATCACCGGAGTTGCCAGGTACAGCACGCGCTACTTCCTTTTCAGTGTGCCAGCCATCGCGCCCCTCCTCGCAATTGCGATTTATGAGGTCGCCGAGATCGCGTGGAATAGGCTGCGCTTGATTGGTTTCTCGTTTCCCGGAAGGGCACTGTTCGCGTTCTTGGCGCTGTTATCGGCCGTGTTCTGGCTCTTCCCCGGAGTTCATGCGGCGGCCACGCAGACAAAGCATGACTGGCGTGGTGTGGTGTCAGACGTTGTCCAAGTGGTCCAATCAGATCGACCGAGATCCTATGTAATCGTCGAAGCGAGCAACCGACGTGACGCGTTGAGCAATTTCTACTTTGATCGTCTGGCCAACGACATTCGCGTCGAATACACAATAACAAGAGCCGAGGAACGGGCCGCTAACTACCGCGTCTTGGGAGATCTGAGAGATCAAATCGAGCGGCACGATCGCCTCATCGTCGTTTTCCTCCACTCTCGCACAGAAGCCGGATTCTTCCCGAATGCTCTGACGCAGCTAGGGGATCGATACCACGAGATCCATCGACAACTTAGATTCGGTCGCGGCTACGTGGTGTTTGATCTCAGATGACGAGCTCCTTCGCCGAATGGGCTCCCTGGCGCTGAGGCGGACTGTTTTGGGGGCACCTATTCCGCCTTCTAAAGGTCCAGCAGACGTCATTATGTGCTCGTCGAAGCTATCCCACATTGGTCACTGCGAAGTGCCGAGTCCTTCTACGAGTTAGTTCGTTCAATGATATGACGATCGATGTCCTCGCCCGCTGGGTCTCTGCTGATCATCATCTCAGCCAACAACCCGATGCTGGCAAGCTGAACGGCGACGAGCACGAGCAATACACCGAGCATCAACAGCGGGCGATTGCCAATAGACTGATCGGTGAATAGCCACAATCCGCTCAGATAGGCGAGAACGGCTATACCTATAAGGCCCAACGCCAACCCGACACCGCCGAAGAGATGTGCTGGTCGGTGGGTGTAGCGTGTGAGGCCCAAAACCGTCAGCAAGTCGAGACCTCCCCGTGCGTAGCGTTCGAGACCGAACTTCGATCGGCCATGAACCCTGGGGCGATGGTGGACTGGCTGTTCGACGACCCTGAAGCCTTGGGCGTATACGATCGCCGCGATGTAACGGTGCATTTCCCCGTAGAGGGGGACGGAAGCGAATGCTTCGCGGCGCGCGACTTTGAGACCGCAGTTGTGATCCTTGAGGTGGAGCCCGGTTACCACTCCCGTAAAGAAGTTGAACACCTTCGAGGCCAGGCGCTTCCCCAGTGGGTCACGACGCTCTGCCTTGTAACCGGCCACCAGATCAGCTGGCTCGTCGAGACGAGCGAGCATCGCCGGGATCTCCGCTGGATCGTCCTGGAGATCCCCGTCCAATGTGACCACGATCGCCCCGTTCGAGTTGGCGAACCCAGCTGCGAGGGCAGCCGACTTCCCGAAGTTGCGCCGGAAGCGGATTCCCCGAATCCGTTGGTCCATTCGGGCCAAGTCCACTATCTCGGCCCACGAGTTGTCCACGCTACCGTCGTCGATGAAGATGAGCTCCCACGATTCGTTGGCGGATGTGTCGAGAGCGAGGATGACTTCCTTTGCCAGCTGATCCAGCGAATCGGCCTCGTCCTTGACTGGTACGAGAATCGAAATCTTCACATCGCTCGGGCTCACTAGGTCTCTCAACGCTCACCTCACCCGGAACACGATGTAACCACGGCCGTTGGAGTCGAGATGGCTGTGGTGGACCTGGAAGAGCCGCCCGAGAGCCTCCAAGGCGATTGGGAAATGCTCGGTCGAATGGTGAGTGAACACCACGATGAGGTAGTCGTGTTGTCGGATGGTTTCGTCATTGCGTTCGAAGGCGTAGTTGTGGCCCCTTCTCTCTTCTGCACGTCGGATGGTGCCATCGACCCGGATGCTCTCGCTGTATTGCGCAAGGTAGTAGTCGAGGACAGGGGTGGTGCGAAATGAAGTCTCATAGATCGTGTAGCTCGAATCGGGATCTGCCTCGACGATGCCCGCGACCGCCTCGGCAGTTCCGTTCCAGTCAGCTTTGTCTGATGTGGCGGCTGCATGAGAACCCGGGAGGATGGCCGTGGCGACAATAATCGCGCTGGTGACACCAATGAGGGCGGCATTTGGAATCCGGCGCAGACGTTGACTAACCGACTTGCCCAGTCGCCACGTCTCGTCGATGGTCAGGATGACTATTGGTGCCAGCGGGATGGTGCTGAACAAGAAGTAGCGATCGCTGTATCTTGCGACGCCTAATGACGTGAATACCACGTGGGTTATTGCGACCGGCAACACCAGCCATGAGCCCAAATAGAGCGTGGTGAAAGCAGACCGCTTCTCCGGACCGGAAGTCTCGGAGCGTTTCAACACGACTGCGGTCCTCGCGAACATCGCTGCGGTGATGATTGCGCCGAGTACCAACACCGGCCCCGGGCCCAAGAGGTTCGGCTCGACCACGCTGCTATTCAGGACTTCGATTGGTCCAACCAGATCGGACCCACCTTCAACCGCATACTCGCCCGCTCGTCTTCCGTAGGTGTCGATGAAGATCCGACCCCATATCGCAGCGAAGAGGGCGATCGGCAACGTATACCCGGCGGTCACAGCTCCCAGCCCGGTGAGCCATTTCGCACGCGGAATCAGGATAAGTACGAAGGCGACTGCGCACAGCCCCTGGGCGATCAAGAAGAAGACGTTGTAGTAATGGGTGAGCAAAAGGGCTGTGTTGGCTAACACCAAGAATGCGCCGCTCGGAGTCGCGAGTGACGAGCGCCATCCCCTTTCCATACCGGCGTGCATGATTCTGAGGACCAGGTACGACGAAAGAGTCACGAGAAAAATCGTCTGCCCGTATGACCGCGTTTCGAGCCCAAAGAACATCGTCGTGTACATCACGGAATAGAGCACGGTGGACCAAGCAGCTATCAATCGACTAAAAGCATCGCGGGTCAACAGATAGAGGAAGAGACCTGCCGCGGTGACATATAGATTCGACAGGTTCCGTGTGACCACTTCACTATCACCCAGCCAATCCATCCATTGGTAGAGGATGAACTGGTACAGCGGCGGGTGAACTGACGAATTGGCGAGGTTCCTGACCGCCTCGAGGGCACTGTCGTTCCACACTCCGTAAATCGCAACCGAGTACAGCTCGTCGAGCCAGTATGACTGTGTGCCGGCAAGGAACCACCTGAGTATGAAGGCACCAATGAGGATGACGAGAGCGACTAAGTCATCGCGGAGGAAGTCGGCAATCGGCGCTGCGGCCGCCCTCCAGGAGCGAGCCGCGCCGCCGCCAGGGTCTCGCTCAGCGACCGTGCTCGGCGGTTGATCCTCGACCGATGCCACCGTTGCTTTGTTCTCCTCTTGAATCGTGTGCCGCCGCATGGAGGGCGCAGGCGGCGTGCCTGGCCGCGGCGGACGCTCCGCTGGGATGTCCGACACGGACCACAAGGTAACGGTTGTGCGAATGCTGCGCCGACTCGTCGATGCCGACTTTTCGTTCAGCCCGTCGGGGACTTAGTGACGATTAGGCGCAGATCCCGAGATGGGTGCGACCCAGCAATAGCTCCAGCCTGATCTACATTGTCTGGTCGTGACTCCCCGAAGGAATGAGAAGGGTGTGTCTCCGTGATTCCCATGCGTCGGTTCGCCAAACGGGTTCTGC
>Ga0299914_10003507_pt1 | contig 11095 bp, 9 predicted proteins | sample RVTome_10_FD_201361 | JGI IMG/M metagenome (GOLD analysis project Ga0299914, IMG submission 201361) | Soil microbial communities from uranium-contaminated site in the Upper Colorado River Basin, Wyoming, United States - RVT153D57 (version 2) ... | reverse complement strand
GCCGAGCGGGCACCGGGGGGACGTGCTTACGTCCCCCTGAAGGCCTCCGCGGGCTCCACGGACGTGGCTCGCCGTGCCGGCAGCCAACTCGCACCCACGCCGATCGCCAACACTACGATCGCGGCCGCGGCGACCACCCGCGGGTCGTGCGCGCTCACCTCGAACAGCAACGACTCGAGCACCCGACTGAGCGCCAAAGCACCGATCGTACCTGCGGCGACTCCGGCCGCGGTCAGCGTCAGCCCTCTCCGTACCACCATCCCCCGCACGTCGTGAGCTCCCGCCCCGAGCGCCATCCGCACGCCGATCTCGTGGCGGCTCCGGCTGACGTCGTAGGCCAGGATGCCGTAGATCCCGAGGGCGGCAAGGGAGACCGCCAGCGCCGCGAAGGCGGAGACCAGGAGGGTCGTGAACGTTTCCCTCGAGCGCTCCCGCCCCAGCACGGCGGCGAGCGGCTCTGGCTCGACCAGGATGAGGTTCGGGTCCAGCGCCTCGAGCTCCATCCGGGCTACTTCGATCAGACGCGGGAGTGGCTGGGAGACTTCGACCACCTGGAAGAGCGGCCAGTTGCGGTTGTCCGCGAACTGCTCGTGCGCGTGGTAGACGGTCGGCGCCGGCTGGCCCCTGGTGGACAGCGGGACGTTCTCGACGACGCCGATGATCTCCAGCGGATCGCCGAGGACGACGATCCGGCGTCCCAGCGCGCTCTCACCCGGGAAGAGACGGTTCGCGAGGGACTCGCTCACCACCGCCCGGCGGGGCTCGTTCGGTCCGTCCTCGGGACCGAAGAGCCTGCCCTGGAGCAGCTCGACGTCCACGGCTGCAAACCATTCCCCCTGGACCACCCGATTCTGCGCGTCGCTCACGACTCGATCATCGCCCTCGGCGCGCGTGCCCCAGGAGCCGTGATAGTGGCCGGTGGCCGGGAGGCGCGAGGTGGCCCCCACGCTTTCCACCCCGGGGACTGAGCGAAGTTGGTCGTGCAGGGCCGCGTGGAAACGGACGCGCTCGGCCGCATCGGCGTAGCGGGTCGATGGGAGGTGGACTTGGAACGTCCACACATCGTCCTCGTCGACACCGAGATCGAGCGACCGAAGGCGCTCGAGGCTCGTGAGCAATAGGCCAGCGCCGACCAGCAGGACCACGGCCAGCGATACCTCGGCCACCACGAGCGCCTTGCGGATCCCGCGCTGCTGCGCACGCTCGGTGACGGCTCGCGACTCGTTGCGCACGCCTGATTCCAGCCTGCCTCGCGTGACCTGAAGGGCAGGAAGCAGGCTCACGGCCAGCCCGACGACCAGCGCGAGCGCTCCGGCGAAAAGCGCGACGGGCCAACCGTAGCCCAGGCTCGTGGTCCGCGGCAGGGCGGCCGGCGCGATCGCGACCAGCGCCCGCTGCACGAGCGCGCCCGCGCCGATCCCTGCTCCCGCACCGATCGCGGCCAGCATCAGGCTCTCGATCACGAGCTGTCGCACGAGCCGGACCCTTCCCGAGCCCAACGCCGTTCGAATCGAGAGCTCGCGGGAGCGCGCGATGCCCCGGGCGAGCACCAGGGCTGCGATGTTCGTGCAGGTGATCAGGAGCAGGACTCCGACAGCGCCCATCAGCACGAGGAGCATCGGTTTCGCGGAGCCCGTGACATCGTCGTGAAGAGGCACGAGAACTCCGCCCGCCAGATCTGCGGCGACGCCCAGGGACTCCATCTGTACCGCGCTCCGTCCGGCCACCTCGGCACGCGCCCCGGCGAGAGACCCACCGGGCGAGAGACGGCCTAGCACCGTCAGGTATTCGTTCCCCCACTCGGACCGAGACGGGTTGAAGTCCTGCGGTATCCAGACGTCGACCGATCCCTTCAGGGGATCGACGAAGCCCGCCGAGAGGACGCCGCGGACTGTGTAGCTCACGCCATCGAGAGGGATGGCCGTACCGACGGCGTTCGCGTTCCCGCCCATCGCTCGACGCCAAAGCTGCTCGCTCACCACCGCGACGCCGCCGTTCCGCTCGTCTTCCCTCGAGAACGGGCGACCGCGGACGAACTCGGCGCGCAGCACGTCGAAGTATTCCGCACTCACCCGGAGCACCCGCACGCGCTCGGGCCGTCCGTCCACCAGGATATCTGCGCCCATGTCCCGGTCGCCGTAGTTGTTGGCCGCGGCAATCCTGACTGAGGCGAGGTGCTCGCGAAAATCGAGGAACGCGGGATCCGGCATGTAACTCGGGGCCTCGTCGCCCGGACTGTCCCAGTACATCCTGACGAGCCGCTCCGGCTCCTCGTAGGGCAGCGGGGCCAGGAGGACGGAGTGCAGGACGCTGAAGACCGCCGCGTTCGCCCCGATCCCGAGCGCCAGGGTCGCTCCCACGAACGAGGCGAAGCCCGGCCGCCGCAGGAGCGTCCGGACCGCCATACGCACGTCATGAGCCAGGCCCTCCAGGACTTTTCCTTTCCGCATCATTGTCCTCGCTTCGTTCGGATGTCTGCCCGTCTCGAGCCACGCCAGCGGAAGGCCCGCCGCGGCGTCGGCCAACTCCTTCATTCCCCACCAGAGTCGCACGCGCACTCGGTCATGCTTGCGCTGGCCCTCCCGGAACGCCCTCAGCATCTCGGCCTCCGCGCGCTTCCGGAACGTCCGCGGATACAGCCGAACCGCCGCTGCGAAGAGCAAAGCGAGGAGCCGATCCACTGGCGTCATCGGGCGTCCCGCTCGCCGAGGAGGTCGGCCGCCCGCGCGACCCCGAGAAGCGCGTCGAGGCGCCGGGCCTCGGCCGACGTCACCGCCCGTCCCAGCGGCGTCAGGCCGTAGACGCGACGGCGCTCTGCGTCGGACTCGAGCTCGTGCCGCCGCTCGATGAGCCTGGCGTCCTCGAGTCGCTGGAGGGTCCGGTAGAGCGTCGCGATGCCCGGGATGGTGCGGCCGATCGCCTGGGCCTCCTGGAGGATCGCCCACCCGTGCTTCTCGCCCCCGGCGAGCAGCACGAGCACCTGGAATTCGACGGGGCGGAGCGGAAGGTGGTCGGCAGTGTCCGAGGGTCGGGTCTCGGTCATGGGAGCGTGCCTACTTGCAGTGTGCGACTATTATCGCTATGCGAGTAGGACACCCACAGGGGGGTGAGGGTTGCAACCGAACGTCTGGGCCGACTGGGGAAGGGGCCCTCCTGCCTCGGGTGCGCTGACGCGCGAGCACGCCCCGTGTCGCCGGGTTGCTCATCCAAACGGTGACCAGCCGGTCGGACTCCGCCTTCGGCCCCGTTGCAAGCGGAGGCCTTTATGCGTAGCCTGTGTATACGTAATCTGCGCATAGTGAGGTGCCATGACCCCGCCCCGTGACGTAAGGACCCTGAACCGCATCGAATTCCTGGTGCTGTCCGTGTTGGTAGAGGGCCCTCGTCACGGCTACGGGATCGCACAAGAGATCGACCGACGGACGGGTGGCGAGATCGTGCCTCGCCCGGGATCGCTCTACCGCGTGCTCGACCGACTGACTCGCCGGACCCTCGTCGAGCCGACCGAGGACGCCCCGGCCGCTACAAGCGCGTCCACCGACGCGCGGCGCGCTTACTACGCGCTGACCGAGGAGGGACGGGTGGCCGTGCGGACCGAAGCGGAGCTGCTGGCATCGCTGGCGCGCCGAGTCCTGGCCGAGGGGGAGGGGCACGCGTGAGGCGATCGTCGGCGCTCGTCCGCCTCCTGCTCCGGTTCTTCCCGCGCGACTTCCGGGAGCTGCACGGGGCCGGCCTGACGGCGGACTTTCCACCGCCTGAGGCGGGAGCGGGTCGACTCTCGAGGGCTTGGCACTGGACTCGGGCGGCCCTCGACCTGGTCGGGGCGCTCGTGGGCGTGTGGTGGGATCGGTTCGGGAACGAAGACGCCGCCCGACGCGGCGCGATGGAGACGAGGAGGAACGGGATGGAGAATCTGGTCTCGGACGTTCGGTACGCGCTCAGAGGGCTGCTGCGCTCACCGGGCTTCACGATCATGGCGGTGCTCACGATCGCGCTCGGGATCGGCGCGAACGCGGCGATCTTCTCCGTGGTGAACGGCGTGCTGCTCAAGCCGCTCCCCTACGAGGACTCGGACGAGCTCACGCGGGTCTTCGGGCGTTTCCTGCCCGTGAGCGGCTTCGACTTCCCGTACTTCGCGATCGACCCGACCGAATACCTCGACCTACGCGACCACAACGCAGCATTCGAGTCCTTGGCGGCCTACACCACGCAAGGGGTGACGCTCGTGGGCGAGGACGGTAGGGCCGAGCGGCGCTCCGGCGTCGTCACCACCTGGAACCTCTTCGAGGTCCTGGGCCTGACCGCCGAGGCGGGGCGCACTCTGACCTCCTCCGACGACATCGACGGGGGTCCCCGCGTCGTCGTGCTTTCGCATGCGCTCTGGGAAGAGCGGTTCGGCGCCGATCGGTCCCTCATCGGTCGAACCGTCGACCTCGACCGGCAGTCGTACGAGGTGGTGGGTGTCCTCCCAGAAGGCGTCGCATTCCCGATGCCGGACGCGGACCTCTACCTGCCCCTGCAGCTCGGCGACAACCCGTCGGGGCGCCAGAGCCACTACCTGCAAGTGATCGGTCGTCGGGCCGACCGCGTTTCGCTCGAGGCCGCATCGGCGGAGATCGCGCGCCTGATGTCCGTGTGGGAGGCGGACTACCCGGAAATCCACACCGGGCATTTCCTCTTCCTGGAAGGCTACAAGGAGGCGATCGTTGGGACCGCCCGACCGGTGCTGCTCCTGCTGCTCGGCGCCGTCGGCGTCGTGCTCCTGGTGGCCTGCGCCAACGTCGCGAATTTGATGCTGGTCAGGGGACAGGCGCGCCAGGGTGAGGTCGCCTTGCGGCGCGCGCTCGGCGCGGCCCGCTGGCGGATCGTCCAATTCGGCCTCGCGGAGAGCAGCCTCCTGGCGGTCGCCGGCGCTGCGCTCGGCGTCCTGCTTGCGCGCCTGTCGGTGCCCATGCTCCTCCGCCTCAACCCAGGCGCCGTTCCCCTCCCCGATGCCGTCGCGGTCGACCTCTCCGTGCTGGCGTTCGCGGGAGCGCTGGCGGTGGCGACCGTGGTTCTCTTCGGCCTCCTCCCGTCGCTCCACGCCTCCGGCGCCGGCGGCGCCGAGGTGATGCGCGAGGAGGGACGCGGCCGGACCTCTTCGCGCGGAAGAGTCCGGGCGAGGAGCGTCCTGGTCGCGACCGAGGTGGCACTTTCCTTCGTGCTCGTGCTCGGCGCGGGGCTCATGGTTCGCACGATCGGCAACCTACTCGCCGAGGACCCGGGCTTCGAGACCGAAGGCCGGATGGTGGCGAGCGTCTCCCTGCCCGCCGCGGACTATCCGGAGCCCGGGGACGGGACGCGATTCTTCGATGAAGTCCTCGCGCGCGCCGAGGCGCTCCCGGGCGTGACCGCGGCCACGCTCGTCGTGCACCTTCCCATGCGCAGCGGTCAGTCCGTGAACGACTTCGTCCTCGAGGGCACGGAAGAGCCTGGGCCGGGGAAGCCGACGTGGAACGCCGGCGTCACGGCGGTGCGCGCGAACTACTTCGACGCGATGGGGATCGAGGTTCTGAACGGGCGCGGCTTCGATGCCATCCTCGACGGAGCATCGGGGTCGCCGATCTCCGTGGTGGTCACCCGCGGCTTGGTCGACCGATTCCTCCCGGGCGTGGACCCGCTCGGACGTCGCATGCGCTTCGCCGGCACGGAGGACGAGCAGTGGTGGACGATTGTCGGCGTGGTTGAGGACGTTCAATACCAGTCGTTGGGCAACCAGGGCTCGCCGATGTACTACCTGCTGCCCGAGCCGCTCTCCCGGGTCGGCGGGAGCGGATGGGACCGGGCTGGCTGGATCGTTCTGGAGACCGACGCGGACCGACCGCTCGAGTACGCGGACCCGCTACGACGCATCGTCGCAGAGGCGGACCCGAACGTTCCGGTCACCAACCTCGGGACGCTCGACTCGCTCGTCGGAGAGTCGATCGCCCGTCAGCGCTTTATCCGCACGCTGCTGGGCGCGTTCGCCGGGCTCGCGCTCGCGCTGGGTGCGATCGGCGTCTACGGCGTGACCTCGTTCGGCGTATCCCAGCGTCGTCACGAGCTCGGAGTCCATCGCGCGCTCGGCGCGGAGTCGGGCAGAGTGATGTCGCTGGTGATCCGGCAGGGGCTGGCTCCGGTGGCGATTGGGCTCGCCGTGGGCGTACTTGTGGCGGCCAGCACCGGCCGCTTCCTCGGCAGCCTCTTGTTCGGCATCGAGCCGTCGGACCTCCCGACCTACGGAGCCGTCTTCGTCGTGCTCTTCTCGGTGGCGTTCGTCGCGGTCTGGCTACCCGCGCGGCGCGCGGCGCGGCTCGATCCGATGGCTTCGCTGCGGAGCGACTGAAGGGGAGCCCCTGCGGCCCTTCCAGGCCCTGTTCGCGGACATGCCACGATCCTGCGCACGTTCGGGTGAGATGGCCTTCCTACCAGCAGGCTGCCGCCGAAACCATGTTACGCCTCGTCCTCCAACCACACGGGGCCATAGCTCAGTTGGGAGAGCGCCTGCTTTGCAATCCCGCCTAGCACCCCCGGGATTTCACGAAAACCGTGGAATTCCGGGGGTTTCTCGCGGTCGGTGGGTAAGACAGATTGGCCGATTGTGCATGTTTCAGGGGCCGAACATGCACACCAACATGCACACCTCGGGCGGGGGGCGAAGCTCAGTGCGCTCCGCGGAGAGAAGGGGAGTGGGTCGGCTCATCCCCGGCCGTCAGGCTCGAGGGTGATAGGGCTTCCGACGCAGCTCGAGCTGCGTAGTCCTCCGCCCAGCCGAGCCATCGGACGATCTCGTCAGACGGCTCAGGACCCATGATGTCCCGCAAGGCCGCCAGGTACGCTCCTAGTCGACCTCGAGGGCATCCTGCGTTTCTTGCGTGCGCTTGAGACCGGCGTATACGTGGTTCGAGTGGAGGAGTTGACGCTCAGACCCGCGGGGGTGAACGATGGTGATCTTGAGCGTGGGCAGTTGATGGCGGCAGGATTCGTCGTCACCGGCTACAGGCTAGGAGGGCCCGCCGTGGCTGACGCCGTCTCGTACGCCGGTGCCGTTCCGGAGGGCGGGCAGTGACCTTCGTCCACCACGAGCCGCCCGGACCGTGGGTGAAGGCCGCTTACGCTGCGCTGACCTCATCGTTGGTGTTCATGGCCGTGATTGCGGTTCGGGTGCTGCACGCTCCAGCCGTCATGCACCCGACGCCCGGGCCCGCCGAGCTGGTCGTCCCTCAGCTCGGGGAGCGCGTCACGAGTCAGCCCTGGAGCGCAATCCGCGTGGTCGAACGCGACCCCTTCCATCCCGAGCGGACGTCGCCAGCGTCACGGTATCTCTTGCCGGAGGACGACGTGCAGGCCACGCTCCCCGGCGCCAGCTCGGTTCGTGGCGAGGTCGCGCTACTCGGAACGGCCGTCTCCGGCGACGGAGCAGGATTCGTGATGTGTCAGTTCGGGCGCGAGACACCCGAGGTGGTTCGGGTCGGGGAGGAGATCGGGGGACTCACGCTACGCTCCGTCACCCGCGGTTCGGCCGAGTTCACCCGGCGGGACGGATCCACTGTAAGCTGCACGTTGCGGGCGCGCTGGCCGAGACAACGGCGCAAAGCCGGTGACGCGGATCCTCGCGGTGATGTTCGCGGCGGCCGCGGCCCTGCCCATTACGCTGTACGCCCAAGAACCCGAGCAGCAGCCTGCTAAAGGCATCCGCCTCGACTTCAAGGACGTGGATCTCCGGCTGGTGATTCCGCCCTCGCCGAAGCGGGGAACCTCAACGTCATCTACGGGGAGCTGCCGCAGCGCTCCGTCACGCTCCGGATGAGCCGACCGGTCGCCCCCGACGAGGTGCTGGGACTGCTTCGTAGCTTGGCGGCCTCCAACGGGCTCTCTGTAGTCAAGGAAGGTTCGCTGATCCGCGTCGTCGCGGATACGGCTCCAGCCGAGGGAGGCGGAGCCCGAGGAGGAGGTGCAAGAAGAGGAGCCGCTCCGGGTCTACGTCCACCGACTGAGCGACGTGCGGGCTCCGCGCCTCGCCGCCACGCTTCAAAGCATCTTCGCGGCCGACGTGAGTGCTCGGCCCAGGCTCCAGTCGCTATCGGAGCGGCTGCGCGAGCAGCAGATACCCCCGGCTGACCCGGATCCCGATGCACCGGACGTTCAGGTGGACGTCACGACCCGAACGCAAGTCTACCCGGCGAGGTACTGGGCGTCGTGCAGATCGTGCCGGACGAGACGACGAACTCCCTCATCGTGCGCGCCACAGCAAGCGACTGGGAAGTCATCCAGCAGGCGATCCAGGCCTTGGACCTGCGGCCGATGCAGGTGCTCATTGAGGTGGTGATCGCCGAGGTCCGACGAACCGCCGATACTCAGCTCGGTCTGTCCGTCCTGGCGGAAAACGCCGACCTGGAGGGGGTCGACACACGGCTAGAGCTGGCGGGCAATACAGCCGGCAACTTCATCCTAGAGGTCATGCGCTTCGGGAGCACGGATGTGAACGCGCTCATGGCAGCGCTGGCCACGTCGGGCAACGTTCGCATCGTTTCGCGACCGGTCATCCTGGCGCAGAGAACAACCAACAGGCGCAGATCCTAATCGGCGCCGAGCGGCCCTTCATCCAGGTCTTCCGCTCGCTTCCGACGGACGCTGCTGTCCGCGATCAGGTGGTGCAGTATCCCATTGAGGCCGGGCAGAGCGCGCGCTGCCCCGCTCGGGCCATATAGGGGGGCCCGCGGTGCAGCGCTCCGACCAGGTCGCGAGGCCCACGATCTCTTGGACCACGGTCCAGTGACCGAGCCGAGGAGGGGAATCACCCGCCGTCCGGATCGAGAGCTCGCGCCAGCTCGGTAAGCGCCGGCTGCCCGGCGTGCCAGGAGACCATCGACCTGGTGAACCAGGTCGCCTGCCCATCCTGCGAGGTGAGCGTCCTCGACACGAACGACGACGCCGTCACGAGCCGCGCCAAGGGTCGTGGGATCCGCTCCGTGCCGGCGGTCGTCGTCGACGGGAAGCTCGTCGACTACTGCACCGGGCGCGGTCCGGATGAAGCGACGCTGCGAGCGGCCGGGCTCGGTCAGCCGGTGGTGTGAGCGATGGCGGAGTGCGCACGCGCGACCTGGTCGAACGGCGAGCCCGGGAGCGTTCGTCTGGGGCGTTCTGTTCCTGCTCGTGGTTGCCGGCGCGTTTGTCGACCCCGGCGTTCGGGTCTGGCTCTGGGCACCCTCGTTGGCCGCTTGTGGCGTCTTGCGACGGGGAGCTGGGTCAGCTTGTCGCCGGGGAGCCGTCGGCGATGGGCACGCGCATCCACATCGCGGCAATGGCAAACCCGAGCGTGAGGTGGACGACGCCCCACAGGATCGAGGTGATCGCTACTCCTCCGAGCGCGGGAAAGAACACCACCGCCATGCCGATGGCGAGGGCGACATTCTGGAACGCAACCTCGAGGGTCACCGCACGGCGGTCCGCGGCCACGAGGCCCGAGGCCCGGGCGAGGCCCCAGCCCAGCGCGACCGCGATGGCGAAGGTGAGGAGAACCGGGGGTAGCGCGGTCTTGGCGAAGGTGCCGAGCACCTTGATGTTGCCGAGGAGCAAGATCGCCACGACGACGGCGAACACGACTCCGGCGATGCGGCGCGACCACAGGCGGATCTTGTCTGCCGTCTCAGGCCGCTTGGCGCGAATGAGCATGCCGATGGTCACCGGGGCGACCAGCATGATGAGAAGCGTCATGACCACTTGCTTGGGATCGATCTCGATCCTTTGGAGGACGGCTCGAGTGTCGGGGTTCATCGCCGCCCAGAACGCGAACAGAAGCGGTGTGACCGCGACGCTGAACAGCGTGGAGATCGCCGTCATGCTGACCGACGTGGCCACGCTGCCGCGGGCTACGCCGGTGAGGTAGTTCGACAGCGCCCCTGCCGGGCAACAGGTTACGAGCAATAGCCCGAGCGCGATGCTCGGCGTATCGACCATCATGAGGCCGACTCCGAAGGCGATGCCGGGGAGGACCAGGAACTGCGCAACGAGCCCGATGAGGGGCGCCTTGGGTCTTCTGAGGACCCGGTGGAACTGGGCCCACGTCAGGTCCAGTGCCACGGCGAAAACCAGAAAGCCCACCATGACGCCGACAGCCAGGCCGGCGGTTGGGCTGAAATTGAACGGGGCCTGATCGATGGCTTCCACGGACCTCAGCTCGCCACGTTGCGGCCCAGCATGCAGTGAGCACCGAACCGTACCGCGTCGTTACGCTCGGTCCGGGTCTCGATGAACCCTGCATCGCGGAACGCAACTTCGAGATCGGCAAGCTCGTGCAGGTGAAACCCGTCCGTCTTGGCAGGTTTGAAGCGCATGAAGCTCTCGCGGACCGGGAAGGTCACCGCCGCCAGCCCGCCCGGCTTGAGGACTCGGTGCATTTCCCTGAAGACCGCGCTCGGATCCGCAATCACGTACATCGTGGCGACTGTACACGCCTTGTCGAACACCCCATCGTCGAACGGCAGTGCCCCGCCCGCAGCCTGATGCAGTGTCACGCGCCCCTCCGAGATGGCCCGAGCGTTCCTCCTCGACGCCATCTCGATCGCCGCCTTCGAGATCTCGGCTCCGGCGACGTGTCCCTTGGACGCGCGTTCCGCAAGTAGCCCCAGGTTCGCCCCGTTTCCGAAGCCCACCTCCAAGAGGTCGTCATTTGGCTGCACGTCCATCAGGTCTGCGGTCCAACGCGCGTGCGCAATCGTCTTCGTCGTCATCCAGCCAAACAAGGCCTTGCCGAGCAGCCCCTTGGGGTGCTGCAGCTGCTTGCCGATGACCGTGGACAATCCCATGGGGGCACCTCGCTTTGGCCGACCGTCGGGCCGGAGGTCACGAGAAAGCTGCGACTATGGTCGGTTTCGGAGCGTGGGGCAACCGGCCAGCTTGATGAAGGCTCGTGTCGCTGGTCCGAGACCGCGGCGGCACGTGTTCGATCCGCGCGATGTCGGAAGAAAAAGCGCGGCCCCCATCGACTCGCATCGAACGGGGCGGCGTCAACCCAAACGGGGCGCTTCTTTGCCCCTCGAAAGTATGGCTCCGCCTGCGGGGCTTAAACCAGCGA
>Ga0299914_10003506_pt1 | contig 11095 bp, 10 predicted proteins | sample RVTome_10_FD_201361 | JGI IMG/M metagenome (GOLD analysis project Ga0299914, IMG submission 201361) | Soil microbial communities from uranium-contaminated site in the Upper Colorado River Basin, Wyoming, United States - RVT153D57 (version 2) ... | reverse complement strand
CATTCAGTCCGGGCGCCGCGGGACGGAGCGTCCACCGCCGAGCGCGGAGGAGGAAGAGGAAGCCGACCTCGTCGATGCCCAGACCGACCTCGCGTGATCGGTCGTTCGCGCTTCACGCTCAGGGCACGCCAGGAGCCCGGTCCGTCTAGCCTTGCCCGCGTAATGTCGACTCGGTCATCCCGGAGCCGGCCGACAATGCCGGGGCGACGCCGCTGACGCGGTGCGTGTAGCACTGCTGACACAGCACTACGCTCCGGAGGTGACGGCGGGTCGCTTTCGGGTCGAGGCATTCGCCGAAGCCTTCGCCGAGCGCGGCCACGAGGTCGACGTGATCTGCCCGGTGCCGAATCACCCGGAGGGAATGGTTCCGCCGGAGTACCGGCGCCGAGCCGTCATCCGGCGCGAGGTCGGCGGGGCACGAGTTTCCTACGTCTGGGTCAAGGTCAGCCCGACGAAGACGCCGCTGCGTCGTCTGGCCTACTACGGCAGCTACGCCGCGATGGCGCTGGCGGTCACCGCCGCCGGTTCCCGGCCAGACCTCATCCTCGCGAGCTCTCCCCCGCTTTCGGTGGCCGCCGCCGCCGCCGCCGCGGCTCGGCTGCGGCGGGTGCCGTGGATCTTCGATGTTCGCGACATCTGGCCAAAAGCCGCGCAGCTCATCGGGGAGCTGACCGATCCCCGGCTCGTGCGCGCCGCCGAGCGCCTGGAGCGGGCGCTCTACAACCGCGCCGATCACATCGTCGTCGTCACTCGTCCGTTTCGTGAGGAGATCCGCCTCAAGGCGCCGGAAGCCGCGTCGATTGCGCTGATTCCGAACGGGACGACCCGGGAATGGCTCGACGCCGGGGCGACCAACCCGGATCGTGCGTCGCTCGGGCTGCCTGCTGATCGGTTCATCTGGACCTACGCCGGGAACCTCGGCCCGTCCCGCCGCCTCGATGTCGCCCTCGGAGCAGCGAGGCGGCTCGGCGATGGCTGTCAGCTGCTGATCATCGGCTCCGGTGGCGCCCGGGATGGTCTTCGCGAGCAGGCGAGCGATCTCGGCGATCTGGTCACATTTCGAGACCTGATGCAGCCCGCCGACGCCGCACGACATCTGCGCGCGAGCGATGCGCTCCTCGTCCCCCAACAGCCGGGCCTCGGGGACTTCGTGCCGTCGAAGCTCTATGACTGCTGTGCCGTCGGCCGCCCGGTGATCGTTGCCGCTGACGGTGAGACCCTCAGGCTTGCGACCGAGGCCGATATCGGTCTCGGTGTGGAGCCGGAGGACGCCGATGCGATGGCGGAGGCCGTTGAGCGCCTGCGCGACGACCCCGCGCTCACGGCCCGTCTCGCGGAGAACGGCCGCAGCTTCGCGACCGAGTACCTCCGCGAACGCCAGTCCGAGCGGATGGTCGACCTCGCCGAGTCGGTGTTGGCGGAAGGCCGCGGCCGGCGGCCGGGGTTGATGCGACGCGCCTCCTAGGTCATCAACTCCACGGACGCGCCGCCTATGGGCCCTCGACGCCTCCGCCACCACCGCCACCGCCACCGCCACCGTCGGTGTCGGTCGTCGTCGTGTCGGTGTCGGTCGTCGTCGTGTCGGTGTCGGTCGTCGTCGTGTCGGTGTCGGTCGTCGTGTCGTCAGTCGTGGTGTCGGTCGTCGGCTCGGTGACCTCGCCGGCGGGGGCCTCCTCCTCGACGGCGGGCTCGTCGCTGTCGCCGTTGCCGGAGGCGATCACGGCGACGGCTACACCGAGGCCGATGACCGCGGCGACGAGGACTCCGATCAGGACCTTCGAGCGGGTGCTGAAGCCGCCGTTCCCGGGCTGCGGTCGGTCGGGCTCGGGGGCGTCCATGCGACGGGTCGGGTCTTCGTTCATCTCGCGCTCCTAGCCGCCGTCGCCGGGCTCCACCGTCGTCGTCTCGGTGGTGGTCTCGGTGACGGTCTCGGTCGTGGTCTGGGGCTCGGAAGTCTCAGTCGTGGTCTCGGTCGACGTCTCCGTCTGCGTGTCGGTCTCCGTCTCGGTGTCGGTCTCGGTGGTCGTGACGACGTCATCGCTCCCGCCCGAGTCGGCGGCGACGATCGCGAGGGCCACGCCGAGGCCGAGCACCGCTGCGACGAGGACGGCGATCAGGACCTTCGTCTGGGTCGTCATCCCGCCCGGCTCGGGCGGTAGCGCCCCCGGAGGTGGCGACTCGCCCCCCGGCGGCGGCGGCGGAGGCGGCTCCATGCGACGGGTTGGATCCTCGTGCATGTCGGGGGAGCCTATGCCCTGGCGCGGACGCGGAACGCTGCGCGGAGCCGTTCGAGCGCCGAGTCGACGTCGTCGGGGCCGATCACGAGCGGCGGAAGGAGGCGCAGCATGCGCTCGCCGGGGACGTTCAGCACCAGCCCTTCCCCGAGGCAGGAACGGCCCGCCGCGGCGGCGTCGTGGGTGTCGGCCAGCGTCACGCCGACCATCAGCCCGCGCTGGCGGATGTCGGCGACGGCGGCGATCTCACCGAGACCGCGGGCGAGCCGATCGCCGAGCGCCCGCACCGCGCCGAGAAGCCCGGGATCGTCGATCACGTCGAGCGTCGCCAGTGCCGCCCGTGCGGCGATCGGGCCGCCGGCGAACGTCGATCCGTGGTCGCCGCGCTCGAGGACGTCGCCGAGCTCGGGAGTCGTGATCACGGCCGAGACCGGGAGACCGCCGCCGAGCGCCTTCCCCGCCGTCAGGACGTCGGGAGCGACCGGGAGCTGCTGGTAGGCCCACAGGCTTCCCGTTCGGCCGATCCCGGTCTGGATCTCGTCGAAGACGAGGATCGCGCCGCTTCGGTCGCAGGCCTCGCGCGCGGCGGTGAGCACCGGATCCGAGATCGGGAACACTCCCGCCTCGCCCTGGACCGGCTCGATCATCACCGCCGCCGTTCGCTCGCCGACGGCGGCGCGGAGCGCGTCCGGATCGTCGCGGGGGACCGTGACGAACCCCGGTGGCAGGGGTCCGAACAGATCCTCGCGAGCGAGCCGCGGCGTCGCCGCGAGCGAGCCCAGCGTCCGGCCGTGGAAGGCATGGTCGAGGACGACGATCTCGGGCCGCTCGATCCCGCGTCGGTGGGCGTGCTTTCGGACCAGCTTGATCGCGCACTCATTCGCCTCGGTCCCGGTGTTGGCGACGAACACCTTGCCGCCGAGGCTCGACTCCGCGAGCCGCTCGCTCAGCCGCAGGACCGGCTCCGAGTAGTAGAGGTTCGAGCTGCCCGCGAGCAGCTCCGCCTGCTCGCGGATCGCCGCGACGATCCGCGGATGGCAGTGCCCGGCGTTGTGGACCGAGAGCCCGGCGAAGAAGTCGAGGTACTCGTTGCCGTCCGAGTCCCACATCCGGACCCCCTCCCCGCGCACGAACTCCACCGGCGCCCGCGCATACGTCGGCATCGCATGCCGCCCCTCCAACGCTTGAAGCTCAGAGACCTTCATCCGCCCGGGATAGCGACGAAGTCGCGGTTCGGACGAGCACGCTCCGCCGTGCGAAACGCGTCGCAACCCGCCGTCCCCGGAGTCGGGAGCGAGCGCGGAGCGCGAGCGGGAGACGAGGAGGCGGCGGAGATGCTCAAGGCGTGACCTTGGTGCCGATGCCCGCATCCGTGAACAGCTCGAGCAAAAGGCTGTGCGGATGCCGGCCATCGACTATGTGGGCCGACTGGACGCCGCCGCCGATCGCCTCGACGCAGGCGGACAGCTTCGGGCGCATCCCGCCCTGGATCGCCTCGAGCGCTCGTCTCACCTCGCCCACCGTCGCCGTCGAGATCAGCGACGACTCGTCGCCCGGGTCGGCGAGCCAGCCGGGGACGTCGGTGAGGAAGATCGCCTTGTGGGCGCGGAGCGCCGCCGCCACCTTGCCGGCGGCGGTGTCGGCGTTGACGTTGTAGGAGCTGCCCTCGCGGTCGGTCCCGGCCGAGGCCACTACCGGGATGTAGTCCTCGGCGATGTGGTTGAGCACGTCGACGTCGACGCGATCGATCTCGCCGACAAAGCCGATCTTGTCGGCGTTCGGATGCGGGCTGATCTCGAACAGCGTCCCGTCCTCGCCGCTCAGCCCGACCGCGGGCTGGCCGCGGCGGTTGAGGCGGCTGACGATGTCGGAGTTGATCTTCCCGAGCAGGACCATCTTCGCGACCTCGACCGTCGCCGGGTCGGAGACCCGCACTCCCTCGACGAACCGAACCTCCATCCCCAGCCGCTCCATGTAGGTGGTGATCTCCGGCCCGCCTCCGTGGACGATCACCGGGTTGAGGCCGACGTACTTGAGCAGGACGACGTCGGTCGCGAAGGCGTCGCGGAGGGCCTCCTCGCGCATCGCCGCGCCGCCGTACTTGATCACCACCCGGCGGCCGTGGAACTCGCGGATGTAGGGCAGCGCCTCGAGCAGGGTCTCGACGCTTGCCGCCGCCTCGGATTGTCGCTCGGGTGATCCCATCAGCTCGTGTAGTGCGCGTTGACGCGAACGTACTCGGGAGTGAGGTCGGAGAAGTACACATGCGCGGTGCCGTCGCCGCGGCCGAGCCGGATGGCGATCTCGGCCTCGGGGGAGTCCGCTCCGAGCTCGGCGGCGTCGATTCGGTCGGGGCCGAGCTCGACCAGCTCCTCGCCGGCGAGCGCCATCCCCGCCGCCTGTGCGATCCGGCCCCAGTTCGGATCGCGCCCGTGAAGCGCCGTCTTGACGAGCGGAGAGTTGGCGATCGCCCGGGCGACGCGCTCCGCCTCGGGCGCCGAGGCCGCCTCCGAGACCATGACGCGGCCGACCCTCGACGCCCCCTCGCCGTCGGCGACGATCTCGAGCGCGAGCTCGAGCAGGATCGATTCCAGCAGCCGAGCCGGGAGCTCACGCCCGGACTCCCCGGTCGCCTGGAGCAGCACGGTGTCGTTCGTCGACATCTGCCCGTCGACGGTTATCCGCTCGAACGAGGAGGCGACCGCGCGGCGCAGGGCCGCCTGGGGGTCGCCGAGGACGGCGTCCGTCTGGACGAAGCACAGCATCGTCGCGAACCCTGGCTCGATCATCCCCGCTCCCTTCGCCTGGGCCGAGACGGTGACCCCTTCCGAGCGCACCGTCAGCGCCTTCGGCGCCCTGTCGGTGGTCATGATCGCCCGCGCGAACTCGAGCCCGCCGGCCGGGTCGAGCACCGCAGCGACGCCGTCGATCCCTCTCCTGATCGCGTCGAGCTGAAGCGGAACGCCGATCACACCCGTCTCCGCGACGGCGACGCGCTCGGGCTTGATCGCGAGCGCCGCGGCGGCTGCGTCGCGCATCGCCAGCGCATCGAGGTAGCCCTGCTCCCCAGTCGCGGCGTTCGCGTTGCCGGAGTTGATCACCGCGGCGCTGATCGCACCGGAGTCGGCCCGCTCCCGGCAGACGCGCACGGGCGCCGCCGCCGAGGCGTTCGCCGTCAGCATCAGCCCGGACGCGACCGCGTCTGCCTCGCAGGCGACGAGCGCGAGGTCGGTGGACCCCCGCTTGATCCCGCAGGCGACCCCGGCGGCTTTGAACCCCGGCGCGAGCTCGGCGGCGTCGAGCAGCTCGACTTCGCCAGGAGGGCTCACCCACCGGGACCCCGGGAAGGTGGTTTGAGCGATCCCGCTCACGCAAGCCCCTCGGCCTCGTCGAGCCCCAGCATCAGGTTGAGGTTCTGGAGCGCCTGGCTCGAAGCGCCCTTCCAGAGGTTGTCGATCGCGGCGAAGACGATCGCCTGACGCCCGCCGGGCCCGAGCGCCGCGTGGACCCGGCAGTCGTTGGTGTCGCGCACGTCGCGGACGCCGGGCGGGCTCGCGACGACCTCGACGAACGGCTCGTCGCGGTAGCGCTCGACGTAGAGAGACGGCAGCGCCTCGGAATCGATCGGCTCCGCGAGATCGACGTAGCAACTGGCCAGCAGCCCCTGATCGAGGGGCAGCAGATGGGGCACGAACGTCGCCCCCGCAGGCGCGCCGAGGGCTTCCAGCTCCTGGTCGATCTCCGGCCCGTGGCGATGCCCGTCGATCCCGTAGGGGCTGAAGTTCTCGGCGACGTTGACGAAATGGAGCCTCTCCCCTCCGCCGCGCCCGGCGCCGGAGACGCCCGACTTGGCGTCGATCACGGCGGAGCGGACGAGGCCTCGCTCGGCGAGCGGGGCGAGCGCGAGCAGGGCCGCGGTCGGGTAGCAGCCCGGGTTCGCGACCAGGCTCGCCTCCCGAATCCGCTCGCGGTAGAGCTCGGGCAGACCGTAGACCGCGCCCTCGAGCAGGTCGGGCTCGCCGTGGGGCCCGTACCACCGCTCGTAGGTCGGCAGGTCGCGGAGGCGGAAGTCGGCCGAGAGGTCGACGACCTGGATGCCGAGGCCGCGCATCTCGGCGACGACCGGAGCCGACGCCCCGTGCGGGTAGGCGACGATCGCGGCGTCGATTCCGTCGAGACTCCCGAGGTCGAGCTCGGTCAGCTCGAGGTCGACCCGATAGCGCGGGTAGAGCTCCGCGAGCCGCCGGCCGGCGTCGGCGCGCGCGGTGATCGCGACGAGCTCCAGTCGCGGGTGGCGCCAGACGAGCTGCGCCGCGAGCGCCCCGGCGAAGCCGGAGGCACCGGCGACGATCACCCGCCCGGCGGGGTCGGTGAGCGGCTGGCGCCGGGCGTCACCCACGGAGCGTTCCTCCGATCCCCTCGAGCGCGGCCCTGATCGCCTCACGGCGCTCGGCGACGTCGGCGTCGGTGAGGGTGCGATCGCCGGCGCGGAACTCGAGCCGCAGCGCGAGGCTCTTGCGCCCCTCGCCGACCTGGTCTCCGCGGTAGAGGTCGAAGACCTCGGCGAGGTCCAGGAGCTCGCCGCCACCGGCGCGGACCGCCTCGCGAACCCGCTCGGCGGGGACGTCCTCGGCGACGACGACGGCGAGGTCCTGGTGGACGGCCGGATAGGTGGTGACGTCGGCGTAGCGCTCGCGCCCCGCCCCCGCGGCGTCGACGAGCGGCGCCAGGTCGACCTCGAAGCCGGCAGCCGCCGGCAGGTCCCATTCGCGCGCCACCAGCGGATGGAGCTCACCGACCCAGCCGGCCGGATGGCCCTCGACCTCGATCCGGGCCGAGCGTCCGGGATGGAGGAACGGCTCCGACTCGCGGGTTAGCTCGAGCCCGGTCCCGAGATCGCCGGCGAGCGCCTCGAGCAGGCCCTTGGCGTCGAAGAAGTCGGCATCGGGCTCGGCGCGCCGCCACGAGCCGGGCGCCAGCGGTCCGACCAGCAGGGCGGCGACGCGGTGCGGCTCGTGGACGGGCGGCGCGAGCTCGCCGGCGAACGCGCCGGCGAGCTCTCCGCCGTCGCGAGGAGCCGGCTCGCGGAGGTAGGCGCGGCCGGACTCGAACAGGGCGGCCCGCTCGGCGTCGCGGGCAAGGTTGTGCCGGGCGGCGTCGAGGAGGCCCCCGAGGAGCGTCGTCCGCATCGTCGAGTGCTCCGCGGACAGCGGGTTCTGCGTCCGCACGGCGGCGCGGCGCGGATCGTCGTCGGGAAGCCGGAAGCGGTCGGCGAGCTCGGGGGCGACGAGCGCCCAGGAGACGATCTCACTCAGGCCGAGGTCGCTCAGCAGGTCCTCCGCCCGCCGGCGAAGCGACTGCTCGCGGGACAGCCCGCCGACCCGATCGGCATGGGCCGGCAGGGTCCGCGGAAGCCGGTCGAATCCGTGCAGGCGACCGACCTCCTCGACGAGATCCGCCTCGCGGGTGACGTCGTAGTGGCGGTGGACGGGGACCCCGGTCCGGAGATCGGCCTCGCCGTCGGGCTCGACCTCGAACTCGAGGCGCTCGAGGTGCTCGACGGCCTCGGAGCGATCGATGTGGACGCCGAGGAGGGCATCGAGCCTGGCGCCGTGGAGCGAGATCACGTGCGGCGGCGGCGGGTCGGTGGCCTCGTCGATCGTCCCCGGGACGAGCCGTGCGCCGGCGAGCTCGACGATCAACCGCGAAGCGATCCGCTGGGCGCGGATCGCGAGCTCGGGGTGGAGCTGCTTCTCGAACCTCGTCGAGGCCTCGGAGCGAAGCCCGAGCATCCCGGAGGTACGGAGGATGTTGACGCCGTCCCAGGTCGCGGCCTCGAGCAGGACGCGCGTCGTCTCCTCGGAGACCTCGGAGACCTGGCCGCCCATGATCCCGGCGATGCCGCTCGGGCCGTCGCGGTCGCAGACGAGCACCGTCTCGGAGTCGAACCTGCGCTCGACGCCGTCGAGGGTCGTCATCGTCTCGCCGTCGCGAGCCCGGCGCACGATCACCTCGCCGCCCGGAACCCGGTCGAGGTCGAAGGCGTGAAGCGGCTGGGCGGTCATCAGCATCACGTAGTTCGTGATGTCGACGATGTTCGAGATCGGCCGCTGCCCGGCGGCGATCAGGCGTGCCTTGAGCCAGGTCGGCGATGGTGCGACGGCAACGCCGGTGAAGACGCGGCCGGTGAACCGCGGGCAGAGCTCGGACACCTCGACCCGGACCACGGCGTAGTCGCCGACCTCCCCCTCGCCGCTGGGCTCGGCGTCGGACTCCCACGGCGCCGGCGCCAGCGGCGCGCCGGTGATCGCGTGGACCTCGCGGGCGACGCCGTAGACCCCGAGGCAGTCGGAGCGGTTGGGGTTGAGCTCGAGGTCGAGGACGGCGTCGCTGATCGGCAGGACCTCGCCGAGCGGCGTGCCGGGGGGCACCCCATCCTCGGTCAGGACCATGATCCCGCCGGCGTCGTCGCCGAGCTCGAGCTCGGTCTCCGACAAGATCATCCCGTCGGAGACGACGCCACGAAGCTTCGCCCGGCCGAGCTCCTGACCGCCGGGGAGGACGGCGCCCGGAAGCGCCACCGGCACCGTCTGACCGGCGGCGACGTTGGGGGCTCCGCAGACGATCGTCCGCGTCCCGTCGCCGGTGTCGACCTCGCACACCCGCAGCCGATCGGCGTTCGGATGCGGCTCGGCGGAGACGACGCGGCCGACGACGAACCCCTCCCCCGAAGGGGCTCCGAGCCGGACCACCCGCTCGACCTCGACGGCGCGCATCGACAGCAGCTCGGCGACCTCGCCGGCGTCGAGGCCGGGGTCGCAGTACTCGGTCAACCAGCTGAAGGGAACCCGCATCGCCACGTCCTCAGAACTGACCCAGGAAGCGGACGTCGTTGTCGTAGTACATCCGCAGGTCGGGGACACCGTGCTTGAGCATCGCGATCCGCTCGATCCCCATCCCGAACGCGAACCCCTGGACCGTCTCGGGGTCGTAGCCCGAGCTGTCGACGAACCCGAACACGTTCGGATCGACCATCCCGGCGCCGAGGATCTCTATCCACCCGGTCCCCTTGCACAGCGGGTCGTTGGACCCGTCGGCGAGCACCCCGTCGCCGCCGCAAGCGATGCACGAGACGTCGACCTGGACGCTCGGCTCGGTGAACGGGAAGAAGTCGGGCTTGAGCCGGGTCTCGCGGTCGGGCCCGAAGAGCGCCCGGGCGGCCTCCTGGAGGGTGCCGGCGAGGTCGGCGAGCGAGACCCCGTCCCCGACCGCGAGCCCCTCGATCTGGTGGAACATCGGCGAGTGGGTCGCGTCGATCGTGTCGCGGCGGTAGGCCGCGCCGGGGACGACGATGAAGATCGGCGGCTCCTGCGACTCCATCGCCCTCACCTGCATCGGCGACGTGTGCGTACGCAGGAGGACGTCGCGGGGGCCGGGCGGCAGCCCGCGATCGTTGACGACGCCGTCGGGGAGCGTCGCGGGATCGACGTAGAAGCTGTCCTGGATCATTCGCGCCGGGTGTCCCGGCGGATGGTTGAGGGCGGTGAAGTTGTAGTAGTCGTGCTCGACGTCGGGTCCCTCCATCACTCGATAGCCGAGGCCGACGAAGACGTCCTCGATCTCGCGCCTGGTGCGGGTCAGCAGGTGCAGATGGCCGCGCGCCACCGGCGGCGTGCCCGGCAGCGTCACGTCGACCTGGTCCTCGCGCAGCTCCCGTTCGACGGCGCTCGCGTCGAGCTCGGCGGCACGCGCGGATATCGCCGCCTCGAGCTCGGTTCGGGCGGCGTTTGCCGCCGACCCGACCTCGCCGCGCTCCTCGGCGGGAAGCTCGCCGATGCCGCGGAGGATCGCCGTCAGCTCCGACCTGCGGCCGAGGTGGCGTACCCGCAGCTCCTCGAGCTCGCCGCCGTCAGCGGCGGCGGCGATCGCCGCCTGCGCCTCTTCTCTCAGTTCCCGGATTCGATCCAGCATCGGCACTCACCTATTCCGCGGCCGCCGAAGATATCCGCCCGAGCGCAATCGCCGCTGCCGCGGCGACGTTGAGCGACTCCGCGCCCCCGGCCCGCAGGGGAATCGTCCACCGCTCCTCGCATGCCGCGACCACGTCCTCGGGAAGCCCGTCCCGCTCGGCGCCGAGGCACAGCGTGACCGGCTCACCGCCGGGCGCCGGCTCGTCGCCACCGTGGGCGAGCATCGCGATCCTCGGCCGCGGAGTCGACTCGATCCCGCCGAGGGCGAGCGGCTGCGTGAACGCCGACCCCATGCTCGCCCGCATCGCCTTCGGCGAGAACGGGTCGGCGCAGCCGGGACCGAGGACGACGGCGCCGTCGACGAGAGCGTCGGCGGTGCGGATCAAGGCGCCGACGTTCCCGGGGTCGCCGACGCCGTGGAGGTAAACGCAGACGGGGCCGCGAGGCCCGCTCCAGAGCTGCCGCCAGACCGAGATCACCCGCGTTCCCGACCCGAGCGTCGAGATCGAGCCGAGGAGCTCGGGGGCGACCTCGTCGCCACCGAGACCCGAGCCCGCGGCGCTCAGCACCAGCTCCGGCTCACGGCCCGCGGAGAGCCCGGCCTCGAGCAGGTCCTCGCCGTCGGCGACCAGGAGTCCCTCGCGACGGCGGTGCTTTCGCTCCCGCAGCCGGCGGACCAGCTTCAGCTTCTCGTTGTCCTTGCTCGTGATCATCGGCTTCTCGGCGGATCGGGAACGAAAAAGGGCGCCTCGCTCGGCGCCCGGGGGGAGTCCTCCTTCGGCTGCGACGTGGTCAGGCCGTCGCGGCCCCCCGGGCTAGCTCGGCGAATCGGCGGAAGGCCTCGGGGTCGCGGACGGCGACGTCGGCGAGCATCTTGCGGTTGACCTCGAC
>Ga0299914_10003505_pt1 | contig 11096 bp, 11 predicted proteins | sample RVTome_10_FD_201361 | JGI IMG/M metagenome (GOLD analysis project Ga0299914, IMG submission 201361) | Soil microbial communities from uranium-contaminated site in the Upper Colorado River Basin, Wyoming, United States - RVT153D57 (version 2) ... | reverse complement strand
GAAAGATTCGTTAACAGTTGGCTATGGCTTTGTAAACAATTGGTTAACGGACATATGTGTCACGTGCCATCATTCTTCATTGGCTGCGCTGCTGGCTGCCAACAGGCCGCGCAGCAGGCTGGCCCGGCCGAGCAACCCGACCAGACGGCCGTCCCCATCCACCACCGGCAGCCGCTTAATACCATGTTCCAGCATCAGGCGAAGGGCAGCAGTGGGAGTGGTATCTACTGGAATCGTGACCACGGGGGTCGTCATTAAGTCTGTGGCTACTTCTGTCGTTTCTGGCAAGGTAATGGGCGTAGGCGCCGGTTGTCCACTGATCAGTTGGTGCAGGCGCTGCAACAAGCCGGGATGGATGCTTTTCTGAGTGCGGCGCAGCAAGTCGCCATCAGTGATGATGCCTATTACGCGACGGTCACCATCTATGACAACGGCGCGGCGGCGGTGGGTTTGCTCCAATGCCTGCAGAATCTCTTCCAGCGTGGCTTGAGGCAAGACGGTGGGCACATCCCGGTACATAAGGCCGGCAATGGTGGTGCCGGTGGATGGCGGCTCCGCGGCCGCTTCCGACGCCGGCTGGTGATATTCAATGGTGCGAAATATGTCCAGGCGGCTAATCCAGCCTGCCAGACGGCTGTTTTCAGCCACCACCGGTAACCGCTTTAAGTCGTGGTCTACCATACGGGCAGCGGCCTGACGAATCGTGTTTGTCGCTCTAACCGTAATAACTGGCTGGGTCATAATATCGGTCGCCTTCCCACCTTGTTGGCGCAATTCAGCCACTTGTTGCTGCCAGTACCCTGCTGGCAACCCCTCCTGCAAATCCAACCGGGCTGCCAGACCGGTGTGGCGCAGCAGGTCGCCGTCAGTGATGATGCCCAGGAGACGGCCGTTCTCTTCCAGCACCGGTAAACTACGGTACCCTTTTTGCAGCAGCAGCGTCACGATTTCGGCTACGGGCGTATCTGGCGCGACCGACACCACCTCCCTGCGCATTACGTCTTGTACCGGCTGTGCCAGTGGGTCTGGCCGGCGGCCAGGTGCATATTGCACCACATCCACTTCTTCCACTGTGATAAGGCCGTCATCTACCATCTGCCGCACCTGGGGCAGCAGCCGTTCCACCACCTCCGGCTGGTCAACCCATTCGACGCGAATGGGCAGGTCGGTAGACAGGTCTACAATTGTGGCCGTGTGAATACGGCTCTTGGCTCCAAATCCGGCCAGGCCACGTACCACAGTCGCTCCGGCTGCGTCTTCCTTCTTCAATAATTGCAGCAGCGCCATATACAGCGCCTTGCCTTGATAATGATCGCTTTCACCAATATAAATGATGACGCGCAGTGCCTTGCCTTGTAATTGCATCCTCTTACCCTCCGCCTTGCAGCCAACGAGCCAGGACTACGCCTGAAACGGCCGCCAGCAGTCCCACCAGGTTATTCCCGATGATATTCAATAAACTGGACCAGAGGCCGGCTTCCCGCCACAGATTCAGGCTCTCCACCGCATAGGACGAGAAAGTGGTGAAGGAGCCTAAAAAGCCCACCACCAGCAGCAGCCGCGCCTCTGGTGATAGCTGAAGTTGCCCCGTACCCAGGGTCAAAAGGAACCCCAGCACGAAGCTGCCGCTAATGTTGACAATCAATGTACCATAAGGGAAATCCGCACCCAGGCGATTGACGGCCCAGACGCCTACTAAATAGCGGGCGTTGGCCCCTAAGGCCGCGCCGATGGCAATGAACAAATAACGATTCAAAAGCACCTCTCCTGCGCCTGGTAGAAGCAGTTTGGACAACAAAAAAGCCTCTACCAAACAGTTCGTTAATTGGTAGAGGCTATCAGTTGGCTGGCCAACAGTTATCTCCATATCATGAGTAGGCGAGCCTCATCGCCTTCTGAATTGTATCCCCATCTGATAATAAGGCCAAACCAGGTGCGTTAGTGCAAGCTAACGATTAACCAGACCCTACCATCACCTGATCCGCCTTAATGAGATCTCTTTCCGGACCACAGACAGGGCGTTTTTGAATGCGGGCAGGGTTGAAAAAGTGGGCAAACCAGGAATGCCAGTACGCGGCCGCTGCCTGATCAACACTGTAGTAAATCCAACGGCCGTCTACCACATCCCGCCGCGACTCAACCAAACCCGCTTTCTCCAACACCTTGAGATGATGGGAAAGCAGGTTGGGAGCCAGCCCCAGATTGTCCTTCAACTCGCAGTTGCAGGAGTCACCGCTCATCAATTCAGCAAAGATACGCAGACGGTTAGGCTCGGAGAGGGCTTTGAAAACGGCCGTTATCTCAGGTAATTCCTGTTCATTCATAGCTGATAGTCATAATGTAATTGGGTAATTGCGTAATTGCTCTAATTACCCAATTACGCAATTACTCAATTATTCTGCCCAACTAGTTGCCCCTCGCTCTGAAAATGTCGCCTGTGGAAATACAAAGCCACGCTCACCAGGCCAATCATCACCGGCACCTCGATCAGCGGGCCAATGACCGCCGCAAAGGCCGCTCCCGAACCAATCCCAAACACAGCCACCGTCACCGCAATCGCCAATTCAAAATTATTGCTGGCGGCCGTAAAAGAGAGCGTTGTCGTCTGGGCATAATCTGTGCCAATGCGCCGGCTCAACCAAAAACTCACCAAAAACATCAACACAAAATAAAGCGTCAACGGCACAGCAATCCGCACCACATCCAGTGGAATTTGGACAATGAGATTTCCCTTCAAACTAAACATGACCACAATCGTAAAGAGCAGGGCAATCAAAGTCAGAGGGCTAATGCGCGGCAAAAATTGAGTTTTATACCACTCATCCCCTTTAACCCGCCGCAAAATAACACGAGTAATATAGCCAGCGGCCAGCGGAACCCCCAGATAAAGTAAAACGCCCTGGGCAATTTCACCCATACTGACATGAACAGCGATGCCCGTCAACCCAAAAAGCGGGGGCAAGATGGTGATGAAAAACCAGGCATAGACGCTGTAGAACAGAACTTGAAAGAGACTGTTAAAAGCCACCAGCCCGGCAGCATACTCAGTGTCACCTTTAGCCAAATCGTTCCAGACGATGACCATAGCAATACAACGCGCCAGGCCAATCATAATTAAACCAACCATATATTCGGGGTAATCGTGCAGAAAAATAACGGCCAGAATGAACATGAGCAATGGGCCAATAACCCAGTTTTGCACGAGCGACAAGCCCAACACTTTTTTATTGCCAAAGACTTTACCCAGTTCTTCATACTTTACTTTGGCAAAGGGTGGGTACATCATCAAAATAAGGCCAATCGCAATGGGGATATTGGTAGTCCCAACTTGAAAGCTGTTGATAAATGCCTCCGCCCCAGTAAAAAAATAGCCGACAGCCACGCCAACGGCCATTGCCAAAAATATCCACAATGTTAAATAACGGTCTAACCAGGATAATCTTCTGGCTTTTGGTGCTGGTGGGGAAAAAGTTTGTGCAGACATAGTTAAATTCCTTATACGCCGCATACAAATTAAATCATGCTGGCAATATTTTTAAACGCCTCTTTAGCGAAATTCCACAACTGCGGCTTTATTCTTATAGTTGAAAAACCAAAGTGGGACCGCCAGTAAAGCCAAAAGAGCGAAAGAAAAATTTGCTTGACGAAACGCCAGGATTCCCACAAGAAATTCCTCGTTTCGTCTTCGGTCATTTAGTCTTAAGTACCCATCCTAGAAGAATGGTAATAACAAATACTCCCAAGAATTTGCCGGTGACATGTAAAGTCAGACCACCCAGATGGGGTGTCATCCCTAAAGAAGCAATTAGTAAAGTAAGTCCAACCAAACCAATGGAGATCCATGTCCAGGCGTTGAAACTTTCCAAAGCGCGTTCGATCCCCTTCCAAGAGGTCAGACCAATCAGCAGTAGCATCCCGATCAGGATTACACCTTGAGCAGTAACGCCCTCTTCACCGCCTCACGGCGGGTCATCTGCTCCAATCGTTTGCAGTTGGCGCAGCCTGGGCCAAGCACTTTTATATTCAACATGGGATGCCTCCAAGTTTATTTCAATGATTATTGAAATAGTTTTGTAAAAAAGATTGCTGTTAGTATACGCCCGGTTGGGGAACGGCCGTAGTGATGTAAATCACGTCTATAGCATGACCTATATCATGTTTCAATGCCCATTGAAATATTATCGTTTGCTATTTCGCTTTTTAGTAGGCTGAGAATGCAGCCGAATTTTCTCTGGTTTTCCTGTATTACTGTTCCAAAATCTGAGTTCGGGTGAAGCTCCTATTTTGCCCGGAATAATTTTCAGAAAAGAGTGATATTTCGTCTGCTGTAGCCACTCTTCGACGATGCCTTGCGAGTATAGCCAACTGCCCGTATTGACATACCAGGTAAGGGGACGCTCTGACACCACCTTGACCATGTCAGGATCATGGTTATGGCCAAAGATGATGAAGGGCGGCCGGGGCTGGCCGTGGCGCTGCAAAATCTGGTCAATCCGTTCGGCCGCTTTTTCGAGGTAATGTTCACCAGAGGCTATGCCCAGTAACTTGGGGGCAATAAATTGTTTGAATAGGAAGCCACCGACAGCCGACAGAAGCGGCAGGCCAATTTTTAAAAGCGATGAGGTGGCATTGCTAATCAGCAGATAGAACAAAGGCCCCAAAATGATAACCAGAAAGAGCAAGACAAAAAGACCAACGAGCAAAAGGAGGGCCAGCGTGCGGAAATGACTGAAAATGCCTTGACGAATTTCTCTGGCCGCCTCATCTATCTCTTCTAACACTTCTCTGGTCAAAATTGCCTGAGCTTCTCGATTTAATGATTGGACACTGCTGTCAAACGCCTCGGGTTTCTTTTGGCTTTTAGAACGACTCAAAAATGTACCAACAAAGGTGGTAAATCCACCAAAATACCGGAACATGATGGTAACCAGCTTGGCTAATTCATTTTCGAAGGCCCAACTAAAGAAGCGGGTAATCGGCCGGATATTATCGGCAAAAGGGTAGGCTTCCTCAATTTTGTTGAACAGATAGCGCACCAGCATCGAGCCGGGGGGAAACTCAATCAGGTGCTCATTGCCAGGTAGCGTAGGCTGCAAAATATTTTCAAAGGCATTAGCCCCCTCATATTGCTGGCCATGTTCCAGATAAAGCAGATCAGGCTCGTAATAGATCCAGGGGAGAAAGGTGATAGCAATAGCTTCTTTACCGGCCGCATCCGCCAACAACTGCCTGAGCCGCACCTGAACTTCCTCCCAGAAAAGCTCAATATCGTGGTTGCCGGACATCACGACCAGATCATTGCCGCTGCTGGCAAATCGGCCCAATGCCCGGAAGAAAACAGGATGTCCTTCAGCAATTCGGTCAAGCTTCCAGACAGTTTCTTGCCAGGAAGTGCCCAATCCATATTTTATTGTTCGCTCTGTCAATTCGCCTTTTTCGGTGCTGGCCAATATCCAGGTTTCCAGCACCAACTGTTCGAGCAGCCATAGCTTTTCTCCATCTGTGTTAGCCAGCGCCGTCTTATCTGAGGGAAGTTTGTTTTTCAGCGTTGCCAGGCATTTTCGTAGAGTGTTAAAGGCAGGCGTACTGGCTTTTTCTTTTAGGCCTTTTTCAATTTCATCCAACCAGCTTACGATGAGGTCGTAGTGGGTTGCCTCATGACAGGCTTTGCCGTAAGCGGTTATCTTGTCCTCTTCCCAATCAGTAATTTTTTTCTTTAGCTGTTCAGGATTACCGGGGGGAACGGCCGTTACCTGCAAGAAATCAAATAAATCCCCGGCAATGATCAGCCGCCAGGGCCGCTCTTCTTCACGATGATGCTGGTGGTATTCCAGAAAATCGGCAAAGGGTTCGTCACTTAAAAAATCTTCAAGGCGGGAAAATTTACCGTCATGAATAGAAAACCCTTCGCTGAGGTGCAGATCGCTAACGATTAACAAATTATGCGTGGGGGCTGTCTCTGTCATCAGGCTGTTCCTTGGATATATGCGGTTAACACAAGCTTACCTAATTGTAGGACTTAGAGGGATGTCAGGCAATGGTGACCGATACTTTCAAAGTGATAATCAGTTATCACCCACGCTCCTCCCGGAGGTTCCGTCATTTTTGCCAGCCACAAAAACAGGCATAATGAAGACCAACAGCAGCAAACCCAATAATGGCTCAAATAGCGGCAGGCTGAGGCTGAAGTAGGGACTGTAAGCGGCCGTTTCTCCCCACTGCCACAAGCCAGGCAAAGGCAATACCGCCGTTCCCGCCACCACTGTCTCTCGCCACGACCAACGCCAGGGCTGATACTGGGTGCGCCGTAAGCCACGCCCCATGGTCCACATCAGGCCGGCCAGCAAAGCCAGGCCTGAGGCTAACAGCAGCCAGCCCCACCAGCCCCACCAGAAAGAGAGCAGCCAGCCGGATAGACCCAGTAGGAGACCGGCCAATAAGCCGAACCGGACAGCTAACGGCCGTTCCGTTGTCACCGTTGCCCCATATCCCCGTGAGACCATCGCTTCAGCCAGAGTCATAGCCCGTTCCAGGCCGCCAATGAGCAGGGGGATGAAAATCGGCCGGAAATCCCTGATGCCCTTCACCTGGTGGCCGCGAATAGCCTGGGCTTCACGGATACGCTGCCAATGCTGGATGGTCTCTGGCACATAGGTAAGCGCAATGAGCAGCACCACCCCCAAATCACGGAAAGCGGCCGGCATGAGGCGCACCAGATCGCTGACAGGCACAATGCTGTTGAAAGCCAGGAAAGTTGCCAGCAGCGTCAGCAGCACCAGGCCATTAATAGCTCCGAAAACGGCCGCTTCCACCGTCATAGCCCCCCCAATATAAGGCCAGCTTAAGGGCCAACGCCACAAGACTGTCGTCCCCACATGGACAAATAAGAAGTTAAACAGGGTAGAAAAGAGCAAGATGGCCAGGCCCAGACGCCACAAAGAGATGCGCATGCCCGTTCCCCGGCCGCCACACAGCGCCGCCACCACCTGCACCGCCAGGAGCAATATGATGAGATAGAGAGGATTACGCATGAGCATAGTGGCGACGGCCGCTGCCAACAGCCAGACGAGCCAGGCGCGGACATCAAGCGAGTGGCGAGTGGCGAGTGGCGAGTGGCGAGTGGCGAGTGGCGGGTGACGAGGTTGTCCCTTTTCTCTCTTCTCTCTTCGCTCTTCGCCCTTCACTCTTCGCTCTTCGCTCTCCATCATCCCCTCACCTCAAACTGAAAACGGCTTTGGAAGCGGAGGAGGGCGCGGATGGTGGGCAGGCCGAGAGCCAAAATGAGTAGGACATTGCCGGCAGCCCGGGCCATATCCCACAACAGAGAGGCAGCAACATAAAAGGCAGCGTAACGACTGAGACCATCCAGGAAAGTTGTGCCCGGCAGCCAATCGGTCGCCCCACCACCGGCCACGAAGGGCCAGAAGTAGAGGTTGATGATGACCCCATAAAGCAGGCCCCAGAGGAAGCCCCAGGCCGTCAGCCAGAATAGCTGCCAGCGCGGGCTTTGGGGATGGGGCAGCCAGCCGGCCGTTAAGCCCACCCAGCCCGTGGCAAACATCTGAAACGGCAGCCAGGGGCCAAGGCCACCCGTGATGAGGGCTGAGGCCAGGATGGTCATCGTGCCCATTAAAAAACCAAAACGCGGGCCAAAGACATAACCGGTCAAAATAATGGGAGCAAAAATGGGCGAGAATCCGGCCGGGCCAGGGATGGCGACTTCCAGGAAACGGAGAACGGCCGTTATGGCCACCAACACCCCCAACGCCGCCACCATCTTGGCGCTCACCGTTTGGCCCTGTACCTCAATGAGCAGCACAACCAGGCACAACAGCAGCAGACCCGTCGTCAAAATAAGTGCCTCCGTGCCACGTACACCGGCACTGAATGAAATCGAACTGGCACTTTGCGTTCCCACCTGCTCAATTTCCGGCAAAAAAAAGGGATACAAAAAGGCTGCCAGCCCCATTAAACCGGCCAGGGTGTAGATGCTGATGCTGAGAATGCGCTGCATGGGTAGCAGAGTAATTGGGTAATTACGTAATTACGTAATTACCCAATTACCCAATTACTTCTCACCCCTTTGCCAATAGAAGCATCGCCACCAGGCCAAAGATAATCATGCCGAAGATAGCGTAGGCCAGCCATTGGCTTGGGGCGATTGAGGGTACTTCTGTTGGAGGGCTTGCGGAAGTAACTGTAGGCGGTGGCAGGGCGGCCACCGCCGTTGCTGCCTCGGTCGCTGTGGGCAAAAGAGGAACAATCACCTCAACAAATTCGCGGGTTGGTATGGCTTGATGGGTGGGAACGGCCGTTTCAACTGCCCCTATTGTCGCCGGGATTGTGGGGGAGAGAAAAGGAGCTGTTAGGGTGGGAATGACCGTTGCTAACAAAGTGGCAGTGGCCGGGTTGGCCGCTATCTGCTGCCCAACCGCTGGCGTCGGCAGCCCTGTCGTGGCCGTTGGCGCAATGACCGAAACCGTGATTTGCCGGTTCTCCTCACCCTGGGGATGAGTGATACGCAAGGTGTAGCTTTCGCTTTGAGCCGGACACACCGCCTGTGAACCATGCCCCTCCACACCGATGTCATTCAGGAACACGGCCGTAACATATTCCACATCCCAACGCAGCGTCGTGCAGGTACCGGCCGCCACAGTAACGGCATCGGCACGAAAATCAATTTGGGGCGCAGGCATGGCCGTTGGCGTGGCTGGGGCAGGGGTATTGGTGGGGGGAACGGCCGTATTCGTCGGCATAGGCGTGTCCGTCACCGGCGGCGCACAAATCTGGTCAAAGGTGTAAACTGGCGGCTTTTCGCCATTGCCGCCCGGTGTACCGGCACCCCAAGACCAACCCTCAACAGCCCCATCCTGTACGGGATAAATGCCCCCACCCACTTGCGAAAACTGCCATTGGTCATTTACCAGATGCCAGTAATTCCAAAAGCGGCAGTCACCCCCACCCGTACATTGGCAAAAACAGTTACTACCAGGACAGCCGGTGCCGTCAATACGGCAGACAGCCGCGCCCAATCCCTGTACCTGCGCCTCCACATCCATACCCGCCCGCTGCAGCACCTCCAGTCCGGTGATCTCCGGCTCTGTAAATTCGACACAAGCCGTCTCCACCTGCCCCTCACCAAAGCTGACCACCAGGGCAGCCCGGTTCGTCGTCTGGGCCAGCGTCTGCGAAGCCAGCACCAGCCCGGTCATGAGGAGGAGAAGTAGATGTTTTTGGAGAAAACGGCTGATTTTCATATGACAGTGATCCGTAATCCGTTATCCGTTATCCATTCACCGATTACCGTTCACCGATTACCGATTACTGATTACCGATTACCGGCAGATACACCTGCTGCAATTGCGGCCAGGCCGGCTGTTGCAGCAGGAGCAAGATGGCATCGGTGGTGCTGAAGGGATCGGCCGTCGTGCCGGAAAAATCGAGCCAGCAGCCATTGTCTGCCTGCTGGGCCATAATAGTGTCGGCCACATTCGTAACCGTCCCACTCACCACCTTGCTCCAGGTCGGATCAAAAGGATTTTGTCCCTGCTGCACCAATCCCTGCACCACCTCTGATGAAGAGTTGGGATTGGCGGGCAGGCCAAAGCCCCAACCGGCATCGGCTTGCTGCGTCTGGCGCAGATTGTCAATGCTGTTGTTCGGCGCTTCAATCCCCAAACGGCCGAGAATATTCAGCGAAATTCCATTGGCATCGGCCCCGCCCCAATCGCCATCGGCCTGGGCATCGAGCAGCCAGGTGACGGCCGTCGGGTCAACCTCAAACCCGGATTGCCATAAGCCCAACATTGCCTCTACATGAGCCACAGGGCCAAAATTGGTGTGATCATATTCGCCGGTAAGTGACAAGAAGCCGGTCATACTGATGGGCAAATTCAATCCGGCGAAGTTGGTCACCGTGAAAGGGGCACCACCGGCGACCACCCCTTGCATTACGATACCGGTGCGCCCGCCCCGTGCCCCAAGTAAATAAGCGGCCGTCAGATTTTCCAGAGCTTCTACCGCGTGCGTACCACTAATCGTTGTCCAACGGGCGCTTTGCGGGTCATCGCCAAAAGCCGCAATGGCTTCAATCGCCCGCGAAGTGCCCCCGGCATTGACCCCGAAAGTGGCGAACTGTTCCCAGCCCCCTGTGACTTGATCTTGCAGCAGGTCGAGACAATCAATCGCCTGCCGCGCTACCTCATAGCGTCCCACAAGCGGGTACGCTTTGCCCGTGGCCGCAGGAATTGCCTGGGTGGTAGCAAAGAAATCATCAAATGGCCCGCTGCCAAAATCTGATTGGAAAGCGCCGCTGCTGTTTTGCCAGGCTAACAGAGCCGCCAGTGGCGAGATGCCACTTTGCTGCCAATCCCCATAGAAATTTTCACCCATGGCACTAAGGGCTTGCACCGCCAGAGCGGTGCTGTTAGCACTTTCGCCAAAGCCGAATTCGGGGGCAAATTCCCAGCCGCCTGTTGCTAGTTGGGTGCGAGATAGGAAGGCGGTGGCACTGATGAGAGAGCTATCAGTAACGGCCGTTCCCCCCGCAATTAAAGCCATCACTGCCATTGCTGTATCATCCGTTGACCCCTGAGTGGTGATAAAGCCATCATTCCAGGCCCCATCGCCTGGCCCACCGCTGATCTGTTGGTCCAGCAGCCACTGGGTGGCCGTCATAGGAATCGGTTCGTGAACGGCCGCCAGGGCCAGCAAGGCCAACGACTGCTTGAAAGGGGTATTGACATTATACTGCCCGGTTGGGGATAGCTGGTTGGTGAGGCTGATGACAAAGTTATGGCCGGCAAAATCGCGTGGGTCCCGGTTGGCTGCCACCAGGCCGAGGATCACTTTCCCCGATTGGGCACCGTCTAGGGCAGCAAAAGCGGCCGTCTGGCTGATACTGCTGGCTAAATAACCAATAGGGGTATTGCTTTTGCCGGGAAAGGGGGCCGCCGGATTATAACCAGCGGCAGCAATGGCCAGGACAGCATCCAATGTCCCGGCCGGGTTAGAATCGGCCAGGTTAGCCCCGGCACTGAAACTGGTGTAACCACCATCGTCATTTTGATGTTGCTGCACCAGCCAATAGACCGCCC
>Ga0299914_10003504_pt1 | contig 11097 bp, 12 predicted proteins | sample RVTome_10_FD_201361 | JGI IMG/M metagenome (GOLD analysis project Ga0299914, IMG submission 201361) | Soil microbial communities from uranium-contaminated site in the Upper Colorado River Basin, Wyoming, United States - RVT153D57 (version 2) ... | reverse complement strand
CCGTGAATACTTTCGCGCCGGCGTCGGCGCGGTGATTTTGAGCCGAGCCGGACTCGTTTTGTCGCTGGAACGATCCGATGTAGGCGGATCTTGGCAACTTCCACAGGGTGGCCTTGAGAAAGGCGAAAAACCGGAGGAGGCCGTCTACAGGGAGATTGAGGAGGAAACGGGTCTGGCGCGGAAGTCTCTCCGACTCGTCGGACGACTACCCGAATTAACAGCCTATGAGTTGCCGAACGCCGCGCGTAGTTCCAAGACAGGTCGCGGCCAGGTGCAGTACTGGTTCTATTTTCTCATCGTGTCACACGAGGATGCCATCCGTTTACCCGAACGGGGTGAGTTCCAGCAGTGGCGATGGGTGAACTTCGATCGCCTTCTCTCTGACAGCGTCGATTTTCGACGCCCCGTCTACACTCGTCTCAAGCACCACTATATGAACGTCCTGATGCCATCTCTTTAAGCAAATGATGGGTACCCTTCGTGAAGGCCTCGTTGTCGGTAACCGCTCTGGGAGGCCGACCGAGCGATAGAGTCAACTCGTCCCATGCTTCCGCCTGTCCTTGAGATATACGTCCTGCATCACCCGGGCGACCCCGCCGGGGGCGGCATTGCACGTCACGTGTTCGACCATTTCCACGGTACGGCGTTCAGTGGATTGGTCGGTGGAGCGATCGAAGTCTACGTTCGCTCGGCGGGATGGCGGAATCATGATGATGCCCCGCGGCCGATCGGATTTCCTGACGCACCGTTAGCGAACGGTGTAGCACACCCGCGCCTGACTGCAATCGTTCCTGTCATGAGTCTTCCCCTGGCACGCGCGGTACAGCGACGGAACCCCTGGCGTGGCTATATCGAGCGAATCATCGGAACCGAGGGAGACTATCCAGACCGTGTCGGCGTATTAGATGGACGGAGTACGAGCTGGACAAACTGTTGTCGAAGAGAATGTTCATAATCCTGCACAACATCTCCCGAGACGTTGCCGTCTCCAAATACGCCCGCCTGGACGATAGGATCATGTTGCGGTCCGATCTGGGCGTAGAACTTCTCGCCGAGAAGCTCGTGGACGGCGTCAGGAGGCCGCCCAGGACGATGGTGAAGTAAGAGTACGGGTCCTTAACGAGATCTGCCTTTTGCGCGTGTATCCATCGACCTCAGCTTTCTCATCGAGCCCGCTAGCGTCTGCCAGGATCTCGGCGTAGGTCACGTTCACGCCGAGCTTGTGGAGTTCGTCGGAGAGGGCGGCCACATGCGCATTGAAGCGGCGCCGGTAGCAGATAAATCGGAGTCGCACCGAGCATGGTCCTGTCGTTAGACCGAATCGAGTTCTCCGGATAGGCCGTCGCGCGAGTGAAATCGGGATCGGCGACGGCCCGCACGTGCGGCGCGTCGCCGCCCAGATCGGGGCGGATGCAGCGAGTCTTTCCGAGCATCGTGCGGATCAGATGGAGAGTGCAATGGAGCGCCGGCGTCGGTGCCTGGCTGAGTGAAACGGCGTTATAATCGCCGCATCAACGGACGGTAGCTTGCACTGATGCGAAACGTATTCAACTGGGATCAGACCCCGTATCGCGGCCGGAAGTGAAGGCTGCGGTCAGAACGTCGGCGATACCATCGCTCTGATAGTATCTCACAATATCCGACAGCATCGCGCATTATCTGATAGTATCGCGCATTATCTGATAGTATCGCACATTACTTGAGAATTCGCCGCCAGACACGAAGGAAATTGCCCCCGACAACGAGCCCGATCTGCTCGTCGGTGTAGCTGCGCAGGGATAGAAGCTGGATGAACCGGTCCCAGTGCTGGTAAAAGGTCTGGAGCTCCACCTCGGTGTGCCCCGAGTGCGGCCCTCCACGTGGATCCCCGACGTCATGGCCCAACCAGCCGACGCCGGTGTGCTCCACGCCGACCAGATCGGATAGATGGTCGATCTCATCTACCAATAGCTCGTACGGCGTCTGGATGCCTCCCTCGAGAATGTAGCGGATGCCGATCACGCCGCCCGTTCGAGCGATCGCCTTAACCTCTTCGTCGTGATGCTGCCTGGGCGCGTCCACGAATGGATTTATATTCGTATGCGTCGAGACCAGGGGAGACGTCGTCACCTCTGTCGCATGGAATAGTGAGGCGTCGGAGAGATGCGAGACGCCCACCATCATCCCCAGTCGATTCATTTCCTGGATAACTTCGACGCCGAACGGCGTGAGCTTCCCGGCGCCCCGGCCTTCCATCTGGATGCCGTCGGCCAGGTAGTTGCGTTCGTTGTGGGTGAGCTGGATGCCGCGCACGCCCATTCGATAGAACGATCTTACGAGCGCCATCCTCATATCCCGCTGAAATTCCGATTCGGGATCGATCTGGATAGGCTCGGCCCCTTCCATGTCGAGGAAGAACCAGACCTTGTCGCGGTCGGGTTTTGTGGGGATGTCATCCTTGCTCAGGATGATGCCTGCTCGTCCGTCGGTCTTCTCGATCTCGCGATGAATCATGTCGAGGGTCTGGAGCGTGCCCTCGAGCATTTTCTGGTTGCCGCGCCGCATCCGCGGAGCCGTGCCGCCAACAGGCATGATGATCACGTTCATGCCGCCTTCGAGGTACCGCGGCAGCATGCTGTCGCGCAGGGGCGATTGCTCGCCGAGATCGAACCTGTCGTTGAACTCGTAGATGTCGCGATGGCCTTCGGCGATGATGAAATCATACGGGCCGAGATCGGTTGACGTCCGGGGCACAGGCGCCGTGCCCGGCGCAGTCATGCCACTCGCCTGCGGTGCGAATAGGGCGGGTACTGTGGCTGCCGAAGCCAGGGTGACAAAGTCTCGTCTCGTCATTCCGTTGCTGATTGTGCTTGATGGAGCCGTCAACCATTGTAATGTACCTGCAACGGCGTCCCCGTCGACATCGCCTACGGCGCCATTGATTGCGAAGTACGCTGCATTGAAAGAGCCGGATTCTTCGACTTCGGTGAAGACATCCGTTTGCGAACGTGCAGTGCCGAAGATCTGGTCATCATGAAGACCTTCGCTGACCGGTCCCGCGACTGGGCGGACATTGAGGGGATCATTCTTCGTCACTGATGGCGTCGTCTGTCTCGATGAGAATAGGTTTGGTCTTCTGTGGCATTATGTCTTTGTTATCCTGCCTACCGTCGACGCCCCTGGCCTTCCTCTCACATCGGGTGGACCACCATGCGAGCACTGCTTCCCGCCTGCCTATCACTACTTCTGAGCGCCTGCGTGCTCTCGATCGAGCCGATCGTCTCGGACGACGAAAAGCTGTTCGACCCGCGCCTTCTCGGTGAATGGGTTTCGGGGTCGGATCGCGCCGTCATCTCGCGGGGGTCCGACAGTACGTATGCGATCGAGTATACGAGCGACGGCGACGTGGGGCAGTTCGAGGCACGGCTCGGCCGGTTGGGTGAACACACGGTCCTCGATCTGGCGCCCGCCGAAGATCGGCAGGAGCCCGATGCCGGACTCCAGGTCCGGGGCCATCTGCTCTTCACGCTGGACATCGGGTCGGATGAAATCCGCGTCGCGGCCCTTGAACACGACTCGGTGCTTTCGGCTGTGAAAGATGGCCGTATCCGGCTAGAGCATACCAAGGCCGACGAGCAGATCATCCTTCATGGCATGACAGAGGAACTGCGCTCCGCGCTCCGCCCGCATCTCGAGAGCATGGTGACGGAGACGAACGTGTGGCGACGTGCTGAGGATGCAGCCGCGCCATCGAAGCCCGTCGAGCCTCCGTGCTTCGAGGCTTCGGCGTGGCGCGAAGCGGATGTGCTCTTCCGCGAAGACGCACACTGGGTAGGCGGCGACGGCACGTCCTCGGTGGATCTGGGGGATGGGCGGATTCTCTGGCTGTTCAGCGATTCGTGGATCGATCCGTCCGGCCTCGGAACGCGGGCTAACGCGACCATTGCCAGCAACACCGTGGCCATCCAAACCGGCAGTAATCCCGCGCGAGCTTCGATCAAGTTCTACTGGGGCGGTTCATCGCACCCCGAGGCGTTCATCGCGAATGCGGATGACGAGCGGCATTGGTTCGGCGACGGAGTCCTCGTCCACGACCGGCTCGTTTTGTTTCTCGCGCGAATTCGCAGCACGGACACCGGGATCGGGTTCGAGGCCGTAGGGTGGGCGGCATGGATGGTAGAGAATCCGGATGCGGAGCCGTCCGCCTGGCGTATGCGCCGCCTTCCGACGCCGGAAAATCCGCTCGGTGTTCTCGTAGGGTTCGCCTCGGTTATGAGGATGGGCGAGTTCGTCTACGCGTTCGGCTCCCAAGATCCCGTCAAATCACATCCGATCTATGCCGTACGGTGGTCGGCGGAAGAGGTCGGGCGGGGCAACCTCCTGCAGCCGGAATGGTGGTCCGCCAGGGGATGGGTGCCCGACTCGTCAAGCACGCCCAGATGGCCGCTCTTCGAGAACGGTCAGGCCGGCATGACGATCCACGGGGAGACAGGGCGGTTTCTTGCTGTGCAGACGCAGGGATTCGGTCCCGCCGACCTCATGATGCGCGCGGCGCCGGTCCTGACGGGACCATGGTCCGAACCACGGATGATCTATCGTCCCCCGGAGTACTACCGGACCAACGTCATCCTGTACTCGGCGCGTGCGCACCCGGAGCTTACAGGCGCCGACCTCGTGCTCACGTACGATACAAACACGTTCGAATTCGCGGAGCATCTCACGGATTCGCTCATCTATTATCCGCGGTTCGTTCGCCTCACCGCCTGCAGGTAGGCCCATCAAGACGAGCGGCGTCACTTTCCGGGCAACTGCCAGTACGGGAGCCCCCATGGCCTTTCGGACCAACTTCCGTTCGCCCGGCGGGAGATTGTCCGACGCCGACCGCGTGCACAAGCTCACAACCGAAGGCATCCCAAACCGCGTTCCGCCGATGTCGCCTATCAAAACGATGACAGACACGGTGCTAGGGTGACGGACGGACGTAGGAGGCTGGGCGCCTTGGCAACCGATTCTTTGTGCGAAGGTTGAAGCTCCGCTGCTTAACAAATCCGCATGAATGAATGAATGAGCCGAGATTTCAACGTTTTGATTGAACGCGACGACCTCGGCGTATTCAAGGTGCAAGGTCAGGATCTCGATCAGCAGTACCTCTGGCATTGGGCGGAAGTGCTTGACGTGAGGGCTTTGCTTGGGTGGGCCGTCGAGGAATCCTCGCATCACTAATTTAGATGCGGACGACTCACCTGGGAAGTCCAAAGCTTGAACTCTCATCGCTCACACAAAATTCCGGCCCGTATACCATGAAAAACTGCCTGTACAAGCTCCTTCTTTGCGGCTTCGCCCTGGTTCTATTCGGGTCCAAGTCGCTAACGGCTCAGACCTATCAACTGCTCCTGAAAGGGGGGCACGTAATCGATCCGAAAAATGGAATCAACGAGCCGATGGACGTGGCGATTACCGGCGGCAGGATTGCGACGGTCGCTCACGACATTCCGGCGGCCGAAGCGGAAAGAGTTGTGGACGTCCGCGGGTTGTACGTTACGCCCGGAATTATCGATCTGCACACCCACGTCTTTTTCGGGACCGATCCTCATTCGGATCAAATGAACGGCTATCGCTCCGTTAAGCCCGACAACTTCAGCTTCAAATACGGCATCACGACCATGGTCGATGCGGGCTGCGCCGGGTGGCGGAATTTCGAGCTGTTCAAAGAGCAGACTATTGCTCATTCGCGAACAAGGGTCCTGGCGTTTCTCCGAATCGTAGGCGAAGGGGCGCGCGGAGGGGTGTACTCTCAAAATATCGACGACATGGATCCAAAAATGGCCGCACTGACGGCACTGCAGCATCCGGAAATCGTCGGATTTAAAATCGCCCACTACGACGGACACGACTGGGAGCCGATTCACCGGTTGGTAGAGGCCGGAGAACAGGCCGGACTACCCGTGATGGTGGATTTCGGGAGTGCGGATCCTCCCTTGCCCCTGGAAACCTTGTTTATGGAGAAGTTGCGCCCGGGCGACATTTACACCCACATGTACGGCGGCGGTGGAAGTGGCCGAGAAGCAATTTTGGATGAGCACGGGAGGATTCGGTCGTTCGTACCTGAAGCACGACGGAGAGGTATCGTTTTTGACGTGGGACACGGCAGTGGCAGTTTGTACTTTGCTCATGCAATCCCTGCTATCCAGCAAGGGCTGAAACCCACTACCATCAGCAGCGATTTGCATCAGCGTAGTGCGAATTCGAGCATGCAAAATATGCTTAACGTGATGTCTAAGATGCTCAACATCGGGATGACACTCGAGGAAGTCATCGAGGCGTCGACCTGGCAGCCGGCTCGAGTTATCAGCCGCGATGATCTCGGGCACCTTAGCGAGGGTGCGATAGCGGACGTGACGGTTCTGAACGTGCTGAAAGGCGAATTCGGATATGTAGACGTCGATCAACCCCCTGTTAAGGTCATGGGAGATCGGAAGCTGGAAGCGGAGTTGACTGTCTTCGGCGGCGAGATTGTTTGGGACCTGAATGGCAGGTCCTATGACCTCATCAAGAACTGATGGCGGCGTCTGTCTCGATGAGAATAGGTTGCGTCTTCTGTGGCATTATGTCTTTTGTTAGCCTGCCTGCGTATGCCCAGGACGAATCCCCGCAACATCCAAGGGCGCTGCGGTCCGACATACGCGTGGAGCACTACATGGAAGTCGCGGAAGAAAGTATTCGCCTGGTTCTGGATCCATCTACTGGAGACATGTACTACAATACGGTGGGGGGAGACATATATAGGATTATTGAGCAGGGTAAGGATGAGAAGCTCTTCAGCGTCGAAGATCATGGCATTCCCAGGCTTCAAGGGATGGCCTTCCACGGATCTGATTTGTTCTTGAGTGGGAATATAGAGGCCAACGCCGGCCTCGGAAGCAAGGGCATCGTTATGCGGGGGACACCGGGGCCTTCAGGAACGCGTTCCTGGTCGACGCTGGCCGTAACCTTAGAGCACGGCGCGGCCCAAACTACGTTCAACCACGGGTTCAATGGAATCATCGTTGATCCGAAGGGGGGCCATCTGTACGTCAACAGCGGAGCGAGAACGGACCACGGCGAAGTCCAGCATAATAACGGCAATTACCCCGGCCAGCGCGACGTTCCGACGACTGCCGTCATTCTCAAACTTCCTTTGGACGGCCGCGACATCGTGCTCACGCACGACGAAAAGCAAATGGAGCCTTATACGTTTGTGCGAGGTGTGCGAAACGTCTACGACATGGCATCCGCTCCCGGTGGGGAACTGTTCGGAGTCTCGAACTCTTCCGATTATGATCATCCCGAAGACATGTTTTGGCTGCGAGAAGATCATCACTACGGATTTCCGTGGATTATGGGAGGTGGCCGTAATCCTCAGCAGGATCCGGCCTGGCATCCGGATCCGGATGCTGATCCTCTCCTGCCGCGTACAGCCCACGCTTACATGGCAGGCTATTTTCGCAACGACCCGGACTTTCCCAGGATGCCGGAAGATCTGGTCATAACCCACTCGGTACAGAACATTGGTCCGGATGCCAATTATTTTCGGGATTCCGAGACGGGAACGATCCTGAAGGGAGATCGAATTGGAAAAGCCATCGGCACATTCAGTCCACACAGGTCTCCGTTGGGACTTGTCTTCGACCGTGACAGTGTGCTAGCCGAGGACTTCCGAGGAGATGGTTTCGTGCTCGGCTACACGAGTATGCGCGGAGGCATGTCGAGGCCCTTCGGAGGAGCGGAATTCGGAGATCAGGAAGGGGAGGATCTGATGCACGTGGAGCTCTTCTATTCTGACGCGATTGACAACTACATTGCGCGCGTCATGCGCATCGTAGATAATTTCGATAGGCCGACGGACGCTTTAATGATCGGCCGTGACATCTACGTCATCAACCACTCCAGATCCGGGCCGGGACATATCTGGAAAGTTGTGATGCCCGCGGACTGACAGGCGTGTGCTATCGAAACAGGCTTGCGGCGCGCGCCGCGATGCGAAGCGAATCATGAGATCTCTTCCATTTAGCTCTCAATTACGATGCGCGAAACCCTGATCCTCCCGCTCTTCACAATGTGTGTCGCAGCGGTAGGGTGCGCAACGTGCAGTCACATCGCGGGACAGCTATGAGGACATTCGTTACACTTCTGCTGTTCGCCAGTTTACTGAGCCTTTCCTCTCTAGCCCGGGCTCAGGAACGCTGGACGGCACCCGCCGAGGCGGATTCTCTTGGAAATCCGTTTTGGATGGATGATGCCGAGGTGACAGCACGAGGAGAGGAATTATATCTAACGTGGTGTTCTACATGCCACGGTGAACAGGGAGATGGGGCGGGCGAGGCAGGACAGGCATGGGATCCTCCGCCGGCAGATTTTACTAGCATGGAGGTGAAGAAACAAAGCGATGGAGCCCTGTTTTGGAAACTGAGTAATGGGAATCCACCTAATATGCTCGCGTACGATAAGGTCTTGAGTGAAGAGGAAAGGTGGCGGTTAGTGACCTACTTGAGACACCTTGCAAAGGACGGCGAGTAATGGCGCGTCAGGCCGCTGGAATCCTCGCCTATCACGGATATCCGCGGACCACAGGCGATATCGAAATCTGGATTCATCGCTCTTTGGAAAATGCATGCCGCGTGGTGGAGGCGCTGCGCAATCTCGGATTTGACGTACCCGAGCTCACGCCCGGCCTTTTCCTCGAGACGAAACGCATAGTTCGAATGGGCCTCCCACAACTTCTCGCCGAGATCTTGACGAGCGCGAGTGGCGTGGATTTAGAACATGCAATGCCCAGCGAGTCGAGGATGAACTAGGCGGCGTGACCGCGACTATCATCGGGCTGGATTGGTTGCGCACGAATAAGCGAGCGAGTGGACGATTTAAAGATTTGAGTGACCTGAGAATCGGCCCAAGTGAACAAGGGGGCGGTATAACCCGCCCGAAATTGCCGGTCACGGTTTCTTGGGTGCCGGAGCCGGTGCCGTTGGGGGAATCGTGAATGGAACCGTGATCGCCGGGAAGTCAACCGTAAACGGAACGTCGCCCGAAATTCCCGTGGCTTCCCAGCGTGACATCGGTATGGTGGCAATTCGCTCCTTTTTCGCACCGCAGTCGCCGGGGCAGAAATCGATGGTATCCCTCACCGTGTAATTGATGTTTGGCACCACCATCAGCGACCCGCCGCCGGCGTCCGTGATGGTAACGTCGCCCTTCACTATTCGCTCGTCGTCCTGTGGCGACGGTTTTGCCCCGACCGGATTGGCTTTCTGGTTCTTACCCATGCCGCCGGCGATATTGCCGGGAATCTCACCGATGGCGTCGAAGTTCATTTCATTCGCATCGCCCGGTGTATCGATCGCTTTGACCGCGGCCGGAATGAGTGTCGCGATATCGAGCTTGACCGAACCGCCGGACGGGACGGCGGGACGGCTCGACGTGAGCTTCGACTTGAGCTGTCCGACGAGAAATCGGGTTGTCCTGGCCGTCGATTTGGAGGTCATGAAGTCCGAGCCGAAGCCATTGTTCAGGTTCTGAACCGAGCTCCCACCGAACGCCCACGTCGTCCACAACGGGATTACACTCGTACTGACCTTTACAAGGATTCCGGCCATGAGAATCGGCCACAGCGTCTTGCGATCGTCCTCTGCCATGCGCTGGGTAGGCCACGGCCGACAAAAGTCTTTGCCGCACTTGGCCGACGCGCCCGTCCAGGATTTACCTTTTGGTGCCGACTTGGTGCCGGGATCACGGGGATCCGGCACTTCCGGCATGGGTTCATCGCCAATAAACTGCCGTTGCAGGGCGCCGGGAGTGCGTGCCGAGCTGTCGCTGCCGCCTTGCTGGATGACATGAGCAAGCTCGTGTGCGATCAAGCCGATGCCGCGTCGTGTTCCCGGTGCGTACTGGCCCGCCCCGAATACAACGTCTCGCCCTACGGTATAGGCTCGCGCACTGATCTGCTTTGCCGTTTCCGCTGCTCTCGGGCCGTAGTGCGCCCGCACCTGACTGAAATCGTGGCCGAAGCGGGTCTCCATGAATGCGCGCGTTGCGGGTCGAAGTGGCCGACCGGGAGATTGGAGCACGTCGTCGACAATTGGCGGTGCTGGAACCTGTTCAGTGTTGCCGGCTCGGACACGCTTCGTCTGCAAGCGCTCGCTTTCCTGGCTCAGTTGCCTTGCTTTACATTTAGGGCACGGTCCGCCGCAGGCGCAAGCGCGCTGGAGCTTCGGTTCAGGCATCCTCATTACCTGCTCAGTGACCCGGTCAGCTTCCTGCTCGTATTCGTCCCCCGGCTTGTTGATTGCCAGCTTCGCCTGCATCGCACCCGCATTAGGGAGACTTACGGGAATCCGACTAAAATTGTGTCCGAAGTTAGGTGATGCTGTACCGGTCGATACGGCGTTGCGTATTTCCGCATCATTCTGAAACAACCGTCCTGAAGCATGATTCCCGATCGTGCGCTGCAAGCGAAGGATGGAATTCACCTCATGTCTTTGCCCAAAGTGTGTCCGACCGAATTGCTTGGATTTGACAGACGTAGTTTGTTGAGTTGCCTTCGGTTTCTGTGCGTACGTTTGCATGATCAATCTCCCTTCGCTTGCTTATCTGATGCCTAACGACCTGGTTCAGCGGCGAATCGCCTGCACAATGCCTAGCCAAGCTACGGAGTCACGAACGCTGGACAAATGTGAATACCTCGGCAAGTGGTGCGTCCGCTGGAACGACGTGATATGCGTCAAATTCGCCACCGGCTCCTGGGTAGCGAAGTTGGTAATCTGCCATGAGCAAGGAGTCAGCGAGAGGAGCGCGATAGTTCCTTAAATATATCGATTTCCAGGGCAGAACGCCCGTTTTTGAGCTCAATTAAGCTTTGTCCATAGACCTTTTCCAGCAGACCCATGGCTCAAGAGCTGGTCTTTCTTGGTCGCGTCGAATCGGTCCGCGACCGCGCCGCGTTCGGGTGCCGAATACGTGAAGACGCCGTGCAATGTCGGCGCCTTTGCGTCAAGAGCCTTAGAAGAAAAACCGCTCGAACGGCAACGACGGAATCGGAGGTATCTGCCCCGGGCCGGGAGGCTGAGGCGGTACCGTCGCCGG
>Ga0299914_10003503_pt1 | contig 11097 bp, 20 predicted proteins | sample RVTome_10_FD_201361 | JGI IMG/M metagenome (GOLD analysis project Ga0299914, IMG submission 201361) | Soil microbial communities from uranium-contaminated site in the Upper Colorado River Basin, Wyoming, United States - RVT153D57 (version 2) ... | reverse complement strand
CGCCGCCCTGCGTGAACAGGTCGCCACATAGCAAAGTGGATGTCAGCTCCTCGCTCAGGAAGCCGCACTCCCACGCGTGCGGCAAATGCGGCGCATCCAGCCAACGCACGCAGTGATGTCCCAGGATAAGTCCCTCTCCATCGGCAAGCGCACGAGGCGCGCGATCCGCAAGGTCGCGAATCGAAACCATGGCGGCAACCGTGCCGCATAGGGGTACGGACTGCGGAGCGACCGCAAGCCACTCGTTGAGCGAGCCGCATTCGTCGGCTTCCACATGGGAGAAAGCGATATGCCGAAGGCGCTCGACCGGCAACACGGCTCCAACCGCTTCACGCACCAACGGAAACATTCTTCGTGGGCCTGTGTGGAACAGCAGCGGTTCTTCATCCACGATGAGGTACTGATTGAACGAAAACCCACCTGGACCTTCCATCCTGACTGGCGTATTGATGCGATAGATCCCGTCGGCAATCTCATGCACGTTCGTTCCAGACTGCTGGTTCGTAATGCTCATTGGAATTTCCCTCGTCACCCGATCAAGTCATGCCAGACTCACGGTCGCCCAACTTCCGGCCTCGGCCGCCTGCGAAGGACGGCGAATCCATCCCTGGGAAGGTCGGCTGGCGTGGTGCGTTTTCCTGGTAGATCCGCTCCATGCCTTTGATAGCCGCCTGCGATGACATGGGAGGAGTTCAACCTAATCCGCCGCCTCAGGAGAGCCGAAGCTCTTGCCATAGAACCCAGACCGATCGAAGCAGCAAGCGCGTCGTTTCCTGCAGCGAGCAGCGATGCCGCCTGGACCTGGCGCCTTTGCCACGCGTACGCTCGGGCAGTGTGTGGGCGGCATGTTTATCGCTTACAGCAAGTCAGGGTTGAGCCGCCAGGTAGAGAACGTGAGTGCGGCGGCCAGCGTCACCCAAGCCAGGTAGGGGAGCAGGAGCACGGCGGCCAGGGCATTGAGTCGCTGGAACGAAGCGGCAGTGGCGACAATGAGGCACCACAAAAGAATGACTTCTGCGAACGCAAGCGCGCCCTGATGCCACACGAAGAATACCCAGGTCCAGAGTGCGTTGGCACCGAGTTGAACGATGAAAAGCGCAAGCGCAGTTCTGCCTTCCCTGAAGTCGTGGACTCGCCAGACGAGCCAGGCAGCAACGCCCATCAGCACATAGAGAACCGTCCACACGGGTGCAAACAGCCATCCCGGCGGCGCCCAATCCGGACGAACGAGTTGTTCGTAGAACGCGCCGGCGTCTGCGGACGCCACTACGCCAACAGCGGCAGCCGCAAAGGACAAGAGGAGCCAACCGAGCAGACCGGCGATCTGACGCAATACGGACACCTTGGGCCTTGGGCCTTCCACGTGGTGCACGGGCTCGCAGTGGGCTACAACTGGGCGTAGGCGGCACACACCGCATCTACCTCCTTCGTTACTATTTCGAGATATTGAATCTTCATGGCTCTTTTCCTCGGGTCCGCCACTGCCTCATACTGCCCGACGCTTTGATTGAGCCGCAGGATGGACCGGCTTGGGTTTGAATGAATTGTCGGGTGCGGCCGCCATGGCCGCAAGAACACCTCACTCCCAACGCGAGGCGTTCTTCGGGAATCCAGGGCGCTGAACGCGGACGACGCAAAACCGCTGACCCGTGGGAGCTTGCATCACGACCCAGCGATCCAGGCGATCTACCACCTTTGCCCCTAATGCTTCCAGGCGAGCGACCTCGGCAGGAATGTCATCGGTTTCAATGTCAATGTGAACGCGGCTGTCGTGTTCGACGCGCTGAATCTGGACAATCGGTTCATCAGGAGGCGTTTCCAACATCCGGTAGTTGCCGCGACTCCCCGGATGTTCCAAATCGATCGCGCGGCCCAGTGCATCCGCCCAGAACCTGGCGGCCTGATCAACATCCGATGCACGGCAATCAATCAGGATCGCGCAAAGGCGTGAGTGGTGCATGGCAATCTCCGGACCCTCCAGGGGCATCGCAACTACGTGGTGAGGCACGTTCCGGATGAGTGGCGAGCTGAAGACGATCAGCTTGCGGCAGTTTATTCATCCCGCTTCAGCCGGACTCAGTCCTCGATTGCCTCAACACCAAGTCGCCTGAGTCGCTCAAGGTTGTCATTCATGGCTTTGATCTCTCCGGGGGAGTGCCCCTGCCAATCCTTGACCTCCTCCGTGACTCGAAGCGGATCCCGAGTCCGGTATGACTTCGTCGGATTGCCAGGGAACTTCTTGTCCGTCAGATTGGGGTCATCTTCGATCGGGCCGGTTGGTTCCACCAGATAGATTCTGCCGGGCCCCGCGCCGACGGCCAGCTCGGCCCCCCAGGTGGCCGCGTTCAAGGTGGCGGTCAGATAGACGTACGCCGCCCTCTTCTTCTTGCCGTAGTTAGAGTGGTAGCCGGGCTCGATCAGATCGCCCGGCTTCAGGTCGGCCTTCGTGCCATGGTAGAACCGCTCCGGACTCAGGTCCTCGGGGCTGCGCTCCAGCCCGACCCTCGTTACTGTCCGGTTACGCTGCCGCACGATGCTGTCCTCCACTGCAAGTCTCCCGGTCGCGACTGGGGAGCATGTTGACAGACCCATTCATGTGACCGAGCGAAGCCGGTTCGGTCCGAATCACTGTCAGGCGGCGGTCCGGAGGCCGTGCCCGCCCACCGGAGCAGTCTCGATGTGCTGGTCGAAGTGGGTAATCAGCGGCTTGCCTCGCGAAATTGCAGCCCTCACCGACGGCAGCGACAACGAGGCTGTATGACTGGCTTGATTATCCCAGACCTCCGTAATCCAGATGGCGTCCGCATCCGCGGGATCTTGCGCGACTACATAACTCAGGCAGCCGGGCATAACCGAGACACCCTCCAGCAGAATGGCAATCAAAGCGTCGCGCTGCCCCGGCACAGCTCTCATCTTCCCGATCAGTCCGTACATCACAGTCTCTCCGATACGAAAAGCGCAAGCGGGTAGTGCCAAAGCCAAAGCTCCGGCTGCGCTCGCTGCAACAAACTCACGCCGGCTGAAAGACATCAAACGCCGCCCAAGGTTCGCGATCAGCGGAAAAAATAATCTGGCGCGGCTCCTGGGGTGATACCCGGCGTGCCAGACTGCCTTTGTCCGCCTGGATTGTGTTGTCAGGCGTCAGGCTCACGCGCCGCGCGACAAGCTCGGCGTCGAGGAGTTCATACAGCTCCTCTGCCAGCATCATCTTGTGGCGCTCGGTGGGCATCCGCCCAAGGGGCTGAAGGAACGCCTCGTCAGCCATGAACTGGCACGACGTGGCGCACTGCTAGTGCACATACATACAGGCCGACTCCAAAGCTGGAGTGCGCCATGAGACTTCTAAGCCTCGCCTGGGTTGGATAGGGAGCTCTCGATGCGGCAATTCCCAGCCCGAACGACGGCTGCATGACGAGAAACGGCACCAGCACGGTGCCAACGCCAAAGAGCAGCGCGGGCAAAAGAGTGGGTTGGACCAGCCATCTACCTGAAACAATGGCGATGAGCATGAGTGCGTACACCGCACCAATGAGGTAATGAGCAACCCAGCCCACCGCGCACTCGAACCGTTTTCGCGAAGCGCTGGCGATACTCGGATGTGTAAACGTCCCTTCGGGCATATGGCAGAACCAGCGTCCAACCAGACAATAGTTGGGCGCGGGGGTGCCGAAGGCACGATTCAGGAACAATGCCCAAAGGTCCATGAACAGAGTTGCTCCGACCCCGACGGCAACAGCGCCCAACAGGTAGGTCGCCGCCTCAGTGCCCATAATCTGCCTCCAGATACATGTCCAACGCCTGAATTTGGCCGCGCCCCGAGGAGGCTGCAACAGCCGCGGCGCGGCGCCGTCCGCTGCTTGCTGTCGTCAGACAGCGCCAGCCACACCGGTCACGATGTGAGCAGGCGAGTTGAAGACAACCTGGCCCTCTTCGTTTACGTAGTCCGCTAGCGCGCTCTCCGCCTCCTCCAGAATGCTGCGTATTTGCTCTTCTCTCAGCAGGACGTCCATGACAGGCAGCCAACCTCTGAGATCGGCCTCGACCATAGTCCTTATGCTGGGGAAGCGAGCCGTTCCGACCTGGGTCGCGACATACACTGACTGCACTCCCGAATCCTCAAACAGGTCGATCAACGCTTCTCTGTTCCCGAGCACGAAAGGAGCCCGCAATGCGTTGGCCGCCGTTATGCCTGCAAGACGTTCGAGCAATGCCACTTCAACCGGATACGCCTCGGAGTTCTCCAGGCTGTCCCAGACCGCGATGGACATTTTGCCACCCGGTCTGAGCACCCGAAGCATTTCACGCAGCGCTTGCGAGCGTTCGGTGAAGAACATCAGACCGAACTGGCTGACAACAGCATCAAACCGTCGGTCCGGATAAGGAAGTGACTCCGCCGTTCCCTCGTGCCACTCGATCTGCGGGGCCCATTGGCGACGGCCAACATTCCGCGCCCCGGGTCAACTCCCGCAACAAACCCCTCAGGGCCGACGCGGACGGCCGCCTCTCTAGCCAACACGCCTGTTCCGCACGCAACGTCGAGGACGTCATGTCCCGGGCCGACACCAGCAGCGTCAAGCACCCGAGGGCACCACTGCTTGAACAAAGCCGGCACATGCAGGCTTTCGTATGCCTGTGCCCCTGCAACTTCATCCTCCAGGGTTGGTTCTTGCACAGAAACTGTCTCCTTGTCCGGCAACCCGGATCACCACTTCGAAGCAGGCTGGAGCTCAATCAGTCGGCCGGCCTGCCGGTGTTGACCGCCAATTGAGCGGCAAAAGCTCGCTTGTAGGCGGGCCGTGCTTCGCCGCGGGCAACATAGGCAGCCAGGTTTGGAAATTCGTCCAGAATTCCCGACGATTTCAGCCTGAGCAGTACCGACACCATCATCAGGTCACCCGCGCTGAACGGGCTATCGAGCCAGTCGGCAGCGCCCAGGCGCACAGAAAGTTGGTCCAGCCGCTTGCGGACGCGATCCTCGACCAAGGGCAGCCGCTCCTCATTCCAGGGCTTGTCACCCTCCAGCAGCCTCGCGGTTGCGAGCTCGAGGATCGGCGGCTCCAGCGTATTGAGTGCGGCAAACATCCATGTGATTGCGCGCGCCCGCGCGCTGGCATCCTTTGGCAGCAGGCCCGCATGGTGCTCGGCGATATGGAAGACGATCGCGCCTGTCTCGAACAGGGTCAGATCGCCTTCCTCATAGGTCGGAATCTGACCGAAAGGATGAAGCGCCCGATGAGCGGATTCCTTCATCGCATGGAACGAAACAAGGCGAACCTGGTAGGGTTGACCTACTTCTTCAAGCGCCCAGCGAACCCGCGTATCACGCGCCAGTCCCTTGCCGCCATCGGGCGATCGTTCAAAGGCGGTAATGATGATGGTCATCGTGAGGCGGACGAAGTGCGAAGCTGGGTACAGGCTCTCCTGAGACCTGCGCCTGCAGTTGGCCACAGCTGCACGAAGCAAGGCGAGAAGGCAGGGGTGTTACGGGGTGCATGCTTGTGCCACCTGAGGTTTGACATCAGGGGCGGCCGCAAGCAGGCAAAGCCCGCTTGCGGGCGTCCCCTCAATGGAAGGGGTCAGGCATCCGGTTCGTGGCAAACCACTTCGACGTTGTGCCCGTCCGGACCAATGACGAAAGCTGCATAATAGTTCGCGTGGTAGTGCGGCCGCAGACCAGGCGCACCATTGTCTTTGCCACCCGCTTCCAGAGCCGCGCGATAGAAAGCTTCAACTTGCTGGCGATTCTCGGCCACGAACGCCAGATGAAGATGCGCCGGCTTCTCCTCGGTTTGGTACAGGCACAATGAAACCTTACCTTTTGGGCTGAGCTCGACGCCGTACGTCGGCGGCCCCTCCGAGACAACAGCTACGCCGAGCGGTTCGAGGGCCTTGAGGAAGAACGCTTTGCTCGCTGAATAGTCGCTGACTCCGAATTTGACGTGATCAAACATCAGTTTTCCTGAAGTGTATGGGCCTGCACGTGGCCTGACGCCTCGGTTCAGCGGCCGGCCCGGCAGCGGACCGTCGGCTGCAACCGCTTCTTGTACCGCATCCGGAACCGTTCATTTCCAGCCCGGAACGCGTCCAGCCTGCTCGATCCACTGGCGGATTTGGGGCGCCTTCGCCTCCTCCAGCGTCTTCAACTTGATATAGCGGGATCGATCGGTGTCTCCATGCGGCGGCGGGGGATCGAAATCCGCGCCGCCCAGGAAGACGACATTCACGGAGACGTCATACGCGACCACCTCGATAATCCACCCGAGGTCCGGCAACCCGTAGTAGGCCTTCTTCCACTTGATGGCGTATTGAAGACCGTTCAGCATCTTGCGGATTTGCTTGTCCAGGTGCTTGACCATCGGATTCAGATCAGGCATCACCCGGTTGATCCAATCCTCGATTTCGGCGTGGCTGTCCGATGGCACTGGTGGCTTGCGGGACGTACTTGGCTTGCGTGGCTTCTTCATCGCACACACTCTTTCAGATGAGTCTGTCGCGGAGGTCAGGATCGGCACAAGGTCGGCGCTCAGCCGCAAAGGCAAGCTGGCGCCGCCTTTTCCGAGGCAAAGGGGATGACCGCCTGCCTTTGTCGGCCTGCAGCGACTTGTTAGTAGACAACCGGCGGCCTTGAAAGAGTCGACCCATTCGATGCCGCTGAACCTGTCCGCCTACCGCCTGAATTGAGCCGCGCCACGCAGTGGCTCCGGCTTGACTGAATTGTTACCGCGCATAGAAGTCCTCTTCAATCACTGACGCCCAGTCGCAATCTTCTTGCGTCTAGCCAGCTCCTTTTCACTCGGCTCGGCAGTTGCGAACGAACCGGTCTGGACATCGCCGTGTGGCACATAGGTGCTCATCACAACGCCAGTGCCGGAAACTCGAGAGCGAATGAGCCGCAGTGCGATCGGCTTGGCAGTCTCGCGGAAGAGGCGCTCACCCTGCCCCAGCACCACTGGGAAAGTCCAGACGTTGTACTCGTCTATGAGTGATGCGGCTTGCAGCGTTTGAATCAAGTCGCCGCTGCCAATAATCTGCAGGTCAGGGCCCGGTTGGTTCTTGAGAGTGATGATTGCCGAGACCACATCGCCGTGGAGTAGCGTCGAGTTGTTCCAGTCTAAGGCCGTCAACGTGCGCGAAGCGACATACTTTCTTGCTGCATTGAGTGCCCTGGCGGTCGGATCGTTATCGGGCTGGTATGGCCAGTACGCTTCGAATATCTCATAGGTCCTGCGACCCAGCACCAGTTCTCGATCCTTGCCGTCGAACCCTGATTCTGAGGGGTCCATGGATTCGTCCCAGTAGTTGAACGCCCAGCCGCCAAGGGCAAAACCGCCAATCGGATCTTCTTCCGGTCCGCCGGGCGCTTGCATGATGCCGTCAAGCGACGCAAAGGTAGATACGATGAGCCTTCTCATGGCGCACTCCTGTATGTTTCCGTATAGAAGGCAACCGAGCGCTGAACATCCTTGACCCGGTACCTCACGCCCCAGAGTCCTGCTACGAAAGGCTGCTTCGTTGTCGAACCCATCGTGCTCTCCTGAAAACGATCCTCCGCTTTGCGCCTCTCTCTGCCGCCTGACGAGCTAACTCAGCCGCAAAGGCGAGCTGGCGACACGGTGCATGCTGTTGTTAGACCGCCGGCTTCTAGCCCCGAACCGCTGCCTCGATCACGGCGATATCGATTTTTTTCATCGTCATCATTGCATCGAACGCCCGCTTGGCGGCGGATCGATCGGGGCTGGTATACGCTTTGGTCAACGCGATGGGCGTGATCTGCCAGGAAACGCCCCACTTGTCTTTGCACCAACCGCACTCGCTCTCTTGGCCGCCGTTGCCGACGATCGCGTTCCAATAACGATCGGTCTCCGCCTGATCTTCGGTAGCAACCTGGAACGAAAACGCTTCATTGTGCTTGAACGCGGGACCACCGTTAAGCCCCAGGCAGGGAATGCCCATCACGGTGAATTCGACTGTCAAGACGTCCGCCTGCTTGCCCGACGGAAAGTCGCCCGGTGCGCGATGCACCGCACCGACGGACGAATCGGGGAAGGTCTTGGCGTAGAACCGTGCGGCCTCCTCGGCATCGCGTTCGTACCAAAGGCAAATCGTGTTCTTTGCGATCTTCGTCATGTTGCTCCTCCATCGTGGTCAGAAATAGGGTCTGCTCCCTTTCCGGAGAAGGCGCCGATCCCACCGTTGGCCGTCTTCCGACCAAGCCCAGCGGCAAAAGGCAAGCGAGCGTGGCCTTTGCGAATGCCAGGGGCGTGACACCTTTGCCGTGTCCGTCTGCAGCGCCTTGTCAGGCCTGTTACGGCGACAAAGCCAGCCGCTGCGAGGCCGCCACTACCGGGCCGGTGACGGCCCTGTAGCGATTTTGGATCGCTCTCGATCATATGCAGCGGTCCAAGCGTCATGCGCGCTTGCCAACGATACGTGACCGGATGCGAGGCCGAGGATCATCGTTACCTGTCCGTGCCGCCTAACGATCAAAAGCAGCCGCCGCCTTAGCGGCTGCCTGGATTGCATTGTTGGCGGCCTCCATGGGAACACATAACAGGAGAATCCGGAATGCTGGTTCTCGCTTCGTCGCACTGAATATCGACACCATGCGGATGCAGAAATACCGTTTCGTTCTCTCGAATGCGGCCGACCGCAATTTCTACGATATCTCGCGAACCTATGAGCCGAGCCTCTGCATACCCCACGGTGCCTCTTCGTTGCCGCTGCACTTTCTCAAGCCACTGGTCCATAAGATTGAAGTTCTCGCAACAGTGATCAATCTCATCGTAAGCGTATCGTGCAGGTCGCCCTTCTCTGATAATCGTCAAGTGTTTGCGACGCCGATAGCGCACCCCGGCCATCGCCTCAGCAAGATGGATAGTGGTATTAGCATCGTGGCCGACGCCGAGCAAAAGCACTTGCCCGCCCAGTTCATAGATGCGCCCGACTGGACTTTCATGGCCGTGCGGCACGCTAATCGGATGAGGCGCCGTGATTTCGGCTGCGCGCGGGCCGGATGCGGCGAATGCATGCGGGCTATCGCTACGGACGACTCCAGGGAGTTTCCAGAAAGTATCCGCGATCACGCCCATGCCCACACAGGGAGTTCTCGTTGGATCAAACGGATGCTCATCGTCGTCAGTCATGCTCGGCATCACCAGCGTACCAGTGGGCCCAAGAGTATCCCTGATCGCCGCGATCAACCCGTGAGGTCCCCCTTCGACCGGGGCCACTTTTGAAAACGCTGTATGCACCAACAAGACTCCGCCTCGCTCAACTCCCAATGCGAGAAGCTGACCGGTTAGTTCGCGCTGAGAAATGGTTCGACGAATCATGCGATGCTCGTCTAGTGTTCGTCCGCCTAAAACGTTGAGTTCAGTCGCGGCGCATGAGAAGCGAAGCGACGAGGTCGATGTCGGTTGCAACGCCTGGTTAGGCCGCACACGTGCTCCCGCATGACCGGAGCGCAGTTTAGTCCAGAAATTTCCAGGTATTGGCACCATCCAGCCTCCGAACCCGAGTTGACTCAAGCACCGACGGATCAAAGTTGCGGAAGTTGACGCCCATTCTGTTGGTAGCGCGACGGATGGGCTTCCAGTGCGTCACGCAGCCGCAGGTAGCGCATCTACAAAGCGCAAGACATTTATCGCCCCAAATGTAACGGTTCAGCACACCGCTGCGGGCGACGATCTTCACCTTGCTCTTATCGAAGTAGCCCCAGAGGCCAGCGTGGCGACGACAAATTGAGCAGTTGCAACTGGTGAGACGTCGCGGCTTGTGTGCGACCTGGATCTTCACTGCCCCGCAGTGGCACGAACCTGTGAGCATGGCACTGCCCTCTTTGTGCGGCCTAACGAACTAGCTCAGTCGCAAAGGCAATCTGGCGTGGCACTTGCGCAAGCATGGGCATGTCGGCTTGCCTTTACGTTCCATTGGGATTGGCTCGGGAGGTCTGCTGCCCGAGCTGTTGGGCGAGCCCGATGAGAATTCCTTCCGGACCACGGATGTAGCAGAGGCGATAGATGTCTTCGTAATCGACCACTTCATCGACCACCGTCGCACCGAGCTTACTGAGCCGGGCGAGAGTGTCGTCGATGTCCTCGACGGCGAACATGACGCGCAGGTATCCCAACGAGTTTACGGGCGCTGTGCGGTGATCGGACGCGACGGCAGGGGCGTCGAAGCGCGAGAGCTCGAGGCGGCCGTGGCCGTCGGGGGTGCGCATCATGGCGATCTCGACGCGCTGGCCTCGCAATCCGGTGACGCGGCCGGCCCGGTCGCCTTCGATGGGCATGCGACCTTCGAGCTCAAGGCCGAGTTCGGTGAAGAACTCGACGGCGGCATCGATGTCTTCCACCACGATGCCGACGTTGTCCATACGCTTGACTGTCAAGATGTCTCCTTGGCGTCTAACGATATGCCTCCGCCGCCTGCGGCTTCGCACGTCGGCTGCACGCGTTTGTTAGCCGAGCTGGCGCCAGCCGGATTACCTGCCAGACTCAGCGTACGGCGTGCCGTTCTTGCGAACGAACAGTCCATCCGAGTTAGCGCTCTTCATGTCGACGTCGGAGCACGTCGTCAGGTCGTCGAGATTACGCGAATCCACTTCCAGATAGATTGCGATTGCTGATGATTCATTAATCAAGTGATGGCCATTACCGGTACCTTTCGGAAAAGTGGCGCACTCGCCGGCCCTCAGCAGGGCTCGGTCGAAGAATGCGTTGTGGACCGTTTCCTTGTCCTGAAGTAGCACAACTCGCAGCGCCCGACCACCCGGCTCCGGAATCCGCGCCCAGCGACGGATTCGACCGTCAGCTTGAACCTCTTCCGTCTCCGGGTGATTCACGGCTCGCGATCCAGGCGTCCTTGATCTCTACACGGTCAACGCGCTGCCTGGTTACGTCAAAGTACTGCGTGGTCTTCATTGAGCCTGAGCGGCCTAACGTGCTCGCTCAGCCGCAGAGGAAGCTGGCGTGGCCTTTGCGCAAGCAAGGAGCATGTCGGCTTGCCTTTGTCGGGCTGCAGCGACTTGTTAGAAGGCGGCCAGCGGCCTTGCAAGAACGTTCTCCACCAAGTCAGATTCTGGGCGATCTTCGGCAA
>Ga0299914_10003500_pt1 | contig 11106 bp, 7 predicted proteins | sample RVTome_10_FD_201361 | JGI IMG/M metagenome (GOLD analysis project Ga0299914, IMG submission 201361) | Soil microbial communities from uranium-contaminated site in the Upper Colorado River Basin, Wyoming, United States - RVT153D57 (version 2) ... | reverse complement strand
CGAGACGGCACCAATCGAGCAACGCATCATCAAGACCGGCGAGGTCGGCATCGAGGTCGACAACGTTGCGGTCATGCTCGCGCGCGTGCGGGCCATGGCGGTCGAGCTCGGCGGATACGTCGGCGGCTCGCAGGCAGGCACGCTCGAAGAGAGCGCCACGATCACCGTGCGCATCCCTGCCGCGCGATTCGACGAGCTGCTCTCCCGCCTTCACGAGATCGAGGAGGCCGAGGTCGTCTCTGAGTCGACCCGGGAGCAGGACGTGACCCGCGAGATCGTCGACCTGGGCGCCCGGATCGCGAACCTGCAGGCATCCGAGGCCTCGTATCGCGTGCTCCTCGACCGCGCGCAGGAGATCGAGGACATCCTCGTCGTCCAATCTCGTCTCGACGAGGTCCGCGGCCAGATCGAGCAGCTGGAGGGTCAGCTCCAGACCATCGAGGGCCAGGCGGACCTCTCGACGCTCACCGTCACGATCATTCCGCGCGACGAGCCGGTGGCGGCGGTGCAGGCGACCTGGGATCCGGGCCAACAGTTCGAGGTGGCGGTCGCCGCGCTCGTCGGGCTCGGGCAGGGCGTGTTCGACCTGCTCGTCTGGCTCGTCGTCGTCTGGCTGCCGGTGCTCGTCGTCCTCGGCCTGCTGGCCCTGGTCGTCATGCGCGTCATGTTCGAGGTGCGCAGGCGGATGCCGGCCGCGGATGCCCGCGCGGGAGGCGACGGCCCGACCGCCTGACCGATGCGCTAGACTGCGCGGCGAGTCCTTTAAGGCCGGCACGGTGATGCCGGAAAGGAGATCGATGCAGATCGCCGCGCAGCACACAGACCTTCACACGACGCCTGCCGCCACGGAGCGGCTGGCGTCGTCTTCGTCTCGCGGCATGCTGGCCCTCGAGGGCGGGATGGTCCTGCGCGGAACGCTCCACGGCAGCCGCGCGGCCGCCGAGGGCGACCTCGTCTTCACCACTGCGGCGACCGGCTGGGGCGAGATCCTGACCGATCCGTCCTACGCGGGCCAGATGGTGGTGCTGACGCATCCCATGGCGGGCAGCTACCGCATCGCTCGCGAGGAGCTCGAATCATCGCGGGTCCACGCCCGCGGCCTGGTGGTGACCCGCATGGTGGAGCCGCCGCCCGGCGACGGCGTCACGCTCCACGAGCTGCTCGCCGAGGGCGGCATTCCCGCCATCAGCGGCATCGACACCCGCGCGCTGACGCTCCATCTCCGCGGCGGCGCCGCGCGTCGCGCGGTCATCGTGCGCGACGAGATCGGGGAGGACGGGGCGCTCGAGCAGGCACGTGCGAGCGTCGCCTGGGACGCGGTTGACCACGTCTCGGTGGTCGCCACTCGCGTTCGGTTCGTCATCCCGCCCGCGGCGGAGCGGCGCGCGCGGGCGGTGCTCGTCGACTATGGCGTCAAGCGCTCCCTCCTCGCGGCCCTCGGTGCCCGCGGCCTCGAGGTGACCGTCCTGCCGCCGGACGCGACCGCCGCCGACGTGGCCGCCCTCGGGCCGGACCTGCTCGTCCTCTCGCCTGGGCCGGGCGATCCGTCGCGGATGGCGCCGCAGATCGCGACGGTGCGAGCGCTCGCCATTGCCGCAGTCGGCGGCGAGACGCCGATCCTGGGCGTCTGCCTCGGCCATCAGCTGCTCGGCCTCGCCGCCGGCGCTGAGACGCGCCGCCTGGCGGTCGGCCACCACGGCGGGAACCACGCCGTCCTGGAGGTCGCGGCCGGTCGAGTGGACATCGGCGCCCACAACCACGAAGTCGAGGTGGTCGACGGTCCGGCGCTCGCCGCGGCCGGCTATGTCGTCAGCCATCGCGACCTCAACGACGGCACAGTCGAGGGGCTCATCCATGCCGGCGGCCGGATCGCATCCGTCCAGTTCCACCCGGAGGGTGCCCCGGGGCCGATCGATGCGTCGCGCGTCTTCGACCTCGCGCTGGAGAGCGCGCTGGCGTGACCCCGCCGCCGCCTCGCCGAGTCCTCGTGATCGGCTCCGGCCCGATCCTCATCGGCCAGGCGGCCGAGTTCGACTATGCGGGTGTCCAGGCATGCCTGGCGCTGCGTGAGGCGGGCATCGAGACGGTCCTGGTGAACTCGAACCCGGCGACGGTGATGACGGATCCGGACGTCGGCGGCACCGTGATCATCGGTCCGCTGACGCGCGAATTCGTGACGCGGGTGATCGAGGAGCACCGCCCGGACGCCCTCCTGCCGACCCTCGGCGGTCAGACCGGCCTGAACCTGGCGGTCGAGCTCGATGACGGAGGGGTTCTCGAGCGCCACGGCGTGCGCGTGCTCGGTACGCCCCTCGCGGCGGTGCGGGCCGCGGAGGACCGGGGTGGATTCCGAAGCCTGGTGCTCGGGATCGGCGAGCCCGTTCCCGAGTCCGCGGTGGTCGAGACGCTCGAGGACGGGCTGCGGTTCGTAGAGTCGCTCAACGCATCGGTGGTCGTGCGCCCGGCGTTCACGCTCGGCGGTGGCGGTGGCGGGTTCGCGACGACGCCCGCCGAAGCAGCGGTGCGGATCAGCGCCGGCCTTGCAGCGAGCCCCATCGGACAGGTGCTCGTCGAGCGATCGCTGCTCGGCTGGTACGAGATCGAGTTCGAGGTGCTTCGCGACGCCTCCGACACCACGATCGCGATCTGCGGGATGGAGAACCTCGATCCGATGGGCGTCCACACCGGCGACTCGATCGTCGTGGCGCCGATCCAGACGCTGCCCGATCCCGTGGTCCAGCGCCTGCGACGCTGCGCGCTGAAGATCGTCCGTGCCCTGAAGCTCGAGGGGGGCTGCAACGTGCAGCTTGCGGTGGCGCCGGATGGCGGCGACTACCGGGTCATCGAGGTCAATCCGCGGGTCAGCCGCTCCTCGGCGCTCGCCAGCAAGGCGACCGGGTACCCGATCGCGCGCATCGCGGCGCTCATCGCGCTCGGCCGGCGGCTGCACGAGATGCCCAACCCCGCCACCGGCGGGAACTCGGCGGCGTTCGAGCCGGCGGTCGACTACGTGGTCGTGAAGCTCCCGCGCTGGCCGTTCGACAAGTTCCCCGCCGCCGATCGGTCGCTCGGCGTACAGATGAAGGCGACCGGTGAGGCGATGGCGATCGATCGCGAATTCGGACCCGCGCTGCTCAAGGCGATCCGCTCCCTCGAGCCGCGGGGCGGCGGCTGGCTGTGGGAGGACCCGTCGTGGGGGCTCGACGTCGCCGCGCCGGATGACCTCGCCGCCTTCCTGACCCCGACCGACACCCGCCTCTGGCGGATGGTGGGCCTGCTTCGCCACGGCTGGGCCGATGCGGCGACCATCAGCGCCGCCACCGGGATTGCGCCGTGGTTCACCGACCGCATCGCCGAGCTGGTCGATGCCGAGTCGCAGGTCGTCGGCGCTCCCTTGCTCGATGCCAAGCGTGCCGGCTTCGGTGACGCCGACATCGCCACGCTCTCGGGCGTGCCACCGGCCGCCATCCGGCGCGCCCGGGTGCGCGCCGGCATCGGTCCGGCCTACCGCCGGGTGGACACCTGCGCCGGCGAGTTCCCTGCTGAGACCCCGTATTTCTACTCGAGCTACGCCGAATCCGAGGTCCGGCCGCCCGCCGAGCGACGGAGCGTGATCGTGGTCGGGTCGGGACCGATCCGCATCGGCCAGGGAATCGAGTTCGATTACTGCAGCGTGCGCGCTGCCTGGGCGATCCGTGAGATGGGGCTCGATGCGGTCGTCATCAACAACAACCCCGAGACGGTGAGCACCGATTACGACGCCTGCACGCGCCTCTACTTCGAGCCGCTCGATACCGAATCGGTGCTGGACGTCATCGACCATGAGCGCGCGCTGACCGGTACGCCCCCTTCGGTGGTGCTCACCTTCGGCGGGCAGACGGCCATCGACCTGGCCAAGGATCTCGCGTACGCGGACGTGCCGATCGCCGGCCTCACCGCCGAGGCGATCGAGATCACCGAGGACCGGGAGCGCTTTGCCGGCCTGCTCGATGAGCTGGGCCTGGAGGGTCCGCGCGGCTCACTGGCCGCCTCGCCGGCCGAGCTGGATGCCTCAATCGCGGAGCTCGGCGGGCTGCCGGTCATCGTCCGGCCGTCGTGGGTCATCGGCGGGCGGGGGATCGCCGTGCTGCGCACGCCGGCCGAGCTCTCGGCCTACCTCGCCACCGATATCGGCTGGCCGCTGCGGGTCGACGAGCTGATCGCCGGGACCGAGCTCGACGTCGACGCCATCAGTGACGGGACCGGCTGGTGCGTGCCGGGTATCCTCGAGCAGATCGATCCGCCCGGGGTCCACTCGGGAGACAGCGTCGCCGTGCTCCCGCCGCAGAGCGTGGACCGAGCGGTCCAGGAGCGCGCCGCAGAGGCGGCCGGGCGCATCGCGCTTGCCTTGAAGGTGCGTGGAATCCTCAACGTGCAGATGATCGCCGCCGGCGAGCGGGTCATCGTGATCGAGGCCAACCCGCGAGCCAGCCGCACCGTGCCGATCGTCGCCAAGGCGACCGGGCGCGACGTCGTGGCGGCGGCGGTCGGCTGCGCGCTGGGATCCTCCCTCGAGGAGGTGGGCCTGGTCGCCGGGCTCGCCGTGGACGGGCCGAGCGTCGCGGTCAAGGCCCCGGTCGGCTCGCTGTGGCGGCTGCCGGGAGTGAGTGCCGAGCTTGGTCCCGAGATGCGCTCGACCGGTGAAGTGCTCGGTCTCGCGACCGATGCCGGCGACGCCCACGCCCTCGCCGCTCAGGCGGCCGCGGCGCACGCCGGCTGACCTCCGCGCCGGACGCGCGAAAGGGGCCGTCGGGTCCAGTACGGAGGGTCCTGGAACCCGACGACCCCGAGAGACCTCGGCAACGCGATCATCGTCAACCGATGAGCCACAGGAGTCGCGTCTGGCCCGAGCTTCCGTCGGCGACGGGTTCATCGAGCATTCGGCGATGTTCGCTGTGCCGGTGTCTACGCCCGCCAATCGAAGCAAGTTCCATGCCGACCGCGGCGGTCAGCGGCGGCGACGGACCTCGGCGCTGAGCTGTGTCTGGCGGCGGCGAAGGTATCCCCCGTACCAGCCCCCGAGGAATCCGAGGGCTGCCTGGTAGAGGCCATCCACCACGAGGCGGCCAGTGACGAGGCCCGCGTCGCTGAGCTCGCCGAGCGCGACACCGCGGATCGAGAGCTGGAAGTACACGAAGGCGGTGGTGATCGCGAAGCCCAGAATGCCGGCGGTCGTCCCGTACAGGGTCGGGCGCTGCCAACCGAACCAGCCGGCGGCGATGAGCGCACCGAAGAGCACGAAGGTGCCGACCAGCTCGAGCCCCGTGTTCGCCCAGAACAGCGTCGAGATGAAGCCGAAGAAGGCGATGACGCCGAATCCGATCCAGGTCCACGGGCTCTGGCGCAGCAGGTGCACCCGCTCGCGGATCGGCCGCAGCGGACCGGATGCGTCGAAGCCGGCGAGCGGGTCCGGCTTGTTCGGCAGGGGCGGCGCGGGCGGGAAGATCCGCCTCAGGAAGCCGCCGCCCGACGATGTCGTCTGCGCGGTGTCCGGCTCGGACGTCTCCTCATCGGGCAGCTCGCCGCGCGATGCCAGCCTGGCGCGGCGCCGGGCCTCGGCGCGAGACGCGGCGCGTTCGTCTGATGATCGGGTGGACATGAGCGGAGATTGTACTGTGAGTGGCCGGTAAGCGACCGGTACGTGGGCGGTAAGCGGCCATCGCGCATGCTGCAACTGCTGCACGCCTCCACCGTCACGAGGTGTGCTGTGCCCATCGTTCGCTCCGCCATCCATCGCCCGCCTGGCCGCCAGGCGCTCGTCCGGGTCCTCCTTGGTGCGGTCTTGCTGACGGGGCTCATGCCCGGCCGGGCCGCGCGCGGCGTCGACGCGGCCCCCGCCGAGCACCTGGTGGTGAGCGAGGTCGTGACCGGGGGAGCCGGCGCGTCCGACGAGCTGCTCGAGATTCACAACCCGACATCGGCTGCCCTGCCGCTCGAGGGTCTGGAGGTGGTCTATGTCAGCGCCAGCGGTGCGACGGTCAGCCGCCGCGCGGCATGGGAAGTGGGCGCCCCGACCGTCCCGGCCGGCGGTCACCTGCTGCTTGCCAACGAGGCGGGCACCTTCGCGGCCATCGCCGACGTCACCTACGCCGGTGGGATGGCGGCGACCGGCGGCAGCGTGGCGATCCGCGTCATCGGCGCGAGCTCGGCGATCGACGCGGTCGGCTGGGGCACCGCGGCCATCGGCTGGCCGGAGGGCACACCGGCGGTGGCACCCGGCGCCGGGTCGAGCATCGAGCGCCTTCCCGGCGGCGCGGCCGGCTCCTGGCAGGACACCGAAGACAACGCCGCCGATTTCGCGCTGCGCGACGTGCCTGATCCCCAGAACCTCGCGTCGGCGCCCACGCCGCCGACCGATCCGTCGGCGCCCACGCCGACCCCACAGGCCACGGCTGCCCCGCTCCCATCACCAGCGCCGACGGCCCAGTCGCCCGACACGACGCCGATCGGCGAGGCGCGCGGCCTGCCGGACGGAACGCTTGTCACAGTCGAGGGCGTGGCGCTCACCGCCTCCGACTTCCACGACGGCGGCGGATTCGTGGCCGATGACAGCGGCGGGATCGCCATCCTCCTCACCGATGGCAGCTTCGCACGCGGTGATCTGGTGCTCGTGACCGGCGAGCTCGACGATCGTTTCTCGCAGCGGACCCTGCGGGCCGACGGCACCGGCGTCGACGTGGTCGGCGCCGGGGTCCAGCCGGCGCCGGTCGACATGCCCACCGGCGCCGTCGGGGAGGATGCGGAGGGTGCGCTCGTCCATGTCGCTGGCTCGGTCGCGGGGAACCCAACGACGCTCACCACCGGCCTTGCGCTCGACCTCGATGACGGCAGCGGCGTCGTGCGGGTCGTCATCTCCACGAGCTCAGGAGTCGATGCATCGAGCTGGACGGCGGGGACGGGTCTCGACCTGGTGGGCGTCGCCGGCCAGCGCGACTCGACCGGTTCGGGGAGCTCCGGATACCGCGTGATGCCCCGCGACCCGGCCGACGTCCTCGAGGTCACGGCCCCTCCGACCGCCTCGGGAAGCGCGGCACCATCACCGGTGTCCGGCTCGCCGAGCCCGCAGCCGACCGCCGCAACGGTGACGACCATCTCGGCCGCCCGCGCGGCACCGAAGAACGCGCGCGTCCGCGTGCGCGGCGTGATCACCCTGCCCCCGGGAATCGTGGATCCGCAGACGGCGGTGATCCAGGATGCGACCGGTGCGATCGTCCTGCGTCTCGGCGCCGAACCTCCCGCCCTTGGCATCGGTGCGCACGTGGAGGTCGCCGGCGTGCGCTCCACGAAGAGCGGGATGGAGACGATCCGCGTCACTGATCCCGTCGCTCGCCTCGGCGCGGTGTCCCCACCGACGGCGCGCGAGCTGCGGAGCGGAGATGCGGGGGAGGCGCACGAGGCGGCGTTCGTGGTCGTGCGCGGTGGGCTGGTGCAGGCGGCGCGTCGCTCCTCGACGGGCAGCGTCAGCCTCGACCTCGACGATGGCAGCGGTCCGCTCAAGGTGGTCCTCGCCGCGCCGCTCGGCGCCGAGTCCGCCGGGCTCGCCGCCGGCACGTGGGTCGAGGTGCGCGGGGTGCTCGGCCAGGAGACGACTGGCGCCGAGCCGCTCGCCGGCTACCGTGTCTGGCCTGCCACCCTCGGCGCCCTGCGCGTGACGGCCACCGCGTCCGATGAGGGCGGTGGTGTGCCGGGATCCGGTGGCGGGTCGTCTCCGGCTCCCGATGAGCTCGTGCCCACCGCCTCGCTTGACGAGGTCGGCACGCCCGGCCTGAGCGACCTGCGGATCGGCGCGACGCTCGTCGCTGGGCCATGGGCCGAGCTGGGCGTCGGCGGCTTCTTGTGGGACGGCACCCATCTCGTCGCGATCGATCGCGTCTCGACTGACCTCGTCACCGCTCTGCTGGGCGGCGGGGTGCCGCCGATCGCGCTCGAGCTTGGCGGGTTGCGGGCCACCGGTAGCCACCCGGTCGTCGGGGTCCCGGTCGTGGTGCTCGGGACCGGACCCGGTGAGACGATCGCGGTCGACGGGCCGATTGCCCCGCCGCGCGGCCGGCTCTCGTCCACCGCGACGTGGGTCTCCCTCGTCGGACCGCTGAGCTCGAGCGGCGAGCGTCGCTCGCTCGAGGTCGGAACCCGCGACGTCGCGGTCGAGCATCGCTGCCCCCGCGACGAGGGCCCACGCCGGGGGTCGGTATCCGTCACCGGTGTGGCCATCGGCGAGCCAACCCGGCTCCTCGTTCCGTGCGGCGGCCTGCGGCCGGTACCGATCCTCGCGCGCCTCGGCGGCGGATCGGTCGCTCCGCCCGTGGCAGAGCCCGCCGGTGGCGTCCCTACGGGCGACGCGCACGGGTCGCCAGGTCGTGCGGTCGCCGCCGGTCTCATGCTGATCGCCGCGCTCCTCGTCGGTGGGTCCGCGGCCTTCCGGCGTCTCCAGGCGAGGGTCGTCGCTGCACCGCCGATCGAGGAGGAGCCAGGGGAGGAGGACGGGCCGCCGCGGCTCACGCTCGTGAACGTGCCGCGCGAGCACGGCCCGTGAGCGTGCGTGCGGCGTATACTCCCGCCCGTTCGAACGATCGAGCACGAGCACGGCAGGAGGCGCCATCGGATTGGCCGCGTTGACCCAGGCGGATGCGCCACGCACCGGAGCACGCCAGTACCACATCGGTCTCGAGCGCGGTGAGCTCGCCGAGTACGTGCTGCTGGTCGGAGATCCCGGGAGGGTGGCGAAGGTCGCGTCGCGCTGGGAGTCGATCGAGCTCGAACGCAGCAACCGCGAGATCACGACGGCGACCGGGATCTACCGCGGCATGCGGGTCAGCTGCATGTCGACCGGGATGGGCACCGACAACGTCGAGATCGTGCTTGCCGAGGTGATGGAGATCACCGACTCCGCTACCTTCATCCGCATCGGCTCGTCCGGCGCGCTGCAGCCGGAGATCGCGCTCGGCGACCTGATCGTGTCGACCGGGGCGGTGAGACTGGAGAACACGACCGACTTCTACGTCCACCCCGGATTCCCCGCGATCGCCCACCGGGACGTGGTCTGGGCCCTCGAGGCGGCCTGCCGCGAGCTCGGACACGCGCACCACGTGGGGCTCACGGCGACGGCGAGCGGCTTCTACGCTCCGCAGGGACGCGCGATGCGCACGCTCCCCGTTCGCTATCCTGAGCTCGCAGACGAGCTTCGCCGCCAGCGTGTGGCGAATCTCGAAATGGAGTCGTCGGCACTCTTCGTGCTGGCACACTTGGCGGGACTGCGGTCCGGCACCGTCTGCGCGGCCTACGCGCAGCGGACGGACGGTACGTTTCTCGAAGGCGCGGCGAAGGAGGCCGCGGAGGCACGCTGCATCGATGCCGGACTGGCCGGCATCCACCTGCTGTGGCAGGTCGACACCGGTGGCGGCGATTTTCTCGCCCGTCGCGGAGCACAGATCGATCGGTCGGCGGGTAGCTCACAACCAACGTCCGGCGGCGACGCCGGTCACTAGGAGGCATGGACCACCAATGGCGACCGAGGCCTATTGCGTCAAGTGCAAGGCGAAGCGCGAGATGCAGAATGCAACCAAGATCACCATGAAGAATGGCAAGCCGGCGACCCAGGGCATCTGCCCGGTCTGCGGCACGAAGATGTTCAAGATCGGCGGCTGACCGCCGCGCGATACGTTCGTGGAAGACGCGCCGGGCCGCCCGGCGCGTCTTCGTCAGTCATGTCAGATTTCCGCCCTGGGGGGGCCATTCGACCCCCGCGAACGGGCCACCTTCCCCGATGAGGCGCCCGGCTGGCCCGTAGAATCATCGGTGTGGAGCATCCAGTCGAGCGTCCGATCCTCGCGGTCGACCTCGGCGGCACCCAGATCCGCGCGGCACTCATCACTCCTGATCGAGCCGTGCACTGCCGGCGCGCCGTTCCCACGCGGGACGAGGACGGCGTGGCGACCGTCGTCGGCCGCATCTCCGAGGTGGCGGCATCAGTGCGTGACGACGCCGCGTCGGAGGGGCTGCCGCCGCCGTTCGGCGTGGGGATCTCGGCACCCGGTCCGCTTGACCGGCAGCGCGGGATCGTGCTCGATCCCCCGAACCTGAGCGGTTGGAAAGACGTGCCGATCGTTGAGCGCGTCGAGCCGGCCATGGGGCTTCCAACGATTCTCGAACGCGACACGAACGTGGCGGTGATGGCAGAGTGGCGCTACGGCGCGGCGCAGGGCACGCGCGACGCGGTCTACGTGACCGTCTCCACCGGGATCGGCGGCGGGATCATCATGGACGGCCGTCCGCTGCTCGGGCACGCGGGCCTGGCCGGCGAGGTCGGTCACGTCGTCGTCGAGCTCGACGGACCGGTCTGCGGATGCGGCGGCGTCGGCCACGTGGAGGCAATCGCATCGGGCACCGCCATCGAGCGCGAGGCGAAGCGCCTCCTGGAGGAAGGGGATGCGCCGGAGCTGGCGCGCCTGGCCGCCGACGGGGCACCGGTCGACGCGGCGCTGGTCGCGCGTGCTGCTGCCGCGGGCGATCGCGCGAGTGCGGCGTTGCTCGAGCACGCCTGGGTCGCGGTCGGCGCGCTGTGCGCGTCGCTCGTCAACCTGCTGACGCCCGAGGTGATCGTGATCGGCGGCGGAATCGCCGAGCATCACCCGGCCCTGTTCGAGGTCGCCCGCCGCGAGATGGCGCGCAGAGCGCTGCCGGGCTTTGCGCCCGACGTGCGGATCGAGCCCGCGGCCCTCGGCGGCGATGTCTCGTTGATCGGCCTGCTGCCGATCGTGAATGAACGAATCGGCGATGCGTCCCGGACGGCCGCATCGCAGCAGTCGCCGCCGGCGACCCTAGCGCAAGGAGCTTCAACGACGTGACCACCCGCATCGGCATCAACGGCTTCGGCCGTATCGGCCGCCAGACTCTGAAGGCCATGCTCGAGCGTCATCCCGACGAGCTCGAGGTCGTGGCCGTCAACGACCTGGCAGACGACGAGACGAACGCGCACCTCTTCAAATACGACTCGACCTACGGCCGCTTCGACGGGACCGTCGAGGCCGGCGACAACGAGATCATCGTCAACGGCAGCCACATCCGCTC
>Ga0299914_10003499_pt1 | contig 11106 bp, 9 predicted proteins | sample RVTome_10_FD_201361 | JGI IMG/M metagenome (GOLD analysis project Ga0299914, IMG submission 201361) | Soil microbial communities from uranium-contaminated site in the Upper Colorado River Basin, Wyoming, United States - RVT153D57 (version 2) ... | reverse complement strand
TCTCTGAACTCGGGTCGATGGCTGGTGCGACGCATGGTCCGGACCAGACTCTTGGCGGTCTCCAGACTCACATCGAGACGGGAGGCGGTCCACTCCGACAGGGAACGGCATCCGTCGCCGGTGGCCACCTGACGGGAATCCAACTCCTCGAGAATGGCCAGATCCACCGCGGCGAGACGGGACCGCAACGTCTGGTTCGAGATCAGCTCCTGTTCCAACCGGTCGGTGGTCCACTCCCCAAAACCCATACCCACCGAACATACGTTCGACCAAAGGCAGATACAAGATGGTTGACGTGTTTCTGCGAAAAAATATCCGTCAGCCGTCAGGTGCTAGGTCGCGCCCCTCGCTCCCAATAATCTGATCCCATTCGGCTGTGAGGAGGACTGGATGATTCTCGACTTCTTCGGTGATCTGAACTGGCTCGCCATTGTGGTGGCAACCGTCGCCTGGTTTGTGTTCAGCGCCATTTGGTACTCGATCCCGCCTTTGAGCAATGCGTGGCAAAGGGCGGCAGGCGTGGATGCGTCGGCGGAAGGGCCGCCGCTCACTTTGCTGTTCATCCCCACATTCATCGGCTACTTCGTGACCACCATCGTGATCGCGTTGCTCGTCCGCGCCATCGGGGCGACAGAGGTGGCCGATGGGATCACCTTGGGCATCGTCCTCGGTGTCGGATTCGGGGCCGTCGGTGCCCTGGTCAACCAGATCTACGAGCGGAAGGGCAGCACCTACTGGCTGATCAACGGGGTGAACGCAATCATCGCCTACATGATCGTGGCGGTGATCCTCGTCGTCTGGGACTGATCTCAGTCGAACTCGATTTCCTCGACCTCTCCGGCGCGGATCGAGAAGCCGCGGATCTCGCCGGGTGCGGCGATGACGTACATCCAATCCGGCTCCAGGGCGGTCTGCACGTCGGTCATCGACGGCATGGCGGTCCCCCCGGGATGGGAGTGGAAGACACCTGCGATCTCCCAGCCCCGCGATTCGGCGTGGGTCAGGGCCGCGAAGTGCTCATCGGCGTCGACGGTGTAGGAGACGGGTGAGGGATCGATGTTGGTCAGCGGGTAGGCGAAGGTTATGCGCCCCTCTCGATCGGCGGCGAGAAGCCCGCAGCACTCGTCAGGAGCACAGTTGTCGGCGTGGGTCAGGATGGCCTGACGGATCTGGTCAGCGAGCCTCGGCACGCGCCACGTTCCCGGCGGGGCGACAGGACTGGTCGTAGTCGACGAGGACGGGTGGATGCTCCGGGTCGGAGCAGGCGGGGCAGTTCGCATCCCTGCCCACGGTGACGGTGCTGAAGTCCTCTTCCAATGCGTCGTACACCAACAGCTTCCCCACCAGTGGTGCGCCGAGGTCGAGCAGCAGCTTGATCGCCTCCATCGCCTCGATCGAGCCGATGATGCCCGGGAGCACTCCGAGCACTCCCGCTTCGGCACAGGACGGCGCCAGCTCGGGAGGAGGCGGCTCGGGGAACAGACAGCGATAACAGGGGCCCTCGTAGGGGTGGAAGACCGACACCTGACCCTCGAAGCGGAAGATGGAGCCGTGGACGACCGGCACGCGCAGATGCAGTGAGGCGTCGTTGACCAGGTAGCGGGTCGGGAAGTTGTCGCCACCGTCGAGCACCACGTCGTAGCCGCTCATGATCTTGAGGGCGTTGTCCGCGGTGAGACGCTCGTTGTGGGTGACCACCTTCACGTCCGGGTTGAGCGCCGATATCGTCTCCCGAGCCGACTCGGTCTTGGCCATCCCGATGCGGTCCAGGTTGTGGAGGACTTGTCGCTGCAAATTGGTCCGATCGACGACGTCGTAGTCGACGATCCCGATCGTCCCGACCCCGGCGGCAGCCAGGTATAGGGCGGAAGGCGAGCCGAGACCACCGGCGCCGACGATCAGCACCTTCGACTCGAGGAGACGCGTCTGACCCGCCTCGCCGACCTCGGAGAGGAGGATGTGCCTGGAGTAACGGTCCCTCTGCTCGGCGGTGAGCCCCTGCCCCACCCCCCACGGCCGGCCTTCGCTCTTCCACCGATCGAACCCGCCCGCCAGGGACGACACATTCTCATAACCCATCTCCTGGAGAGTCAGGGCGGCCAAGGCGGAGCGCCATCCCCCGGCGCAGTAGAGGACTACCGGTCGGGTCGGGTCGGGAATGACGCCGGTGATGTCCCGTTCCAGCAGGCCGCGGGGGAGGAGTCTTGCTCCCGGTATCGCTCCCTGCTCGTATTCACCGGTCTCCCGGACATCGATCACGACCATCTCGGCCAATCTCGGTTCGAGGTCTTCGGGGGCGATCTCCTCGATCTGTTCCAGTGCCCGTTTGACGAGATCGCGGTAGCCGGTCATCGGTGGGCGTGGGCGGGGTCCGGAGCTTCGGGGTCGATCTCGTATCGGTCGAATGCGTCCTTCAGGACCTTGTCGGGAAGGACGCCCTCGGCCACCAGGCTGGAGAGTGTGGCGATCACGACGTGCCCGGCGTCGACCTCGAAGAACCGACGCAGGGCCTTTCGGGCATCGGAGCGCCCGAACCCGTCGGTGCCAAGCGTCACGTACCTGCCCGGGACCCATTTCGATACCTGGTCGGGGACGAGCTTCATGAAGTCGGTCACCGCGATGATCGGCCCGCCGACCTCCGAGAGAAGACTGGTGATCAGAGGGGTGCGGGGGGTCTCACCAGGGTGCAGGAGATTCCATCGTTCGACCGAGAGCCCGTCCTCGCGCAGTCTCTTGTACGACGTCGCCGACCACAGCTCGGCGCCTACGTCGTAGTGCTCGGCGAGGTCCTCGACCGCCTGACGCGCAGCGAGATTGGCGGAACCGGAGAAGAGTACGGCCACCTTGGGCCCGTCGACGGCTGGGGCCTCGGCCCATCGGTAGAGACCGTCGATGATCCCGCCCTCGACACCCTCCGGTCGTGGCGGCTGCGGGTAGTTCTCGTTGTAGAGGGTGATGTAGTAGAAGACGTCCTCGGGCTGGTCGCCGTACATCCGGTGCAGACCGTTCTCGACGATGGTGCCCACTTCGTAGGCGAACGCAGGGTCGTAGGCCTGACAGACCGGGACCGAAGTGGCCAAGACGTGGCTGTGCCCGTCCTGATGCTGGAGACCCTCTCCCTCCAGCGTGGTCCGCCCCGCGGTGGCGCCGAGGAGGAACCCGCGGACCCTGGAGTCGGCCGCCGACCAGATCAGATCGCCGACGCGCTGGAACCCGAACATCGAATAGAAGATGAAGAAGGGGACCATCGGCACGCCTCGTGTGGCATAGGAGGTGCCCGCCGCGATCCACGAAGCAGTCGACCCGGCCTCGGTGATCCCCTCCTCGAGGATCTGCCCGCTCTGGCTCTCCGAGTAGGAGAGCAGCATCGAGGCGTCCACCGGCTCGTAGAGCTGGCCTTTGGAGGCGTAGATCTTCAGCTCCCGGAACAACGAGTCCATGCCGAAGGTCCTCGCCTCGTCGGGCACGATCGGGACCACGTGTTTGCCGAAACCCTCGGCGCGGGCCAACCCGCGGAGCATCCTGGTGAAGGCAGTGGTGGTGGACGCCTCGACCTTCCCCGAGCCGGCATAGACCTCGGCGAATGCCTCGGGCGGGGGAAGGGTGAGACTCTCGGCTCGGTCCACCCGGTGGGGGAGGAACCCGCCCAGCTCCTGACGCCGGGCGTGCAGGTATTCGTGCTCGGGGGTGCCCGGCCCGGGCCTGAAGTAGGGCGGCGCCTTGTCTCCCTCCAGGGCCTCATCGGGAATCTCGTTCTCCAAGTGGAGCCTGGCCCGGAGCCCTGTCAGCTGCTGATTGGTCAGCTCCTTGATCTGATGGGTGGCGTTGCGCCCCTCGACGTCGGGCCCGAGGGTCCAGCCTTTGATCGTCTTGGCCAGGATGACGGTCGGCTTGCCGTTGTCGAGCTCGGTGGCCACCTTGTAGGCGGCGTAGATCTTCCTGAAGTCGAGACCACCCCGTCGCAGCGCCCAGATCTCGTCGTCGCTCATCTCGGCGACCATCTCCTTGGTCCGGGGATCCTTCCCGAAGAAGTGCTCGCGCACGTAGGCGCCGTCCTCCGCCTTGTATCGCTGGTACTCGCCGTCGACGGTGGTGTTCATCACATTTATCAGTGCGCCCTCGTCGTCCCGGGCCAGCAGCGGGTCCCAGCCCGACCCCCAGATCACCTTGATCACGTTCCAACCGGCACCCCTGAAGATCGCCTCTAGCTCGGTGATGATCTGCCCGTTGCCCCGCACCGGGCCGTCGAGCCGCTGCAGGTTGCAGTTGATCACCCAAGTGAGGTTGTCGAGGCCCTCGCGTGCGGCCAGGGTTATCGACCCCAGTGTCTCCGGCTCGTCGACCTCGCCGTCTCCGATGAAGCCCCACACCCTCGACTTCGAGGTGTCGTCCATCTCACGGTTGTGCAGATACTTGTTGAACCGTGCGTGGTAGATCGAGTTGATCGCACCCAGGCCCATCGAGACGGTGGGGAACTCCCAGAATTCGGGCATGAGCCGCGGGTGCGGATAGGAGGAGAGCCCGTCGCCGTCGATCTCGAAGCGGAAGTTGTCCAGATGCTTCTCGTCGAAGCGTCCCTCCAGGTAGGCGCGGGCGTATATGCCCGGGGCGGCATGGCCCTGGAAGTAGACGTGGTCACCGCCCCCGGGGGCGTCCTTGCCTTTGAAGAAGTGGTTGTAGCCGATCTCGTAGAGGGTGGCGGATGAGGCGAAGGTGGAGAGATGCCCGCCGATCCCTTTGGAGCGGTGGTTGGCCTTGATCACCATCACTGCCGCGTTCCACCGGATGAAACGCCGGATGCGTCGTTCGATGTCGGCGTCGCCGGGGAACTCAGGCTCCTCCTCGGGGGGGATCGTGTTGATGTATGGCGTCGTGATCGCGCCCGCGATCCCGACGTTGTTCTCGTGTGCCCTTTCCAACAGCTTGGCCACGAGGTACTTGGCCCGGTCCGGCCCGCTCTCGCCGACGACCGCATCGAGGGAGTCGAGCCACTCCTGTGTCTCGACCGGGTCGGTGTCCGCCATCTGGTGGACGTATTCGTCGCCGAGCGTTCGACTCAAATCACCTGTCATCTCCCCCAAGTCTAGTTAGGGCCCGGTGCTCTCCCCGAGGGGGGAAATCGACTCCGGCGGGCGGGGTCACGCGCCGACCGCATCACCCCGGGCCGGGGAGAGCCAGGGCTCAACCACCTCCAGGAAGCGGAGAGGGGCGTCCATCTGCGGGGTGTGACCGGTGTCGTCCATCTGCACCAGGTCCCAGCCGGGTTGAAGGGAGCAGAGCCACTCGACCGCTGTTGGCGAGACCAGATGATCGGCGACTCCCTGCACCACCAGGGCCGCCGCCTCGATGCGGCGAATCATCTCGGCGAAGGCGGCGCGACGGGCGTACACGGCGGCTATGGCAGTGGCGGTCCTCGCCGTGGCGTACGCGGCCCAGGGCAATCTGGTGCGGATCCGCGCCATCTCCCTCGAGCTCTCGATCAGGTCCATCGGCACGCGTCCCGGCTTGTAGGTGATCATGGCGAGACTCTTGCGCACCAACTCTTCGGGGCTGTTGGTCCGGATGAAGTGCCTCCCGTACATCTCACCGAGCAGTGGGGTCGCTTGGATGGCAAGACGCACGGCCGTGGTCCAATCGAGCCGAGGGTCGGGGAGAATCGGTGGGGTGGCGGGTGAGACCAGGACGAGACGATCGACGAGGTCGGGGCGGTCCGAGGCGATCATGGAAGAGAGCAAGCCCCCTGTCGAGTTGCCGATCAGGGTGAACGGTCCGTCCCTCAACTCGAGATAGGCGACCACCGAGCCAAGATGGGTTTCGAGGCGAAAGTCGTGCCGCGGGGGTGTCAGCCCGAATCCGGGGAGATCGATGGCCCGGACCCGGCCTATACGGGCCAGCGCCGGGGCGACCGCATCCCAATTGGTGGTCGAACCGCCCAGACCGTGGATCAGGATCAACTCCGGCCCTGACCCGCCGAATTCCACCTCATGTATCGGACCGAGAGCGGTGTCGACGTACACGCCCACTCCGCCGAGGCTACCCGACGTCTGCCGTAGACTCGCCCTGATGCGTCTCCTCCTCGTCTCCACCTACGAATTGGGACGTCAGCCGGTCCATGTCGCCTCTCCGAGTGCCGCCCTGCGAGCGGAGGGGGTGGAGGTGAGGGCGCTCGACCTGTCTGTGGGTGAATGGGACTCATCGCTTCTCGAAGATGTCGACGCCGTGGCTTTCTCGGTCCCGATGCACACCGCGATGCGTCTGGCCGCCGCCGTGGCCCGGGAAGTGCGTGAGCGGCGGCCCGATCTCCCCATCGCCTTCTACGGCCTCTATGCCGCCGTCGGGCAGGCCGAGACCCTCGGGTCGGTGGCGGACACCCTGATCGTTGGCGAATACGAGCCGGCCCTGGTCGCCTGGGCGAGGCGGATCGACGCCGGCGCCGTGGCTCCCGCAGTCGAACATCATCTCGGGCGCTCCCCGTTCCAAACGCCCGATCGCAGCGATCTGCCCTCACACGACCGGTACGCCCGTCTCGAGTGGATGGGAGAGGCCCGTCTCGCCGCCGCCGTCGAGGCATCGCATGGCTGTCGCCATCGCTGCCGGCACTGCCCGATTCCGGTCGCGTACGACGGGAGGATGCGCGTGGTGGGGGCGGATCAGGTGCTCGCAGACATCGATCAACTGGCCCGCGAAGGCATCAGACACGTCACGTTCGGTGATCCCGACTTCCTCAACGCCCCCCGATACTCGCTGGACCTGCTCCGCCAGGCCCATTCCGCCCACCCCGGGCTGACCTTCGACGTGACGGTCAAAGTGGAGCACATCCTGAACCACGCTTCCTTGTGGCCGGAGCTGTCCAGGCTCGGAGTCCTCTTCGTGGTCAGCGCCTTCGAGAGCACCGACCAACCCACTCTGGAGATACTCGACAAGAACCACACGGTCACAGACATGGCCGAGGCGGTGTCGGTGCTCAGAGCGGCCGGCGTCCACATCAGGCCAACCTGGCTTCCATTCCTCCCCTGGACCACGCCGGGCCACCTGGTCGACCTGGTCGGGTTCCTCGACCGTCACCGGCTGTGGTCGGCCACTGACCCGGTGCAGATGGCCATCAAGCTCCTCATCCCCGAGGGGTCACTCCTCGAGGGCCATCCGGCCGTGACCCCCCACCTTCTGCGTTACGCGCCTGAGTCGCTGACCTGGATCTGGGACTTCGAGCACCCGGAGACAGCACGGCTGCAGATGGACCTGGACTCGATCGCAGCGGACGGATCCGACTGCGGTGCCGAGGCGACGGAGACCCTGGCGGCAATGCGGGCCCGGATCGCCCGATTTGCCCAGGACGGTTTCCCGCCGTTGCCGGAGTCCCCTCCGACGCCGAGGTTGACCGAGAGCTGGTTCTGCTGTGCCGAGCCGACCCCGGCCCAGGCGGGCGCGGTCGGGCTGGCGCTCGGTAGGGTGCCCGTCGCAACGAAGTAGGGGATTCGATGGCGACGGTGTTGGCGGCGCAAGATCTGAGCAAGAGTTTCGGCGACCTGGTGGCGGTGAATCAGGTCAGCTTCGAGATCGCCGAGGGGGAGACCTTCGGGTTGCTCGGCCCCAACGGCGCGGGGAAGACGACCTCGATCTCGATCGTGGCCGGGCTCCTCGAGCCCGACAATGGAAAGGTCGACATCAACGGCACCACCATCCGCACCCGCTCCACGGCGGGGAGGTCGGACATCGGCCTGGTCCCCCAAGAGCTGGCGATCTACCCGGACCTGACCGCGGAGGAGAATCTCAAGTTCTTCGGTCGCCTCTACGAGATGGCCGGCCCCGAGTTGGAGAGACGAACCGGGGAAGTCCTGGAGGTGATCGGTCTGACCGATCGCAAGGGCGACCTGACCAAGGAGTTCTCCGGAGGGATGCAGCGCAGACTCAACATCGGCATCGGCCTGCTGCATCGCCCCCGGCTTCTGATCCTCGACGAGCCCACGGTCGGGGTCGACCCCCAGTCGAGAAATGCCATCCTCGAATCCGTGGAAGAGCTCTCCGGACAGGGGATAGCCGTCCTCTACACCACCCATTACATGGAGGAGGCGGAGCGGCTCTGTGACCGGGTGGCCATCATCGACGAAGGTGTGATCAAAGCCGAAGGCACCAGGCGGGAACTGGTTTCGCTGGTGGGTCAGAAGGACCGGATCCACGTGGTCATGACCGGTGACGTGGCCGAGGTGGCCCGCATCGCCTCCGGGCTCGACGGCGTCCACGAGACGAGCCCGTCGGATTCCGGTTTCGACGTCCTCGCCGACGAGGCTTCGAGACTGCTCCCCGAGCTACTCGCCTGCGTGTCCTCTGCAGGTGCCAGTGTCTCCAGCGTCGAGGTCTTCGAGCCCAATCTCGAGGCGGTGTTCCTCCATCTCACCGGCAAGGCGCTGCGCGACTGACCATGAGCGCGGCAACCCGGATCGCGGGGAAAGACCTCAAGCTCCGGCTTCGTGATCGCTCCGCCTTCATCATCGGGATCATCACCCCACTGGCCCTCGCCTACATCTTCCACCTGGTCTTCGGCAACGTCTTCGCCTCGGAGACACTCGATCTCCAGATCGGCCTGGTCGATCTCGACGGGACCGAGGTGTCGCGTTCGCTCGGTGAGGTGCTCTCCGAGATCGAGTCGCAGGGGATCCTCGAGGTGACCGATTTCGACGATGCCGACGCCGCCGACACCGCCGTGGAGGATGGGGACGTGGGGGCGTACATCTTGCTCGGGGCCGGTTTGGGGGATGCCGCCATCCAGGGCAGCCCGTTCACGATCGAGGTCGTCGGAGACGTCGACGCCCAGACCACGACCCAGGTGGCGACATCAATCGCCTCCGAGTTCGGCTCGGGGATCGGCCGGGCCCAGCTCTCGGTGGCGACGGCGGTGCACCTCGGGCAGGGCCCGCCACCGACCGACGTGGTCACCTGGGGCGAGGAGGCGGCACAGCGCCCACCTGCGTACATATTCTCCGACATCTCGGCCGAGACCCGCCAGCTGGATGCCTCCACCTTCTTCGCAGCCGGGATGGCGGTGTTCTTCCTGCTCTTCACCGTCCAATTCGGCGTTCTCGGATTGCTGGAAGAGGAAGAGAACGGGACCCTCTCCCGGCTGCTCGCCGCCCCCATCGGGCGGCGCAGCGTTGTGTTGGGAAAGGCCCTCATTTCCTTCTCCCTCGGTGTCATCTCGATGACCGTCTTGATCGTCGCCACCCACTTCCTCATGGAGGCGCAGTGGGGGCCGCCGCTCGGTGTCGCAGTGCTCGTGGTCGCCGGCGTGCTCGCCGCGACCTCGATCATGGGTCTGATCGCATCGGTGGGGAAGTCGGCCGAAGGCGCCGCCAATCTGGGCGCAATCGTCGCGGTGACCCTCGGAATGCTCGGTGGGACCTTCTTCCCCATCGGCCAGGGCAACGACGTGCTGAGCAGGCTCACCTATATCACCCCGCACGCCTGGTTCATGCGCGGTCTGTCCGAGATCTCGGGCGGGGGCGAGTGGACCGCCGCCCTGCCCTCGGCAGGGGCCCTGTTCCTCATCGCATTCGTCCTCGGCCTGGCCGCCTGGTCCTTGCTGCAACGGAGGCTGTCGCGATGAAGGTGGCGGCCATCGCCTGGAGCAACGTTCGTCGCATGCTGCGCGAGCGTTCCAACATATTCTTCGTATTCATCTTTCCCATCGCCCTGATCCTGCTGATCGGGGCGCAGTTCGGCGGTGATTTCGACCCGGCCATCGGGTTGTTCCAGGAGGACGAGGATCCGCTGGCCACGGCCGTCGCCGAGGAGATCGGCGCCGTCGACACGCTCGCCGTGTCCCGATTCGAGAGCCGGGAGGAGCTGACCACCGCGGTGGAGCGCGGGGCGGTGCAGGCGGGCGTGTTCCTTCCCGCCGCGATGAGCGAGCTGGCCGCAGACGGGTCCCAGGTCGAGATCGAGTACGTCGCCCGGCCCGACGATGCGGGACAGCAGCTCCAATCGGTCGTCGCGGCCGCAGTGGCCCGGGTCATGACCCCGGTCGGCGCGGCCCAATTCGCCCAGGAGAAGGCCGACGCCGGGTTCGACGCGGCCCTGGAGGCGGCCCGATCCGAGACCAGCTCGGCCCCCGGTCTGGAAGTGGAGACCACGGCGGTGGGCGAAGCCCTGTTCCCGGCGACCCTGGGCCGTTTCGACCTGGGCGCATCCCAACAGCTGACGTTGTTCACTTTCCTCACCGCTCTGACCGGCTCGGCCGCCCTGATCTTGAGCCGGAAGCTGGGCATCTCCCGCCGGATGCTCTCGACACCGACCTCGGCGCGGACCATCGTGCTCGGGGAGGCGGCGGGACGTTGGGCGGTGGCCATGGTGCAGGGGCTCTACATCGTGGCCGCCACGCTCCTTCTCTTCCGGGTCGACTGGGGGGATCCCTGGGGCGCCCTCCTTCTCCTCATCACCTTCTCGGCAGTCGGTGCCGGTGCCGGGATGCTGATGGGGGCGACATTCAGCAACGACCAGCAGGCCGGCGGCATCGGAGTCGTGCTCAGCCTCGGATTGGCCGCGCTGGGTGGCGCCATGCTCCCCCTCGAATTGTTCTCGTCGGCGATGAACCGTGTGGCGCACTTCACCCCCCATGCATGGGCGATAGACGGCTTTGCCGAGCTGGTGCGCCGGGACGGGACCGTGCTCGACATCCTCCCCGAATTGGGCGTGCTCACCGTCTATGCCGTCGTGCTCCTCCTCCTGGCCTCATGGCGGCTTCGGGTCGTGCTGACCCGGGGCTGATGTTTGAATGACCGGCAATGGTTGATCAGAGCTCCAACCCTGTCGGCTGCCTGGGCCGCGTCCTCACCTTCATCGGTGTCTTCTGGATCGGAGTCGTGGTCCTCGCCGGGCTCGGGTTGTTCTCGGAGTTCGGCTTCGCCAGAGGGTTCCTCGCCGGGATCGGGGGGAGCATCATCCCGGGTGTGTTCCTCCTCGCCGCAGGACGCGCCCTTCGTCGACGGGCACGGGCCATGGGAGAGGAGACCCCCGTCATCGTCACCCCGACCGGGCCGACCCCTCCGGGGAGGAGGGTTCCCACCACCCGCACCGAGCGACCCGAGACCGTGGTGACCCCGCCGGTTCTCC
>Ga0299914_10003498_pt1 | contig 11107 bp, 7 predicted proteins | sample RVTome_10_FD_201361 | JGI IMG/M metagenome (GOLD analysis project Ga0299914, IMG submission 201361) | Soil microbial communities from uranium-contaminated site in the Upper Colorado River Basin, Wyoming, United States - RVT153D57 (version 2) ... | reverse complement strand
GCCCGGGTCGGGCGCGTGCAATGGTGATGTCGCAGCCTTTCTGGCGGAGCACCTCGGCGACGGCCTCGCACGACCGGCGCGCTCGACCCACGCCGGCCTGAGGCTCGTACAGCGCGGTGCCCACGTCTTCGAGGTCAAACACGCCCGGCCAGCGGTACTCGACCTCCGCGGGCGCGAGCACCTCGTACTCGGTACCGATGGCATCCCAGTTCTTGCGGGTGTCCTCGAGGAACGGCTGCGATTCGGGTCGCAGGATCAGATCGCCGGTGTGAAAGAAGAGGCGCAGCTTGAGGTCGGCGGCGTACGTCTCATCGAAGGCGCGCCACCGGCCGATCGCTTCCCGGGCCCAACGTGCCCACAGCTCGCCGTGCTCGCGGTCGCCGTACGACGTCCGTATGCCGCGCGTCTCATCGCCGGACGTCGAGCGCGAGTTGCCGGGTCCCCACGCATCCACGACGGCGACGGTGGCGCCCTGCTCGATGAGGTTGAGCGCGGTCCACCCTCCGAACGTGCCGGCACCGATGACGACGACGTCGGGTGCATTGCGGATGAGGGCAGGTGCACCGATCGGCTCCTGGGACGCCAGGGCCGAGGGACCGGCAGCGAGCAGGCCGGCACTGGCGCCGGCGACCTTGAGGAAGGTCCGGCGGTCCAGCTCACCGAGCGGTGTCACGGCAACGGCAGGGGCGGCAGAACGATCATCGACGGAAGTCGAGATCTCACACGTCAACCTTCGTTGTCGCCCCAACGCGTTCCTCCTTTTCGGCCGCGTCTCAGCTCGCCGTGTCCGGTGCGGCTTCGATCCGGATCCCCTTCTGCGGTTCCGCCTGGCTCGGCAGCTCCGTATCCCCCGCGGGATAGCCGTTCAGACTGAACAGGTAGGCGATGATGTCCGCGTAAGTGGTGCGGCGCAGGCTGCCCGGATTCGAATCCGGCATGCGCGTACGGATCGACTCGAAGAGATCGTAGAGTGCGCGTCCCGACCAGCTTCGCTGGAACGTGGGTCCGGCGAACTGCCGCGAGCTGTGGCACTCGGCGCAGTTGGAGCGGAACGCGGCGGCGCCGCGTTCCGCCTGCGCTTCCGTGTACACGCCTTCCAGCACGGAACGTCCGCCGCCGTTCTCCTGCGCGGCGATCGGCGACGCGGCGGCAAGTCCGAGCGCGGTCAGGAGTGCGACTCGAGTGCTGCGCATCGACCGGTCAACCGGCGGGCAGTTCGCGAATCAGCACGCGGTTCTCGTTGAACAGCGGCACCAGGATCCGGTTGCGCCTGGGGTCGAAGCCGATGTCGGCGGGCGCATCCACACCCTCCACGACGGCCGTGGTGCGGCCATCCGCTCCGACGTGGTAGACGGTGGAGTCGCCCCAGCTCGAGTACAGGAATCCGCCCGCATTGTCGAACACGATGCCGTCGAGCTGCCGGTCGGAGGCTGGAATGACGACGGTCTTGTCACCGCTCGGCGTGAAACGCAGCACCTCACCCGATCCGAAGGTCACGACGAAGATGCCGCGGGTACCGACGGCGATGCCGTTCGGGTGACCGAGGTCCGGCGACCTCGAGAGCGTGGCGCCGCGACGGCTCTCGTCGACGGCGAGTCGGAAGATCGCATCGGTGCCTGACGCCTCGAATCCTTCGCGGAACCCTGAATCCGTGACGAACAGCGAGCCTTCCGGGCCGAACGCGACATCGTTCAGGAACGTCGCGCCATCGACGCATACCTCCGTGGCACGTTCGCCCGTCACGCGATGGAAGATGCGGATGCAATCGATGTCGGCGACGTAGATCGAGTCGCCGTACACGGCGATGCCTTTCGGGGCGTGCAGGTTGAACGCCGCCTCGGCGCCGTCGATCCACCTGAGGTCCTCGACCTGGCCGTCGGGCGTGACGCGGCTGATGAAGCCGTTGTTGTCCTTCGCGAAGGGATCGCCGTTGACGTTCGAGACGAGGTAGACATCGGCGACGGTATCCATCGCCACGGACTCCGGTGTGGCGAATCCGACGTCGGCGACTTCGATGTCGGCCGTGGTCTGGACGTCGGCATCGCCGCCCCCGCACGCGCCGACAATGGCGGCGAGCAGGAGCGCGAGAGGGCGAAGCGCGCTGGCGCGCCGCGGCTGAACCGACATGTAGCCTCCGCCTGTCAGGGGGTGGGTGCTGCGGGGAGACGATGCGTGGGACGTCGCGATCGCGCAACCCGTTGGCGGCTTGCGCAAGGCGTGCCGCGTGGCCTAAGGTCCCGGCAACGGAGTCCTCGGGAATCGGGCAGCGCAGGGATGCACGCAGGCGAAGAGACGTCGAGATCACGGACACCCCGCGGAACCGCGATCCTGCACGAGCCCCGGCTGAACAAGGGGACGGCCTTCACGGATGCGGAACGCGAGGCGCTCGGGCTGCGCGGCCTGCTGCCTCCCCGCGTGCTGTCCATGGACGAACAGCTGGAGCGCGTCCGCCGCAATCTGTACGCGAAGTCGAACGACCTCGAGAAATACATCTTCCTGGTGGGCCTCCAGGACCGGAACGAGACACTCTTCTATCGTTTGATCCTCGAAGACCTGACGGCGCTGCTGCCGATCATCTATACGCCAACGGTGGGCGAAGCGTGCCGCACCTTCGGCCACATCTTCCGACGGCCGCGCGGCCTCTACATCTCGAGAAACGACCGGACGCGCGTTCGCGAGGTCCTGCGCAACTGGCCGGAATCCGACATCCGGGTCATCGTCGTGACCGATGGCGAGCGCATCCTGGGGCTGGGCGACCTCGGTGCACAGGGCATGGGCATCCCGATCGGCAAGCTCGCGCTCTACACGGCGTGCGCTGGACTTCACCCTGCACGCTGCCTGCCCATCACGCTGGATGTGGGAACGGACAACGAATCGCTGCTCGCAGATCCGCTCTACACCGGGATCGCAGAGGGCCGCCTCCGCGGCGAGGCATACGATGCGGTGATCGACGAGTTCGTGCAGGCGGTGCAGGAGATCTATCCCCGGGCGCTGCTGCAGTGGGAGGATTTCGCGACCGAGAACGCGCTCGGACTGCTCGCCCGCTACCGCGATCGGATCTGCACGTTCAACGATGACGTGCAGGGTACTGCGGCCGTGACACTGGCCGCGCTGCTGGGTGCCACGCGCGTGACCGGTACGTCGCTTGGCGAGCAGAAGCTTCTGTTCTTCGGTGCGGGTGCATCGGCGACCGGCGTTGCGGATCTGATCGTCGCGGCCATGCGCCGGCTGGGCCTGTCCGAGGCGGATGCGCGGGGTCGCATCTGGTTCTACGACTCGAAGGGGCTCGTCACCCGCGCGCGCGATCGGCTGGACGCGCACAAACGCGTGTACGCGCACGAGCACGAGCCGATCACCGATCTGCGCGAGGCGATCGACGCGATCCGGCCCACCGGCTTGATCGGTCTCTCGACGCGCGGCGGTGCCTTCACGGAGCCCGTCCTCCGGACGCTCGCCACCGTCAACGAGCGGCCGATCGTCTTCGCGCTGTCGAATCCGACGGCGAATGCCGAGTGTACCGCCGAGCAGGCGATCGTCTGGACCGAGGGCGCGGCCGTGTTCGCTTCCGGCAGTCCGTTCGCTGCCGTGGACCACGGCGGCAGACGCCACGTTCCGAGCCAGGCGAACAACGCGTACGTCTTTCCCGGTGTCGGGCTCGGCGTCGTCGTCTCGGAAGCGAAGCGGGTCACGGACGGGATGTTCCTCGCGGCTGCCGATGCGCTTGCAAGGGCGCTCGGTGACGACGACCTCGCTCAGGGCTCCGTGCTGCCGCCGTTCCACCGGATCCGCGAACTGTCCGTCGCCGTCGCGGCGGCCGTCGCCGTCGTTGCGCGCGAGGCCGGTCTCGCCACTGCCACGCTGCCGGATGACCCGACGGACGCCGTCCGCGGCAACATGTACCACGCGGAATACCCGCAGTACGCCTGATCCCACCGACTACAGCCGTTTCGACACGTTGCCGATAACGTCTGGACGGCGCGTCTCGGTCCGATAGCCGTACCGCGCCGGTCATCCACCCTGGCAGATCTCCGATTGGGCGAGGCACGACCAGACCTGACCGTGCGGCTCGCGGGCGTCGCTTGCGCCGCTCTCGGCGCGCTCGTACTGCTCGGATGGTGGGCCGACATCCCTGCATTGATCCGGCTCGCGCCTGGACTGCCTGCCATGCAGGCATCGACGGCCGTGGGCTTCATGCTCGCCGGTCTCGCGTTGGCGTCCCGGGCGATCCGTTTCCGCCGCATCGCCGCAGCCGTCGTCGTCGCGCTCGGCGGTCTGACGATCTTTTCGTTCCTCTTCGACCTGCCTGTGCTGGCCGCGGTATTGCCGTTTTCGGGCGTCGGTGCCGAGGTGCTGCGGCCGCAGCGGTTCGCACCCGCTACGGCGGTCGCGTTCTGCTTCGTCGGTGCGGGCCTGGTGCTGATGAGCGGCCGCCGAGTAACGACGACCATTCCCGCCGCCACGCTCACGGTGCTGGCGTACGGCGCGATCGGGCTTGGCGCATTCGACCTGCTCGGTTCGGTGGCAACCGGACTCGAGCTGTGGAGCCCGAGCGGCCGTCAGATGGCGGCGCATGCAGCCGTCGGCTTCGTCGTGCTCGGTGGTGCCCTCGCGCTCGTCGCGAACCGGCTGTCGAAGGCCGGCGAGTCGACATCGGTCCGGCGCGCCGTAGCCGCGGGTACCCTCGCACTGTTCATCACGCTGATCGCGGCGCAGGCGATCCGTATCTCTCAGATCACCGCCGTCCAGCGTTCCACACGCGGTGCGATGCACAGCCTCGTGCGTGAGATGGAGAGCGCGCCGTCGCACTCGATCGCGGCCGGTGGACACGGCCCCGAGGCGCTGAAGGTGTGGCTCGCCGAGGCGGCGCCGGGTCACGCCATCGAGATCGGGTCGCCCAGTGGCGATACGCTACGCGCGGGCGTGCCCGACCCACGGGCCGACGTGGTGTTCGTCGAGCGGGCCGAAGTCCCGATCTACGGGATCGCGGCCACCCTCTCGATCTGGCCCGGCCGCGCCATCCTCGACGACTACAGGCGCCCGCTCGGGCTCGCCGTGCTCGTGTTCGGCAGTACACTAGCCGTGCTGCTGACCGTTGCGCTGCAGTCCGCGGCGACGGCGAAAGCGAGGGCTGCGAGGCTCGAGGAGGCGATGCGGTCGCTGGCACGCAGCGAAGCGAGGCTCCACGAGTCGCGCAAGATGGAGGCGGTCGCCCGCCTCGCCGGCGGCATCGCGCACGAGTTCAACAACCTGCTGAGCGTGATCCGCGGGTACTCGCAGCTGCTCGAAGGCGAAGACGACGACGCGTCCCGTCGCAGCTATGTGGGCGAGATCGAGCTGGCGTCGTCGCGCGGATCCGACCTGACGCGTCGCCTGCTCACCGTCAGCGCCCGCCACGTCCTGAACCCGGAGCACATCAGCATCCGCACGTTCCTCAACACGCGGGCCGATACGCTGCGACGCATGCTCGGCGAGCACGTCGCGCTGCGGCTGTCCGCGCTGGGTGAGGACGACCAGCTGGCCGCGACCGTCGATCCCGAGCAGCTCGAGCAGTCGCTCTTCACACTCGCGGCCAACGCCCGCGACGCCATGCCCGACGGCGGCACGTTCATGGTCCGCGCAACGCCACGCACCCTCGATCCCGATACTGCCGACGCGATCGGCGTCCGCGCGGGCCGGTACACGGAGATCGAGCTCGCGGACGACGGCGTCGGCATCGACAGCGACCGGATCCGGTCCATCTTCGAGCCGTTCCGCGCTTCCTCGAAGCGGGGACCCGGCGCCGGCCTGGGCCTTGCCATGCTGTACGGCTTCGTGCGTCAGAGCGGTGGTGCCGTCGAGGTCAGGAGCAAGGTCGGGCGGGGGACCGTGTTCCGCCTGCTGCTCCCCCATGGCGGTGACACGCGGGCGAAAACCAAGCTGGCCGAATCGGCCGTCAGGCGCGACGGGGCGAACCTCGTGCTCATTGCGGAGGACGAGGATGCCGTCCGCACGCTCGTGCACCGGATTCTTGCCCGCGCGGGTTACGAGGTGATCTCCGCCGTGAACGGACGGGAGGCACTCGCCCGGGCCGCTGGCCGCGAGGATGAAGTCGACCTCCTGCTCACCGATGTCGTGATGCCCGAGATGGATGGTTCAGAGCTCGCCTGTACTCTGCGCGAGCGTCAGCCGCTCCTCCCCATCCTCTACATGTCCGGGTACGCCGACACCGAGATCCCGACCGGACCCGAGCCGTCCGATGGGCCGACGTCGTTCCTGCAGAAGCCGTTCGGCCCCGCGCTCCTGCTCGCGCGCGTCGAATCGCTGCTCGCCACACCCGCCGCCTCGAACGGCAAGGACGAAATCGAGCCGGTCCGCGTCGCCGCTCCGGTCTGACGGGCCCGCTACCCGCCCGACAACGACGATGCCGGCGCCCTGTCAGGCAGCCGCGCGCACTGTCCGTTCTTCCGGTACACGTTCGGCCGCGCCCGCGCGCATCCGGTCGACGGAGGCCGCTCCCGCACCGCCAAGCATCAGCGCGAGGAAGCCCGCGATATACAGCAGGTTCACCTCGTAGCCCGGCATCCCGAACTCCGGACCCGCATCGGTCATTCCCGTGATGTTGATGAAGTTGAAGCCGTTCGGCAGGTGAACCGCCACCGCCGCCACGGCCATCTCGATGACGCCGAGCGCCGCGACCACGACCACGAACGCACCCGCGATGAGCAGCAGTCCGCCCACGAACTCGAGGCCGCCCACGAACCAGGCCACGAGTCCCGGCGCCGGAACGCCGATCCCTTCCAGCATGCCCACGAAGCCCGCGCGTTGTTCGGCCGAGAACAGCTTCGGAAAACCGTGATACGCGAAGCCGAAGCCGAAAACGAGACGTATCGGCACGGGCGCCCACTCGCTCCATGTCCTACGCATGCGCACCTCCGAGGTGGGATCCATTCGCAGTCGAAGACGGCCGTCACCGCATGGACGGCGCCGCGTTCGGGCGCCGGCCGTGCTCGGGAGCCGGTTGTGCGGTACAATGCAGGCTTCGACGGGGCAGTGGCCCGCTGTCGAACGTGCCGAGGCTTGCTCGCCGGCCACGATCTGCAACTACACTTGTTCCCGATGCATGAGGTGCCGATTTGCTCGATCGGAAGGATGATGCGCCCGCGCTTCACCGGCACGTTGCCCGGCGGCATCCGCAACGAGCGCACGATCGTACATGACGCTCTCGACGCGAACGTCTGAGGTTCGCTCCCGAGAGCCCACCCGTACCCGTCCCGACCGGAGGTTTGTCGTGCCCGAGAACCGGCCGCACCAGGCGCCGCCTGCCGCACTCACCGATACCGTACGCGAGCGGCTGTTCCGCGCCCGCACACTCATCCTCGCCGGCGAGATCAACCACGAGCTGGCATCGCACGTGATCGCTCAGCTCATCGCACTCGCCGCCGACGACGATGCGCCCATCACCATGTTCATCAACTCGCCTGGCGGCCACGTCGAGTCCGGCGACACCATCCACGACGTCGTCCGCTTCATCCGCCCCCGCGTCCGCATGATCGGAAGTGGCTGGGTCGCCAGCGCCGCAGCGCTCGTATACATCTCCGCGCCCCGCGAGGATCGCCTCTGCCTGCCCAACACCCGGTTCCTGCTGCACCAACCATGGGGCGGCGCCGGCGGCAGTGCCAGCGACATCGAGATCGAGGCCCGCGAGATCCTGCGCATGCGCGAACGCATCAACCAGCTCTTCGCACGGGAAACCGGCCAGCCGCTCGAGCAGATCGAGAGCGATACCCGCCGCAACTTCTGGCTCCACGCAGAGGCAGCGAAGACGTACGGGCTCGTCGGCCGTATCGTGGAGAACGCCGACGACGTCTGAACCGCGGCGGACCCCCGTGGCGGCGCGGGCGAATCCGAGGTGCCACTGGTAAACGCTGGCGATCGGGTTGCGCTTCATTCGCATGGGGACGGTTTGGGGTTCAGGGCCGGGTGCAGGGGTCTGGCGCCTGACGGCGGCCGCGGACGCGGTCGAGAGCCCGGGCGGAGTAGGGTCAGGGTTGAGGGGTGAGGATCCGGGGGAACTGAATTCTAAATGATCCCGATCGGGATCGCCGTCCCTGCCCGCACCCCTTCCCCCTACTCCGCCTCTGGTCCCTGAACCTCGATCCTATCCCTGAACCAGCCCCGTTCGTCCCGCACCCCTACCCCGTTTACCTTTACCGCAGCTATATATCCGCCATACGTATACCTCCTCGGGATCGAAGGGTGGACGGGAGCGAAATGGCGAGACCACGAACCGACGATGGAGCCGCTGCACTGACGCCGCTGTCCTACGAGATCCTGCTGGCGCTGGCGGACGCGCCGCGGCACGGGTATGGGATCATCAAGGAGATCGAGGACCGGTCGGGTGGCGGTCCGAGCACGGGTGCGCTGTACCTCGCCGTGCAGCGGATGGAGGTGGAGGGGCTGCTGGAGGAGGCGCCGCGAAGGCCGAAGCCGGATGAGGATGCGCGGCGGCGGTACTACAGGTTGACAGTCGCGGGCCGGCGGGCGGCGCAGGCGGAGACGCGCCGTCTCGCGCACCTGGTGAACGTTGCGGTCGAGAAGCGGCTCGTGCGCGGGTCGGTGCTGCGGTCGGTGGAGGATGGCGGCCGTGGCTGATGTGTCGTCGGGCGGCGGATTCGCGACGCGGCTGTATCGACTCGCCGTGCGCACATGGCCGGCCGCGGCGAGGGCCCGTCTGTCAGCCGAGGCGGAGGAGGTGTTCGAGGCGAGGTGGTTGGCGGAGCGGCGTTCGGGGAGCGGACGGGCGCGGTTCCTCGTGAGGGAGTTGAGCGGCGCGGTCGCAGCGGGAATCGGGTTCCGGCGGGATGCGTCGGCGCGGCATCGACGCAACGGTGAGCATCGGAAGGCGGGTCGTATGGAAAGCATGCTTCAGGACCTCCGTTTCGCGGTGCGCTCGCTGCGGCGCAATCCGCTGTTCGCGGTGCTCGTCGTGCTCGTGCTGGCGCTGGGCATCGGTGCGAACACGGCGATCTTCTCGGTGGTCAACGCGGTGCTGCTGCGGCCGCTGCCGGGCGTCGAGCCGGATCGGTTGGTGACGATCCGGGAGACGAATCCGGAGTTCGGCTGGGAGGTGGAGACGGCGGCTGCGGCGAACATGCTGGACTGGAGGGAGCGGGTCGGCGCGTTCGCGGATGTGGCGGCGCACGGCCGGGTCGGCACGCAGACGCTCACGGGTCTCGGCGAGCCCGAGCTCGTGAGCGATGTCGACGTGACGGGCAACTTCCTCGATGTGATCGGCGTCCGGCCGGCGCTCGGGCGCACGATGCGCGAGGAGGAGACATGGAACACCGAGCCGCCCGTCGTCGTGCTGAGCGACGGTTTCTGGGCGAGGCGTTTCGGGCGCAGACCGGACATTCTCGGTACGCAGCTCACGTTGAACGGCGTGAGCCACGAGGTGGTGGGCGTGATGCCTCCCGGCTTCACGTTCCCGGCCGACGACGTCGATCTCTGGCGCCCGATGCGGTTGGACCCTGCTGCGCGGACCCAGGCGTGGTTCCGCCGGGCGCACTGGCTCGAGGTCGTCGCCCGCCTGGCACCGGGCGCGACGCTGGAGCAGGCGGAAGCGGAGCTCCAGGCGGTGGTCCGTCAGCTTTCGGAGGAGTACCCCGCCACGAACCGTGTCATGGGCGCACACAGCCATCCGTTGCAGGCGTTCCTCGTGAGGGATGTGCGACTGCCGCTTCTGCTCCTGCAGGGTGCGGTCCTCCTCCTGTTGCTGGTGGCGTGCGCAAACGCGGGCAACCTCGTGCTGGTGCGCGCGGCCGGTCGCAGACGGGAGCTTGCCGTGCGCGCGGCATTGGGCGCAGGCGGCCGCCGGATCGCGCGGCTCATACTGACGGAGAGCGTGCTGCTCTCGGTTCTCGGCGGCGGTGTGGGCGTTGCGCTCGGACTCGGCACTGTTCGAGCCCTCGCCGGCATGATTCCGCCGACGCTCCCGGCGATGGCTGGTTTCCGGCTCGATCCGGGCGTGCTCGGGTTCGCGCTCGCGATCACGCTGCTGGCTGGCCTTGCCTTCGGCGCGGTTCCGGCCGTTCGAGCGGCGAGATCGCGGCTTTCGGAGACGTTGAGGGATGGCGGTCGGGGCGGCACTCACGGCCGGTCGACGCTGCGCGCCGCGAACGCGCTCGTCGTCGCGGAGATCGCCGTCGCGCTCGTGCTCGTACTCGGCGCCGGCCTGCTCATCCGCAGCTTCGTCGCGTTGCGCCAGGTCGATCCGGGATTCGAGATCGGGGATCGCGTCGCAGCCGGTCTGGCGCTGCCGTCGGTCCGGTACGACTCCAGCGCGAAGGTGCTCACGTTCTACGACCGACTGCTCGAGCGCGTTCGCGCAGCGCCGGGCGTCAGCGGTGCCGCCATGGCGACGGCCGTCCCGCTCGCCGGTACCGACTATACCTCCAGCTTCATCGTGGAAGGCTGGCCCGCGGATCGGTTCGGTGCAGAAGTCCTGCATCAGCGCGTGACGGATGGCTGGCTCGAGTTGATGGGCATTCCGATCCTGGCCGGCCGTTCCATCGCATCCACGGACCGGGCGGACACCGAACCCGTGCTGCTGATCAACGAGACACTGCAGCGGCAGTTCTTCGCTGGCGAAGATCCGATCGGCCGACGCATCGCGTTCGACCGCGAGCCCGGTCCGAACACCACGTGGTGGCGCATTGTCGGCGTGGTGGGCGATGTGCACCAGGAGGATGTCGCGTCGGCGCCGCGCATCGAGGTCGTGCAACCCGTCACCCAGGACGTAGCCAGCTCGATGGCCGTCTTCGTGCACGGAGCGCGGCCGGCGAACGAGCTGATCGACGTCGTCCGCCTCGCCGTCGCGGAGCTGGATCCGGACATCCCACTCTCCGGTGTACGCACGCTCGATGAGATCTACGCCGATTCGCTGCGGCAGGACCGGTTCCTCCTCACGCTGCTCGGCGGCTTCGCGGGGCTCGCGCTCGTGCTCGCAGCGCTCGGCGTGTACGGCGTCGCTTCGCAGGCGACACGGCGGCGGACGCAGGAGATCGGAATCCGCGTCGCGCTCGGCGCGGAACGCCGCGACGTCGTCCGATTGATCCTCGGCCAGGCGCTG
>Ga0299914_10003497_pt1 | contig 11107 bp, 13 predicted proteins | sample RVTome_10_FD_201361 | JGI IMG/M metagenome (GOLD analysis project Ga0299914, IMG submission 201361) | Soil microbial communities from uranium-contaminated site in the Upper Colorado River Basin, Wyoming, United States - RVT153D57 (version 2) ... | reverse complement strand
TGGCCGCGATGCAGGCGATCTTCTGGACGATGACCCAGCCGGCGAATCGCTACTGGCTCAAGGCACAGCCGCTCGGCGGATCGGCGAAGCGCTTCTTCGACATCGGCGCGGCGCGCGAGGAAAGCGACGACTGGACCGCGATGCGCGACCGCTGGGAGCGCTCGCATGTGCTTCGCGCGATCGCGGCAATGGCCGCGTTCGTGATGCTCGTCGTGGCGGTGGCGATGTGAGGCGTGCCGCGCAAGGCGGATGTGCAATTGCCTGACGCCGCTGCCGCCCGTCCTTCGCGAGCTCGCGCGCGATCATTGCCGCGCGAGCCAATCCTCCCTGCGGATCTCCCAGATGTCGCACGGCTCGCGGAAGGGGGTGAACTGCTCGGCGGTGCGGCGCTCGCCTACCCGCTCGGCGACGCGCTGGCTCGCTATGTTGCGCGGATGGATGATGGAAATGATCCGATCGAGGGGCAAGGTCCGGAACGACCAGTCGATCGCCGCCGAGGCCGCTTCGGTGGCGTAGCCTTTGCCGCGGGCCGCGGGCGCCAGGCCCCAGGCCATTTCGAAGCCGGGCCAGCCGTTCGGGTGCAACGGACCGATTCGTCCGAGGAACCGGCCGCTGGCGCGCTCCTCGACGACGAACATGCCGTAGCCGAGCATCTGCCAATGGCCGATCAGGAAGGCCATCTCGCTCCACGTCTCGCGCTCGCCATAAGGAAGGCCCCTGCGGGTGATGAAGCGGGCGATGTCGGGGTCAGCAAGCATCTCGCAATAGGGAGAGTAATCCGCCGGCTGCCAGCCGCGAAGGATGAGGCGGGCAGTCTCGATCACAGGCGCGGCCGGGGTTCCGAGCATCTTCCTGCTGTGATCCCCGGTTGTGGCAGAATTCGGACCCGGGCGGCCGGGCATTCACGCCGCGACGGCGATCAATCCGTCTGCTCGGGCCCGATATAGACGAAGGCCGAGGCACCGGAGGCCAGAATCAGCTCGACCCGGGCATAAGCGTCAGTCTCATAGCCGTCGGCGGCGGCGAGCTCGGCAGGCGTGATCGCGAACAGGATGCCCGAGACGGAATGGGCCGGATCGCCGGTCGGACAGGCGATGGTGTGGACGGCGAGACCGCTTGTGGCGACCACGTCGGGGTCGGTGATCGTCAACGGCGCCAGCTCGTAGCCGGTGAGGACGTCCGGTAGCCCGTCGAGCAGGCGGCCGAAGGTGGCAAGCTGTACCTCGGGCTGCTGCAGCGTCCCGTAGGAGAAAAGCGGGATAGTCGTTCCGGCAGGAGCGGTCATCTGTCACCTTGCGAACCAGCGATACCGGAAAAGGATAAGGCGAACCGGCGCGGCTTGTCACCGGTGATGCGACGCCAATTCCGTTGGCGGCGACCCGGCTCTAGGGTGGAAGGGATGATTCGCCCGCTCGCCTGGCTCCTTCTGCTGTCGCTGAGTGTCGCCGGCTGCGACGACACGGAGCCGGGAGAACAGCCTCCGGGCACCAACGCCGCGCCGTCCGCCCAGGACCTGCCCCGGCCGCCGCCGGTCGCCGAAGCGGAGCTGGTGAGGGTGCGGCTCGAGACGGAGGCGGGCGCGATCAATCTCGAGCTCGATGCGCGCCGGGCACCGATCACGACAGCCAACTTCCTGGCTTATGTCGACCAGGGTCGTTTCGACGGAACCCGCTTCTACCGCGCGTCGCGAACCCGCGGCGCGACCAACCGTGGCTTCATCCAGGGCGGGATCCAGCGCAACTACCGGCTGATGCTGCCGCCGATCGCGCACGAGCCGACCAGCGAGACCGGCCGCAGCCATGTCGACGGCACCATCTCGATGGCGCGCACCGCGCCGGGCACGGCGATGGGCGAGTTCTTCATCATCGCCGGCGACATGCCGAGTATGGATGCCGGCGCGGGCCGGGAGGGCGACGATCTGGGTTTCGCGGCGTTCGGGCGCGTCGTGGAGGGGATGGACGTGGTGCGGCGGATCCTCGCCGCGCCGACGGTGCCGGAGGCAGGCCGCGGCGCGATGCGCGGGCAGATGCTCGCCGAACCGATCGGGATCGTGCGGGCGCGGCGGATCGAGCCGTGAAGGCTCGGCGGGATCCGGCCGGGAAGGACGACGCCCGCATCGCCGCCGAACGGGGGCCTTTCGCCGGCACCGAGGGCCATCTCGACGCGCCGTTCAGGGCGACGCCGATGGCGGTCGTCGAGCGGATGCTCGATCTGGCGCAGGTGGGGCCGGGGGACCGCTTGGTCGACCTTGGCTGCGGCGACGGGCGGATCGTTATCGCCGCGGCGCAGCGCGGCGCAGTCGGGCATGGCGTCGACGTGGATCCGGCGCGGATCCAGGAGGCCGAGGCGGCGGCGCACCTCGCCGGCGTCGCCGACCGGGCGAGCTTCGCGCAAGGGGACCTGTTCGCCGCCGACCTCACCGGCGCCAGCGTCGTCACGCTCTTCCTGATGCCGCACGTCAACGGCTGGCTGGAGGGCAAGCTACGCCGCGAGCTCGCGCCGGGCACGCGCGTCGCGGGTTATGCCTTTGCGATGCCGGGCTGGGCGCCGGCAACTGAGGCGGAACACGCGCGACAGAAGATCTATCTTTGGGTTCGATAGCGGACCGGATGGCCGCTGCGGTCGGGGACAGACCACCGAATTCAAGATCGGCTTGCCCATCGTTGCCGCTGCGGCGCAGCGGGATGGCGAGAAGGCGGCCCGATGTCGGCGCGACCTTACCGTTCCTCGCCACCGACGGAGGACAGCGGCAGCTCGCCTCGCCGAAGAACGGGAACGGGTGGGGAACGAAGGCGGCGTGGGGCAGCTGAGCGGATTGCGGACGAACGACAGTCAGGAGCAGGCCTCGACATAAGAGAGAACCGGCTCCAGCCCGGCGTGGAGATGGCTGACCCGCCCGTCGGCGCCCATCTCGAAGCGCAGACCGGGCGCCTGCTGGCTGCCGCCGAAGAACAGGTCCTTGGCCGGCGCCTCGACATAATGATGCGGCTGCTCGCGCAGCGGCGAATAGGCGGCGCGGACCTCGGCCTCGGTCGATCCTGGGCCGACGCCGCGATCGGTGCGAATCGCCTCCCCGCCTGTCCCGGGGCGGTGGAACACGGTCAGGCGCATGATGCGGCGGTCCTCGACGATGGCATAGAAATTGTCCAAGCGGTCGCTCGAATAAATGCGGCAGGAATCCTCGTAACTGCCGTCGTCCGAGAGCGCATATCCTTGTGCGGCTGACGGCGGATCCCCGATGCGGATCGTGTCGTAGCCGACGGGCTGCAGGGCCGGCGCGGCTGGAGCCGGCCCCGAGACTCCGGTCATGGCATTCGCCGGCTCCATCACTTCGGCGGCCGAGGACGGAGCGGGCTCGTTCGCCGGCGCGCGCTCGTCGGGGGACGATTCGCCGCAGGCGACGAGCGACAAAGCGAGCGCCCCGGCAATAGCGCGAGTATCCCTGAACAGGTAGCGCATCCCCGCCCCCCTTGAAGACAATGTTCAGGCTCGGTCGGACGATCCTATTCTGCCGCCGGCAGGTAGATTTCGCCGCCCTTCTCCCTGAACTTCTCGCTCATCTCTGCCATCCCCGCCTCAGCGTCGGCCGCGGTCACCGCAGGTGCCGCCGTTCCATGCTCGGTGGCAGCGATGAAACTGTCCGTATTCTGCTTCGCGGCAAAGTCCCGCACCTCCTGGGTAATCTTCATGCTGCAGAACTTCGGGCCGCACATCGAGCAGAAGTGGGCGGTCTTGGCGCCTTCGGCCGGCAGGGTCTGGTCGTGATATTGCTCGGCTGTGTCGGGATCGAGCGACAGGTTGAACTGGTCGCGCCAGCGGAATTCGAACCTGGCGCGGCTCAGCGCGTCGTCGCGCATCTTCGCGGCGGGGTGCCCCTTGGCGAGATCGGCGGCGTGGGCGGCGAGCTTGTAGGTGACGACGCCGACCTTGACGTCGTCGCGGTCGGGGAGGCCGAGATGCTCCTTGGGGGTGACGTAGCAGAGCATCGCCGTGCCGAACCAGCCGATCATCGCCGCGCCGATCGCGCTGGTGATGTGGTCGTAGCCCGGCGCGATGTCGGTCGTCAGGGGCCCCAGCGTGTAGAAGGGCGCCTCCCCGCAGGCTTCGAGCTGCTTGTCCATGTTCGCCTTGATCTTGTGCATCGGCACGTGGCCGGGGCCTTCGATCATCACCTGGACATCGTGTTTCCACGCGATCTGGGTCAGCTCGCCCAAAGTGGCGAGCTCCGCGAACTGGGCCTCGTCATTGGCGTCGGCGATGCTGCCGGGACGGAGGCCGTCGCCGAGGCTGAAGGCGATGTCGTACGCCTTCATGATCTCGCAGATCTCCTCGAAGCGGGTGTAGAGGAAGCTCTCCTTGTGGTGGGAAAGGCACCATTTCGCCATGATCGAGCCGCCGCGGCTGACGATGCCGGTGACTCGCTTCGCGGTCATCGGGATGTAGGGCAGGCGCACGCCGGCGTGGATGGTGAAATAGTCGACGCCCTGCTCGGCCTGCTCGATCAAAGTGTCGCGGTAGATCTCCCAGGTCAGATCCTCGGCGACGCCGCCGACCTTCTCGAGCGCCTGGTAGATCGGAACCGTGCCGATCGGCACCGGCGCGTTGCGGACGATCCATTCGCGCGTGTCGTGGATGTTGCGCCCGGTCGACAGGTCCATGACCGTATCCGCGCCCCAGCGGATCGACCAGACCATCTTGTCGACCTCCGCCGCGACATCCGAGGCGACGGCGCTGTTGCCGATATTGGCGTTGATCTTGACCAGGAAGTTGCGGCCGATCGCCATCGGCTCGCTTTCGGGATGGTTGATGTTGGACGGGATGATGGCGCGGCCGCGGGCGACCTCGTCGCGGACGAATTCGGGAGTGACGTAGTCAGGGATGGAGGCACCGAAATCCTGGCCGTCCCGCGCGGCCGCCTCGGCGAGCTGCGCGCGACCGAGATTCTCGCGAACGGCGACATATTCCATTTCCGGGGTGATGATGCCGCGGCGGGCATAGTGCATCTGGCTGACATTGGCGCCTGGCCGGGCGCGAAGGACTTTGCGGCGCACATTGGGGAAAGACTGGACGCCGCCGGAGCGGTCCGGCCCCAATTGACCGTTATCCTCCGGCCTCACCTCACGCTGGGTGACTTCCTCGACGTCGCCACGACCGCGGATCCAGTCGCGGCGCAGCTCGGGCAGGCCGGCCATGATGTCGATGCGCGCGTTCGGATCGGTATAGGGTCCCGACGTATCGTAGACGCGCAGCGGCGGCTCGCCCGAGCTCGGCTCGAGATCGATTTCGCGCATCGCGACGTGCACGCCTTCTCGGCCCTGGACATGGATCTTGCGGCTGCCGCGGATCGGGCCGGTGGTTACCTTGAGCTCGGTGCGTGCAGGAATGTCGGCCACGTTTCGTCTCCACATTGGGGAGAGAGAACGGATATGCCGAACGCCCTCCCTACGCCGGCGCTAACCGGATCAGGTTCGACGGGTCTCGGCGTCCTCGCCGACTCTCAGCCGCGGTCCAGCGGCCCCCCGGGGAATGGCCGAGTCTTAAGAGCTAAGGCGTGGCGGCGGAAGCCCGAATCGGCTAGGCCGGGCCGGAAGGGGGACGGCCATGCCCAAGGAGCCCGAGCTTCCCGAGGACGGTCCGGACTTTCGGCGCAAGGTGCGTCGCGTCGCGCGGGGCCGGCTCTGGATCGGGTTCGCGCTGTCGATCGGCGGCGTTGCCGGAGCTGTGATCGTCAGTGCCGGAGACGAGCCGCTCGGCGGACCCCGGGGAAGTGTGGGCCTGCCTGGCGGTCATGGCGATCGGCTGGGGGCTCATGGGGGCCGCTATCGCCACGCGGGCGCGGTTCCGCCGGGACTATATCGCATCGCACCCGATCTAGCGGCGGCGGTCGCGCACCAGGAAAGGCCCACGACACGCCATGCAACTGATCGAGATATTGCTGCCGCTGCGCGACAGTGACGGACGCCCGTTCGATGCCGAGATCTGGACGAAGGTGCGCGACGAGCTGGTCGAAGGCTTCGGCGGGCTCACCGCCTTCACGCGCGCGCCGGCCGAGGGGCTGTGGGAAAAGAAAGAGGGCGAACGCGGCCGCGACGAGTTCGTCATCTTCGAAGTGATGGCGGAGACGCTCGATCGCAACTGGTGGCGCGCCTATCGCGAGGAGCTGGAACGGCGCTTCCGGCAGGACGACATCGTCGTTCGGGGCCGGGAGATCGAACGGTTCTAGGAATTCGGCGGTCGCGCCGGTCCGGAAGCGGAGGGTCCGATCAGAGGCGGGTCAGCCGGGCATTGCCTTCCAGGAAATAGGCGCGGGTCAGGCCTTCATAACCTGAATCGGTGCCAATGATCAGCCACAGCCGTCCCTGCGAATCGCTTGTCACGACGGGGCCATCGCTGCCCGTGGTGAGCATCTTGCGGGAATAAAGCGGCGCCAAGCAGTCGCCGGCCGGCACGTCCTGCGCGAAATCGCCGATCGCGATCACGTCACGCCCGCTTTCGGTCTGGTCGCCCTGATCGAAGTTGGGCCTGACGAAGCCCTGCTCCACCACATTCTGCGGCCGCAGGCGCGTCGCCCCGGCCTTGACCGTCACCGCCTCGCCGGGAGTTCCGCCAATCCCGACGCATCCCGGCGGCGCGTTGGTCGCCAGTGTGACCGATAGGTCGACCCGATAGCGCGTGCCGGCGGCGAGTCCGTCGAGCAGCCGGCTGATGTACATGAACACGTCGTCGGCAACGTTCATGCTCTGCAGGTAGACGCCGGAGCGGTCGTCGAGCGGCGACGGCAGCCGCTCGTGGCCGAAGGCGAAATTGATGCTCGTTTCCTGGCCGAGCGCATAATCGGCATAGGCCGGCTCCCAGCCCGCGAAATTCTCGGCGAAGCTGAAGTTGAACGTGACCTGCCCGGGCGGCGGCGGCGGCGGCGGTCCCGGCGGCGACGGCGGCGGGTTGGTGCCGCTGCCGCACCGGCCGACGAAGCCCGCGCTGGAGGCGGAGGCAAGGAAGAGACGGCGCGTAAGCAGCATGGCAGCCTCCATTTCAACTCGCGGGCCGGCAATCGGCCATCGGTTCACCACCAAGACGGCGCCGCCTGCCCCCTTCCGCAGCGTCCGCGGGGTCAGCTTGTCCCGATCGAGGGCAACGGCAGCTCGAGCTCGAACTCGAGCTCGAGGGGCGCCGCGACGGGCGCGTCGCCTTCGCCGAGCTTCGAAAGGGTCAGGCCGAGCAGGCGGATGCCCTTGGGCGGCGGCAGCAGGCTGCGCAGCAGCGCGCAACCGATCTCCAGGAACTCCTCGCGGCCGGCGACCGGGCGATCGAGGCTGCGGGCCCGCGTGACGATGCGGAAATCCTGATATTTAACCTTCAACGTGATTGTCCGCCCCGACAGCTTCTTCGCCTCGATGCGGCGCCACACCGTGCGGCTGATCCGGTCGAGCTCCGCGACCAGCGACGCCTCGTCGGTGAGGTCGTCGAAGAAGGTGTCCTCCGCCCCGATCGACTTGTAGGGCCGGTCGGGCTTGACCTCGCGATGGCAGACGGCGCGGGCGAGGTCGTAATAATAGCGCCCGCTGCTGCCGAAATTGTGCGTCAGGAAGGCGAGGCTCTGCGCGTGCAGATCGGCGCCCGTCGCGATGCCCAGCCGCGCCATCTTCTCGGCGGTCTTCGGACCGACGCCGTGGAAGCGCTTGACCGGCAGGCCGGCGACGAAGGCCAGCCCCCGCGCCGGCGTGATGACGCACAGGCCGTCGGGCTTGTTCTGATCGCTGGCGAGCTTGGCGAGGAACTTGTTGTATGAGACGCCGGCGCTGGCGGTGAGGCCGGTCTCGGTGCGGATGCGGGCGCGTATCTCCTCGGCGATGCGGGTTGCGATGCCGATCCCCTTGAGATCCGAGGTGACGTCGAGATAGGCCTCGTCGAGCGATAGCGGCTCCACCAGCGGCGTATAGTCGGCGAAGATCGCGCGGATCTGGCGCGACACCTCGCGATAGGCGTCGAAGCGCGGCTTGACGAAGACGAGATCGGGGCAGCGCCGCTTCGCCGTCACCGACGGCATCGCCGAACGAACGCCATATTTGCGCGCCTCGTAGCTTGCCGCCGCGACCACGCCCCGCGCGGTCGATCCGCCTACCGCCACCGGCCTGCCGCGCAGCGCGGGGTCGTCGCGCTGCTCGACGCTCGCGAAGAAGGCATCCATGTCGATATGGATGATCTTGCGGAGCGGCTCAGACCCTGGCGTCGGCGGCGCGTCGTTCACCCTTTGTCTGTAGCCCCTGAGTCGGCAGCGGCACAATCCAAAGCTTCGGTCCACGCCGGGCGGGGCGTCGGGGAACCGGCAGGCGAGCCCGTCGCCAAGGGTGAAGACCGCAGCCAACCGGCGGCGCCGAAAGGACAATCCCGAACCGAACAGTCCCAAATCGGGGCTGCATCGGCACGAGCGTGGCGGCGCGCGAGCGCATCGGCTAAGATGGCCGGCTATGGTTCGGGGGCGACGCGAGGGGGTTCTGATCGCGGGCGGCGGCATGGCCGGCTGCCTGGCCGCCCTGGCGCTGGCGCGGCTGCGGCCGGACGTGCCGCTGTTGATCGTCGAGGAACGCGAGCGGTTCGGCGGCGGCGGCTTCCACCATCTGTTTGAGGCCGAGCTCGACGATGCGGAGCGAGTGCTGGCCGCGACCCTCGTCGAACATGACTGGCCCGGATTCTACGTCGCCTTTCCGGACCTCAGCCGCAAGCTCAAGGCGCCGCTCGGCGGTTTCGGACCCGAGGCGCTGCATCGTGCGATGATGGAGACGCTGCGGCCCGACCAATACCGGCTCGCCACCCGCATCGTCGCGGTGCGCCCCGACGCGCTCGAGCTCGACGGCGGCGAGACGATTCGCGCCCGGGGGGCGCTCGACGCGCGCGGGCCCGCCAACCTGTCGATGCTCGACCTGCTCTACGAGACCCGGGTTGAGCGAATCGTCCGGCTGAAGACGCCGCACCGGCTCGATCGGCCGCTGCTCGCCGACGCCACCGTCGAACAGAGCATCGGCTTCGGATTCGTCCAGGCCTTCCCGATCGACGACGAGCGGCTGAGGATCGCCAAGGTGCTGGTGTCGGAACGCGGCCAGCCCGACGAGGCGGCCGCGGCGCGGCTCGACCATTATCTCCTGATGCGCGGCTGGAACGCCGCCGAATCGCTGGACTGCGCCGCGCCGGCACGGCCGATGCCGAGCGGCGGCGATTTCGGCGCCTTCTGGCGGATCGGCGGGGCCCGGGTGGCGAAGCTCGGCCTGCGCGGCGGCTTCGTCCAGCCCGCCACCGGCCGCACCGCGCCGGACGCGCTGCGCAATGCGTTGCTGCTCGCGGCGCAAGGCGACTTTTCGGGCGAGGCGCTCCACGACGCCTTCGAGGAGCAGGCGAAGCAATTGTGGCGACGGCGCGAGCTGCAGCGCAGCCTGGTCGCAGCGGTCGCTGCCGCCGCGCCGACCCGCCGCCGGTCCGTGATCGAGCAGCTCTACCGGCTCGATCCCGGCACGATCCTGCGCTTTCACAGCGAGCGGCTGGGAATGCTCGACCGCCGGCGGATTCAACAAGCGCTGCGGGGTTAAGCGTCCGAAACCGGACAGGTCTGCCCGGGGGCGTGCAGCGGCGAAGGCCGCACACGGCCTCTCCCTAAGGGCAACCTCGCCTGGCACGGATCCTGCTGCTCGATCGGGAGAGGCTTTCGGAGAAGGCCTGGAAGAGGAGCTCAGCCATGAAGACCCACACGAGAGCCGCCATCATCGGCGCCGCCCTGGCCGCCGTCGCGGTATCGGCCGCCGCGCAGACGCCGGTGTCGGTGTCCACGTTCGATTCGATCGAGCTTCGCGGCGGGGGAACGGTGACGGTCCGCCATGGCGACCGGCAGCGCGTCACCTTGCTGAGCGGCGACCTCGACACGTCCCGCTTCTCGGTGGACGAACAGGGCCGGCTGACGATCACGGCCTGCCGCAACAGCTGCCGCAACTACCGGCTACGGGTCGAGATCGTGACGCCCGACATCGAAGCGCTGGGGATAAAGGGTGGCGGGTCGATCCGAACCGAAGGCGATTTCCCTTATCGCGACGTGCTCGCGGCGGGCGTGGCCGGCGGAGGCAGCCTGGACGTGGCCGCGATCGAGGCGGGAACCGTGACGGCGGGGATACAGGGTGGCGGATCGATCCGCACCCATGCTCGCGACAGCCTGGTCGCCGGCATCCAGGGCGGCGGGACGGTTCGCTATCTGGGCGACCCCAGAGTGACTTCGGGCATAAACGGCGGCGGATCGGTGGCGCCGGCCGGGCGCTGAATCGAAGAGTCATTGCCTGCCGTGATTTCCGAGCCGCCGGATGGAACAGCATGCGGCTTGAAATCGACACCGCAGCCGGCATCGGCTGGAGACGGATGCGGCCCCGGCGAACCAGTCGCCGGGGCCGCGGCCTCCCTCGGATGGGCAGGAGGGAGACTCTCACCGTCGCGCCGCCGCGGCTCGATACTCTGAGACCGCAAGGGGAGACCGTTCGGCGCGAAAAAGCCGTCAGGCCAGCCGACCGCACATCTGGACCGGCTGAGCCAGGTTGAAGTAGTTGGGCGAGCTCGCCATCACCGCCTGGTGGATCTCCTGAAACTGCTCAGGGGTGCCGTCGCCCTCGAGATGAACGGTGTAGTTGATCCGCCGGTAGCCGGGTGGCACGTCCTCATCGAGGCCGAGAAAGCCACGCAGGTCGAGCTCGCCCTCGGTCTCGATCCGGCACGCGTCGAGCTTGAAGCCGCGGATCGCCGCCTGAGCGACGTAGCCGACCATCATGCAGGCATTGAGCGCCGACAGGAGCAGTTCCTGCGGGTTCGGCGCGGTATCGGTGCCGAGCAGCTCGCGCGGCTCGTCGGCGACGATGGTGAAGTTGCGGCGGATCGGCACGCCGGCGCAGGTGAAGGATTCGACGGTCGATTCCGAGCGAGTCTGACCCTTCCATTCCGTCTTCACCCGGAAGGCGGCGCTGCCGCAGGCGGGGTCGCCGCGGACGGTTTCGACCATCTCGTCGAGGGCCTGAAGGTCGATGCCGTTGACGGCCTTTCGGGTGAGGGTATCGGACATTGGGGAAGTCTCCGTAATGGG
>Ga0299914_10003496_pt1 | contig 11107 bp, 9 predicted proteins | sample RVTome_10_FD_201361 | JGI IMG/M metagenome (GOLD analysis project Ga0299914, IMG submission 201361) | Soil microbial communities from uranium-contaminated site in the Upper Colorado River Basin, Wyoming, United States - RVT153D57 (version 2) ... | reverse complement strand
CCGTCACCCAGCGGGTCGGAGCGCTCGACGACAGCTACCTGGCGAGCGGGCGGCCGCTGGGGGAGGCGCGCGTTCTGTGGGAGATCGGGGTCGAAGGCTGCGAGGTGCGCGCCCTGCGCTCCCGGCTCGGGCTCGACTCGGGACGCGCCAGCCGGCTGCTTCGCTCGCTCGAGGCGGCCGGGCTCGTCGAGGTCGCCCCGGGCGCCTCCGACCGCCGCGTGCGAACGGCCCGGCTCACGCCGGCCGGTCTCGTCGAGCGAGCCGAGCTCGGGCGGCGCAGCGACGAGCTCGCGCGCTCGGTGCTCGAGCCGCTCGCCCAGGGCCAGCGCGAGCGCCTCGTCGGCGCGATGCGCGAGGTCGAGCGTCTCCTGACCGCGGCGCTCGTGGAGATCCGCGAGGTCGATCCGGCTCATCCGGACGCGCGGCAGTGCCTGCGCTCGTACTTCGCGGAGCTCGAGCGCCGCTCAGGCACGCCCTTCGACCCGTCCACGGGCTCGACCGCCGAGCCGCACGAGATCAGGCCTCCCGCCGGGCTCTTCCTGGTCGCCTACCTCCGGGACGCGCCCATCGGCTGCGGCGCCCTCAAGCACTTTCCCGGCGGCGTCTCCGACATCAAGCGCATGTGGGTGGCGGAGTCGGCGCGCGGCCTCGGGATCGGGCGGCGGATCCTGGCCGAGCTGGAGGCGCGCGCGGCGGCGCGCGGCGACCGCTCGGTCCGCATGGAGACGAACCGCTCGCTGAGGGAGGCGATCGCCCTCTATCGCTCGGACGGCTACGCGGAGGTGCCGGCGTTCAACGACGAGCCCTTCGCCGACCACTGGTTCGCGAAGAGGCTGTAGCTCGACCTACTCGACGAGGGTGATGACGCGGACGCCGAAGTCCGGCACCGTCCCGGTCTCGTCCGCGAGACCCTGCCAGACGACCTTCGTGAAGTAGCCGCGGATCGTGCCGGTGCTGCTGCCCGTGGTGAACGACGTCGGGACGAAGCCGACCCAACCGATGATGTCGTACTCGGCCCCCGAGCCGCTGCCGGTGATCGTGCGGTAGACGGGGAAGAGCAGCTCTTCGCCGATCCGGTCGCGCAGCGCGTTCCGGATGTAGTCCGAGTTGAAGTTGGCCGACGGCGCGGAGTCGTAGAGGCCGAGCGGCAGCGCGTCCTGGTAGCCGTCGCGGATCCACTGCCCGAGGAGGTCGGCGCCGATGTTTCCGGAGGGGTTCGACAGGCTCTGCAGGTTGAGGAGCCCGAACGCCCCCGCCGCGTCACCGCCACCGGGGTTGTGCAGGTTGATCAGCGCGACCTGCGTCGGGTCGTTGAAGCACTCGCACTGCAGCATCGGGTGCTGCTCGTTGACGGTGATCGGGGCGACGTAGCGAGCGCGGCTGGGAACGCCGGCGCGGGCGGTCGCCCGCGAGTTGACCTGCACGGTCTCGATGCCGAAGAGCTTGGTGAAGAACGCGGGCTCCGTGCGAGCCACCGTGACCGTGATGAGGTCGTTTTCGAGGACCCTCTGGCCGAACGAGACCGTGAGGTCGCCCCCGCCGTTCTTGCCCGCGTACTCGCCCGCGAGGGCCTCGGCCGGAGCGGTGCCGTCGATCAGGCTCTGCGCGCCGGCGAGGGCGGCGGCGTCGGCGGTTGCCTGCGTCGCCCGGTCGGCGCGGTACCAGGAGCCGACGTCGAGCACGAGGCCGCAGGCCCCGAGAAGGACGGTCATGAAGACGGACATGAGGACGACGACCTGGCCGTCCGAGCGGCGGAAGGGCGCCCCGGCGAGGGCGTGGCGGAGGTACGGCATTGCGGCGGCTCCGATGTATGCGGGGGAACTGACTTCTGAGGGCACGGACGCCGCTCCGGGCGAAAACGTGCGCCGGGTGGCGAAAGATCAACCTTTCGGGGTACCCGAGCTGGGGGAGGCGGGAGCCCGTCCCGCGCCGGCGGTCCCCCGCACCGACTATGCTCCGCCGGTGCTCGCGCCCCGGATCCGCCACACGGTCGCCTTCGCGCTTGCCCACGAGGAGGGCTCCGCCGGGGAGGCCGATTTCCTCGCCGCCGCCGCGCGCCTGGCCGAGATCCCGGGCGTCGAGGCGTTCGAGGTCCTCCGCGAGGTCAGCCCGAAGAACGGCTTCCGCTTCGGCCTGTCGATGGAGTTCGCCGACCAGGCCGCCTACGAGGGGTACAACGAGCATCCTGATCACGTCCACTTCGTCCAGGAGCGGTGGCTCCCGGAGGTGGCGGACTTCCTCGAGGTCGACTACACCGCGGTGTAGTCAGGAGGGCTCGGTGGCGGCCATTTCCGCCTCGCGTACCCGGGGGCGGCGGGCCGCGAACCAGCGGGCCGCTCCGCGGCCGGAGGATTAGCCGTCCGCACGGCGGGTACAACCGGCCCGTGGATGCGACGAGATACGCGGACGCCGGCCTGCACGGCTGGAAGGCCAGGGTAGGCGAGACCCTCGCCGACCGGGTCTCGAGCCGCACGCGGCTGACCCGTGAACAGGTCAAGCTGGCCGTCGGCGCCGTCTTCTTCCTGCTCTCGCTCCGGTACGTCGTGAAGACCGTCGCGGCGATCGCCCGGCGCTAGGAGCCGCATCGCGCGGAAACGGCGGGGCTGGGATGCGAACCCAGGCGGCTCAGCACCGTCTAGCGGTTGGTCAAGACCGCCCGTGAACGGCCTATTTGCGGGTCTTTCGGTTGGTTCGCCGGTGCGTTCGCCAGTGAGGTCGGGTTGGAGACCGGCGCCGCTGATCGTGGCGGCGGGTATCCGGTGTCGGCGGACTACGGCCGGCGCGGTCTGCTGGAACGCTCTGCCCGCCGGGCAGGTCCGTGCTATGGATGTCGGGCGCAACTCAGCCCGAGGGGAGATGGGGCTGCGTGTGAGAGCGCGGCCGGGGATGAGTCACCACAATCGCCAGACCGACCCGCACCGGAGAGCGATCGCCATCCTCTTCGACATCGACGGGACGCTGATCACCTCGGGCGGGGCCGGCGCCGCGTCCTGGCGGCGCGCCTTCGACGAGCTGTACGGCGTCCCTGCGGACATCGGCGAGTTCACCGACACCGGGATGACCGACCCGGAGGTCGGCCGGCTGACCTTCAAGGCCGTGGTGGGACACGAGCCCTCGGCGGGGGAGCTCGGTCGCGTGATGGAGCGACGGCTGCACTACCTCCACGAGACGGTCGAGGAGTCGACGGGCTACCGCGTGCTCCCCGGCGTCGAGGAGCTGCTGCCCCGGTTGATCGACGACGGCTTCCTTCTCGGTCTGACCACCGGAAACGTCGAGGCGGGAGCTCACATCAAGCTCCACCGGGGGCGCCTCAACCGCTTCTTCGCCTTCGGTGGATACGGCTCCGACTCCGAGGACCGCGCCGAGCTGACGAGGCGTGCGCTCGAGCGTGCCGAGACCGTCTACGGCGCCCCACTCGATCGCTCGCGCTGCCTCGCGGTCGGCGACACGCCCCACGACATCGACGCGGCCCACGGCGCGGGCATCCGGGGCGTCGGCGTGGCGAGCGGCCACTTCAGCGTCGACCAGCTCCGCGAGGCGGGCGCCGACGCCGTCCTCGCCTCGCTCGAGGACGGGCTACCGGTGGAGAGGAGGCTCGGGTGACGACGACGGCCGGACACGCGACCGACATCGACGGTCTCTGCGTCGACACGATCCGGACGCTCTGCATCGACGCGGTGCAGACGGCGGGCTCGGGGCACCCCGGCACGCCGATGGCGATGGCGCCGGTGGCCTACACCCTCTGGCAGCGCTTCCTGCGCTTCGATCCCGGCGATCCGATCTGGCCGAACCGGGACCGGTTCGTCCTCTCCGCGGGGCACGCCTCGACGCTCCTCTACTCGCTCCTCCACCTCGCCGGCGTCGAGTCCGTGGACGCCGAGTACGAGGTCCTCGGCGAGCCGTCGGTGACCCTCGGCGACCTCGAGCGGTTCCGCCAGCTCGACTCGAAGTGCCCGGGCCACCCGGAGTACCGCTGGACGTCGGGAGTCGAGACGACCACCGGGCCGCTGGGGAACGGCGTCGCCACCTCGGTCGGGATGGCGATCGCGGGCCTCTGGCAGGCGGCGCACTTCAACCGGCCGGGCTTCCCGCTCTTCGACTACGACGTGTACGCGCTCTGCGGCGACGGCTGCCTGATGGAGGGGATCTCCCAGGAGGCCGCCTCCCTCGCGGGCCACCTCGCCCTCGCCAACCTCTGCTGGATCTACGACAACAACCACGTCACCATCGAGGGCAACACGGCGCTCACGTTCAGCGACGACGTGGCGACCCGGTTCGCGGGGTACGGCTGGAACGTGACCCGCGTGGGAGACGCGAACGACCGCGAGCTGATCGCGCGGGCGTTCGAGAGCTTCCGGGCCGAGGAGGGCCGCCCGACGCTCGTGATCGTGGACTCCCACATCGGCTACGGCGCCCCCCACAAGCAGGACACGAGCGCCGCGCACGGAGCCCCGCTCGGCGACGACGAGGTTCGCGCGGCAAAGCGGAACTACGGCTGGCCCGAGGACGCCAGGTTCCTCGTCCCGGACGGCGTCTACGAGCATTTCGGAGAAGGGATCGGGGCACGCGGGAAGGCGCTGCGCGAGGCGTGGCACGCGAGCTTCGCCGAGTACGAGCACGAGGAGCCGGGGCTCGCCGACGAGCTCCGGCGCATGCAGCGGCGCGAGCTTCCCGACGGCTGGGACGAGGGGATCCCCGAGTACGCGGCGGACGAGAAGGGCATCGCGTCCCGGGACTCCTCCGGAGAGGTTTTGAACGCGCTCGCCGAGCGCGTCCCCTGGCTCCTCGGCGGCTCGGCCGACCTGGCTCCCTCGACGAAGACGCGGCTCCTCTTCGCCGGCGCGGGCGACTTCGCGGCGGACGACCGGAGCGGGCGGAACTTCCACTTCGGCATCCGCGAGCACGCCGCCGCCGCCGTCGCCAACGGCCTGTCGCTCTCGAAGGTTCGGCCGTTCTGGTCGGGGTTCCTCATCTTCTCGGACTACGCGCGCGGGGCCATCCGGCTCTCGGCGCTGATGCAGATCCCCGTAGTCCACATCTTCACCCACGACTCGATCGGGGTCGGCGAGGATGGGCCGACGCACCAGCCGGTCGAGCAGCTCGCGTCGCTCCGCGCGGTGCCGGGATTGACGGTCGTCCGCCCGGGGGACGCGAACGAGGTCGCCGAGGCCTGGCGCGTGATCATGGAGGCTCGACGCGAGCCCATCGCCCTGATCCTCTCCCGCCAGGCGCTTCCGACCCTGGATCGGGAGCGGTACGCGCCGGCTGCCGGGCTCCGGCACGGCGGCTACGTCCTCGCCGGCTCCGACGACCCCGAGGTCATCCTCGTGGCCACGGGCAGCGAGGTCGGGCTCGCGGTCGCCGCGTACGAGGAGCTCGAGTCGGAGGGCCGGAGGGCCAGGGTCGTGAGCCTGCCCTCGTGGGAGATCTTCGACCGCCAGCCGGCCGACTACAGGGAGAGCGTCCTGCCCCCGCACGTCACCGCCCGCGTGGCGATCGAGCAGGCCTCGACGCTCGGCTGGGACCGCTACGTCGGCGCGACCGGCGCGGTCGTCGGCATGCACACGTTCGGCGCCTCGGCTCCGCTCAAGGAGCTCAAGCGCAAGTTCGGCTTCACGCCGGAGGCGGTCGTGGAGGTTGCGCGGGCGCAGATAGCCGCCGCCGCGAGGCCGTGACCCACGGCAGCAGGGAGGATCCAACCAGATGCATGCGACGCAGCAGCTCCACGAGGCGGGCCAGAGCCTCTGGCTCGACAACATCACCAGGGACCTCCTGACCGGCGGGACGCTCGAGCGCTACGTCGACGAGCTCTCGATCACCGGGCTGACCTCGAACCCGACCATCTTCGACCACGCGATCGAGAACACCGACGCCTACGACGAGGACATCCGGATCGGCGCCTCGATGGGCAAGGCCGCGGAGGAGCTCTTCTTCGAGCTCGCCCTCGACGACCTGACGCAGGCGGCCGATCTCTTCGCTCCCGTCCACGAGCGAACCGACGGCGTCGACGGCTGGGTCTCACTCGAGGTCTCGCCTCGCCTCGCCTACGACCCGGGCACGACGATCGCCGAGGCGGCCCGGCTGCACGGACTGGCCGGGCGGGCGAATCTCTTCATCAAGATCCCGGGCACGGCCGCAGGGCTGCCGGCGATCGAGGAGTCGATCTTCGGCGGGGTGCCGGTGAACGTGACGCTCCTCTTCTCGCCCGAGCACTACGCCGCGGCAGCGGAGGCCTACCTGCGCGGCGTCGAGCGGCGCGTCCAGGCCGACCTGGACCCCGCCGTCGGCTCGGTCGCCTCCGTCTTCATCAGCCGCTGGGACAAGGCGGTCCTGGACGACGCCCCGGCCGAGCTGCGGAACCGGCTCGGGATCGCCGTCGCCAAGCGCACCTACCGGGCCTACCGCGAGCTGCTCGACTCGGACCGCTGGCAGCGGCTGGCGAACCTGGGCGCCCGGCCCCAGCGGCTGCTCTGGGCGAGCACCGGGACGAAGGACCCCGACGCCTCCGACGTCCTCTACGTCACGTCGCTCGTCGCGCCCTTCACCGTGAACACGATGCCCGAGCAGACGCTGCACGCCTTCGCCGCGCACGGCGAGGTCGGCGATCCGCTGCCGCCCGACGGGGGAGACGCCGACGAGGTGCTCGCCGCCTTCGGCGCGGCGGGCATCGAGGTCGACGCCCTCGCGGCGACGCTCCAGCGGGACGGAGCCGAGGCCTTCGACGCCTCCTGGGACGATCTCCTCGCGTGCATCACGACCAAGACCGACGCCCTGGCGGCGGCCGGGTAAGGGAGGAACGATGACGACGACGACCACGCCGGAGCTCCGCCGGCGGGCTTCCTGGAAGGCCCTCGAGGAGCATCACGCCGAGCTGGCCGGGACGCACCTCCGCGATCTCTTCGCCGCCGACCCGGACCGCGGCAGGCGCCTGACCGCCGAGGCCGCCGGCCTCTACCTCGACTACTCCAAGCACCGCGTCACCGCGGAGACGCTGGCGCTCCTCGTCCGGCTCGCGGAGGACTGCGGGCTGCGGGAGCGGATCGACGCCATGTTCCGCGGGGAGCACCTGAACGTCACCGAGGACCGCGCCGTCCTCCACGTGGCGCTGCGGCTGCCGCGCAGTGCCGGCCTCGTCGTCGACGGCGAGGACGTCGTGGCGAGCGTGCACGCGGTGCTCGACCGGATGGCCGACTTCGCCGACCGCGTCCGGTCGGGCGACTGGACGGGGCACACGGGCAAGCCGATCCGGAACGTGGTCAACGTCGGCATCGGCGGCTCCGACCTCGGCCCGGTCATGGCCTACGAGGCGCTCAGGGCCTTCAGCGACCGGAGCATGACCTTCCGCTTCGTCTCCAACGTCGACGGCACCGACTTCGTCGAGGCGACCCGCGACCTCGACCCGGAGGAGACGCTCTTCATCATCGCCTCGAAGACCTTCACGACGCTGGAGACGATGACCAACGCGCGCTCCGCGCGCGAGTGGCTGCTGGCGGCGCTCGAGAGCAAGGAGGCGGTGGCGAAGCACTTCGTCGCCGTCTCGACGAACGCCGAGGAGGTGGCGCGGTTCGGGATCGACACGGACAACATGTTCGGCTTCTGGGACTGGGTGGGCGGCCGCTACTCGATGGACTCCGCCATCGGCCTCTCGACGATGGTGGCGATCGGGCCCGACGCCTTCCGAGAGCTCCTGGCGGGGTTCCACGAGCTGGACGAGCACTTCCGGACCGCGCCGTTCGCGGAGAACCTGCCCGTCCTCATGGGCCTCCTGACCGTCTGGAACGCCAACTTCTTCGGCGCCGAGACGGTCGCCGTCCTCCCCTACGACCAGTACCTCAAGCGCTTCCCCGCCTACCTCCAGCAGCTCACGATGGAGTCGAATGGGAAGCACGTCACGCTCGAGGGCGTCCGCGTCGACTACCAGACGGGCCCCGTCTTCTGGGGAGAGCCGGGCACGAACGGCCAGCACTCCTTCTACCAGCTCATCCACCAGGGGACGCGGCTCGTCCCCTGCGACTTCATCGCGTTCGGGCGGCCGCTGAACCCCCTCGGCGACCACCACGACCTCCTGACGGCGAACGTCTTCGCCCAGGCCGAGGCGCTCGCCTTCGGCAAGACCCCGGAGGAGGTCGCAGCAGAGGGGACCCCCGACTGGCTCGTTCCGCACCGCACGTTCGAGGGCAACCGCCCGACGACGACCATCCTCGCGGAGCAGCTGAAGCCGAGGACGCTGGGGACGCTCGTCGCCCTCTACGAGCACAGCGTCTTCACGCAGGGCACGATCTGGCACATCAACTCGTTCGACCAGTGGGGCGTCGAGCTGGGGAAGGTGCTCGCCAAGCGGATCGTCCCCGAGCTCGAGGCCGAGACCGAGCCGGAGCTCGCCCACGACAGCTCGACGAACGAGCTGATCCGCCGCTACCGCAAACTCAGAAGCTGACGAGAGGAGTCTCGATGGCAACCGACAGGCCCATGCAGCTCGGAATGGTCGGGCTCGGCCGGATGGGAGCGAACATCGTCCGCCGGCTGATGCGAGACGGGCACGAGTGCGTCGTCTACGACATCAACCCGGAGAGCGTCGCGGCGCTCGAGTCCGAAGGGGCGACCGGCGCCACCTCGGTGGAGGACTTCGTCGGGAAGCTCAGCGCCCCACGGGCCGTCTGGGTGATGGTCCCGGCCGGCGAGATCACGCGGAAGACGGTGATGGGCCTGGCCGAGCACCTGGAGGCGGGGGACATCGTGATCGACGGCGGCAACACCTACTACCGCGACGACATCGCGCGCGCGGAGGAGCTGGCGAAGAAGGGGATCCACTACGTCGACGTCGGCACGAGCGGCGGGGTCTGGGGCCTGGAGCGCGGCTACTCAGAGATGATCGGGGGCGAGGACGAGATCGTCGCGCACCTCGAGCCGATCTTCGCCTCGATCGCGCCCGGCGTGGAGGCGGCGGAGCGGACGCCCGGCCGCACGGGCCCGCCGGCGCAGGCCGAGCACGGCTACCTCCACTGCGGCCCCGTCGGCGCCGGCCACTTCGTGAAGATGGTGCACAACGGCATCGAGTACGGCGTGATGGCCGCCTACGCCGAGGGCCTGAACATCCTGAAGAACGCGAACGCCGGCCTGGCGGAGCGGGACAAGGACGCCGAGACGGCGCCGCTCGAGCATCCCGAGTACTACCGCTACGAGCTCGACCTCCCCGAGGTTGCCGAGGTCTGGCGCCGAGGCAGCGTGATCGGCTCCTGGCTCCTCGACCTCACCGCCGGGGCGCTCCAGAAGTCGCGCGACCTGGAAGGCTTCAGCGGGCGCGTCTCGGACTCAGGCGAGGGCCGCTGGACGTCGATCGCGGCGATCGAGGAGGGCGTGCCCGCGCCTGTGCTCACAACGGCCGTGTACGAGCGGTTCAGCTCCCGCGGCGAGGACACGTTCGCCGACCAGGTGCTCTCGGCGATGCGCATGGAGTTCGGCGGTCACGTCGAGAAGCCCGCCGGCGGCTAGCGTGGCCGCGACCGCCGCGGCCCCCGAGAGGCAGGTCCCGCCGCGGGCCATCCGACCTGAACGCTCGGAGCCACCAGGCTCGGGCCGTACGCACAAAGGAAAAGCGGCGGGGCTGGGATTCGAACCCAGGAGACGGCTCAGCACCGTCTAGCGGTTTTCAAGACCGCCCCTTTCGACCGCTCGGGCACCCCGCCCGCGGCCAGTCTAGCCTCCGTCACCGGCGGGGAACTGGGGGGCGCCCTCCCTGCCGGATACAGGGTGCCACCCATACCCGCGCGGGCTCCGCGGAACGAGCATTGGGCATGGTTCCTTGCGCTCCTGCGGTGCCGTCGGCCTCCCCGGTTTCAGGGGGGATCGGGCGGGTCACCGTCGGGCCGAGCGTCCGGTGCACCCGGGACGCGGCTCCGTCGCGTCTTACCGGAAGCGCTCGTCCTGCCTTCTCCCGGCGCCCGACGGTCGCGGTAGCTTGCCGGCGCGAGCCTCCGTGGCTCCGGTGGCCGCGGGGGCGCAGGGAACCTGTCCAGGCGGGGCCGGTTCCGGCACCATAGAAGAGAGGCTGTGAGAAACATCCCGCTCTACTGGCGCGTGTTCGCGATGAACGCGAGCGTGTTCATCGCCGGGGTCGTCGTTCTCGCCGTCTCGCCCGCCACCGTGAGCTCGCCCCTGACGCCGGCGGAGGCGATCGTGCTCGTCGGCGGCCTGGCGGCGCTCCTCGGCGCGAACCTGATGCTCCTGCGGGTCTCGTTCGCTCCCCTGGAGCGGCTCACACGCCTGATGAAGCGGGTCGACCTGCTCCGGCCCGGCGAGCGCCTCGCGCTCTCCGGGTCGAGCGAGATCGCCGAGCTGATCAAGACCTTCAACGACATGCTCGACCGGCTCGAGTCGGAGCGCCGGGTCGCCGCCCGGCGCGTCCTCGCCGGGCAGGAGGCCGAGCGCCGGCGTATCGCGCAGGAGCTCCACGACGAGATCGGGCAGAGCCTGACCGCGGTGCTCCTGCAGCTGAAGCAGGCCCTCGCGGGCGATCCGGGTGAGGTGCGCGAGCGGATCGAGGACGCTCAGGAAGCCGCCCGCTCGAGCCTCGACGAGGTGCGGCGGATCGCGCAGAGCCTGCGGCCCGGCGTTCTCGACGACCTGGGGCTCGTCAGCGCCCTCACGGCCTATGCCGCCAGCTTCGAGCGCCGCACGGCGATCCACGTCGCGCGCCGGTTCGAGCCGAGCCTCCCGGAGCTGACGAAGGAGGCGGAGCTCGCCGTCTACCGGGTCGCGCAGGAGAGCCTGACGAACGCGGCCCGCCACTCGGAGGCCACGGAGGTCGAGCTGACGCTCGAGCGGAGCCCGGCCGGCGTGGTCCTGCGGATCGCGGACGACGGCAAGGGCCTGAACGGGGTGCGGCCGGACGGCGGCGGCGTGCGCGGGATGCGGGAGCGGGCGATCCTCGTCGGCGCCGACTTCTCCCTGAGGGCGCGACCGGAGGGCTCGGGCGTGGAGATCACCCTGGACGTCCCGGCCGCGCCGGAGCAGCCCGCATGAGCGTCCCTCGCCTCCGGCTCGCTCCCGTGGGGGCAACCATGTTTCCCCCACGGCCCCCCTTCTTTGAGACAGTGAGGGAACCTCG
>Ga0299914_10003494_pt1 | contig 11110 bp, 5 predicted proteins | sample RVTome_10_FD_201361 | JGI IMG/M metagenome (GOLD analysis project Ga0299914, IMG submission 201361) | Soil microbial communities from uranium-contaminated site in the Upper Colorado River Basin, Wyoming, United States - RVT153D57 (version 2) ... | reverse complement strand
TATGTGGGCCCTTGGCTTATGAAGGACCCACTCCGACGGCCTCGATGGAGGCTGACTCGCAGCTCGGTGCGGTCAGCCAGTCGCCTTCGCGGGCGGCAATGCCCGTAGTTGGCGGGCCGTTTCGTTGAGGGGTGTGAAAAACCTCAGAACCGCACCGACGTCCCAACCTGAATCAGTCTGGGATGTGTCGGCAGAATGCCGCGTGCGCGATCGATGATAGCCGTGCGATCGGCGAGGTTCTTGACGGCGACGAAGAACGACGGGTGCAGGCTCTTTACACGCCACGTGGCCGCGGCGTTCCACAACGTGAGCGCGGGGATCAGACCGCGCTGGCCGTCTGCCGACCCTGCGACCGTGTTGAGATCATCACCGAACTGATCGCCCATGTGCTGAGCCTCGAGCTGCAGGTCCACGCCAATGGCGTGGCGATAGCCTAGCGTCACCGTCGCGAGTGTCTCCGGCGCGTATGGCAGACGGTTCCCACTCACGCTGACGGTCGTGAAGCTCGGAACACTGCTCAACCGAACGCCGGTGAAACGTGCGACTGGAATCCAAGTGACGGCGAGCCGAGCGTAGGCGTTGTGCACACCCCTGGTCATTGCCTCGCTGTCGAATGCGCCGCCGACCTCGATGCCGCGGTGTAGCGTCTCTCCCCCGTTCGTTAGCGTCGCGCCGACGCCACCGGCAAGACTCGCGGGGACAATCTGATTTTCGTAGTCCATCTGGAAGAACGTTCCGTCGACACGGAGTCCCTGCGCCACGAGCGTTCGAGCGCCGATCTCGAGGTTCCAACTCCGCTCCGGGTCGAGCTCCACGACACCGCCGGTGTTGTTGTTGATGATGTCCTCGACGCGTGGCGGCGAGAAGCCGCGGTGGAACCCCCCAAATACCGTGCTCTGCGAGCTCGCCGCGTAGGCGACACCCAGGCCCGGAATGATTTCCGTGACGCTCGTGTCACCCGAGACGCCAATCCCCGCGTTTCCCAGCCGGTTCGTGCGCGCATAGCGGATGTGCTCGACGCGCACGCCCGGTGTCACCGTCCAGCGGTCCACGAGGACGCGGTGCTGCACGAAGGAGGACACGGCATTGGCCGTTCGATGGTTGTCTTCGACGAGAACGCCCGCGCGCGCTGTGGGCGTTGCGCCGTTCTCCTGGCGGCGATCCTGGTCTTCGACATGGAACCGGAATCCGGCATCCGTTTCCTGACTGATCCCGAAGGTCCGGTGCGAGACGCGGACGCGCGGTTCCACGCCGAACAGGTAGTAGCGGCGCAAGCGCCCCTCGTTCCCGCACGTCGTGCTCAGATTGTCCATCCCACCGCATGTCGGATCGGCGGCATCGCTCGGTCGCTGCCCCGAGTTGCTGGATTGGCGCCACCAGTGCCGGCGAAACACCTGCGCGTACCCGGTCGTCGTGAAGGCGACGTTGTCGCCGAGGAGCGCCCGATAGGTGCCCGAGGCACCACCCCGGTCGCCGTCGAACTCATCGTTCTTGAACGGGTTCTGGCGGGGGTTCGCCCGGTACTCGTCCTCACGAAGACCGCTGTAGCCGATCTGGGAGTCCTCACCGTAGTAGTTCGCCTTGACCGAGAGGTTCTGCCGGGCCGACAACTGCTGCAGCCATTTCACGGTGACGTCGTTCAGCTCGGAGTGCTGATTCTCACGCGCGCCGTCGCTCTGCTTCCGCATCGCATCGAATAACAGGCCGGTGGCGCCCCACGTGTTGCCGAAGCCAACGTGGCCCGATAGGAAGTCCCGGTTACCCGCCTCGACGTCGACCGCCGTCGAACGACGCGCCGGCGGGTCGGGCGTGATGTAATTGACCACTCCGCCCACGGTGACGGGACCATACGCGATCTGGCCCGACCCCTTGAGCACCTCGATCCGCGAGAAGCGTTCGATGGGCGGATGGTAGTAGCTGGCGTTGTCGCCGTACGGCGCGTACGTCGTCGGCACACCGTCCTCCAGCAACAGGGCCTTGGTCGATCGCGTGGGGTTCAGGCCGCGAATGCCGATGTTGGGACGCAGTCCCAGGCCTTCCTCGTCACGCACGAAGACGCCGGGGACCTTGCGCATCGCTTCGCTGGTCGTGAAAACGTGCGAGGCCTCGAGCACGTCGCTCGTGAGCACGTCTACGGAGCCCGGTATCCGCCGGAGCATCTCTTCCGACCCGACCAGGCGTCCGCCAATCACCGAGACCTCTTCGGCGAACGATCCGGGCTGAAGCGCCAGATCGACGGTGACCCGTTCGCGCCAGACGGTCACGTCACGCTCGGTGACGGAAAAGCCAGCAAGCGCGCCCGAGATGACGTACGACCCATCCGGCACATTGAGGAACTCGTACCGTCCCTCGCTGTTCGTCGTGGTCGTCCGCTCGACGCCCGCCGACGGACGATGCAGCGTGACCGACGCCCCAACCAGGGCCAGACCCGTCGAATCGACCACACGTCCGGAAATGCTGGGCCGCGTTTGGGCCGTCGCGACGCTGGCCACCAACCAGACCGCAGCAAACAACGCCCCCACGCGCCGGTATGAGCCCGACACGGCAGCGAGTCGACAGAGTGAGCCTCTGGATTTCCGTTTCAACACGATTTCGTTCCCCTTGGCTGCGAGAGCCGTACTCGGAGTTCAGCTCCGATAATGAGTCCGGTCTCAAAATGATTGCGCCAGCATAACTCCGACCGATTTGGTCGTCAATGAGCGGTAGGTAATTTCTTTGTAATCGGCGCAGACGAATGTCGGAAGCGAATGGAGTCGGATCAGAGGCCTGCCGATCGCGGAATGCGCCGGCCATCTCGGTCGCAGAGTCGCTCTGACCGGCGACCGCGCAACAACCTCATCCACTTCGGCGCGTTCGTCGGTGGCATTGCGGTGATCGTTTTAACCCGGGTGCTGCTCGAAGGCTGATCGGACAAGACACCTGAGGCCGAGACGTGTGATCCAGGGACTCCCCGAATCACGAGGCTGCGGGACCCATCCTGCAGTAGCCTTGAAGCGACCCAGGCGTCGGACAGCATGGAGGTGGGCAGTGAACAAGGCATGTGTCGCCCTCTTCGTCGTCGCAGTCCCACGTCCTGTAACCAGCCCCGAGTGATGCCGGATCGCAGGTGGTGACCGTCACGCTGCCGGGGGGACGGGACAGCAGGTCGGCAGGCGTTCGCGGATCTGAAATGCACCGCCTGCCATGCGGTCCCGTCCGAGTCGGAGTTCCCGGCACCCGTCAGTGCCAATCCGGGGCCGCCGATTGATGCGCGCGTGGGTGGCCGTGACGTGTCCTACCTGGCCCCGCCATTGTCTCAGGCCGTCGCACGAGCTCAGTGCGGCTTCGATGAAGCGGTGCGAGCGCAACTGGCCGGTGTGCTGTCACCGATGGGCGATTTCAGCCACACGCTGACGGTCCGACAGCTAGTGGACCTGCAGGCGTATCTTCGCTCCGTGAAATAGCAGAAATGGGCTTCGGGTTACCTGGTGCGACCCGAGGCCCCTAGATGTCACGCAGCTTCTGAGAATGGAGGTCAGCATGCCGAGAGCCGCTGGTGATCGTTACGTTTGTGAGAAGTGTGGCGCGGAGTTGGTGTACGAGAAGGGCTGCCCGTGTCCACCGGGAATGCCGCATTCGGAGATCTGCTGTGGAGAGCAGATGAAGAGGAAGTAGCCGGGACCGTGCCCGCCCGCGCCTGGGCCCCAGGGTCGGAGAATGCACGCGGGTGGATTCTCCGGCCCCAAACCGCCATGAACAACCCTTCGTCGTGGGAGCCTCCGAACCACGAGAAGACCGACAACGCCAGGGCAATACCACAAGACCGAAGCGAATAACGACTGAGCGGCCGTCTATACTCCGCGTGCGGGCACCGACACGAAGCGGCGTTTATGCGATCTTTATCTTACGAGGCGCCTGTGCGTTGTGCTCGAGGAACGATTTCTTTGTTGCAAGCTCCTCTTCGGTGGGCTGCACCCGGCCGGTCGCATCGGTTGCGCGCGACACGATAACGTGATCGCCCGACGTGGCGCCGGTCCAGATGTACGTAAAGAGCTTCCATCCGTACTTGTCCTTCGTCGCGGGATCCAGTCTCGCCAGTTGCCACGCGCCGTCGTCGACCTTGGCCTCGACCGACTTGATGGGCGTGCCGTCGTTCAGCACGCCGAGCACGTTGTGCTGGTGTCCACCCTCGTGACGCGCGCGATGAACGACTCGAGGTTCATGTGGGTGACGGCGGTCTCCACGTATTTCAGCTCGCCATCGATCAACTCTCCCTTGATCGTGCGGTACCACAAGGTCTGGTACTTGCCGGTGTACGCGTCGGACCTTGGTCTCCACCGGCAGCGCGGAAAGGCCGGCGAGAAACCGTTCGGCCTTTTGCACACGAATCGGTGCGTCGCGCCGATCGCTCTCGAGCGCCTGCTCATATCCCGCGACCCCGGTCAACGTGGGCTCCGCCACGAACGGCACGTTCGTGTGGATCACCGACACGACTTGGAACTCACTGCCTGGCGGCCACTGACGCATTGCCACGCTTTGCGCGGCGTGATCGCTGCACGGCGATCCATCAGTCGCAAGCAGAATCTTGAGAGCGTGCACGGGCTGGGGCTCAGTGTTCGGGGCTGCAATGAGATCTGGTCTCGCCGTCTCGATACCGGCGCGGCTGATCCCGCGGATCGTTTCGTACACGAAAGTCGCGAGCAGTGCGACCGTCACAATGACAAAGATGGCGGAGCTCGAGATCACTTCCTCGCCAGCCTCAGCTTCAGATAGATAGCAAGGGCGAGAATCGACGGCACCCACATCGGTGCGCCCGTCGGGCTTGACCTTTGCCTTGAGCGGTTTGCGCGGGAACGTCCGACACCCCCTACGAGCCGCGCCTCGGCACCACCCGCATTTCCGTCAGACTGATCCGCACAACCGCCGCGGGTGAAGGACGCGTTCTGGATGAAGTGACGTTGGAGGCGCCGTTCACCGTTGATAACGTCGAGGGAATGATAACGTCGAGGGAATCGCCGTCGTGCTTCGACCTCCCGACGGCATCCGTCTCTACGTCGTGTCAGATGACAACGGCTCGACGGCCCAACGCACGTATCTCCCGCATTCGATTGGGCGCTGCGGTGAGAAGCGGGCGAGGGAGGGGTGAACGCGCACACCTGCTATGGGAAGGCGTTCCGATATCTGCCACGATGCCGTGAGGCTGCGTGCAGGCGACGAATCGTCCAGCGGAGTTCGGGACGAGACGATGAGGACTGGGGTTACTGGTGGCGGTCGTCGCGTTCGGATGCCTGGATACTTCAGCATGCGCCCCGCGAAGGCGATCCCTGCGGGACGATCTATGCAGTGGATGTCGAGCCGTTGATGCTCGACCACATTCGCAAGCGCGCGCTCGATGAAGGGCTCAAGAATGCGGTCACGGTGCAAGCGAGCGGCACGCGCCCTAACCTGCCCAAGCCAGCCCAATCGCAGGCAATGACTCGCGCTCCCAGGTGGGGACGCGCGAAGCACGTCAGAACGCATTTGTGGACCTAAAGTGCCTTGCCTGTCATGCGGTCCCGTCCGAGTCGGAATTCCCTGCACCGGTCACTGCCAACGGCCGAAAACCCACGAAAAGATCTGGTCGGAGCTGGCTCCTTGACTGTAGGATCGTGCCGATCGCGGACGGCCACCAACGGCCACAATGGAATTCCCGGTCGAGGGAGGAACCGATGGACCGCAGGCGCTTCTTGCAGTTGACGGGTGCGGCCGGCGGAGCGTTGCTCGCCGGAGGAGGCTGGCGCCCCGGGTCGGTCTTCGGCGAGACGTTACTGCTAGATCCGCTGAGCCAGCCGCGGTTCGTCAACTTGTTGCCGAATCCGCTGGATCCGAGGTTCATTTACGCGCCGACGTTGGGAGCCCATGGCTACGAGGTCGGTATGTTCGCGTTCCCCCAACACCTCGGGCTTTTCCACCCGGGAAACGGCGCTCCGCTCATTACCTCGGTTTGGGGATTTGGCGGTCTCGCACAACAGGACGGTCTGCCATTTGCGACCTATCCGGGGCGCACCTTCGTGGCCCATCGGAACGTGCCAGTCACCGTCCAGTGGACCAATGACCTCTTCGACGCCTCGCATCTTCTGCCGGTGGATACGACGCTGCACTGGGCGAATCCCCTGGCTGCTCCCCTGGGAGAACCGTTCAGCGGGCCGGTGCCGGTGGTGCCGCATCTCCACGGCGGCCACACCGAGTCCGCCAGCGACGGGCTGCCGGAGTACTGGTGGACGCCGGGAGAGGTAATCACGGGTCCGAGGTTCGTCAAGACCCTCTATTCCTATGCCAACGATCAACCGGCCGCGACGCTTTGGTACCACGACCACGTCCTGGGGATTACGCGGCTGAACGTCTATGCCGGTCTGGCCGGCTTCTACATCCTACGGGACCAGGTCGACACCGGCCTGCCAGGCAATCCGCTCGGGCTGCCCGCCAACGATCCTTCCGCGCCAGGCGGTCCAGTGTTCTACGAGATCCCGATCGTCATTCAGGACCGGTTGTTCACCGCGGATGGGCAGCTGTTCTTTCCGACCGAGCCCGACGAACTGGAGCCCGGCTTCCCGGACCCTCCCACCCCCAGTGCGTTGCCGGAGTTCTTTGGCAACATCATCCTAGTGAACGGGCAGGCGTGGCCAGTGCTCGACGTGGAGCCGCGCAAGTACCGCTTCCGGCTGCTCAACGGCTCCGACTCCCGTTTCTACAACGCCTGGATTACCGCGGGCGACAGTAGGCGGTCCCGCTCGGGCCCTCCGTTCATCGTTATTGGGACCGACGACGCGCTGTTGCCGGGCCCGGTGCCGGTGGATCAGCTCACCATTGGTCCGGGCGAGCGGTACGATGTGATTGTCGACTTCGCCGCGTTCAGCGGCCGCACGCTCGTCGTGCGGAACAACGCTCGGTCGCCGTTCCCCAAGGGCGATCCCGTCGACCCGAGGAGCGATGGCCAGATCCTGGCGTTTCGCGTCGGCCACTCGGTCACGGTGCCGGACAGCCCGCTGTCGTCCACGTTGGCACCGGCAATCGTCCCTCCAGGGCCCGTCGCGACGACCCGGCGGCTCCTGCTCTTCGAGGGCGTCGATCGATTCGGTCGCCTGCAGCCCTTGCTCGGGACAGTGAAGGAGACGGGAAGCGCCGACGATGGCACCCAGTTGTGGGACGATCCGATCACGGAGTCTCCCGGACTCGGCGACGTCGAGGTCTGGGAAATCTTCAACGCCACTGCGGACGCGCATCCGATCCACCTGCATCTTGTCTCGTTCCTGATCCTCAGCCGACAGAAGTTCAACGCCGACGTTGTCGAGAAGATCAACGTCGACATGCAAGGGCACGAGACGTTCGGCGGCCGTCTGCAGAACGTGAAGGTGATCGGTCAGCCCAAGCCTCCTGAGGTGTATGAGGCCGGTTGGAAGGACACGGCCATCATGTACCCGGGAGAGGTGACCCGCATCACCGCCAAGTTCGACCGGCCGGGACGCTACGTGTGGCACTGCCACATCCTCTCGCACGAGGATCACGAGATGATGCGGCCGTACTACGTGGGGTGACCGCGGGCTTCGGTCCAGGCGGTTCGCCGAGCGGAAGCTTCCCAAAATCGCGTGATGGACGGGCACGTCCAACGGACTTCAGCGTAACTGCCGCTTTGGTGTCACCGTTGGTGTAGCTGTCGGGACGAGACCCTATGCGATCCGACGGCAGGACGGGCAACGTTCGCAAGCACTAACCGTCGTGAATCGCAGAATTTAGGCGGAAATTCAACGGAACCGATGAGGCGGCTTCGAGCATTAGCAAACGGTTGCACAGGCCGATTTCGAAGCAGTCTGCAACAATTCAGTTCAGCAGGATTGAGGCGCGTCGGTCCATTTCACCGAGGGAGCAGTAACGGCACGGCTATACTGGAAAAGCCCGTAAGTGTTCGCAGCACATTGGAGGACTTATCACAATCGATAAAATCCTGATCGTTGCGCGTCCGTAAGTTGTTGATTCTAAATGGAGAGATGGCCGAGTGGTTGAAGGCGCACGCTTGGAAAGCGATTCTGGTGAGGCTCACCGAACAACACCGAAACACTTCTTCGCGCAATCAATTCAGCGGTTTACGCTCCGCCGATGCTCCTTGATGTGACGCCGTAAACTTCTGTATTCGTCGGCAGTTTCGGGCTCACCTTACACAGTTCTTACACAATTTCTGCTTTCACTTGTTTCAACGCCGCGTTCGCGCGCGCTTCTCCATGCTCGTCTGCCATTTTTCGTCGGACAGTTCTGCTGTCATCTGCAGGGAGCTCGACACGCGAACCTCTCGACGTTGGAGAACATCGCCCCCAGCTTGACGAGCGCGCTCATAGGCGAATGGCACCCCCCCGCCGCCGATCCAAGCGTTTACATTGCCCGGTACAGCAAGAAGTAGGAGAGCGTCACATCGCGCCAGTCCGGACAATTATCGCGCCGTGCGTTCGCGCGAGTTGAACCGAACGAGGATGTCGTCGTAACGGCGATCAGCTCGAACACGCTCGAAGTCCGGCCACCACCGACTGAAGAGCGCGAACAGCATGTCTTTCCCGTCGATCGCCGCCTCACAGAAGCGAATAGCTGCTTCGTGGTCACCAATTGCCGTTGCGCTGACAGCCAGCACGAACGGCTGGACGTACTCACGCGTATCACGGTCCACCAGCGCCTCGTAGAGGCTGCGCGCCCGATCCTTATGACCTGCCCCCATGTACGCAGGGACCAGTCCCAACGCTACCCAGTTGTGGCCAGAGTTCGCCCACAACGGCTCGAAAATGGCGATCGCCTCTTCATGCTGGCCTTTCCAGTGATAGGCGCATGCGAGCTCCCACTTCGCGAGAAACGACTCCGGATCGTGCTGCACCGCATTTTGCCCCTGGAGCACGGCTTCGTCGAACCGCTCCACCGTCGCGAGCGCCAATGACAGAACCGTTGTTGCGTACGCAGAGAGGGGGTCGTTCTCAAAGGCAAGCCACGCTTCCGCGAGACCATCCTGGTTGCGGCCGACACCCCATTGCAGAAAGAAGAGACCGTACCAGCAGCGTGCTTGTGTGTACCGAGGATTGAGCGCGAGGGCTTCGCGAAAGCCCCGTTCTGCCTTATCGAAGTCGCGCTCCCACAGCAGCGCGGCGGCGGCCAGGGCGTTGTGCGCTTCCGCGGACTCGGAGTCGATCACAGTTGCGCGTGTGGCAGCCTCGACTGCCCCGGGCATCGTGTCGGTGGGACGATGGTATCCGTAGTAGGCAAGGGCGGTATGTGCGTCAGCCACCCCCGCCCAGGCCTGCGCGTATGCCGCATCAAGAGCGACGGCTTTCTCGAAGCTCTCCAGCGCTCGCGCAATCCAGGGGCCTCTCCTGTACAACATGGCCCGGCCCTTGAGATACTCCTGATACGCCTCCATGTTGTTCGTCGTGACCCTGACGAGTCGCGGTGGTCGATCGGCTTCAAACGCTACCTTCAAACGCTCGACAATAACCCGTGCGATCTCCTCCTGCACGTCGAAGATGTCTGCCATCTGGCGGTCGTAGCGTTCCGACCAGAGCTGAAAGCCATTGGCTGCATCGACCAATTGCGCCGTGACTCGCACCCGAGTGCCGGCCTTGCGCACACTTCCTTCGAGCACATGACGCACGTCCAGGCGGCGGGCAATGTCACTGACCTCAATCGATTTACCCTTGAACGAAAACGACGAGGTGCGAGCGGCGACGCGAAGGCCGTCTATGTGTCCGAGCGCGTTGATGATCTCCTCCGAGATACCATCGCTGAAGAACTCATTGTCGGCATCAGCGCTCAAGCTGGCAAATGGCAACACCGCGATCGACGGCGCCTCCTTGGCCGGAGTTGTGGCCGCCTGGGTGAGCGCCGCCTGAACGTCGTCCATCGTCTGGTATCGCTGGCCCGGTTGCTTCGCCAGGCATTTCTGAGCGATCGACGAGAGTATCGAGGAGGGTCGGAGTGGCGGCGGATCGTCGCGCAGCACGGCACTCAACACCTCCCCAGCAGTCGTCCCGCTGAACGCGCGATTCCCTGACAGCATCTCGTAGAGAACGACGCCGAAACTAAAGATATCCGACCGCGCGTCCAGGGGCTTGCCCGCCGCTTGCTCGGGCGACATGTACGCTAGCGTGCCAACGACCGTACCAACGTTCGTTGAAGTGACGCCGGGCTCCGCGTTCATCGACTTTGCCAGCCCGAAGTCGAGCACCTTGGCGCCGGCCCTGGTCAGCATCACATTCCCAGGCTTGAGATCGCGATGTAGAATGCCGTGGCGGTGGGCCTCGGCGAGCGCTGCGGCGATCTGCGTCGCAAGCCTGAGCGCTTCCTCGGCAGGCATCGGTCCGCTCAGTCTGTCGCCGTCCAGATACTCCATCACCAGGAAGTCGACGCCATCCTGACTGCCGATGTCGTACAGAGTGCAGATGTGCGGATGATTCAGGACCGCGACCGAACGAGCTTCGTGCTCGAAGCGTTCACGCGCCTGCGAATCGTTGACCATATGCGGGGGCAAGACCTTGATTGCGACTGTGCGATCGAGCCGGGTGTCGCGCCCTCTGTAGACTTCGCCCATCCCACCAGCCCCGATGCGCGCTCCGACCATGTACGGACCGAATCGGTGTCCCTCCAAGCTCTTGGCGATGGCGGTCACATCCAAAGACGGGGCGGGCGGCGTTGGCGATGAGCTCAGAGCGCGCTCATGAGAGTCGAGCAGGAGTTCCACCTGCTGTTGCACTGACGCGTTCCCGTCGCACAATGTTGCGACGTACGAGCGGCGCGCACCGGCCGGCAGCGACACCGCGGCCTCGAATATTTCGCGCACGCGGGGCCAGTCGTCGGGGATGGGTGTCATGGGCTGGAGAGGCGATGTCATCAATTCTAGCGTGCGCGCGGGCCTCAGCGATCCGGAGTGTGCGATGTCCCCCCAGACTCGATCCCCGTTGTCGTTCCATGATCGCGCTCGGCATCCGGCCAATGAGCTAGCGATCACCATCACGGCGCCGAGCGGGAGCGGTGGGCTGCGCACGACGTGCCACATACGTGCTGCGCCTGCGCAACGGTCGGTCCGCGGCGACGCCAGGAGCGATCGCCCATGATATACACATCT
>Ga0299914_10003493_pt1 | contig 11111 bp, 7 predicted proteins | sample RVTome_10_FD_201361 | JGI IMG/M metagenome (GOLD analysis project Ga0299914, IMG submission 201361) | Soil microbial communities from uranium-contaminated site in the Upper Colorado River Basin, Wyoming, United States - RVT153D57 (version 2) ... | reverse complement strand
GTCGAGGAGGAAGTGCGGCAGCTGCGAAGCTCGGCGCAGCAGGAGGCTGCGAACGTGCTCTCGTCGATCCAGGAGGAGCGGCAGCGCGAGGAGGCGTCGGTCCGCCAGCTGCGGGCGAGGCAGCAGGAGTTCCTCAGCAGCTACCGCGCGTTTCTCGAAGAAGAGCTGGCGGAGCTCGGCGTCATCGCCCGTGCGGCCGGCGTGACCGAGCGCGCGGCGAACAGTCGCGGCACGCGAGCGGCCGGACCCGCTGCGCCGCCGGACGCGCCGCCCACGGCTGCACAGGCTGTCGCCCGGGAGCCGGAAACGCGCCGCGGCGGGCGTCCGGCCGCTGAGGCTGCGGCTGACGCCGGTAGTCCTGAGGGACGAACCGGTTCCGATCACGACGAGCCGGCCGGCGGTGATGACGCCGACGAGCGGGCGGCCCGCACGCCGGATGGGAGCGCGGCGGACGTCGGCGACCTCGACCGGGAGCCATTCGAGCCCGAGCCGTTCGTCGACGATGAGTCGAGCGTGGTTGCGGAGGCATTCGACGCGGAGTCGGCCACACCGGTCGAGGGTGTGGCCGATGGACTCGCAGACGAAACGGTCGTCGCTCGGGACGACGCGGAAGCGCGGCTCTATGACGCCGTTGCGGGCGATCAGGATGCGGACGGCGTGCCCGGCCCGATCGGGCTCGGCGACTCCGTCTCCGAACCATGGAGCTCTGCGCCGGAATGGACGCTGCCTGACCTGGGCATCATCAGCGGGGACGTGGAAGGAGACGATCTCGATCTGGACGATGACTTTCTCGCGCTCGATGATGACGACGAGGAGACGTCGACGCTCCTGCGCAACGCCGCCGCGGCCGGATACAACCTCGATGACGATCCGCTTGCGGACGAGCCGCTCGCGGACGAGCTGCTGCTCGACGAAGCCGTAACCGACGACGACGGCGAGTCGGCGCCGCCGGCGGCAGACGGCGGCTGGCTGCCCACCCTGCTCGAGGACGACAAGTGAGCGATGCCGCATCGCTGCGCACGCAGTACCCCGACTATCCCGCAGGTGTGATCGATCTCGAGAACCAGGTGCTCGCCCGCTGGCGTGAGGAGGATCTCTTCCGTCAGACGCTGGAACAGACGGCGGCGGGCGAGGAGTTCGTTTTCTTCGAAGGTCCGCCCACCGCGAACGGCCGGCCGGGCATCCACCATGTCCTGAGTCGCACGCTCAAGGATGTCGTGTGCCGGTATCAGACGATGCGCGGCCGCCACGTGACGCGCATCGCAGGCTGGGATACGCACGGTCTGCCGGTAGAGATCGAAGCGGAGCGCCGGCTGGGCATCAGCGGCAAACGGCAGATCGAGGAGATGGGAACCGCGCGCTTCAATGCGGCCTGCCGCGAGAGCGTATTCACATACAAGGAGGACTGGGAACGCCTTTCCGAGCGCATCGGCTACTGGCTGGACTACTCACGGCCCTACATCACGTTCGAGCCGCGTTATATCGAGAGTGTCTGGTGGATTCTGAAGCAGCTCGATGAACGCGGTCTCATCTATCGCGGTCACAAGAGCGTGCCGTACTGCCCGCGCTGCGGCACCGCGCTCAGCTCGCACGAGGTCGCGCAGGGCTACGAGGATGTCGCTGATCCTTCGATCTACTTCACGGCTCCGCTCTCCGACGATCCGGCGCGCGCATTCCTCGCGTGGACGACAACGCCGTGGACGCTCCCCTCCAACGTTGCGCTCGCACTGCATCCCGACGTCGACTACGTCGAGGTCGAGGCCGAGGACGGGCGCAGATACATCCTGGCCGCGTCGCGCGTGCCGGCGCTCTTCGGCGATGACGCCCGCATCATCCGGCGGTATGCGGCGCGTGAGCTCGACGGTGTGCGGTATCGGCGGCCGTTCGAGCTCATCGACGGGGGTGCGGATGCCGGGAACGCGTTCCGCATTGTGCTCGAGGATTTCGTCACCGCGGATGACGGTACGGGAATCGTGCATCTCGCGCCGGCCTTCGGCGCGGACGACTTCGCAGCGGGCCGGCGCCACGGCCTGCCCCTGTTCCGCCCCGTGGATGACGCCGGAAGATTTCGCGAGGATATCCCGCTCATTGGCGGCATGTTCGTCAAGGATGCGGACGCCGTGCTCGTCGAGGACCTGCGGGCGCGCGGCGGAGTCTTTCGCTATTCGCTGGAGACGCATTCCTATCCCCACTGCTGGCGCTGTCGCAGTCCGCTGCTCTACATGGCGCGTGATTCGTGGTACATCCGCACGACGGCGGTGAAGGAGCAGATGGTCGCGCACAACGCGCAGGTCTCGTGGCATCCGCCCGAGATGGGCACGGGCCGGTTCGGCGAATGGCTCGAGGGCAACATCGACTGGGCCATCTCGCGCGAGCGCTACTGGGGCACGCCACTGCCGATCTGGATCTGCGACGCCGACCCCTCGCACACACGCACCGTCGGGTCGTTCGCGGAGCTGACCTCGCTCGCGGGCGCGCTGCCCGACCCGTTCGACCCGCACAAGCCGTTCATCGATGACATCACGTTCGCCTGCGACTGCGGCGGCACGATGCGACGTACTCCGGAAGTGATCGACGCGTGGTTCGACTCCGGCTCGATGCCCTATGCGCAGTGGCACTACCCGTTCGAGAACGAAGGCGCACTGAAGGAGCACTTCCCGGCGCATTTCATCTGCGAGGGTGTGGACCAGACACGTGGCTGGTTCTATTCGCTGATGGCGATCTCGACCATGCTGGATATGGGTACCGCCTATCGCACGGTCCTGGTGAACGACCTGGTGCTGGATGCCGAGGGCCAGAAGATGTCGAAGTCGCGCGGCAACGTGGTCGATCCATGGCAGGCCATCGACGAATTCGGTGTGGATGCGATACGGTGGTATTTCCTGACCGCCAGTGTGCCCTGGCTGCCCAAGCGATTCGATCCGGCAGCGATCGGTGATGCGGCGCGTCGCACGTTCGATACGCTCGCCAACACCTACCGCTTCTTCGCGCTGTACGCCAACCTCGAGGACTGGCAGCCAGCGGGTGCCGATCCGGAGCCCGCACCGGGCAACGTGATGGACCGCTGGGTTCTCTCCCGCCTGGCGAGCCTCGTGCATACTGTCCGCACGGACCTGGACGGGTACGATCTCACCCACGCCGGCCGCGCCATCGGCGACTTCATCATCGATGACCTGTCCAACTGGTATGTGCGCCGGAGCCGCGACCGTTTCTGGGGCAGCGGCAATACCGCGGACACGCGGGCGGCGTTTCGCACGCTCCACGAGGTGCTCCAGGTCCTTGCCCGGCTGCTCGCACCGTTTACGCCGTTCGCGTCGGACTGGCTGCATCGCGCCGTGAGCGCAGGCGACAGTGTGCATCTCGCCGGATTCCCGGAGGTGGGTGCCCGCGATGCCAGGTTGGAAGAGGGCATGCGCGTCACACGCGTCCTCGCACGACTCGGACGTGCTGCCCGCGAGGAGGTGCGCATCCGCGTGCGCCAGCCGCTCGGTACGCTGCAGGCCGTGGTCGCTGATGAGACGCTGATGACGCCGGAGCTGCTCGCGGTGCTGCGCGAGGAGCTGAACGTCAAGCGGGTGCAATTCCTGCAAGCTGCGGGTGACCTGGTGTCTCTGCGTGCGCAGCCTGCATTCCGTCAGATCGGCAGGCGTTTCGGCAGCGGGACGCAGGAGGCGGCCCGGCAGATCCGTGAGCTGGACGCGGCGTCCCTGCGCGCGTACCAGGCGGGCGAGCGGGTCACGATCACCGTGGATGGCTCGGTGCACGTACTGGAGACGGGCGATCTGAACGTGATCGAGGACTCCGCAGGCGACCTGATCGTCGCAGCGGATGATGGCTGCACGATCGCGCTCGATCCTGCGATCGACGAGCCGCTCCGACTGGAAGGCATCGCGCGGGAGCTGGTCAATCGCATCCAGCGGCTGCGCAGGGAATCCGGCCTCGCGGTGAGCGACCGGATTGCCCTTGGAATTTTCGGCAATGCCGACGTCCTGCGCGCGCTCGAGGCCCATGCAGACTATGTCTCCAGCGAGACGCTCGCCGTGAGCGTGTCGGCGGGCGACCTGGAAGATGATGGGTGGCAGGGGGCGATGCAGCAGGTCGACCTGGATGGTCTGAGCGTGCGCATCGGTCTGCGCCGCGCCTGAGGCGGTTACGAATGGAGAGTGTGGGCGGAGTGAGCGCGGTGAACCGGGACGACACGAAAGTGAGCGGCGCCACGAAGATCATACTCTTCGCCGGCGTGCTGGCCGGCGTGCTGGTGTTCGACATCAGCACGAAGTTGCTCGTGCAGAAGCATTTCGTACTCTACCAGCAGATGGACATCATCGGCGAGTACGTGCGGCTCACATACATCTACAATCCGGGCGCGGCCTTTGGCATTCAGCTCGGCGAGCACTCGCGATTCATCTTCCTGGTGCTGTCGGTCATCGCGCTGGCCGCGCTCATCGGCATGTACTGGTTCACACCGGCTATCGACCGGCTGCGGCTGTCGTCCATTGCACTCATCTGCGGTGGTGCGGTCGGTAATCTGATCGACCGCGTTCGCTCCGAGAACGGCGTCGTCGACTTCATCGATGTCGGCGTTGGCGCCGTTCGCTGGCCCATTTTCAACGTCGCCGATATGGCCGTCACCACGGGTGCCATCATCCTCGCACTCTCTCTCTGGAAGGAAGAGCAGCGGGTTGAGCGCCGGGCATGAGCCGTCGCGGGAGCGGCTTGTCGTCGAGTCGGCGGACAACGCCCGCCTCGACACGTACCTGGCGACCCATCATCGCGACATGTCACGCTCGCGCGCCGTCCAGCTTCTCGAGCTGGGGCGCGTCCTCGTCAACGGCGAAGCCGCCCGCAAGAGCCTCAGGCTCAGTGACGGCGATGTCATCGACATCGACATGCCCGCACCCGTGCCGGCCACCATCGCGGCCGAAGCCATACCGCTCGTCATCGTGCACGAGGACTCGGACCTCCTGATCATCGACAAGCCTGCCGGCCTCGTCGTCCATCCTGCGCCCGGCCATAGCTCCGGCACGCTCGTGAACGCATTGCTGCACCACGTGAGCGATCTGTCGGGCATCGGCGGAGTGCTCAGGCCCGGCATCGTGCACCGGCTCGATCGCGATACCTCCGGTCTCATGGTCGTGGCCAAGAACGACAGCGCCCACCGCCGGCTTTCCGCCGCGCTCAGGCGCCGCGAAGTGCGTCGCATCTACGTCGCAGCCTCGTGGGGACACCTGCCGCAGGAATCGCTCGTCATCGACGCCCCTGTCGGCCGGGCCCGCAGCGATCGCAAGCAGATGGCCGTGGTCTCCGATGGGCGGTCTGCGCGCACGCTCCTGCGGCGGATTTCACGCTGGCGCGCGGCCGACCTGCTCCAGGCCGAGCTCGAAACGGGCCGAACGCACCAGATTCGCGTCCATCTGGCGCATATCGGCCATCCCGTCGTGGGCGATGCCACGTACGGCGTGGGGGCTGAGCGGGGAATGAGCGGGCCGGACCGGCGCTGGGCGGCAGACCTGGCCAGGCGAGTGCCACGCCAGTTTCTCCACGCGGCACGGCTGTCATTCAGGCATCCGCGCACGGGGGAAGCGCTGAAGTTCGAATCGAGGCTGCCGACGGAGCTCGAGGAAGCGGCGGAATGGGCGGAATCTACGACAGCAGGCGGTTGACCCCGGGAGCGGGCGGGCAGTATCTTCAAGCGCCCGGCCGAGTTGTGTTTGACGTTGCGTGAGAAGTGCGCGCGATGTCGCATCCAAGCGGGAATCTGTGTCGAATAGCGCCGTCGTCGCCGAAGCCGGAACGCACGTGCCCGCAGCGCTGCCGTGGGTGGTGTTTTCGTGCGAGGGCCGACAATATGGCGTACCGCTGGAGTGTGTGAGCGAGATCATCACACCGCGACCGTTCACCAGGCTGCCTGGAGCGGGCCCGGAGGTGTGCGGTCTGGCGGGTGTGCGCGGGCGGGTGGTGACGGTATTCGATCTGGGCGCAGTGCTCGGCCTGCGCCGTGCTGCAACATTCCCCGACCACCGCCTGCTGCTTCTGGACCTTGGACTGCGCCGGATCGGCGCGGCGGTCGAGGATGTCGTTGATATCGCACCGGCGCGGGTGGAACGTGAGGCCGGGTCAGCGGGGGTGGTGGGGACGGGTTACATGACAGATGCGGAATTCACGGCGCTGGATCCGCACATGCTGCTCGGGCGGTTGCTGCCCGGGTGAGGCGAAACGACAAGCCTGAGGAACGCACGATGGCGAGAACGGTCCTGATCTGTGATGATGCGCTGTTCATGCGCACGATGCTCGGGGACATCCTGAAGGGGGCTGGATTCGACGTCGTGGGTGAAGCGCAGACGGGTGCGGAGGCCGTCAAGCAGTACAAGGCGTTGAAACCGGATCTCGTCACGATGGATATCGTGATGCCCGATATGGGCGGCATCGACGCAGTTCGAGCGATCGTGAAGGAGTTTCCGCAGGCGCGTATTCTGATGTGCAGCGCCATGGGCCAGCAGGCGCTGGTGATCGAAGCGATCCAGGCGGGTGCGCGGGATTTCGTCGTGAAACCGTTTCAGCCGTCGCGCGTGCTGGAGGCTGTGCAGCGCGTCCTCGGCTAGCGCGCATGGACCTGAGCAGGTTCGTCGACCTCTACGTCTCGGAGACACACGAGAATATCCGGCTGCTCCAGCACAGCCTCGTCGAGCTCGAGTCGGATGCGGGGACGAGCGCGGTGGCGGAGGCGTTCCGGGCAGCACATACGTTGAAGGGCATTTCCGCGGCCATGGGCTACCAGACCGTGGCCGATCTGGCACACAGCCTCGAGGACCGGCTCGATGCGGTGCGCGCCGGCCGGGTGAAGCCGGACGCCGGTACGGTCGACGCTCTCCTTGCCGCAGCAGACGAGCTGGAAGAAGCGATCACCGCAGCCATAGAGGCGGGACCGTCTGCCGGCGCACCCGAGGCCGGGTCAGCGGACGCTACCGATGGGCTGGCGGGCCGGCAGTCGCCCGCGCCGGACGGTACGGCGCTGGTTGTGCATGTGAGGCTGCGGCCCGATGCTCCGATCAAGGCCGCACGCGCCACTCTGATCCTGCGCGCGCTCGCCGGCATGCCGGGTCTGCTCGGCTCGGATCCGGATCAGTTCGATGACGATTTCGATGGCCGGCTTCGGGTCTTCCTCGACCCGTCGGCGGACGCCGGGGCTGCAGCGACGGCCATTCGTTCGGCCGGCGATGTAGAGGAGGTGCAGATACAGGCGTCGGCTCCGGCCGCATCGGCGTCCGCGAGGCAGACGCGTCAGGTGCGTGTGGATGGAAAACGCCTGGACGGCCTCGCCGATGGGCTGGGCGAGCTGTCCGTGCTTTACGCGCGACTCCAGCGCGTGGGTATGCCGGCGCAGGCCGGTGACATGATCGACCGGCTCGGGACCGTGCTGGGCGAGCTGGAGCACGAGATGCGCGCGCTGCGCATGGTCCCGTTGCGCGAGGTGTTCGAGCGCCTGCCGCGCGTGGTCCGGGATGCGGCCCGCACGGTCGGTCGTGAGATCGAGCTGGTGCTCGAGGGTGAGGACGTCGAGCTCGACCGCGCGATTCTGGACGAGATCGGCGAGCCGCTCGTTCACCTTCTGCGCAACGCCGTGGACCATGGCGTCGAGAGCGGCGCGGCCCGCATTGCGGCTGGCAAGCCGGAGCGTGGTCGGATCAGGGTAGGGGCGGAGCGGGAACGGGGCAGCGTCCGCATCGTCGTCGAGGATGATGGTGCCGGCGTGTCATCCGTGCGCATCGTGGAGAAGGCTCGCGCGGCCGGTCTGTACGATCGGGCCGAACCGCCGGCCACCGACGACGAGCTTTTCAGGCTCATGAGCATGCCGGGCCTGTCGACCGCGGACGCGGTGAGTGCGGTGTCCGGCCGGGGTGTCGGCATGGATGTGGTGGTGAACCGGGTGCGTGCGCTCGGCGGCGCCATCGACATGAAGACACGGGCGGGCATCGGCACGACATTCCGGATGCGGCTGCCGATTACGCTTGCAGTTGCACAGGCCTTGCGCGTGAGAGTCGGTGGCGAGGATTACGCGATCCCGCTGACTCACGTATCCGAGGCCGTAGAGCTGGATGACACGACCGGCGACGTCACGGCCGACATGCTCCGCGTCCGCAGCCACACCATGCCGCTCGTGCGGCTGCGACGCGTGCTGGGCGTGACGGGTGAAGGGCGTGAGGTGGCCGCCGTGATCGCCGAGATCGGGGACCGGCGTGCGGCTCTCGCTGTCGATGAGCTGGTCGGCCGCGAGCAGATCCTGGTCAGAACGTTCGATGCCGTGGCCGGCATGCTGCCCTGCTTTTCGGGTGCGACGCTGCTCGCCGACGGTCGGCCAGCGCTCGTGCTGGACCCGCTGAGTGTGATATGAGGTCATCGATGGACCTGCGCGCACTGGACCCCTCGCAGCTGGACGCCATGAGGGAAATCGCGAACATCGGCGCCGGGCATGCCGCGACGGCTCTGTCACAGATGACGAACCGCGTCATCATGATCGACGTGCCGGAAGTGAGCATCATCCGGCTGGAGGACGTCGGCACCGTGACCGGCGAGGCGGACGACGTGGTCGCCGCCGTCATGATGAAGGTGCTGGGCGACGTCACGGGTCGCACGGTGCAGATCTTTCCCAGTGCGTCCGCCGTCAAGCTGATCGCCATCATGACCGGGGAAGCCGAGCCCGAGTTCCCCGGCGGTTTCACCGAGGAACATCAGGCCACGCTGAAGGAGATCGGCAACATCATCGTCGGCGCGTACCTCAACGCGCTGTCGGACTTCATGGGATTGCTGCTGATCATGAGTGTACCGGCGATCGCGATCGACATGGCCGGCGCGATCATGACGACCAGCTATCTCAATTTCGGTGAAGATCAGGATCATGTGCTCTGCGTCAACACGGGCATGATCATGGGAGAGGAGCGCATTCGAGGCCACTTCCTGCTCATTCCGGATGGCGCGTCGCTCCAGATCATGCTGCGGGAGATGAAGCTGGCCTGATGAGCACCCCGCCAAAGACCGTCACTCCGCCGACGATGCCGTGGTCGGACCGCGGCGATCAGGGAAAGCATTCCGGCGCGTCACCCCGCTCCGAGCGTGATCTGGAGATCCTGCGTGCGCTTGCACGGCGGATCAATCCACAGGATGCCGGCGCGCACAACAACCTCGGCGTGGTCTTCTACAACAAGGGTCTCTACGACGACGCAGTCTCGCATTTCGAGCGTGCGCTGGAAATCGATCCGCGCATGCAGGTCGCCGAGCGTAATCTCCAGATAGCCTACTTCGGTACGGGACACTTCGAACGTCTCAGTGCCGAGCTGCGGCTGAGGCTCGAGGCAGACCCGGCCGACGCGGCTGCCCGTGACCAGCTGGCAAGGACGTACTACAACAGCGGCGATTTTGCGAACGCAGTGCGTGAGCTGCGCGCGCTGTTGACGGTGCAGCCCAATGACGCCGGCGTGCATCTGCGGCTCGCCCGCGCGCAGCTGAAGCGGGGCGATCTGGACGAGGCACTGGCAGCGCTGCGGCGCGCAGAAGTGCTCGACGGTGCGAATGCGCGTGTGAAGTTCATGATCGGCGAGGTACAGTATCAGCGCGGCCTGAGTGCCGATGCGCGTGAGCCGCTGGAACGTGCAATCGCGCTGGATCCCGGGCTTGCCGATGCCTATCACCTGCTCGCGTTTGTGTATGGCGACCTCGGCGATAACGACCGGGCGACCCGCACCGCAACTCGGGCAGCAGAGCTGAATCCGAGCTACGCCAAGGCGGAGGCAGGGTTGTCGCTGGACAGCTACAGCACAGCGCGCTACGAGGAGCTGATCGGCGATCGCAGCGCGAACACGCCCGGTGTCGCCCCGGGCGGCGAGCTCGCTCACTACAACCTCGGCCTCGCATTCCGTCAGAAGGCACTCTACGACGAGGCGCTGCGTGAGTTCAGGCTCGCGACGGAACGGGGCGAGGACATGTTCATGGTGCACCAGGCGCAGGCGGAAATGCTGCTGCTGCGTGGTGACAGTGCGGACGCTCTCGAGCTCTACCGCGCGTTGATCGAACAGGAGGCGGCCAGTCCGAAGTTGTGGAACGAGCTGGGTGTGGCACGCCACCAGGTCGGCGCGCTCAGCGATGCCGAGGAGGCGTACGGACGCTCGCTGGAGATCGATCCCGACTACGCGCTGGCCTGGAACAATCTGGCCGTGGTGCGTCATCATCGCGGGTCAGCGGGTTCCGAGGAGGCGTTTCGCGCGGCCTTGAAGGAAGGACGTGCTCTCGGCGACGCATGGCGCAACTTCGCGTTGATGCTCCATCGCGCGGGTCGCCGGGAGGAGAGCGCGCGCGCGTACGAGAGTGCGCTACAGGCCGACCCTTCGTCTGCACAGGCCAGCACCGGCTACGGCATGCTGCTTCTCGAGCTGGGTCACGCTGATCAGGCACGGGCGCAGCTGCTGCGCGCGGTCGAGCTGGATCCTGACCTTGCCGAGGCGCGCTACCACCTGGCGTTCACACTGTCCACTCTCGGAGACTACGCCGGCGCGCTGCGGGAAACGAAGCACGCGCTCGATCTGAACCCCTACATCCCGACACCGCGGTTCCGGCTGCTGATCGACCTTCAGTACGAGGACGCGAGCGTGCTCGCGCCGGAGCTGGACGTCGCATCACAGGTCGCGGGCGGTGAGGTCATCGACAGCTTCAACTTCCAGCCGGGCGCCCTCGACTCGATTTTCGGCACGGGCGAGGCGGCGCCGGAGCCGGAGGCAGCGGTGGACGACGCACCGGGTCGTGAGCTGCTCGCCTCCGCCCGCCAGGCGATGGATCGCGGCCTGCTGGAGCAGGCGGGCATGGAAGCGCAGCGGGCGGGCGTGACGGGCGCGCCGCGCGTGGAAGTGCTGCTGCTTCAGGGCGAGATTTTTCTCCGGCGTGGTCTGTCGGGTGAGGCCGTCGATCGGTACAACGACGCGCTGGCAGAGCTGGCGAAAGGCGACATCGTCGGGGAGCACGACGTGCTGCTGCGTCAGGCGCTGTACGGAGCCGCCCGGTCGCTGCTGGACCTCGAGCGCATGGGGGAGGCGGTGGAAGCGGCAGAACGTCTGTGCGAGCTT
>Ga0299914_10003492_pt1 | contig 11114 bp, 9 predicted proteins | sample RVTome_10_FD_201361 | JGI IMG/M metagenome (GOLD analysis project Ga0299914, IMG submission 201361) | Soil microbial communities from uranium-contaminated site in the Upper Colorado River Basin, Wyoming, United States - RVT153D57 (version 2) ... | reverse complement strand
TCGGCGTCCTGCAGTCCGGCGACTGGCTGCCGCTGCTCAAGTACAACCTGGCCGGGCCGCTGTTCCGGTTCTCGGAGCTGCTCTCGACCCTGCGATTCCCGCGGGTGCTGGGGGCGTTCCTCCTGGGCCTGTGGGCGGGCCGGCAGCGATTCTTCGAGAACCCGGAGCGGCTTCGCGAGTTCGCCGGCCGCGTGCTGCTGTGGGGTCTCCCCATCGGCCTCGCGGCGAACGGCCTGCTGGCGGCGATGTCGTCGCCCGGCCGGCCGCCGGGGGCGCCGGTCCGCATCGCCGAGGATCTCGTGTCGGCCGGCGTCGCCCCGCTGGCGCTCGCCTACATGTCGGCCTTCGTCCTGCTGTGGCTGCGTCCGTTCTGGCGCCGGTTCCTCGTGTGGTTCGCGCCGGCTGGACGCATGGCGCTCACGAACTACCTGGCGCAGTCCCTGATCGGCGTCGGCATCTTCTACGGCGTGGGCCTCGGCCTCGGCGGCCGCGTCGGATCCGCGATGGCGGCGATGATTGCGGCGGGGGTGTTCGCCATGCAGGCGGGAATCAGCGTTCTCTGGCTCCGACGCTACCGGTACGGTCCCGCGGAGTGGCTCTGGCGCTCGCTGACGTACGGACGGCGGCAGGCGTTCCGGCGCGGTTGACGCGCCGCGTCAGGTCCGGCGCCGGCGGTCCGAGGCGCATCAGCGATCAGGTGGAAGCCTTGCGCGCGCCGATCTCGACGGTGATGTGCTGCCACTTTCCCTGCCGGAACTTCGCGACGCTCAGCCCGCAGCGCGTCATGTGTCCCAGGAGGATGGCCAGCCAGATGTCAGGGGCGTCGAGCGTGCCCAGCTGCTGGATTGCGTAGCACAGGCCCAGCGGGATCACCACCTGCGAGACGATCGAGATGTAGAGCGGGCTGCGCGTGTCGCCGGTGCCCTGGAGCCCGCCCGTATAGGTCAGGGCGACGGCGATGAACAGGCCCGAGACGCTCAGGTAGCGCAGCAGCTGGACGCCGATCTCCACCACCGGTCCTTCGGTCATCCCGAAGAGCGCCAGCAGCGCGCGAGGCAGGAACAGGAACAGCAGCCCCACGCTGCCCGCTGCGGCCAGCGCGAAGCGCGCCGCGGTGTGCACGGCGGCGGCCGCGCGATCCCGGTTCCCCGCGCCGAGGTTCTGCCCCGCCACCGTCGCGGCCGCGCCCATCAGGCCCACCGACGTCCACGTGATCAGCGAGAACAGCTCGGTGTAGCCGACGGCATACGCCGCCTGCGCCTCCGCGCTCGCCGGGAGCGACCCGATGAAGGCGAGCAGCAGCACGCCGCCGACGTTCATCGCGATGCCCTGGATGCCGCTCGGCAGCCCGAAGCGGAACAGCGCGCGGATGATGCCCCAGTCGGGGACGAGGCCCGCACCCGCGGGAAACTGGATGACCCAGTTGCCGCGCCTGAGCACGAGCAGGGCCGTCAGGCTCACGGCCCCGGTGGCGATCACGGTGCCCATGGCCGCGCCCGCGGTGCCGAAGGCGGGAATCGAACCCAGGCCCCGGATCAGAATCACGTTCAGCACGATGTTGAGCGCCGTGACCATGGCGCCGAGCCGGAGCGGGGTGCGGGCATCGCCGGCCGAGCGGAGCGCGCCGCCGAGCATGAAGAAGATCAGCATCCCGCTGCCGAACACGAACATGATGCGCAGGTACGATTGGGCCTCGGCCTGCACCGCGGGCGCCGCATTCACGACGTCGAGGAGGTACGGCGTCAGGACGTAGCCGAGCGGCGCGAACACGCCCAGCGAGAGGGCCAGCGCCGTGAGCAGCGCCTGGTGCACCGTCCGGTTGACCTTCTCGGGATCCCCCGCGCCGGCGAAGCGCGCCACCAGCACGCTCATGCCCGTGAACAGCGACGAGACGAAGACGATGACGACGAGGAAGATCTGCCAGCTGACGCCGATGGCGGCATTGCCCGTGTAGCCCACGAAATGGCCGACCATCGCGTGATCGATGATCCCCTGCAGCCCGCCAATCACGTTCTGCAGCATCGTCGGCCACGCGATGCGCCAGACGGCGGATCGCAGCGGGCCCTCGACGATCGATCGGTCGTACGGCGTGCGGCGGGGACGGGCGGGAGCCGGGGGTGTGACGGCGGCCTCGTCGACCGCGCCCGGTGTCTGCCTGGCGGCTGCGCCCTGGTCTGGTGCTGGTGGCATGCGGTGGGCCTGTTCCGGATCCTCTCACAGTCGGGAGGCGATCGAGCCGTGCCGTTCACGGAAGCGCGGCGTTTCCGCGATCTACGCGGCCCGGAGTACCGACGTTCCAGGGAGGCTGGTTTGGACAGGGACAGCCGGTGCTGGCGCGGCGGAACGCGCGGATCGGGGCCGCGGGGCGGTGTGCTATCCTTGTCGTTCGTGCGCCCGTAGCTCAGTTGGATAGAGCGCCGGACTTCGAATCCGTAGGCCGCAGGTTCAAGTCCTGCCGGGCGCGCCACCACGCTCCGCGTGGTGGCTACGCCCGGCAGTCTCAGGCGCGCCGGCCGCCTTTTTTGTGGGCCCGTAGCTCAATTGGCAGAGCAGCAGACTCTTAATCTGTTGGTTGAAGGTTCGACTCCTTCCGGGCTCACCAGCCTTCGCTCATGATGGCGGGCGAAGGCTGCCGCGCCGAAGCCGCGAAGCGGCGAAGGCGGGCCGTCCCTGAACGAGCTTCGGCTCGGCAAGCCCCTCTCGCATCGACCAACACGCGGCCTTTCCACGTTACTCGCGAAACTGCGGCTCACCACCTGACCTGCTTCCAGGCGTTCGACCTTGGGTTTTCGACTTCGTCGGTTTCGCCAATGGCGCGGACGCGCAGGCCGGCGGCGTCACCGCCGGGCCATCGCGCTGAGGCTTCCTGTCGTCCATCCGCCGCCACTGCCGTTCCGATTCATCGTCCGCCGGAAACAGCGTCTCGATCCGCAGTTCCTGCAGCGTCACGTCGTGCGGCGTGCCGAGCGTCATGATCGTGCTGAGCAGCCTCAGTTCGAGAGTGCCGCGGCGGATGTGGAGCGGCAGGAGCAGATCGCCCGGGCGAATCAGGGGCACGCGGTCGGCGAGCGCGGGCACGTCGCCGTAGCCGCGGATCTCCTCGAGGAGCTGTGCGCCTCGCGGATCGGCTGATGGATGCCCGAGCTCGCGAGTGGCGCGGTCCAGCAGGTGGCCGCCCACCTCCGGCCAATTCACGATCCAGCGCCGCATCCCGTCTGGATGAAATACCGCGCGCAGCATGTTGGCGCCCGCCGGCAACAAGTGCGGCTCGACGAGGCGCGACATCACCACACCGGCGGCGCGGTTTCCCATCAGGCAGTTGGCGTGTCGATCGAGGACCACCGCCGCATATGGCGAGTGTCGATCGAGGATGAACTGCAGCACCGACCGCACCTTCGACATCTCGCTGGCGTCGAGCGGCGTCTCGCCGAACACGCGCGCGAAGCCCCCCGCCTCGAGAAGCCGATTGCGCTCGCGCAGCGGCAGATGGAGCGACTCGGCCAGCACCAGCAGCGCCTCGCGGCTCGGCTGGGTGCGCCCCGTCTCGATGAAGCTCACGTGCTTGGCGGAGAATCCCGACCGCATCGCCAGATCGAGCTGGCTCAATCCGCGCGTCACCCGCCAGTCCCGGACCAGCCGGCCCACTGAAACAGGCCGGGCGGATTCTGTTGCAGGCGTCATGCCCTGATCCTATGCGGTCACGCCGTCCTGGCTCATTACCTGGCAGGTAATTGCGGCGCGTCCGGAGGGCCGCGAGGATGTGGGCATGATGACCGCCAACCGAATCCTTCGACTGAACGCCGTGATTACCGCCGCCAGCGCTGCCGTCATGATCGCGACGCGGCCCTACCTCTATCCCCTGTTCGGGCTGAGCTCGCCAATGTGGCTCGACGTCGCAGCCGCCGTGTTCGTCGGATACGCGGCCGCCCTGCTCGTCGCGGCTCGCCGCTGCGTGGTGCCCCGCCCGGCGCTGTGGGCCTTCGCCATTGGCGACGGCGCATGCTTTGCCGTGAGCATCGTCCTGTTGCTGGCGTTCTGGTCGGAGCTGACGCCGACCGCGCGCACCCTGATTGCGCTCACCGCTCTTGTCGTCGACGCCTTTGCGCTCGCTCAGTATCGGGCCGCCCGGGTGGCGCAATGAACCGGCGCCAGCTGTTCGGGTCGGTGGGGGCCGCCGGTGCCGCGCTCATCGCGCCATCACGTGCGGCAGCGGCAATCCAGCAGCGCACGACGCGGCAGCACGAGGTCATCGCCACCGACGGCACGCGTCTGCACTGTCGCGACTGGGGCGCCGGACGGCCGATCGTCTTCCTCGCGCCATGGTCGCTGAACAGCACGTGGTGGGACTATCACCTCGCATCCCTGAGCGCCGCCGGATTCCGCTGCGTTGCGTTCGATCGACGCGGTCATGGCCGCTCCGACGAGCCCTCATCAGGCTACGACTTCGACACGCTGGCCGACGATGTCGCCGCGGTGATGACGACGCTGGGTCTGCGCGATGTGCTGCTGGTGGGCCACTCGATGGGCGCGGCCGAGGCGGTGCGCTACATGGCGAGACACCGCGCCGCACGCGTCAGGCAACTGATGCTGATCGGCACCATCACACCAGTGACGATCATGCGTCCGGACAATCCGGACGGCGCTCCTGCGGAGGCGCTGGAACAGGGCCGCCGCGGCCTGATGCAGGACCGTCCCGGCGTCATCGCGGCAGCGGCAGCCGCGTTCTTCGGCGCGCCCGGGAATGCCGTGTCCCAGGCGGCGCTCGACCGGTGGACGCGGTCGATCGTCGACGAGTGCTCCCTGAAGGTGATGCTTGACCTGCATCGCGCGATGACCGAGACCGACTTCCGCCCGGACCTGTCGACGATCGCGACGCCGACGCTGATCGTTCACGGCGACGCGGACGTGTCGGCCCGGCTGGACGTCACCGCAAGACGCACGCATGCGTTGCTCGAGGGCAGCACACTGACGATCTACGAAGGCGCCGCGCACGGTCTGGTCGTCACCCACGCCGCGCGACTGCGCGAAGAGATCGTGGCGTTCGCGGGGAGAGGTTGACCCGGCCGGGCGGTCGGTCCGGCGGCGCACTCCGCCCGACGCACCACGATGGGGTGGATGCGTGCGGCCCGCCACGCTGTAGCGGTCAGGCCGGTCCCCGCCAGCGCCCGGCCCCGGGCCGCCATTCGGGGGAAGCGCCCGATGGAGTAGACTAGTCGGCAACGGTCAGCTTCGACATCCATTCGATCCGCGAACCACCACACCTCACGCGCCCGTAGCTCAGCTGGATAGAGCGTTGGCCTCCGGAGCCAAAGGCCGCAGGTTCGAATCCTGCCGGGCGCGCCACCTCGCTTCAGCGAGTCGGCTGCACCCGGCGGCTTCAGGCACGCGGCGCCTCGCTCCGCGAATCGCCAGCAGGCTCGAATCCTGCCGGGCACGCCACCTCGCTTCAGCGGGAATGCTGCTTGCTCTACGGGAACGGCACATCCCATGGACGAGGCAGGTAGCACCCCATGACTCACCTGAAAGCGGCGGCAAGGAGAGTGATCGGTGAACGGCGCCGGCAGCAGTTGCGCCGGCTGCTCACCCGCATCACCGTCCTGGGACTGGCTCGAAAGTGCCCGTGCTGCAGCGCCTCGCTGAGAAGGTTTCACCCGTTCGGCCTGGTTCCCAGAGACGAGGCGCTCTGCCCGATCTGCGGATCGCTGGAACGCCACCGGCTGATGTGGCTGTACCTCACGCAGAAGACCGACCTGTTCGATGGCCGGCCGAAGACGATGCTGCACGTGGCGCCGGAGGTGCAGCTGTCCCGGCTGTTCCAGCGCGAGAAGTCCATCGAGTATCTCAGCGCGGACCTGTCCAACCCGAGCGCCATGGTCCAGATGGACATCACCGACATTCAGTACCCGGACGGGACGTTCGATGTCATCTACTGCAGTCACGTGCTCGAGCACGTTCCCCATGACCGGAAGGCCATGCGGGAGTTCCACCGGGTGCTGAAGCCGGGCGGCTGGGCGATCCTGCAGGTGCCGATCAAGGACGCCGTGACGTTCGAAGACCCGGACGTTACGAGTCCCGAAGACCGCGAGCGGGTCTTCGGACAGCACGATCATGTCCGCCGGTACGGACCCGATTACAGGGATCGCCTGGTCGAAGCCGGCTTCTCCGTCACCGTGGATGGCTTCGTGCGGGAGCTCGACGCGCACACGGTCAGGCGATTCGGTCTCATGCGGACCGAAGACATCTACTTCTGCCGGAAGGAGGCGTAGGCAGACGCGGATAGGACCCGGACGTAGGGGCCTCTCGTCTAAGATGAGTGCATGATGTGCACTCGACTCCTGGCACGGCTGCTGCCTGCGTGCGCGATCCTCGCCGCCGCGAACCTCGCCGCCGCGCAGGCGCCCCGGGACCACCACGAAGCGCACCGCCTGCATCAGGATCCCGACGCCTACATCGCGGCGCTTGAGGATCCCGCGCGGGACGCGTATCAGAAGCCGCACGAGGTCATGACGGCGCTCGGCGTGAAGGAAGGCGAGGTCATCGCCGACATTGGGTCCGGCTCCGGCTACTTCACGCTGCGGCTCGCCCGTCACGTCGGACGCGAGGGCCATGTCTACGGCGTGGACGTCAGCCCCGACATGGTCCGGCACCTCAACCGGCGGATCCACGACGCAGGCCTGCTCAACGTCTCGACGATCCTCGCCCCGCCCGACGATCCGCTGCTCCCGCAGCCGGTCGACCGCTTCCTGATCGTCAATGTCTGGCACCACATCGACGACCAACCCGCCTACCTCGCGCGGCTGAAGGCATCGCTGAAGCCGGGCGGGCAGGTCGTGATGATCGACTTCCAGAAGCGGGACCTGCCGGTGGGTCCGCCGCTCGAGATGAAGATCGCGAAAGACGATGTGCTGCGGCAGATGGAGCAGCACGGCTTCCGGCTGGCCCGCGAGCACACGTTCCTGCCCTATCAGTACTTTCTGGTGTTCGAGCCGGCGGCTCCCTGACGGCTCCGCGCCGCCGCGCCAGACGCCGGCTCAGGCCTGTGCGCGGTCCCGCTGCCACGTCGAGACAATGTCGCGGTAGTCGAGGGCGACCTGGGTGTACCACTCGCGCCCGGTAGGACCGATGGCCTCACGCTCGATGCGGGCGAGCTCCTTCGCCAGCGACTCGTCCTCCTCCGGAGCCAGCACCTCCTCGAGTCCGCTCAGCAGGACGCGCTCGAGGCAGAGTCGGCGGCGGCTGTCGGCGACGAAGCGATAGGCGCGGGCGAAGAGCGTTGGGCGTTCGGCGCGGCCTTTCAGCAGCCGCGGCATCAGGGCCCGCACCTCACGCAGCCCTTCCCGCATGTCGCGATGCGCGTGCACCCTTTCCGCCGCATCGAAGCGCTCGATCGGCGCGTGGCGCGCCGCCAGCGCGGTCATGACACCGAGGACCTTGCTGTCGTGGGAGTCGTGCACGAAGTCCTGGAAGAACCGGAGCACGCCGTCCAGCATGTGCGGATCGACACGGCCGCCGCGTTCCAGCCGATCCAGCACCGCCTCGAGCACGTCCAGCATCGTCTCGGCCAGCACACGATCTGCCTGAAGGCTGCGCTCGCAGGCCGTCCACCTTCCTCGCACGTCGGCAGATTTCGTGGTCATCGCGCCGTCGGGTGAGCAAGGTCCGTGCTGGGACATCGAGCGCGATCTCCGGTGAATTTCGCGCGGCCACGTCCGGGGCGGGCGGAATTTCCCGGGGCCCGGAGGGAGAAATCCCGCGCCGCGCGCGGATGCGTGCCGGCGATCGGACGCACGGAAGCGGTTGGGTCTACGCGCGGTCCGCCGGCTGCGACGTCGCAACGGTGACGGTCCAGCCGGCGTCCCGATCGCAGCAGAACGTCCAGCGCGAGGGGTTCCACCTGCTCTACGCGCGGCAGCTCCTCGTGCAGAGGGGTCAGATCAACTTCGAGAGGTTCTGATAGCTCTGCTTCAGGCTGGCGATGGGATCCCCCGGCGTGTGGTCCTGCTCGACGAAGAAGTGCTTCACGCCCGCGCCCTCCGCCGCCTTGACGATGGCGGCGAAATCGAGCGCGCCGTTGCCGACCTCCACGAAGGCGTCCCGCGGGACGTCCTGCTCCTGGGTGGCGCGCGGCGCCGTCTTCGCCTTGTCCTTCAGGTGCAGCAGCTCGGTCCGTCCGGCGTACTGCTGGATCAGCTCCACGGGGTCGGCGCCCGTGATGCCGACCCAGAACACGTCGAGCTCGAGCGTCACGAGCGACGGGTCCATCCGCGAGGCGAGCACGTCGAGCGCGCGCCGGCCGTCCGGCAGCGCCTCGAACTCGAAGCCGTGGTTGTGATACCCGAACTTCACGCCCGCCGCCCTGCCGATCTGGCCGGCGTGGTTCAGCCGGTCCGCGAGCCGCTCGTAGTAGGACGCTTCCAGCCGGCGCTCACCCGCCATCAGGTACGGGAGCACGGCGTACTTCACGCCGTAGCCCTTCACCTCGTCGACCGCGCGCTTCAGGCCGTCGTCGCCCCCGTAGCTCTCCTTCAGGCGGCTCAGGAACGGCCACGCCTCCCACTGCCCCGTCACGATGGGCGCCTCCAGATGCGTGCTCGCGAGCGAGAGCCCCAGATCGCGGGCAATGGGCGCCAGGCGGGGGACGTCCGCGCGCCCGAGCTCCAGCTCCTTGTAGCCGATCGCTGCAATCGCCTCGAGGGTCTCGGCCGCGTTCTCGCCGAGACGGTCGCGGACCGTGTACAGCTGCACGCCCAGCGGACGCGAGGCGCGCGCGCCGGCCAGCGCGCTGCCGGCGGCGATCGCCTGCACCGCGCCGGCGGCGGTCACGCGCAGCCACTCCCGGCGCGTCCAGGCGCCGGTCCCGTTCGTGTCTCTCCTGCTTCTGTCGCTCATGAGTTCATCCTCGGATAACGGCGCCCGGCGCCGTCGCGGCGGCCGCGCCCTATGTACAATGGCCGTCCTCGTGACGAATGATACGACAGCTCCCGCCGCGGCGCTGGGGCATGCGGCGTATCGCCACGGGTCCGATCGGTTCGATGTCGAGGCGGCTGTCGAAGGCGCGCCCGCCCGCGACTAGCGAATGAGACGGATGTCGGACACGGCGATCTCCCGCCGCGCGGAGACCCGGCCGGATTCACCGTTCTCCCTCTCCACGAGCATCGTCATCTCGTTGATGCCGCGGCGGATCGCGCCGGCCGGCAGCGCCCAGTCGTAGACGTGCCACCCGCGCCGCAGGGCGTGTGCCGGCAGCGCGGCGCCGTTGATCCGGAGGGCGAGCGAGGCCGCGCCGCGACGCTCGTCGAAGAACGCCTGGACCCGCAGCGCCGACGCTTCCCGGCTCACGGGCAGGAGCACGTCCGCTTCAGGCGCCGTCAGCCACCGGTACGGGCCGATCACGTCCCAGTCCACGCGCGACCACCCGGCGCCAATCAGCTGCGACTGCTCGTCGCGGGCCATGAGCAGCACTTCCGAACGCTCATCCGGCGTCCGCAGCAGTCCCGAGAGATCGACCTCGACGAGAGCGGCCTCCGGCGCCCGTCCGCGGACGACACGCGCGACGGCGTGGCGCGGCACGCCGCCGGCAGCGAGGAGCACCGCCCCTGCCTCGTCCTCCGGCGCGTTCACCTCGATGCGATAGGTGTTCGCCGGGCGCGCCTCCAGAACCTCGCCCATGGCATCCGCCTCCAGGCTTTCCTCGAGAGCCGTGGCGGCTGCGCCCTCGAACGCGGCAATCCCGATACTCACCCGGTTGGACGTGCGGTCGACGACGCGCGGCGTCAGCGGCCGATCGCTGCCGGCATAGACGACTACGGACGCATTGGCGGGCACGCGCACGATCGCGCTGCCGCTCCGGAACGCATCCGCCACCACGCGTGCTTCGGGACGGAGATCGTGTCGGTCCCAGAGGCGTTCGAGCCGGTAGACCGACAGCGGGCCGTGACGGACCGGCGTCCGGAACCCGTGAGCCGGCCCGAGCACCATCGCCTGCAGCAGGCGACCGTCGGGCATCCAGATCGCGGCGGCGGCGTTCTCACGCGTCCGCACGACATCCCGCGAGTCCTGGCGGATGACGGCCTCGCCGTCCGCCGCGCGGACCTCGAAGGTTGACGGCGCGACGGCATCGGTGCCGCCGATCCGCCTGTCCTTCGCGACGCCAATCTGCGCGCCGGCCGCGGCCGCCTGCAGTCGGGCGCCGGCGCGCGCACCGCGCACGCCGATCAGGACAACATCCGTCCCGCCGCCGGCGCCCTCCGGCAGCGACGCCGGTCCGCCGATGGCGGTGAACACCGCGCCGCCTGACAGGCCGAACGGCGCCACCACGCTCGACGGAACCGCCACCGCGACGATCGCATCGTCCGGCAGACGCTCGAGCATCGTCGGTAACGGTCCGTCGAACAGCGGCACCGGCCGGAACCCGAAGCCCAGTCCCTCGCGCCTCAACTGGATCGCCGATTTCAGGAACGCGAGGATCGTGTCGCCGTTCTCGAGGCGCGTCCGCAGTTCGCCGGCGTCGCGGGGCGCGATCTCGATACGGCGCCCGCGGGCGGCGCCGTCGGCGAGCAGCTTGAACATCACGAGGCGATCGACCAGGAAGTCCTCGTGCACGATGGCCGTGCGGGCGGGCAGCGCCTCGAACAACGCGTCCAGGTGCACGGCCGTCGCGGTGTCGCGGCTGCGATCGCTCGCCTCGAAGTTCTGCGCGAGGTGCCACGCGGGCAGCCCCAGCATCAGCACCGGCGCCACCCGCGCGGCGGGCTGCCATCGCGACACGAGCGCGACCACGCGCGCCGCTCCCACCGCCGCGGCCAGCCACAACACCAGGAACACTGGCATCAGGAACACAGCCGTATCGACGACGCGGTAGACCAGCGCGAAGAGAGCGATTGCGCTCCCCCCTCCGATCAGCAGCAGTCCCTCGGCGGTGCGGCGGAACAGCAGCCACAGCAGGCCGGCCGCGGACAGGACGACGCCGGGCCACGTCAGCTCCCCGAGGACGACGCCCCGCCAGAGCGCGGGGATCCGCTGGAGCAGGATCTCGAGCCAGTAGAACGCGAAGAGGCGGTCCTGGAACTGCCGCGCGAGGATGACGTCCATCAGCTCCGGCAGCGTCGACGCGC
>Ga0299914_10003491_pt1 | contig 11117 bp, 6 predicted proteins | sample RVTome_10_FD_201361 | JGI IMG/M metagenome (GOLD analysis project Ga0299914, IMG submission 201361) | Soil microbial communities from uranium-contaminated site in the Upper Colorado River Basin, Wyoming, United States - RVT153D57 (version 2) ... | reverse complement strand
ACCTCGCTGGTCGAATCGCCCCACCGGGTCGTTCATATCGAGTGGTTGAAAGCGATCGCGCCCCGCGCCCATACGGTCGTTCGCACCAACGGCATCCAGTCGCACATCGCAATGGCCGAGGCCGGCGCCACGATGGCGGTGCTGCCACGCGTACTCGCGGATCGCAGATCGACGCTGTTGCGACTCGAGCCGCCCTTGCGAGAACCGTCTCAACCGGTGAAGCTCGGCGTGCACGCCGACATGCGCGGCGCGCCCCGAATCCGCACACTGATCGACTTTCTGGTGGCAGAGCTGCGCGCGTTGGCAGCGGAACTCGATCCGAGGCCGCCCCCACCCGGCTGAGGTCGCATTGGCAATCCGCCGCTATGAAAGTTCTGCACAGGTCCCTACTGGACCGGTGCAGTGGCGCAAGGACAAAGCCGAGCTTCGCCCTTGCTCAAGTGCCATCAACGCTTGCGCGATTGGCGCGGCGGGGCATCCTTGCCCCGCACGGTAAGGTCTGCACCTGTGCAGCCCTTCCCTATACGAAACGGTATGGCCGCCATGCGCCGGCAGGGAATGTTCGAATGCCAGTGCGCCGGTTAGCTTCCAGCTCGCCCCGGTCACACCGGTCACATGTCGAGTGGTGCCGTTGCGAGTCGACTGTACTCCGTCTCTGGATCGTGCTGCATTGCGGAGCGATCTCTTCCGCGGGCGCAGCGCCGCGACGCTGGCGCTGCTGTCTTTCGCGATGCTGATCGTTTCCCTCGACCAGTACATCGTCGTCGTGGCGTTGCCCGACATCGGGCGCGACCTCGGGTACACGGCACAAACGCTCCAGTCAGTGGTGAGCGCCTATGCGATCGCATCGGGCGGTTTTCTGCTGTTCGGCGGTCGCGCCGCCGATCTGCTCGGTCGACGCCGGATGCTGATGACGGGGCTCACGCTGTACGCCGCAGCCTCGCTCGCCGGCGGGTTTGCGCCGACTGTGGAGGTCCAGCTGGCTGCAAGGGCGGTGCAGGGTCTCGGCGGCGCGCTCGTCTTTCCCAGCACGCTGGCGCTGATCAATACCACCTTCGCGGAGGGTTACGAGCGCAACCGGGCACTGGGTATCTGGGGGGCTGCCGGCGCGGCGGGCTTGGTGGTGGGCGTGCTGTCGGGCGGCGTCCTCACGCGCGCCTTCGGCTGGGAAGCGGTGTTCTTCGTCAATGTCCCGCTCGCGGGCGCTGCACTCGTGCTGGCGTTCCCGCTGATTGATGCCGATGGACCGCGCGACACGAGCCGCGCATTTGACCTGTCCGGTGCCCTGGCCGCTTCTGGCGCCGTCACGCTGCTCGTCTACGCACTGGTGCGGGGGCCGGAGGTGGGCTGGCGATCGCCGGGCATCCTGGCGGCCCTGTCGTCGGGGCTGGTTTTGCTGGGGGCGTTCGCACTGATCGAGCGGCGCAGCCGCGATCCGCTCGTGCCACCCCGACTGATGGCCAACCGTGTGCTGGCGACAGCTGTCGCCATCGGGTTCATGTTCATGGCGACCTTCGGTTCCCTGCTCTATTTCCTCTCCATCTACTTCCAGGAGGTGCGAGGTTACGACGCGCTGGAGACGGGCCTCGGATTCCTGCTGCCGACCGCCATCGTCGTCGCGAGCTCGGCACTCGCCGGGCACGCCGTGACGCGCTTCGGCCTGAGGCGCACACTGGTCGCCGCCCTCGTCGTTGGCGTCGCTGGCGCGGTCTTCCTGGCGGCGGCGATCTCACCCGACGGCAGCTACCCCGCCCTCGTACCGGGGCTCGTCGCCGTCAGCATTGGTGACGGCGTGGTGTTCACCGGCATGTTCATCGCCGCATCGACCGGCGTGAGCGATCGCGATCAGGGCATCGCCTCCGGCATGGTCTCCACCGCGTCGGGAATCGGCGCGGCGCTCGGCCTGGCCGCTCTCGTGCTGGTGGCCAATTCGCGCACCGCTGGACTCCTCGGCGACGGGCTCCGCATCGCCACAGCCGAGGGGGTTGGCACGGCCGTGATTGTCATCGCCGGAGGGATCGCGGCGACTCTCGTCATCGCGCTGAACATAGGCACCGCTCCCCTCTCGCGGCGTGGCTAGGCGACGGGCACGGGCCCATTGGCAGCGCGAATCACCTAGAATTGCGCGCACCCGCGCCCGTAGCTCAGTTGGATAGAGTACCTGGCTTCGAACCAGGTGGTCGGGAGTTCGAATCTCTCCGGGCGCGCCAACCCTCGCTGCTTGCGACTGTCGGGTACGACTCTCCGGCACGTAGCCGGAACAAGGCCATGCGGAGCGAATACCGGTGACGATGACAAATCTTTCGCAGGAGCTGCGCCGGGAAATGGACGAGCTGGTCGGCCGGCTCGGAGAATCGCTGGTCGAGGTCATCCGCGAGACCGACCATCGGATCGCCCTCCCGCCCGGCGCCGAGGCCGCGCTGGCCGATTTCCGCGAGCCGCTGCCGGAGCACGGCAGCGGCGCGGCGGAGGCCATCGACCGTCTGCTCGAGCTCGGCGCGGCGGCGGGCGGCAACACGGCCGGCCCGAGATGCTTTCACTTCGTCATCGGGGGGAGCACGCCCGCGGCGCTGGCGGCGGACCTCGTAGCGACCGCCTATGACGCGGTCACGTATACGTGGGTGCTGTCGCCGGTGGGCGTGCAGATGGAGCTGCAGGCGCTCGACTGGCTCAAGGAGCTGTTCGGACTGCCGAAGGACTGGCCCGGCGTCATGGTCACGGGCGCGACGATGGCCAACTTCGTCTGCCTGGCCGCCGCACGGCAATGGTGGGGCGAGCAGCTCGGCGCGGACGTCTCCGAGACCGGGCTGGCCGGCATGCCGCAGATGCCCGTGCTCACCTCCGGGTTCGTGCACGCCAGCACGCTGAAGGTGCTGGCCCTGCAGGGAGTCGGCCGCGGCAATCTCCGTCGATTCTCCTCCGACGAGTTCGGGCATCTCGACCTGCCCGCCCTGCGCCGCGCATTGGGCGAGCTGGACGGCCGGCCGGCCGTCGTCATCGTCAATGCCGGAGAGGTCAACGCCGGCGAATTCGACCCGGTGAAGGAGATGATCGACCTGGCACGGCAGCACCATTGCTGGGTGCACGTGGATGGCGCCTTCGGCCTGTTCGCTCGCGTATCCCCGCGGACCGCGCATCTGGTCGAGGGCGTGGAGCAGGCGGACTCCGTCACGGTGGACGGCCACAAGTGGCTCAACGTGCCCTACGACTCGGGCTACGCCTTCGTTCGCGATCACGGGCTGATGGCGCGCGCCTTCCGCTACTCCGCCGACTACCTGCCCGCGGAAGACGATCCGCGCCCCACGCCGGGTGCGATCGGGCCGGAGAGCTCGCGCCGCGCGCGCAGCTTCGCCGTCTGGGCGACGCTCAAGGCCTACGGGCGGGAGGGCCACCGCCGCATCGTCGAGCATTGTCTCGACATCGCGCAGCATTTCGCCCGCCAGGTCGAGCGCGCCGATGCGCTGGAGCTGATGCATGAGCCGCACCTGAACATCGTCGCGTTCCGCTACAACCCGGGAGGTTTGCGCGAGGAACAGCTCGACGATCTGAACCGCCGTCTGGGCGAAGCCGTCCTCGCGGACGGCCGATTCCTGGTCGGCACCTCGAAGCTCGGCCGGCGCACGGTATTCCGGCCCGCCTTCTCGAACTGGCGCACGCGCCCCGAAGACGTCGAGGAATTCGCGGCGGTCGTCACGGAGCTCGGGGACGGGGTCGGATCGCGATAACGCCGGGTTTTAGACCAAAAAACGCCCAAGCGCGCCGCGGATTTGGCCTTAGACGGCGTTTTTTGGGCCGGTTTTTTTCGCGCCCTAGGGACGACGCAGCGACGGCAGGACCTCGCCGCGGGGTCCCACTCGGGATCCCTTCCTGCTGGGATCGATGTCGTTTGCAGATTCGAACTCCCGGCAGATAAACAACGAGTTCGAACGAGAGGCCGGCTTCGCCGGCCGAGCAGGCAAGCATCGTGAAGCGACGCGGCTAATCTCTCCCGACGCGCCAATCCCGTACAAAAAGAGGGCTCGCCGGGCACCCCTTCTTACATCGTCGTCCTTCAGGACGGCAGATCACGACTGCGGCGATTGCCCGTGGGCAATCGCCGCATTGGGTCCCTGTCAGTTGAGCGTCCTGGCCCAGTCGTCCACTTCCCGTTCCGCTTCGTCGCGCCGCTTCCCATAGCGCTCCTGAATTCGTCCTACGAGCTCTTCGCGCCCGCCCTCGACGACATCCCAGTCATCATTGGTGAGCTTGCCCCACTTCTGTTGGGCCTTGCCCTTGAACTGTTTCCAGTTACCTTGTACGCGGTCCCAATTCATACTCGTTTACCTCTCAACAACCATCTGATCGCAACCAACTCGGGCATCCGCTGCCGCGATGCCTGACTGCTGCTAAGCAACGTCCGTGCCATTGCACGGGGGCGATCCAGGGAAAGCGGCACGCGATGGGACTCGGTCGACAGGGTGAGATAGTGCGCGAACTTCGGCCACAATCGGACATGGCAATGGCGGGGTCCAGTTTCCGCATTGTCCTTTTTCGCACCAGGAGAAGGTAAAATTGCGCTCACGACTGGATCGCCGGGAGTTCTGGACGATTCCCTACCTGGCCATCTCGCAGTGCCGCACCAGACATCAGTAGTGCTTTCCTTGAAATCGTTGGCTGTCCGGGTGTTAAAAGCTCACACCGCCCCATAGGACTTCACTACAGGGCGTTGCCTGACCGGGACGCGCAGCTTACCCATGCGGGCCAGCTACAGTGAATCCGAACTCTTTCTCAGTCGCCGACCGGTAGAGGCCGGATATTCCGCGGTGGGCGAATTCGCGGCAAGGCTCTGGATATGGCGGCACCGATGGCAAGAATACGTCGGTCGTCGCCCGGCCTGCCGGCGATATCGATGCCACCGACAGGAAGGCCCCCAGGCAGCTGCCCGATAGGCAGCGATACGGTGGGGGCGCCCACCAGTGGCGTGTAGTGACCCAAGCGGAAATAAGCATCGAAGACGGGCATATCCACCCCATCAATCGAAACGGACGTTGCCCCGATTTGCGGTGCGGGCACTGCACTCGTCGGGAACACGACCGCGTCGAGATTGTTGCGGTCGACGTAGTCGAGATAGATCGACTGCAGTATCGGCAACAGACCGAATGCAACCGTGAGATAGTCTTCCTCCGAGACTGCGCCGGCTAACGCAAGGCTCAGAAGAAAAGACACGTCCGGGCTTGCGACCTGGGCTGCAAGTTCCGTCACTGTTACGCCGGCATTGTTTGCCTCGAGGTAGTTGCTCAGGTCTCGCGGCGCCTCGAACAGATTCAGCACCAAAGATGCTTGCTGCGTCAGCTCGCCGACTTGCGGTATATCGGCGTCAACCAGTACGACTCCTGCATTTTGCAGTCGTTCGAATACCTTGCCTAACGCCTTTTCTACGCGGGGATCGAGCAGCTCCTGAAAGTATGCCCGCGGCACGCCGAGGCGCAAGCCGTCGAGGCTGATGTCGGCAAGGCCCATCGGAGCGCCGGTGATTACCGAATCCAGGAGAGCGAGATCCTCGACAGTGCGCGCCATGGGGCCGAGGGTATCGAGCGACGTCGCAAGTGGAATCACCCCGCCTTGCGAATATCGGCCGCTGGAAGGCCGAAAACCTGTGACGCCGTTCAACGCCGCGGGTACGCGGACTGAACCGGCCGTGTCCTCTCCAACCGCAACGGGCGCGAGGCGGGCCGCCAGCGCAGCGCCGTTCCCGCCGCTGCTGCCGCCCGGGATCCGCGCGAAGTCGTAAGGGTTCAGCGTCGCACCGGTGAATGCGTTAGTGGTCGTGTAGCCAGCCGAGAGCTCGTGAAGATTGGTCTTTCCCAACAGGATCGCACCGGCATCGAGCAAGGACTGGAGCACCGCGGCGTTATCTTCAGGCTGAAACTCCGCCAATGCGGGCGTTCCGCCGGTTGTCGGCAAGTCGGCCGTGTTGATGCTGTCCTTGACGAGGATCGGTAAACCGTTCAATGCGCCTGCTGTCTCACCGGAGGCTCGCAACGCATCGGCCGCGCGGGCCGCCGCGAGTACCCGCTCCGGATCCATATGAATAACAGCGTTCAACCCTGCGTTACTGGAAATACGTTGAATCAGAATGCTCACATATTGTTCGGCGGTCATCGAGCCTGAGGCCATGGCGTGCAGCGCGTCGACCGCGCTCAGTGAAGTAACGAAGCTTTCGGCGACGTGGCTCGGCAGTTTTTCGATTGCGTTTGCTTGCTGCCCTTGCGCAGCGAGTGGGTCCGCCGCGCATAGCGGCACAGACATCAGGAGAACGAGCAAAGGGGTGACGCGAGGCTTCAGCGACTCGAAGTCGAGTAAACTGTGCATGACCGCCTCCAATGAAGTTGCCCAGTTTCTAGTGATCTGTGATCAGATTACGGGCACGGCTGACGTGTGTCGTCAGCAAACGACGAGCATTTCATGGGCGGATTCTCAGCAGGACGCCGGGGCGGCAGCCCGAATGTACTGGCTCTGTGAGCTGCGACGGGCGACCTTACGATCACGTATGGATCTCACGGCTGCCGTCCTGCGTCAACTACTCAAGCGTCAAGCCTGAGTCTGCGGAGCAGTCGGACGTACCTCTCGTTGCCGCGCAGTAAATCGAAATAGGGTTCACAGGCAATAATCCAAAGAACTGCATCCCTTTCGCGCTCAGCACACTCCAGCAAGTCGAGCGCGCGATCTGCTTGCCCGTGAGCGATAGCCACGAGACTGCAAACAAACGGATCTTCAGCGTCTTCGCCTCGTCCACACTGCAACTGTTTCTCCACCCGATGCGCATCGCCTGGCCGATCCAAGATCGTATACAGGAGGCATGCACATGCATGGAACAGAGGAAACCCGTTCGTACGCGCGTCGAGTTCGGTAACTTTTTTCAGAGCTATGGACTTCCGATGGAGGCGTACGAGGCTATCCGCCTGTGCCCAGCGTAACAATACGTCCTCCGGGCGCAGTTCGAGGCCTTGTTCCGCAGCGAAGAGGCAATTCTCGAAATCTCTATGATAGTGACACTGTAATGCATGCAGCCACCAGTTCAATGGAGAGAAAGGATCGAGCTGAGTTGCCTTCTTTGCATGGGCCTGGGATTCGGATTGTCGCCGCAGCGGACAGTAGAGTAAGGACAGGAATGCATGCGCTAGCACATGATTAGGATTGATTGACAGACATTTTTCGAAGGCTGCCTCCGCGGTACGCCAATTCCATCGCATGTAGAATTGGCTGTAGCCGAAGGCAAACAGGCTCTCCGGCGAATCCGGTTCCAAGAACAATGCCTGCTCGGCGTTTCGGATCGACCCATCCCTGGCCTCTGCCTGTGGCATAAGGTGGAATACACCAAGGGTGTTGTAGCACTCCACCATGCCCGCATAGGGGGCCGCAAATTCCGGATCGATTTGCATCGCCTTGTCATAGTGCGCCATCGGTCTGTCCGGATTCGCGTTATCCTGCTTCCAGAAATACCGTCCTTTCGAAAATTCACGAAAGGCTTCCAGGTCGGGCGTATATCTGGATGTCCACTCTCGGTCGAGGTCCAGTTGCGGTGTCACTGCGGCCCCAATCTGCCGAGCAATGTCATCCTGTACTGCAATCATGTCTTCGACGCCGTGGTTGTAGACGTCTGACCAGATTTGCGTACCGGATACCCCGTCGATCAGATGGGCGATAACCCGTATCCTTTTCGCGTTTCGTCTGAAAGTGCCAGTGACGAGGTGTGATGCACCCAATCGGTCGGCGATAATGCGCGTGTCCGTTTCATCGGCGCTTGCTTCCAGAGTTGACGTGCGAGCCACCACTTCTACGTGTCTGTTTCTTCCGAGGCTGTTGATCAACTCTTCGCACAATCCTTCACAGAAGAACTCGTCGTCCAGGTCGGGACTCAAGCTTCTGAAACAGATAACCGCTATGCGGGGCCGCACCCGTTCTGCAGTCGGCGGCTCCGTGGGCGTGCGATCCGGGAGACTTATGCTTGCAACCATTCGATAGCCCCGCCTGAATATCGTCTGGACGAAGCGGGGGTCTTTTGCGTCATCGGACAAGGCCCGGCGGATATCGTGTATAGCCTCGGTAATTGCGCTCTCCGTCACTGCCATGTTCGGCCAGACACGATCCAGCAGTTGTGACTTCGTGACGACTCCGCCTCGCGCTTCGATCAGCTGCATCAAAACTGCCATCACCTTGGGCTTCAGCCTGACAGTCTTGCCGGCAATCAGAAGTTCATTGCTTTCCTGCCGAACTTCGACTTCATCAAGCATTATGCGGCTGGGAATGTTGGCGTTGGGTAAAAGAGGACTGCCGTTATTCATTTCCGAGTTACATGTTCGTTCGAATCGACGAATTGCAACCTTATACCGCGAAAGGAAGCAAGACGAGATCAAGCCAAAAGAATCCCGACCGGGATCCTGGCTCTGATCTGTAGTGGTCAAATGTGTCCGGACACAATCAGCCGCCTGAAGTGGCTGGTGGCCGACCTGACGCTGAACAATCACAACCTCGGCGAGGTGGTGCGGGAATAGGTCCAAAGCCGGCCCGGCGTCGTGCTCTTGCCGGCTGGATCAAAGGTTGCTTTCCGGTGAGCCCAGCGCGAGCCTGCCGCCTCGCGCGATTGCTCAGGGATTGGCTATTGCCGGAAGAGCGGAGCCAAGGACCAGTCGGCCTTGCGGGTGCGGATTCGCGAGCTCGAGCACGCCCGGCCGCGATCTGCCTAACAGGATCCACGCGCCACACCTCACGAAAAAGGGGCCCTTCGTGGGCCCCTTCCTCGTCAAGTTCAACTTACGCCCGAGGCTCGAACTCAGACAGGAGCCTACGGCAAATTGCCGATATCGTGATTGCCCTTCAGCGGCCCCTCGCCCTGCAACAGCCCGCTGGACACCTCGAGCAGAGCAGGATCGTCCTGAGCGTTTGTCTGGCAGAAAAAGTTGGCCTGGTCGTCCGTACTGCCCGACCCGCTGTAGACGGGCGTGTTCGGATACATGCAGACCTTTCGGGTGCGCGTGGCGTTGACCTGCGCAACCAGTTCGTCGGGTGCGACACTGTTCTCGACCCAGTTCACCAGTGCGTCGAACAACAGGTCCGTCGACATTCCCGAGCCGCCACAATGCGTGGCATTGGGAAAGACGTAGAAACGGTAGAAGTCCTGTGTTCCGGAAACGCCACCCATTGTCGCAAACAGGCGCTGCATGTAATCGTAGTGCCCGTGGGGCGGGATGATCTGGTCCAGATTGCCGTAACTGACGATCATCTTGCCGCCGCTTCCCTTGAACGAATGCAGCTTCGTCGAGTCGGACCCGACGTACTGCGAGAACTGCTTCGTCAGGTTGCGTTGCTCGACGAGAAACTGTTCCTCGCTGATCGTCCGCCAGTTGAACGTGGGATCTCTATGAACCCAATAGCGATTGATCTGCTCACCGAACAGGTTGGGTGCGCCAGTCGCCGCCGGGGTGATTCCGAAGACGTTGCCGGCCCCCCGCGGCCAACCCACCCACATCTTGCTGCCGTCCGGGTTGCGCGGGCCATCCCAGATCTTGTTGACCACGCCGGCTTCCGCGAGGCTGAGGCATCGCGCGGGGTCGGCAGAAGCGCCGGGTTCGCCACAGACGGCTTCGTGGGCGTCATAAGTGCAAGCTCGCGTATCCTGCACCATGCCATCGGCGATGCCGTCCAATTCATCGCATGCCGCCAATGCCCGTTGGTTGACATCCTGGAACTTTGGCGTATCGAGGCCGTTCTGACCGAGCTGCTGGTTGGCGACGTAGTTTCCCCAGCCAGCCGAGAACCCCCAGCGATCCCAGTGAACGGCGGGCGAAACGGAAACGACGCCATCGAACTGGTGGCCGAACCGCTGTGCCATTTCATGGCCTTCGCGGCCGCCGTCCGAGCACCCGACGAAGTAGTTCCGGGTGTGTTTCTGCCCATAATAGATCTTGGCGATGCGCTGGCCCCACAGATTGGCATGATGTTGACCGCGCCAACCGTAATCCATGATGCGCCCGAAGTTGACGGTACCGTCGACATTCAGCCCGAACGCAGCCCCGTTCTCGCTTGGAGGAGCCTGGACTGTCGCGGGCGGCGGGTTCGGGTTCGGAATGGGGTTGGTGATTGATGAGTTGTGTCCCGTGTCGGTACCGGTGCCGACATATCCGGCATTGGTCGCGCTCGTCACGCCAGTGACGCCGCCGGCGAATCCGCCATTCCCGTTCGACCGGATCTTGCCGTTCCAGGCGCCATGCACGCCGCCTGTGCCGCCGTCATTCTCGTTCAATGGCAGACCGACCCGGATTCTGAACTTCGAGGTTTGTCCCGGCTGGTAACCGAACTCCTCGCCGACCAGGGTCACGTCGGTGAAATTCACCTCGCAATAGGTGGCATTGGGCCCGGATGGCGGAATGACCTCCGCGGTAAGATCGGTTATCACCGAGGGATTACCCGCGAGTCCCCAGGCGAGATTGGTTGCGAGATCGTGGCAGGTCGGAGTCGCCGGGGCAGCCCACCCAACAGCAGGCGCCGCGATAGCTGCGGATAGCAAGGCGGTCCTGAATAAACGGAATCGCATCGTCATAACGAGCACTCCTCGGGTGATTGCTCCGGACGCAAAGCGTTCGCGGCTGCGTAGCGTCTCGCCGAGAGCATTTCTCTCCTCCAAAAGTCGCCTCTTCCAGCTGCAGTCGAACTCATCAGCAACAGCGGGATGTACCAGTAAGCTAGCTCGCTCTCGCCGAACCGTAAATTGGACCAAGGTTGTTCAGACCAAGGTCGTAACGCGCGCGCGAGTGTCGGCGCATTGCTCGCCGGCCCCGCGGCTTCCTTCATTGCCGACGACGACATTGTCGTCAACGGCGGGTTCACGCCTGACCGTCCAGGTCCTCGCCCAAGCGAGTTCGCGAATCCCATCGGCGCCATCGTCCCGTCGATGACCCGGGCGCCGGTCGCCCTGGCATCAGGCCACGGGTTGCAACGACCTGCCGCCCCGGCCGCAACGGCTACAATTGGCATTCCAGATGCGCGACGGAACAGGCGGCCAAAGCCGCCGCCTTCTCTGCAACGGGTCCGTACTCTCCAAGGATGGACCTGCGTATCGCTGGGCCGTTGACATCCGG
>Ga0299914_10003490_pt1 | contig 11117 bp, 7 predicted proteins | sample RVTome_10_FD_201361 | JGI IMG/M metagenome (GOLD analysis project Ga0299914, IMG submission 201361) | Soil microbial communities from uranium-contaminated site in the Upper Colorado River Basin, Wyoming, United States - RVT153D57 (version 2) ... | reverse complement strand
AGGCCGGGATGTCGAAGAAGCTCCAGCGCAAGGTCCTCAACTGGGACCTCGTCAAGAAGAAGAACAAGAAGAAGCGCTAGCGCGGCCGACGGCGTCCGGCGCGCGAGCCGGCCGGGCAGGACCGGCTCGCGCACGGCCTCTGCGTAACCGCACGGCCGGGCCGGTTTAGTCACCGACGGTGCCCGTCGCGACGGCCCCTTCCCCGCCGCGTGCCGAGCCGTCTCCGAACGGCGGTCGCCTGCGCGCCCGGGCGGCGAAGAAGCGGATGCTGATCGTCGTCAACCCGTACGCGACGACGGTCTCCGACCGGCTCAAGAACCTCGTCGTCTACGCCCTCCAGGGGCGCTACGAGGTCGAGGCGATCTCGACCCGGGCCCAGAACCACGCGACGGAGATCTCGCGCGAGGTGCGCGAGGATGGCTACGACGTCGTCGTCGCCTTCGGCGGCGACGGGACGCTGAACGAGATCGCCAACGGCCTCGCCGGCGCCGACCTCCCGGTCTCCGTCCTCCCCGGCGGCTCGACCAACGTCGTCTGCCGGACGCTCGGGATCCCGAACGACGTCGTCGAGGCCACCGAGCACCTGCTCGCTCTCGCCGACGACTTCAGGCCCCGCAAGATCGACCTCGGACTGGCGAACGGCCGGCGGTTCCTGTTCGCCTGCGGCGCCGGGCTCGACGCCTCGAGCGCCCGCAAGGTCGACTCTCGCCCCAAGCTCAAGGCCAGGGGCGGCGCCTGGTTCTACACCTGGGCGGCGATCTCGAGCTTCTACTCGCAGTACCTCGTCGACCCCGTGCGGATGCGCTTCGACGTCGACGGTCGGTCGGTCGACGGCGTGACGATGGTGGCCCAGAACTCGGACCCGTTCAGCTTCTTCGGCCGCCAGCCGATCCGGATCTGCGAGGACGCCGCGCTCGACAACGGCACCCTGTCGGCCGCGGTCCTGCGCCGCGCCGGCCAGCGCGACGTGCCGACGATCGCGCTGCGGGCCCTGAGCGAGCGCCTGCGGATCCCCCGCCATCGGCAGATCGAGCACTTCAGCGGGATCATCGAGGGCCGCCTCGAGTCGACCTCCCGCGACCGCGACGGGCGCCCGCGCCTGTTCCCGGTCCAGGTCGACGGCGACTACATCGGCGACCACGGCGAGCTCGACCTCGGGATCGAGCCCGCGGCGCTGACGATCGTCGCCTGAGCCGGCGCCGCTCGGGTTTTCGCGATCCGGTGTCGCGGCGACACCCGACGGTGGATCCTCGTCCGGATCCGGCTCGTCCTCACGGCTAGAGTGCCCCCCGGTGCCCGCCCGCGACCCCGACTGCGCCTTTTGCACGATCGTCGCCGGCGAGGCCGAGGCGGAGGTCGTTTTCGAGGACGAGGCATCGGTCGCGTTCCTCGACAACCGCCCGCTCTTCCCCGGGCACTCGCTGCTCGTGCCCCGCGACCATCGCGAGGCGATCTGGGACCTGCCCGACGACCTGCTGACAGCCCTGTTCGCAAACGCACGCTCGCTGGCGGTCGCGGTTCGCGAGGCGATGGACGCCCAGGGCGCGTTCGTCGCCGCCAACAACGTCGTCAGCCAGTCGGTCCCCCACTTCCACGTCCACGTCGTCCCGCGCAACCGCAAGGACGGGCTGCGGGGCTTCTTCTGGCCGCGCCGCAAGTACGACGACCCCGCGCATGCCCGGTGCACGGCCGCGCGGATCCGGCGCGCGATCGCGCGTGTGCAACCCTGAGCCCCGACCCGCGGCGAGCGAGAGAAGGAGGCCCGAGCATGGACGTCGAGGAGATGATCGGCAAGGCCCGCGACGCGATCACGGTGAAGCGCGTCTACGGCGATCCCTACGAGCGCGACGGCGTCACGGTCATCCCCGCCGCAGCGGTCGGGGGAGGCGGCGGCGGAGGCAGTGGCGAGGGCCCCGAGGGCGAGGGCTCGGGCGGGGGCGGCGGCTTCGGTGTCGGCGCGCGCCCGGTCGGCGCCTACGTGATTCGCGACGGGGACGTGAGCTGGGTTCCGGCGCCCGACGCCACCCGGATCGCCCTTCAGGCACTGATCGCGCTCGCGGCGGTAGCGCTGCTGCTCCTGCGGCGCCGGAGCTGAGCCCGCCGGCGCGGCGCGGTCACAGGCGCCGGGCCCGATTCGAGCCGATGTAGCCGACGTTGTGGGCGACGAGGCCGAGGCCGTCGACCGCCCGGTAGCAGGCCTCGTCGAGGCGCCCGGAAGCGAGGTTGGCAACGACGTCCCGGGCGCTCCCGGCGAGCCCCGGCAGCAGCGGCCAGCGCGGCGACGACCCGGGATGGCGGCCGTCGAGCCAGCGGGCGCCGGCGCCGTAGCGCGCCACCTGCTCGAGGAACCCGGCCAGAGTCTCACGGTGGCGGTGGACGACCCGCGCCTCGGGCCGGTGCGAGAGCGTCCAGCCGGCGTCGGCGAGCCGCCAGCAGAGGTCGATGTCGCCGCCCGAGCGGATCCCCTCGGCGAAGCCGCCGACGGCCTCGAACGCGGTCCTGCGGACGAGCAGGTTCGCGGTCGCGGCGGCGGTCCCCGAGCGACCGTGGAGCCCCTCGGTCTGGCTGAGGAACCGCCGCGCGCGCGAGTAGCGCGCGATCAGCCCCTCCTGGGCCTCGTCGCCGGCGATCTCGCCGGCGAGGACGCCGCAGCGGTCGGCGACCGGATCGGCGAAGTAGCGGTCCAGCAGCGCGCTGTCGGGGGCGCAGTCGGCGTCGCAGAACAGCAGCCAATCGCCCCCGGCGCCTCCGGCCCCGGCGTTGCGGGCGTGGTAGGAGGAGCGCTCGCCCGCGGCGCGGATCACCTCGACGCCCGGCGGCGCGAGGCCGGCGACGACGGCGGCGTGGCTGTTGTCGGCGATCCGGAGCTCGTCGCCGGGTCGGAGCTCGAGCCGGGCGACGGCGTCGAGGGCCCGCGCGGCGGCGGCGCGAGAGCCGCGGAACGGGACGACGACCGAGACCGGCGGGCGCCCGTCAGTCGGTCGGGGTGACCCGGTAGGCATCGAACACCGAGTCGAGCGAGCGCAACCGGTTGACCGCCTGCTTGAGCTGCTGCGAATCGCCGACCTCGACCACGAACCGGTTGCGGACCATCGGATGCTTGGTCGAGCAGTAGGCCTCGAGGATGTTGACGCCCGCCTCGGCGAAGGTCCGCGAGAGGTCCTCGAGCAGCCGGGTGCGGTCCCAGGCGTCGACCTGGAGCTCGACCCGGTACGAGGTCGCGTTGTCGCCCGACCAGGCGACCGCGACGAACCGCTCGGGGTCCTTGCGCAGCGCCTCGACGTTGCGGCAGTCGTCGCGGTGGATCGTGATCCCGCGGCCGAGCGAGACGTAGCCGACGATCTCGTCGCCGGGCACCGGTCGGCAGCACTTGGCGAGCCGGATCATGACGTCGTCGACCCCCTCGACCGCGATCCCGTAGTTCGACGCCTCCTGGGTGCGGCGCTGGCGCTCGTCGCGTCCCTCGAGGACGCCGGCGAGCCTTGCCTCGGTCTCGTCGCCGGCCACCGCCTCGCCCTGCTTGAGCCGCTGCAGGACCTTGTTGGTGACCGTGCGCGGCGAGATCTTCGCCTGGCCGAGGGCGATGTAGAAGTCGTCGGCCTTGCGGAAGCCCATCTCGCGGGTGACGTCGGCGAGCAGCGGCGAGCCGGCGATCCGCTGCGGCGGCAGGCCGCTCTTGCGCAGCGTCTCCTGGAGGGTCTCGCGCCCGCGCCGCTCGGCGTCCTCGCGCCGCTCGCGCTTGAGGAAGGCGCGGATCTTGTTGCGGGCGCGCGTCGTCCGCACCAGCGACAGCCAGTCGCGCGACGGCCCGCGCTCCTGCTTCGAGGTCAGGATCTCGACGATGTCGCCGGACCCGAGCTGGTAGTGCAGCGGGACGATCTTGCCGTTGACCTTCGCGCCAACGCAGCGGTGGCCGATGTCGGTGTGCACCGAGTAGGCGAAGTCGAGCGGCGTCGAGCCCGCCGAGAGGTTCTTGACCTCGCCCTTCGGGGTGAAGACGAAGACCTCGTCCTCGAACAGGTCGACCTTCAGCGACTCGAGGAACTCGGTCGGGTCCTGGTCGCTCTCGGCCTCGAGCAGGTGGCGCAGCCAGGTCATCTTGTCGCGGCGGGGATCGCCCTTGGCGCTCGCGCCCTCCTTGTAGAGGACGTGGGCGGCGATCCCGTACTCGGCGGTCTCGTGCATGTCCGGGGTGCGGATCTGGATCTCGAGCGGCCGCCCCTCGAGGCCGATCACGGTCGTGTGCAGCGCCTGGTAGAGGTTCAGCTTCGGGGTCGCGATGAAGTCCTTGAACCGCCCCGGCAGCGGCTTCCACAGCGAGTGGATGATCCCGATCGCCCCGTAGCAGTCCTTGACCGAGTCGACGAGCACCCGCATCGCGGTGAGGTCGTAGATCTCGTTGAACTCGCGCCCCTTCTTCGTCATCTTCGCGTAGATCGAGTAGAAGTGCTTGGCGCGACCGGAGATCTGCGCTTCGATCCCGACCTTGCGCAGCTCGGCCCGCAGGAAGGCGCCGGCGTCGGTGACGTAGCGCTCGCGCTCGGTGCGCTGCTGGGCGACGAGCTGCTTGATCTCGTCGTACTTGCGCGGGTGCAGGCGCTGGAAGGCGAGGTCCTCGAGCTCCCACTTGAGCGCGTGGATCCCGAGCCTGTGCGCGAGCGGGGCGTAGATCTCGAGCGTCTCGCGGGCCTTCTCGAGCTGCTTCTGCTTCGGCAGCCCGCCCAGGGTGCGCATGTTGTGGAGGCGGTCGGCGAGCTTGATCAGGATGACCCGGACGTCCGTGGCCATCGCGACCATCATCTTGCGGTAGTTCTCGGCCTGGTGCTCGTCGCGGCTCTGGAAGGTGATCCCGGTGAGCTTCGTCACCCCGTCGACCAGCTGCGAGATCGAGCCGCCGAACTCGGCCTCGACCTCCTCGAGGCTGGCGCTCGTGTCCTCGACCGTGTCGTGGAGCAGCGCCGCGCACAGGGTCTCGGTGTCGAGCCGCAGTCCGGCGCAGATCTTCGCCACCTCGACCGGATGGGTGATGAAGTCCTCGCCCGAGCGCCGCTGCTGGTCGGCGTGGCGCTCGCACGCGAACGCGAACGCGCGCGCGACGTGGTCGCGGTCGAGCGTCCCGGCGCCGTTCTCGGAGTGCTCGCCGATGACCGCGAACAGGTCGCCGAGCAGCGCCCGCTGGTCGGACGCCAGCGCCCGGGTGACGTCGTTCACCGGCACGGCGGCCGCCGGCCCCGCCTCGAGCTCGCCGACCTTGGTGTGGCCGCTGTGCTCGGCGGCCGGAGCGCCGTCGCCGCGGTCCTCTAGCTGCTGCTCCGTGTCGCTGCGCTCAGGTATCGCTCGGCCTCCTCGTGCCGCGTCCGGTAGGCGACGAACGCCGCCGACCGGTCGAGATCCTTGCCCTCCGAGGATACGACCCTGAGCGCGCGGCCGGCGCCGGAGCCCTCGAGGCGAGCGAGGTCGAGATCGACGAGCACCCGCAGCCTGCGGGCGGCCGCCTCCGGCGAGCGCGGGTAGGGGCTCGAGGCGCCGCTCAGCGCCGCGTCGGCCGCGAGGCCGTCGCCGGCGGCGCGGCGGAGCGCTCGGTAGGCGAACCGGAGCGACTCGCGTCCGGGCCACTCCTCGGCGAGCGCCTGAAGCGTCAGCTCCAGGTCCCCGGGCGTCGCGAGCAGGTGCAGGTATCCCGGGCCGGCGCGCGCGAGCCGGTCGAGGTGGGCGAACGGCGCCGGGTCGACGACGACGACGTGGGCGAAGTCGGCCGTCAGCGCCGGATCGGCGGCGAGGGCCGGCCAGTCGGCGAGGGCGACTCCGGAGCCGTGGTCGAGCAGGCGGGCGCGCGCCTCCCGGCCGCGCGCGAGCGACAGCCGAGCGGCGACGAGGGCGACCTCACCGCCCCCGAACCGAGCCGGTCGCACCGCGCGTTCGACCAGCGCCCGGCGGCGCAGGGCGTCGGCGCAGACGACGAGGACCGCATCGCCGCTCGACGCCAGGGCGGCGACGGTCGCGATGCCCGAGGCCTCGCGGCGATCGACGAGCTCGCGCCGGAGCGGCCGCGGCACGACGCCGGCGCCGGCCGAAGCTCCGCCGTCGCCCGGGGGCCCGGCGGGCCCCGCCTCGAGGGCCTCGGCGGCGGCGATCAGCGCGGCCGGCGGCCACTGGTCGAGGTCGACCGCGAGCTCGGCGTCGAGCCGGGCCCAGAACTCGTTCCGCTCCGCCTGCTCGGACTCGGGCGCGGTCGAACGCAGGGTTGACACCCGCGCGCGGGGGAAACCTTGTATCTCGTCGCCGGCCGCGCCGTCCGAGGAATCCGGCGGGTAGATCTCGCCGAGGACGACCCGGGGCTCGACCGCCCCGTTCCACTCGTTGAGCTCGAGCCGCACCGAGACGTCGTGCGGCTCGGCGGTCGCCGCGTCGAGCTCGCCGTTGACCCCGAACGCGACCCCGAGCGCTCCCCGCCGGCCGCTGCGGATGCTGAAGCGGCGGTGGCGGTCGCCCTCCCCCATCGGCCTGACGTCGCCGATCCGGGCGCCGGCGACGAGCAGCCGCACCCCCGGGTTGCCGAGTCCGAACGGCGCCAGGCGGGTGAGCTGCTCGGCGACGTCGTGGCCGAGGCTCTCCCCCCCGACCACCGCGTCGACCGCCTCCGTTCGCACGAGGTCGGCGTCGTCGAGGACCGTGGCGGCATGGGCCGCGAACGCCGCCCGGAAGGCTTCGACGTCGCTGGCGTCGAGCTCGACCCCGGCGGCCGCTCGGTGGCCGCCGTAGCGGGCCAGGTGGCGGTCGCAGGCGCGCAGCGCCGCGAGCAGGTCGAAGCCCGGGATGCTCCTCCCGGATCCCCGCGCGCGCCCCGAGCCGTCGAGCGCGAGCAGGACCACCGGACGCCAGTGGCGCTCGGCGAGCCGCGAGGCGACGATCCCGACCACCCCGGGGTGCCAGCCCTCACCGGCCAGCACCAGCCCGCGCGCCTCGGCCGCGGCGGCCGGAAGCTCGCGCAGCGCCCGCTCGGCGCCCGCGAGCACCTCGTCCTCGACCCCGCGACGCTCGCGGTTCGCCCGCTCGAGCTCGGCCGCGATCTCGCGCGCCCGGTTCTCGTCGGCGGTCAGCATCAGCTCGACCCCGGCGTCGGCGCGGTAGAGCCGCCCGGCGGCGTTGATTCGCGGCGCGAGCCTGAACGCGACGTCGCCCTCGTCGAGGCGCTCGGGGTTGACCCCCGCCGACTCGATCAGCGCCCGCAGCCCCGGGCGGCGGGCGCGGCGGGCCTCGGCGAGGCCGCGGCGGACGAGGCCGCGGTTCTCGCCTCGCAGCGGCACCAGGTCGGCGACGGTCGCGAGCGCGACCAGATCGAGCTCGGACGCCACCGCCTCGGGCCCGCGCAGGGCCTCGGCGAGCTTGTAGGCGACGCCGGCGGCGCAGAGCTCGGGACACGGGTAGCCGGAGAGCTGCGGGTGGATGATCGGGCACTCGGGCAGCGCCTCGCCGGGCTGGTGGTGGTCGGTGACGATCGCCTCGATCCCCGCCGCCCGCGCCGCCGCGATCTCGTCCGGGCAGGCGATTCCGCAGTCGACCGTCACCAGCATCTCCGTGCCCCGCGCCGCGAGCGCCTCGACGCCCGCGACCGTGAGCCCGTACCCGTCGGCGAGGCGGTCGGGGATGTACCAGTCGCAGTCGGCGCCGAGGTCGCGCAGGGCGCGGACAAGGATCGCCGTCGCGCAGACGCCGTCGACGTCGTAGTCGCCGTGGACCGTGATCCGCCGACCGGCGTCGATCGCGGCCCGGATGCGCGCGACCGCGGCGGCCATGCCGTCGAACTCAAGCGGGTCGTGGGTGTCGGCCGCCTCGAGGAAGGCGCGCGCCTCGGCGACCGTCCGGTAGCCGCGCCGGACCAGCGTCACCGCGACCGGCTCGGCGAGGCCCAGCCCCTCGGCGAGGGCCCGCGCGTCGGCGTACGAGTACGGCGCGAGCGAGAACTCCCTGCGCTCGGCGGCGGTCTTCGCACCCGGCTCGGCCATGCGGCCAGGCTAGGCAGGGGCGTGGACGGAACCGCGCGCCCGGGCCGGCGCGAGCGTCTACTGGCGCGCTTCTGCCGGCGTCTCGTTGCGGACGCCGAGGTAATAGACCGCCGCGACGCCGGCGACGCTGCCCGGGATCGCGTAGACGAGCGTTCCGAGGTCGGCCTCGCCGATGCTCGCCCCGATCGCGACCTGGGCGATCGCGCCGGTGACCATCGCCCCGGCGACGGCCCCGAGCAGCGCGCCGACGATCCCGCCCCAGAACCGGTCGGGGATGAAGATCGTGAAGTGCCAGAGGGCGACCCCGACCGTGAACCAGATCAGCGGCGCCACTAGCGATGCCTCCCGTGCTTGCGGCGGCGGCGCGCCTGGCGCTTGCGGCGCTGCTCGCGCTTCGCCTCGCGCTCGGCGTCGGCGGGGGCGCCGACCCCGGCCTCCGGGGGCTCTGCGGGCTCCCGGTCGCCGTCCTCCGCGGCGCCGTCGCCGGGCGGGGCGGCGAGCGCGGGGGTGTCGGCGCGCGACGGGGCCGGCGCCTCCGGCACGGTCTCGGCGCCCGAGGCTGCCGCGCCCGCGCCGACCGCGACCGGCTCGCCGGGCTCGTCGACCTTCGAGACGACGTTGTCCTCGGGGAAGGTGGGGACGTAGCCCATCGACTCGACGATCTGCGCCCGGCGCTGCTCGTAGGCGTGCTCGCGCTCCTTCCACTGGGTCAGCACCGGGGTGGCGATGAAGATCGACGAGTAGAACCCGGAGACCACCCCGACCAGCATCGCGAAGGCGAAGTCGCGCAGCGTCTCGCCGCCGAAGAACAGCAGCGAGCCGAGCACGAAGATCGTCGTCAGCCCGGTGACGATCGTCCGGGTGAGGATCTCGCTCATCGAGCGGTTGGCGATCTGCGAGAACGCCGCCCGCGGCATCCGGGGCACGTTCTCGCGGATCCGGTCGAAGACGATGATCGTGTCGTACATCGACAATCCGAGCACGGTCAGCAGCGCCGCCACGGTCGCGCTCGTCACCTCGCGGCCCGAGAGCGCGTAGACGCCGGCGACGAGCAGGATGTCGTGGATCAGCGCGATCAGCACCGGCACCGCGTACTTGGCCTCGAACCGCAGCGCGACGTAGGCGCAGATCACGAGCAGCGAGAACAGGATCGCGAACGCCGCGCTCTGGGCGATCTGCGAGCCGAAGGTCGGCCCGACGCTGGTCGAGTCGAAGCCGTCCTCGCCGCCTGCGAGGCCGAACTCGGCGTCGAGCACGGTCTCGACCTGGGTGACCTCGTCGGGCGGGATCTTCGCCTGGATCTGGACGACGTTCTCGCCGAAGTCGGGGTTCTCGACCTCCTGGATCTTCGCCGTCTCGCTGCCCGGAACCTCGGCGTCCGCGAGCGCTGAGCGGACGTCCTCGATCGACGCCTCCTGCTCGAGGCTGGCGTTGATCCGGGCGCCCGACTCGAAGTCGATCCCGAGCTCGAACCCCTTGGTCGCGAAGGCGATCGCGCCGATCGCGAGGATCGCCCCCGAGATCGAGAAGAACCACCTCGCCGCGGCGGCGAAGTCGAAGCTCCAGGCGAGCTTGCGCTCGCCGGCGCCGAGGAAGCGACGCGAGCGCATGAACCGCGCCCGGGAGAGGAGCCCGAGCACCGCCTGGGTGAACAGCACGGCGGTGAACAGCGAGACGATCGTGCCGATCCCGAGCGTGAACGCGAACCCCTTCACGCCCGCGGTCGCGAGCACGAAGAGGATGAAGGCGGTGATCAGGATGATCACGTTCGCGTCGACGATCGTCGCGATCCCGGCGCGGTAGCCGGTGGCGATCGACGACAGCAGGGATTTGCCCTTCCAGACCTCCTCCTTGATCCGCTCGAAGATGACGACGTTGGAGTCGGCGGCGATCCCGATCGTCAGCACCAGGCCGGCGATGCCGGGCAGGGTCAGGGTGATCGGGATCAGCTTGATCAGGGCGAAGAAGAGCAGCGCGTAGGTGAGCAGGCCCAGCGCCGCGACGACGCCGAGGAAGCGGTAGTAGAAGATCAGGAAGAGGACGACGAGGATCAGGCCGGCGAGGCCGGCGCGCAGGCCCTGCTCGAGCGCCTGCTGGCCGAGCGTTGCCGAGACGGTGCTCGAGCTGATCAGCGAGAGCCTGACCGGCAGCGCGCCGATCCGCAGCACCTCGGCGAGGTCCTGCGCCGACTCGACGTTGAAGTTGCCGCTGATCTGGGCGCCGGTGCGGCCGTCGATACCGTCGGGGTTCTCGGCGAAGTTGATGATCGGCCGCGACTGCCACTTTCCGTCGAGGACGATCGCGAAGCTGTCCGAGAACTGGGCGGCGACATCGGGCGGGGCCGCGGTCGGGGACTCGGTCGTGGCGTTGAAGTAGTCGTTCGCGCCGCGCTGGGAGATCTCGCGGGTGACCTCGTGGAACGCCTCGCGCCCGGCGTCGGTGAACTCGAAGGTGACGTTCGGCTGGTTCGTCTGCGGGTCGAAGCTCTGCTCCGGGTTGCGGATGTCGTCGCCGCTCAGCGCCGGGCGGTCCTGAAGGACGAAGTACTCGTCGACCCCGACCCGGGCGAGCGGGTCGCCTGGCTCGAACTCCTGCTCGGGGTCGGGCTCGCGACCGACGACGACGGTGCCCTGCGGCACGGCCACGATCTCCGAGTCGGCCGGCAGCTCGTCGTCGGGGAACTGGGCGGCGAGGTCCTCCTCGGCCCGCTGGCGCGGCGTCAGCTCCTCCTCGCCCGCCGCCTCGGCTTCGGCGTCCGCGCCCCTGCCCGCCTCGACCTCGATCGGATCGGCGAGCACCTCGAGGGTGTTCGAGTCGAACAGGTAGAGGGTCGGCCCAGTCGTCGTGCAGCTGTTCTCGAAGCACTCCGGCTCGCGCTCGCTCGCCGCCTGCACGGCGTCGTACATGCGGCCGTAGGGACGGTCGGTCGCCCCGTCGACGTCGGGGTCCTCGGGGATCACGTTCGCCTCCCAGTCGTAGAACTGGAGCTGCGCCGTCGTCCCGACCTGCTGCGCCGCGCGCTCCGCATCCTGGACCTCGGGCAGGGCGACGTTGATCTGCGTCTGCCCGCTGCGGGTGATCTCAGGCTCGGCGACGCCGAAGGCGTCGACG
>Ga0299914_10003489_pt1 | contig 11118 bp, 8 predicted proteins | sample RVTome_10_FD_201361 | JGI IMG/M metagenome (GOLD analysis project Ga0299914, IMG submission 201361) | Soil microbial communities from uranium-contaminated site in the Upper Colorado River Basin, Wyoming, United States - RVT153D57 (version 2) ... | reverse complement strand
GGCTCGCCCAAGGGTGGGACGGATCGACGATGAGCACCAACTCGTCCTGGCATAACGGCTCAATGTGGAGAGCGGGCGGATTGGTCGGCAGAACAAAAATGGCGATGTCCAGTTCGCCGCCGAGCAACCCTTGTATGGCATGGCTGGTATAATCTGCTGCGACGAAAATTTCCACGTGTGGATAGAGACCACGAAATTCGTGCAACACGTGGGGCAAGATCTGATAGCAGCTATAAGTAGATGCGCTCACGCGCAGGCGTCCGCGGCCGGGCTCTTGCAGCTCGGCTAGCGCTTGGCGGGCGTCGAACAGCTCGCGCAGAATCGAGGTGGCATAGCGCAATAAGGTCTCGCCGGCCTGCGTTAAGATGACGCGCTTGCCCACGCGAGTGAACACCTGCGTGTCCAATTGAGTTTCAAGCGTTTTGATTTGGTGGCTGAGCGCCGATTGGCTGAGATTGAGGTGGCGCGCGGCTTTGGTGAAGCCGCCGGTGTCGACAATCGTTTTAAAGGCCAACAGTTGCCGGGTGTCGAGGAGTTCGGCAGTAGGACCTGACGGCTCTGCTTCGCTCATGACGGTTTCCATATGAACGCGTTGGATGAGGCCCATTGAAATTAAAACCGCACACGGCCTATACCGTGTGCGGTTTTAATTATAGCGGTAAGTGTTTTAACAAGCACTCCGCTGATGCCAGTCAGGGAACGGAGAGGTTACCCGGACAGGGCTTTAATATAGAGAAACGTATGCTTCCGGGCTAAGTAGTCTATAGCGGCTTCAGGCGGCGGCTTTGATCCGTCTACCGAAAACAGAGGCTGGTTGAATCGGCTGAGCAAAGCCCGCCACCACGACGATGGCGCCGTAGTGGGAGACCCGCATACGCGAGCGTCATCAACCGTCGGCAGCGCTGTGGCAGGTAGAGATTCCGGAGCATCGATGACGGGGGACATATTACTTCTCCTAAATGTAAAGAAAACATCCTCATGGGGAGGATTACAACAACATCTATAAAAACTATAGCCCAAATTTATTGAAAAGAAAAACGAATTGTTTTCATCATTTTAATGAATAAAATAGATGAGAGAAAACGAAAAAAGACCCTTGAACGAGCGCGTTCTGTCCCCCGCTTGAATGCCCTTAATATTGAAGCGCCGGGGATGCTGCCGCGGGGTGGTGAGCCGCTGGTATCCGTTGAATTACCAGATGGGCCTCGGGCACGAGCACTATAGTGAGGATGCGATGGCGTGGGCGAGCGATTTCCGCACCAGTGAGAGCAATCATCGGCATTTCTATCAACGCTGGCTCGACCTAATGACGACGGTATTTGAGACTTCTCGTCTCTTCGGAGTTGGGGTTGAGTTTCGGCTCGGCATCCGCTACTCTCTGCATGCCAACCGTGTCAAGCCGAGTGTGGTGATCATACTTGGCGCCCGACATCCACCCTCTGGATTGTGCCGAGGCTATTCATGTCTGCAGACGTCATCCGTGTCGTTGGGGCTTGTCAGAATAATCTCAAAAACCTGTCTCTCGATTTCCCGTTAAACGAACTGATCGTCATTTCCGGCGTCAGCGGATCGGGAAAATCCAGTCTCGCCTTCGATACTCTATACGCCGAGGGGCAGCGCCGCTACGTCGAGAGTTTTTCCGCCTACGCGCGCCAGTTTCTCGATCGCATGGATAAGCCGCAAGTCGAACGTGTCGAGGGCATTCCTCCGGCCATTGCCATCGACCAGAGCAATCCGGTGAAAAATTCGCGCTCGACGGTCGGCACCATGACCGAATTGACCGATCACATTCGCCTGCTGTTTGCCAAAATCGGCGACCTGCACTGTGAGCAGTGCGATCGCCTCGTCGAACGCAGTAATGCGCACGAGATCGTGGCCACGCTGATGCAAACGTGTCTAGGCGATACCGTGCTGATTACGTTTGTACAACACCGTAGGCCGGACCAAACGGCTGACGACTTGCGCCGCGATTTACAGCGTCTGGGCTTCACCCGTGTGTTGCTGCATGGCAAGCCGGTGCGGCTCGATGCGGAAACCTTGCCACCCCTGGAGGATAAAACGGTCGAGGTGGTGGTGGACCGCATCGCCGTGCAACCCCAGCGCCGGTCGCGTCTGGTCGATTCGCTTGAGCAGGCGTTGCGCTTCGGTCAGGGCCTCGTGATCGTTCGCCTGCCCGATGATCGGCAACTCAAATTCAGTCAGCATCTGCACTGTCCAGATTGCAATATCACCTACCGGGCTCCGGTGCCGAATCTCTTTTCCTTTAATAGTCCGCTCGGAGCGTGTGAAGAATGTCAGGGTTTTGGCCGCACCATCGACATCGATCTGGATCTGATCATTCCCGATCCGCGTAAAAGTTTGCAAGACAACGCCATCAAAGCGTGGAGCACGGATTCGACGCGGCGCGAGCGGCGCCGCATGCTGGAGTTTTGCGACGACGAGGGCATCCCCACCGACGTGCCATTTGAGCGCCTCAGCCACGCGCACCAGAGTTATCTCATTGACGGACACAGGGATTTTTTCGGCATTCGCGGTTGGTTCCGCTGGCTCGAAACCAAAACATATCGCATGTACGTGCGGATTTTCCTGGCCAAATACCGCAGCTACATTCCCTGTGAGTCGTGTCAAGGTAGCCGTCTGAAGGCGGAATCGTTGCTCACGCGCATCCGCGATCGCAACATCGCTCAGGTGTACGCTATGCCGGTTGGCGCGGCGTATCCGTTTTTTCGTTCTCTGGCCGAAACGTATCAGAACAACCGCGCCATCACCTTGATTTTAGGCGAGATCTGTAGCCGCATGAAGTATCTCGTCGAGGTCGGGCTGGAATATTTAACCTTGGACCGTCAATCGCGCACCCTATCTGGTGGCGAGGTACAGCGCGTCAATCTCACTACGGCCATCGGCTCATCCTTGGTGAATACGCTGTACATTTTGGACGAACCCAGCATCGGGCTGCATCCCCGCGACAGCCGCCGTTTGGTGCAGATTCTGCATAATTTAAAGCAAAATCAAAATACCATTCTCGTCGTCGAACACGATCCGGAAATCATTCGCGAAAGCGACCGCATTTTGGATCTCGGCCCCGGCGCCGGCGAGCAGGGCGGGGAGGTGGTTTATTTCGGTGCACCAGCCGGCATTTTGACGAATGAGCGATCGTTGACCGGCCAATATCTCGCCGGAAGGCGCTCCATTGCCGTGCCCAAACGCCGCCGCCAGCCCCGCGAAGACTGGGCCATCACAATCGAAGGCGCGACGCAGAACAATCTCAAACAGATCGATGTGACCATTCCGCTTGGCTTGTTAGTCTGCGTCACCGGCGTCTCCGGCTCGGGAAAAAGCACCCTGGTGCACGAGGTGCTCTACAACGGCTTGCAAAAGTCGAGAGGGATTGCCGTGGGCACGCCCGGCGCTTGCCAGGCCATTCGGGGCGGCGATCAGGTGAGTGACGTGGTGATGATCGATCAATCCCCCATTGGCCGCACGCCGCGGGCTAATCCCGTCACCTATGTCAAAGCCTATGATGCGATTCGGCGCCTGTTTGCGGCGACGGAGATGGCAGAAAAACGCGGTTATACAGCGAGCACGTTTTCCTTCAACGCCGTGGGCGGACGCTGCGAGACCTGTCAGGGCAGCGGCTTTGAAAAAGTGGAAATGCAGTTTCTCTCGGATATTTTTGTCACCTGTCCGGAGTGCGACGGCGCCCGCTTTCGTCGCGAGGTGTTGGAGGTGATGTACCGCGGCAAGACGATTGCCGAGGTGTTGCAACTGACAGTCGCCGAGGCCTTGAAATTTTTTCATCAGATGCCGTCTGTCGTTGCCGCCTTGCAGCCCTTAGCCGAGGTCGGGCTCGATTACATCCGGCTGGGCCAGCCGCTCAACACTTTGTCGGGCGGTGAATCGCAGCGGCTCAAGCTGGCGTCACACATGTACATGCAGGATGAGCAAGCGCGCTTACTCATTTTCGACGAGCCGACCACCGGGTTGCACTTCGAGGATATCCGTAAACTCCTGGGAGCGTTCAACCGGCTACTGGAACAGGGACACTCTCTGGTGGTGATCGAGCACAATCTGGAAGTGATCAAGAGCGCGGATTACGTCATCGATCTGGGACCCGAAGGCGGTGAGGGCGGGGGTGAGATAGTCGCCTGCGGCACGCCTGAAACCATCAGCCAGTGCAGCGGCTCCTACACTGGACAATTTCTGCATTGCTACCTCTACGATGCCGCCACTGAGGTCTATCGCCTGGCCCATCCGCATTCCGCGCCACTGCCCGAGCTGGCCGTTAACGGCAGTATTGCCATCAACGGGGCGCGTCAGCACAATCTGAAAAATATCGATGTGCACATCCCGCGCGATCAATTTGTGGTGGTGACCGGACTGAGCGGCTCCGGCAAATCGACCCTCGCGTTTGACATTGTGTTTGCCGAGGGCCAGCGCCGTTACATGGAAAGCCTGTCGGCCTACGTGCGGCAGTTTTTACAGCCGTTTAGCAAGCCGGAGGTCGATCTCATCCGGGGCGTCCCCCCGACGATTGCGATCGAGCAGCGCGTCACGCGCGGTGGGGGCAAATCGACGGTGTCTACTGTCACGGAGGTGTTTCATTACTTGCGGTTGCTCTACGCCAAGATCGGACTGCAGCACTGTCCGAATTGTGATTTGCGCATTACATCGCAAACTGCCGAACAGATTTTGGGTCATCTTACGAGTGCGTATCAGGATCAGCACGTCACGTTTTTATCGCCGGTCATCCGGGGCCGCAAGGGGTTTCACAAAGACGTGTTTGCGCAGGCGGAGAAAATTGGCCTGAGGCAACTGCGGGTGGACGGCAAGATCATCGATGTAGCGGCGCGTCCGCAGTTGGATCGCTACCGCGAGCACGATCTCGATTTTGTCGTCGGCTCCACACTGGTCAATCGGCGCCGCCGCAAAAGCGTGTACACTCTGCTCGACCGCGCTCTGGCGCTGGGTCAGGGCGCCTGCTCGGTGTTGGCACCGGAGCAGGCGGAACATCTGTATAGCCTCAAATTCTTCTGTCCCCGATGCAATCTGAGCTTTGCCGATCTGGATCCGCGTCTGTTTTCCTTTAATAGCCGCCACGGCGCGTGCGCCACCTGCAACGGCATGGGGCGGGCATTTGATTTTGACCGCGACCTGCTCGTGACCAACCCGGAATTGTCCCTGAACGATGGCGTCTTGGCCGTATACAACGGCGGTCCATTCAAAAAACGTCACCGCGAGCAAATGCTGCGGCATGCGGCCGATGTGTTGGGTCTCGATCTCGATGCGCCCTTATCACAGTTGCGGCCCCGGCAACTGCAAGCGTTGTTGCAGGGCGCCAGCGGTAGAAACGGCACGTTTGAGGGGGTGATGCCGCATTGTCGCCGCTTGTTCGACAGCAGTTCGCGCGACAGCGTGAAACGCTATTTAGAACAGTTTATGAACGAAGTGCCGTGTGATGATTGTGCGGGCACGCGCTTGCAACCCCAGGCCCGTGCGGTGCGTATCGCTGGCGACTCGATCTGCGATCTCGTCTCCCTTGCCGTCGATGCGGCGCTGGCGAGAATCCGGCAATTGACCCTAAATGATCGGGAGAGTCAGATTGCTGAGCCGGTATTGAAAGAAATTTTAGAGCGTTTACAGTGCATGCAGGAAGTCGGCCTGGGCTATCTTACCCTAGATCGTCGCAGCGACTCTCTTTCCGGCGGGGAAGCCCAGCGTTTGCGCCTGGCGGCGCAGTTGGGCTCGAATCTGCGCGGCGTGTGTTACGTGTTAGATGAGCCCACGATCGGATTGCATCCGCGCGACAATGCCCGCTTGCTCGGAATGCTGGAGCGGTTGCGCACGCAAGGCAACAGCATCGTGGTGGTGGAGCATGATGAAGAAACGATTCAGCGGGCGGACTACATCATCGATCTGGGACCTGGAGCCGGCAAACAAGGCGGCACGGTCGTCGCAGCGGGGACGCTCAAGCAGTTGGCCAAACACCCGGATTCCGTCACCGGCCAATATCTCAGTAATGGTTGGCATCAGACCCAGCGGGGTCGGCAACGCTCCCTTAAAACGTGTACCTGGCTCACGTTGAGCGGGGCGCGGGAGCACAATCTCAAAAATATCAACGTGCAGTTTCCGTTAAACACGTTTATTGCCATTACCGGCGTGTCCGGCTCCGGCAAGAGCACGCTCGTCAAGCATGTCCTTTACAATGCGTTGCGCAAGCGCTTGACCGGATACAACGGCCGGGTCGGGACGCACGACCGGTTGGACGGCGCCGAGGCAGTGCGGCGGGTGTTGGAAGTCGATCACACCCCGATTGGCCGCACGCCGCGCTCGAATCCGGCAACGTATGTCGGATTTTATGACGATATCCGGCGGCTTCTCGCGCAGACGCCCGAAGCCCGCATGCGCGGGTATGGGCCGGGGCGCTTTTCGTTCAATGTCAAAGACGGCCGCTGCGAAACGTGCGCCGGTCAGGGGCAGCGCAAGGTGGAGATGAATTTTTTGCCGGATGTGTTCGTTCCCTGCGAAACGTGTCAAGGCAAACGCTTCACCGACGAGACGCTAGAAATCCTCTACAATGGTAAAGATACCGCCGATATCCTGGCGATGACGATCTCCGAAGCCCTGGAATTTTTCGACAGTATCGGCAGCATCAAGCGGCCCTTGCAGATTCTCGCAGACGCTGGTCTGGGCTATCTGGCGCTGGGTCAGCCGAGCAATACGCTCTCCGGCGGCGAGGCGCAGCGCATCAAATTGGCCTACGAGCTGAGCCGCTCGGCCCAATCCGAAACGGTGTACATCCTCGATGAGCCGACCACCGGGTTGCACCTGGCCGACATCGAAAAGCTCCTGTATGTGTTGCAATCTCTGGTGGATCAGGGTAACACGGTGATCGTGATCGAGCATAATCTGGAAGTCGTGCGGCAGGCGGATTACATCATCGATCTGGGTCCTGAAGGCGGGGAGGCGGGTGGCGAGGTGGTGCTCACGGGGGCGCCTGCAGAACTCGCGGCACATCCGGAGGCGTCGTATACCGCAAAATTCCTGCACGCCTATCAGAATGGCGCGTAAGACGTTTTCCCCTTTCATTCACAGCCCGTAGCCACAGCCTTTTCCCCATTTGCTGGCGCAGCAAAATTGGCGCTGCCCGCAGGGGAGCCCTGCCACGCAGCGCCATCCGGCGCCAAGGAGGGAAACCGGCTGTGGGAAATGGAACCCCCGTGAAATCCCTGTTGAGCCTCCTGTTTAACAGCAAGCCGTGAGGAGGCGCACGAGATCACAGGTCATTTCAGGATTGACCCGGTAGTAGATCCACTGCTGTTGTTTGTCACTCAACAGAAGCTGCGCCTGGCGCAGTATTTCCAGGTGATGGGACAGGGTGGAATCCGGAATCCCGACATGGCTTTTGATCTCGCTGACATTTGCACCGGTCCTGCCTTTGGTGACGAGAAAAAAGAAAATTTGCAGCCGTGCGGCGTGCCCCAGCGCTTTGAACGCCTGAGTGTAAGTGGGTAATGTTTCAGGCTGGATGAGATTGGGTAGTTCTTTTATTTCCATATTTCTAATATAATAGAAATAATCACGGGCGTCAAGAAGTAGGCGAGAGAGAGGAGACTGGCTGCGCGTCAGGTCATCACTTGAGGCGCTTGTGCGACGTCTGTCGGACCGCGGCGCTTGGCGCGGCTGAAGAGGCAGTGAACGTGATCATATTGCGCCAGCAACTCGTCATGCATGAGTTGGGAGAAGCGCGGCACCCGGTTCTGCGACCAAGTCGTAGCGGTGTGACGTCTCAAGCGAAGAATATCGCACGGCACGCCCTGGCCGAGATAATTCGCATCGAGCGGCGCCACGGCGCCCGGACTCTTATCGGACTGTTCGACATAGCGATGCCACTGTGCATCCGGATGGCGGGCGCTGGCGGCGCGCGGGGCGTCGTCCGCCGCCGAGGTCGTCAGCAGGTAATCCGCCATGCGCTCTCCGGCCGTATACGTCTCGCGCGGCTGTAGCTTGCCTCGCATTGCGAGTCCGAAGGTGCCGAGATTGATGTCGATATCGTGGCTGTCTTCGATGTAGTGGTGGATGGTTTTACCAGCCGGTACCATGACATGACGGCCGGCTTGTCTGCCTTGGCCCACAATGATGAGATGCGTTGAGGAAATGTCTGTGCGTTTAATCAAGACGAGTGGACCGGACGTCACCGAGGTAGTGGACATAATGTTCTCCTTCGTCGTCATCCTGTGTGTTGCCTATTATAACCGGAACCAAAACGCATGTTGGGTTTTTTTGTGCCATCTCGTCCGGATATCAACCCTAGGAGCGGAACAGCCGATAGGCAGTCTGACGATACCCTTACATAATCTGAGATAGATAAGGAATGATGCATGACTCTCTCGGCCAATTCCCCTGACCTCTCCTTAATGCCGTCCGCATCTAAACAGAGCGACGAAGCTTCACGGCGGCGGCGCGCTATCTATCAAGCCTTACATCCGGCATTGCCACCTGGAGATCTGAGCAAGGTGTTGGCGCTTTGTGAGCATGACTTTCCACTGGATGAGCCTTTTAGTGTGGCGGAGTTTTGTCAACGCCTTGCCGAGTCATCCCCCGAGATTAGGCTGAGCAAAGAAGCGCGCCTGACCTTGTTGCGGACGATGCGCCAGCGTGTGGAGAATCTCGGCATTGATCCCCTGTCGGCTCAAGAGGCGGGAGGAGAGGAGAGTCCATCTGAGCCCCTTGAGGTGGAAACTGAGAGCGGTTTGCACCCGTAGGATCTGATCGATGAGGACGAAGATGAATCGGTTTCCCAGATGCCCTCACTGAATCGCTAACGACCCCATGTTATTCAGGGTCGTTCGTCGAAAGTTCACGATTCGTCACAAAATCGTCAGGGTTTCGCCACGTCTTCCGTGCGTCCACAGCGTAATTTAAGAGTCAGCTCTTCGACCAAGAGAGGGCCGCCGTCAGCTTTTGCGATGAGCTGCTGCACGATCTCGGTCGGTAGTGATTTCCTGCCCGCCATTTGCAGGCGGATAAAAGCGCGGATGCGCCACCCATATTGGAGCAACTCGCAGGTTTCTAAAATGCCCGACAGGGAGGCGCTACGACGAGCAAGGCCGTAACCGCCTGTCTCCTTAGTCTTTAGACCACCACAAACGTCCCAGCGGGCATGAGAGAGCGGCCGCTTCGCCTTTATCCAGTCCGACCTCCATTTCGACCGCCAGCAGGTCAAGGTGCAGATCGATTGAGACCGGGCTGCCGACCTCGGCATCGACATGGACCAGCTCGCTGCGGCCCTTGCCACGATGCTGTCGGAAGCGTCTTACCACCGTGATCCCTCTCTTGGGGTACAAGGGATAGACAAGAGCTACTCTTGAAACGCATCGATAGACAACTTCCTGCCTCTCAAAGTGAGAGATCACCCTATCAAAACGATCAAGATGGCGTCTTGTCTGCCTGCCAGACGCCCTATGGACGCTGCCAGTAATGACAGTGGTCTAGGGGCGAGCTCTGGAAGTAGAACCCGCGCGATTCACGAGGCGGCGCTCGCTGACGCGAGCGGACCCGTTGCTTTGTCGGCATAAGAATTGCTTAGTCACTATGTTGTTTTAGGGGAAATCGCACAGAGCCTAGTAAAAGGAGCAGACGATGGAGACAATTTTGTATCGCAAGCATGACGTCGCCAATGCGTTTGGGCCGGAGGCTGAAGCGAATGGCAGAGGTAGGATGGGTGAGGTGCAGTCTCACGCCAACTTGACGCCAGCTCTCTTTTATCCCGTAGTGTCGGAGCGGGAAGCCGAGATGTGGCGACACTGGCTCCCTACCACGTTTTTCTATCTGGGTTCGCAGCCTTCGTTCAAGCAAGAGGTGATCGGGCGACTTCAGCGACTGCAAGCCCCCAACGAGGTGATTGAGGAATTCAAGTGGGCCTCGACCCTCGATTTGTTTGAGGCCTATGAAATTCGGACGCCAGAGCGGCGCGACTTGCGGGATCCGCTCCTTGTGGGACGTCATGGCCAGAAGCACTACCGCCTGGCGTTGTGGGGCGAAAGTCTTCGACCGTTGGAGGAGCTATCAGCGCTGGTGACGCAAAGTCTAGCGCTGCGAGCCCGAGTGGCCAAATGGCGGACAGTGGTGGTCTCCACGGGTGCCTTGCTCGGCGCGGGACTCGGCCTGTGGCTGGGGAGTCAGTCGCCCACGCCAGGCAATCTCGTGGAGATGAGTCTTTTTCCGGCGATGATGGTCGGCCTGGTGAGTTGGCTACCGTACCTCGCGTACAGTCCAGTGCGGCGGCAACAGGATTTTCTCGACCGCTACCGGTGCTGATGGAGCCAGGGCGGTTCACGCTCGTGGTGGTGGGAGGGGCTCCGTCACCACGAGAAACCCTGCGGTGAGTCGCGACACATGGCTCATTGTCACCGTGAAAGGACACCTCCTCTGTCAATCTTATCACCCTTATCCAGGTGTCCGTTTATTTTAGACCCCATCAGTTTCTTCTAGCATTTGGGCTTCTTTTCACCATATTTCTGGGTATGCCATTCGCCTTGACTGCTGACCTTCAAGCCGCTACCGTCAACGATCAGAGATATCGGTCCCTGAGGGGCTCGATCGACCTGCTGTCTGATCATCACCGTGGCATTGTGTCTCGATAATGTCGTGTGATCGGACAGGGAAGAGCCAAGTCCATCAGCTTGAGGATGGTGTGAAGAAACTGGCCCATGGGCACATTCCCTTCGAGATAGGAGACTTTTCATGTTCACATTTACGCACCCAGCCCGCGCCTATCTTGCCGCCGGGCTGGACTCGGCGAACGCCCCGGAGGGCCTCACCATTCGGTTGATCCTCCAGGGCGAATCACTGGATGCAAGGGTCGACCACGTCCGCGCGGGCGATGTCACCTTTGAGCACGACGGCCAGACCGTCTTGACCATCGATGCCGAAACCGCCGAGGTCCTTGAAGACTACACCCTCGAGATGCGGGAAACGCCCGACGGCTCCCGACTCCATCTCCGCGAACCGTGAAGCGCTCAGCATCAGGCATATGGGCTCATTGCCCAACACTCCGACCGCGACGGCATCTCCCCTCTCTCCAATCTTAGGCGCCGACTCGAGCAGTTCGTGACCACG
>Ga0299914_10003488_pt1 | contig 11119 bp, 10 predicted proteins | sample RVTome_10_FD_201361 | JGI IMG/M metagenome (GOLD analysis project Ga0299914, IMG submission 201361) | Soil microbial communities from uranium-contaminated site in the Upper Colorado River Basin, Wyoming, United States - RVT153D57 (version 2) ... | reverse complement strand
AATGGAACTGCTGAAAACATGGTAAAGGAGATAGTTTGTCTCGATCATAATGTTACCAAAATAGAAGATATGCCTCGAGAACGTAGTAAGTATGACCCTTCCTCGCTTGCATGTGGCCATACCTATCAAATAATCTTGGACGCGATTAGCAATACAGAACTTGTGTTAGACTCAGAAGAGGGACTGAATAATTTTCTCGAGGCGACCAAGTGGCGCAGCTTTGGACTCTTTCGATCTAGGCCTCTGGGTTGCGATCAGGTTTTTCTAGTTGCCCTATTTCCACTCGAATTCCATCAAGATAAGAATCTCCGTATAGAAATAATGGACTGACTAAGTCGGTTTCAGTAAACCACTGCCATCAACCAATCACTACCTAAGGGATTTATCGCCTTGGTTCGGAAAAATCATCGTTTTAAGGAAACATTTTTTGGAACAATAAGCACATTCAACAATTTGAAATACGTGACAAGGCTTATAATCCGAACTCCATACTTACGTACCAAAAAATGATGAGAAGTATTCTAGATTTCGATGACTCGAACTATTATGGCAAAAAGGTATTGATGAGGGTCGACTTCAACGTCAGTATTGATGATGGCGTAATTGGCGAGGACTATAGAATTAGAATGGCGATTCCTACTATTGAATATCTAACTAAACGAGGGGCAAAATTAATTCTGATGTCTCATTTGGGTCGTCCTACAAGTTCCGAGAAAAAATATTCTCTACGACCTGTCACTCGGAGACTTTCAGAAATACTTCCCGTAAACAGAGTAAAATTCGCTAACGATTGTATTGGAAGTATGGCGGAAAAGGAAATAGAGGCTATGGATAAAGGAGATGTTCTCTTGCTAGAAAATTTGCGGTTCCACCAAGCAGAGGAACTCAATAATCCGGAATTTTCTACTCATCTTGCATCGTTGGGGGATTTTTATGTCAACGATGCGTTCAGTACTTCTCATAGAAAACATGCATCGACTTACGGCGCTGCTTCGCTTTTTGATAGGAAGGCAGCTGGTTTGAACCTAAAGAGAGAGGTCGAGTATTTGTCCATGATACGAGATAATCCGATTAAACCTCTGATCCTAGTTGTAGGGGGAGTAAAGATCAAAGACAAAATAGGCGCACTGGAGAACTTGTTACCCAAAGCAGATAAACTTCTACTCGGAGGAGCGACTGCCTATACATTTTTACTTGCAAATGGATCAAAAACCGGAAATTCACTTATAGATAATGATCATTTGGCTTGGGCAACTGAAGCTCTGTCTTCTTATGGTGAAAAAATAATGCTACCGATGGATCATATAGTGTCTTCTTCGATGAACGAAAGTTCTTCAGCAGTAGTGGTAGAAGGAAATATTCCAGAAGGTTCTGCAGGATTTGATATCGGAATTCAAACCGCTCAAAAATATTCGTCAGAGATAGGAGGAAGCAGATCTGGTACTATATTTTGGAATGGCCCTATGGGTTCATTTGAGATTCCAATGTTTGCAAACGGGACTATAAATATTGCAAAAAGTATGGCCCTTGCATATTGGCGTGGTTCGAAGACCCTGGTAGGTGGGGGAGATACCCTTCAGGCCATGAAGACATCGGGTGTTTCAGAAGGAGAAGTAAGTCATGTATCAACAGGTGGCGGTGCAACCCTGAGATTTCTAGCCGGTGATTCGATGCCCGGCTTAGAGGTACTCAATGTATGATAAGAATACAATAAACGTGAAAGCATGAGGAGATGAATAATCATGAAACTGTTCACATATATGCTAGCGGGAAACATAATTTTGAAGAAAATCCTATGTTAAATACATTCAATCTAATAGCGACCACCTTTCGATACAGAGAGTTTGATGCCATAGATGAGATACTAGATTTGCTTGATGATCTTGGAGACGCTGATGCTTTCTTTGAGGTTACAAATATTTCAGGACTAATAACGGGTACTACTAGTTTGGATCCTTTTCAGGTAATCGAAAAATTCAAATATATTGTACGTTCCGAAGACTGGCGATTTAGGTATGTTTTGAGGGTTATTCCAATCGAATCCGTTACAAATTCCAATCCCGCTGAAATAGCAATGGCGGCCATTGATTTGTCCAAAAGGAAAATATCATCTTCAGATTCCTTTAAATTGTCTGTTGAAAAAAGGCACAATTCTTCCCTAAGGTCTTTAGAGATCATAGGCGCGATTGCTAAAGAATTAGACAGCCCGGTGAACTTAGATGCACCAAAATGGATCATACTAATAGAGATTTTGGGGAACATAACCGGAATAGCCGTGCTACAACATGATCAGATTTTTAACTCTACCCTCGAAAAACGAGAAATTGGAACAAATTCAGATAAATAGACAATTGATTTGATTGAAATACCGACCGACCAGACTTGCAATGACACCACAATCTTGTTTCTTTTTTCCATCACGGCAGCATTTTGATTGCCTCCTGTTATTGATCAAGAAACATTGTCCAATAGTGATGAAATAAATACACTCCTCGCTGATAATATCCCGATCGGGGCGACGTGCTGCTTTATTGATTTACGTCATTCTCATCGTTGCACAAATGTTTAGTTTAACATACCGTTTTTTCATGCAAAAGTAGGCTAGGTTGCTTCGACTTGGCTGATGGACAGATGATTTAATATTTGCTAAGACTTCTTCATCCGGATAATGGAGGTAGTATGCGACACCAGCTTCATGATGGTTCTTGGTTCAACCCCTCTGCAGAATATAGAAGGTATTGAGTCAGCACTGGGTAGATTGCAGTTTGTTGTTCCTAATATAGTAGCGGAAGAATTAAAACACTTGGAGCGTCATTCTGGTCCGAAGCGTTCAAAGATGGCAAGAGCTGCTCTGACTTTGATAGGAGCTAAATTCAATTTGATTGATCTTCCCCTCTCAAAGTACGCTGACGAGTCCATCATTAAATATTCCGGTTGTCATGATTGCGCTGTAGCAACACTGGATAGGGAACTTAAAAACAGGTTAATCAAAAATAAAGTGTTAGTTATCACATTGAGGGATGATAAATTAATTATAGGTAATGATTATTGAGCAATATCAAATTTACAAATAATAAATCACTCACTATATCGGTGTGCAACTTTCTAAATATTGTGATAGTAATAAAGCGCAAATCCTCTCCCCGACGATATGGAAAGAAAATAGCTTCCAGGCAGAACGGGTATATAAGTCGGAAAGCTTCGTGTAGTTCGCTAGCTACTGACAAGGATAACCATCGCCATTGGTAATAGTGTATCCTTATAATCGGCATTTTTAGAAGTCATTTATGATTTCATGACATAATATTTCGCCGAGTAAATTCAGTGGCTGTGTCAAAATGTCTAACTAGCCAGCATTTTAGGAAGCTATGACAACCAATTCACATGAAAGAAATTGAATGTTCTCACTCCAGTCCCCGCTTTTGAGATCTACTTTTCAAAAAAATAAATAGCAGCGGCCTGCCATGATTCTTCTTTATGTTTAGGAACCTTCGATTGCAATATCTACTGTTCCTAGGACGCTTTCTAGGCCCTGATTGTCAATCGCTCTATATGTGAAACTATCTGAGCCCACGTAGCCAGGATTTGGATAATACAGAACACGATCTTGATCTGTCCCCGTTTTTAGAACACCATGTGTTGGAGGGTCTATAACCGAGTAATCTAATTTATCGGGACTACTAAGGTCTGAACCTTTCAACTCAATCTCTACAGAAGACACAGAGGCTGCTCTGATGTTCAAGTCTTCGACTGAAGGTGGAAGATTTGTGTCGACAAACTGTTTTTGTACCCTATCTTGGAAGCCGTCGGTAACCATCATATCTGTCAGTTCTGTAATGTAGTTGTCAGGTGTAATTTCACTTGAGTTGGTTGATGAGGTTGTATTACTGGCTCCTGGTGACTCTTCAGACAGCTCCAATTGTCCATTCGATGAGCTGTTGTTAGATTGAGAATTGGCAGTAGACGTTCCTATTCTAATTTCATTTATTGCTGCAGTATCATGATCATCATTGTTGTCGTCGTTATTCCCAAAAACTGTAACTCTAATGTACCTGCTTTCTCCATCGCTTAAATCGTATGTCTCTAACGCTTCGGTAGATCCGCTGCTTGTTCCCCTTAGAGCATCAGTATACGTGGTTCCATCATCTGAAGTAGATATTACAAAGTTGTATGATCTTTCGTCACCTTTGTCCCATGCGATCCCGACATTGCAAACTGATTCTACTGAACCTAAATCAGCCTGTATGAAGGATCCGAATCCTTCTTCCTCCCATTTTGTATCATAGTCATTATCTAGCAGCTTTGCAAATACGTTGTCATTGTCATCGTCATCATCGTCATCATCGTCATCATCGTCATTGCCAACACTCTTAGCTTCACCCATTCTACTCGTGCCAATCATTTGAATACTAGATGTTGATTCTAGACACCCATCATCAGCCTGTATAATATTTGATTCAATGTCTCCACCTAAAGTTTCCAGACCGGGTGTAGTGTATTTGTTAATAGCGACATCAAAGGTCCTTTCAACGCCTCCGCTACTATTTTGATACCAAACACAAGGATGTCCCATGCATGCAGCTATTAAGCAAACATCTTCGCTGCCCGTCTTGCATTGGATATCTAATTTTCGATCATCATCATTGTTAGAAGTCGCAACTACGTTCTCGTAAGCACCAAATAGTGCTATTTGTGCAAGGATTCCAAATACCGCAATCACTATTAGCATTGACCGTCGTCGATTAGTTAAGAATCCTATAGATTCCTTATTGTCGATCATGACGAAATAAATTGTGAATATTTGTGTATTATTAGATTGGACATATTCAACTTTATGATTGACAAGTCATATTTTTCATGCTATATGACACGGAGAATAGTACCTGATAAAACCCCACAAAACGAGGAGATTGAACATCCTAAGAAAACTCCACACATTACCTACTATCTTCTTCACAATTAAGGTAGATATTTGGTTTAAAAGGAAGCCAACATCTACCTTTTTTCTAATATCAAACAAGCGATTATGTCACTGTGAAACTTCTGAGTTGAACATTCGAACAAGGTTGAATTGTTTGCTTCTAGCTCATTACACTTATCCCATCTACCTTTTTTAAGGATAAAAAACTCTTTCTTGATAATGAAGAACTTATTGGTCAAAATCGAAAGTGATTCTTTATTATAAACTCTATAACCTTGCTGCTTAATTATTAATCTACCATAAGGAACTGTTAAGATTAAAGTACCTTCAGCTTTTAATACACGCCAAATTTCTGTCATTGCAAGGGCATCCCCATTTATCCCATAATTATGACCTTTATTCTGTTTCTCTGCTCCTTCATGATCAAGCCCAATATGTTCCATGGCGCTGAGACACATTACCTGATCAAATGTCTTTTCCTTAAAACCGATATTCCTTGCGTCCATCAGTATTAATGGGATCCCACGACTACCAAGTTCGGCAATATCAATACCAATTATTTGCCATTCCTTTCGGCTGAATTTTGCAATCGCACCAGAGAGCGCAGAGGTCGAGCAACCTACATCCAAGATTTTTGCCTTCTTCTCTCGGGATACCAGATTTCTTGACACAAATTCGTACTCTGTATATCTTTCTGACGCCATACACCCTAACACGTCTCCAATATCTAACTCAATGTCTCTTGCAGAACACGAATACAATGGGACAGGAATTCCTGATCTTGTATCTGTTCTATACTTTACAATATGAATTTGTCCTTGCAGTTGAAGCTTAGTGATTGCTTTGGAGATCATAAATATAGATTCAGTTGGTATCATTCTATGGATTGAATATTTATCCAAGGGAATAGATCGCAAAAGCTCGAGTATTTTCTGTTCAATATTCAATTTTGAGATACTCTTTTGTATCTAGATGGTATTAGGGTGTATATGAATAGGTTATGTCCCGATCTAACAAATACTATTATTTACTGATGGCGTACTGCTCCATGCACCACACAAATGCGTAAATGCATAAATCTGATCACATTAAGATCTAATTCGGGGTAGGCTAACTGGATGTCGTTCGAAAGGGTTCAGCACCTTGTAGATGTCGACGAAAATATCTTTGCTGCATTTGTGATTGATCGCTCCGGGAAAATATCAGAAATCTTTATTGCTCCTGACTCAGAGTTAACTAGGTCGAAGATCGAGACGATTAGTTCTGTCCTTGACATCCGATCTGTCGTGACTACTGAAAAGGAAGTTGTTGAAAATTTGATTGGTCGCCACAAGTGGGATGTTCTGGAGTATGATAAATTCAAATTTATCAAGCTATATCCCGGTGGAAATCTGGACCACAAGATGATAGTTGTGATAGCAGCCTGTACAAAAGATACTGGAAACGTGGCAGATACTGTAATTGGATATATGAATGATTCTGAACAAGACGAACACCCCCCCTCCAACTTGTTTGATTAGCTAAACCAATTCGATTGGCTCTCAATTTTAAGAATGGGTATCATCTTAATTTACCGAACAAAAAGTAAGATGTTTTTCACAAATTATAATTAGTGGGAGTCAACTTTACCTTCAACAGAAGTCAAACCAAAATGATGTTGTTCATTTCTCTAGTACTTTGGTAGGCAACCTCTTGTACTCCAAAATATCTTGTGTGAAATATTTTCTCAAATCCAGTATCACAAATTTATGCGTTGAAACGCTACATTATTTATCTATCCCTTGAATTTGATGAATCTTGAGGCATCAAATTTTTGTCTTTTGTATACGATCTCTTGAGCCAAATAGGAGTAATAATGGTAGTAAGGGCAACCATGATTATAACCGTAGTATAAATATCTGAAGATAGCGCTCCGGTTGATACGCCTACTCCTGCCACGATAAGTCCCACTTCGCCTCGTGAGATCATTCCAATTCCGACTCTAAGCGCTTTTGTCTTATCTTTTAAGAATATGATTGAGGGAAGTCCACATCCCACGACTTTTGTTGTGACAGCAATGGCTACTACTAATCCTGAAAGATACAACACGTTCAGATTTACTCCGCGCAGGTCTACCTGTGCTCCGATAATGGCAAAGAAGAGCGGACCGAAAATTATTAACAGCTTTTCGGCGTATTCGTCGACTTGTTTAATGAGACGGGTACTAGCGACTGCCATCCCTACAGCAAACGCTCCCACGATCGGCGATAGTCCAACGAACGCGGCTATTCCTGCAGCTCCAAAGAAGGAAGCAGTTACAATTCCTTCTATACTGCCCTTAGATTTCCATAACCTCTGAACATTAAGCAATCTCGGAATTAAAAATATAGATCCTATCAATAACGCCGCAAACAGTCCCAATATCTGAAGAATCAAAATCGCAACGTCCATTATTTCAGGAGAGGTATCACCAGTTTGGACCATGGTAGTTACAACAGACAGTATAGCAATAGCAAGGATGTCATCCACAATTGCCGCACCTAATATCAGTCTGGCTTCTTTTGTCTGCATCTTTCCTATTTCTGTTAAAACCTGAACAGATATTGCGATACTTGTTGCCGTAAGTGCCGTAGCTACTAACATTGACTCTAAGGCATCGAACCCGAAGAATGTTAGGACAACGAATCCCACAAAAAATGGGAGAATCACACCAAGTGTCCCTACTGTAAAAGAAGCGGCTCCTCCCCTTAAGAATTCTCGAGGTGTAATCTCAAGCCCTGCTACAAACAAGATGACAATGGCTGATATTTCCCCAATATCACGTACAGTTTCATCAAGCATCACTAGCGGCTCACCATCAAAGAGAAATAATCCCCCTATGGCAAAAGGGCCAACTATTATTCCAGCCAAGAGTTCCCCCAGCACCACCGGCAATTTCAACTTGTGAAACAACTCTGCAAATATTTTCGCAGCGAATAATAATATAGCAAGTGAGATTATCAGATGAACAAATTGAACGCTACTTTCCTCTAGCACCATATAATTTCTAGCTATAGTAATGTTGCCCTTAAATTCTATTCTAATTTCTATTTAAAGCAACGGATATTTTTTAAAAAAAATCCCCAATAATTCCACTTATTTATCAATATTTACAGATCAGTTAGCAAAGTTTCTTAACTGTAACTTGTTACTGCCTCTTAAAAACAGGGCATAAATTCTTACCCAAGTCAAAACTATTTTTTGAATCGGCCCAATTACAAAACTATAAGATATGTCTAGTATTATGATTTAAAGAAGTACATAGATAAGTAATCTACGACTGAGTATGGTCGTTGGCATTCAGCCAAATATGTATTATACATGTAACAACGTAGCATATTTATACTATGGAAGATGAACTCCTTGATTAATGATGGTACCCAATGAATTAGACAATTCAAGATGGATCATATCTTGGATACGCACTTTGCAAATATCATTTAGACGACATATGTGAGTATCAAATATTTGACCAAGTATCATCTTCAGAATACGAAATATACAATCGGTATTTGTGTCATACTTCTATTTTCCTTTCTATTATTGCTTCTCCCTGATTAATAGAGCTTCAAATATCTTTACAGTTAAGGCTGGTTACTTTGGTATTGTTGTGTGTGTATGTAGTTCTATCCTTCGAAATGGTTCATAGAACTACCATTGCTCTTTTTGGAGCAGTGGTCGTTGTCACAATTGCAATCGCTGTAGGGGATTTCCAAACGAACAACGGCTTCGAGCAAATCTTAGGTTATATCGATTTTAATACCATTGGACTCCTATTGGGAATGATGGTTATTGTTGCCATCATGTCAAACACAGGTATTTTTCAATTTGTAGGTATTAAGGCTATAAAAGCCTCGAAAGGGAATCTCTGGAAGTTAATGATCTTACTTTGCGTTTTTACTGCAACCATATCGATGTTCATAGACAATGTAACTACGGTCCTTTTGATGGTACCCGTAACTATCTCTGTGTTCAGATCGATTAAGCTATCTCCCATTCCCTTTGTAATCGCGATGGTGCTCGCATCCAACGTAGGAGGAGCAGCTACTTTCATAGGCGATCCCCCTAATATCATGATTGGATCTGCCGCAGGTATTGATTTTAACGCATTTATCATACATATGGGCCCGACGGTCGCCATTTCATTTTGCGTATCTTTACTATTGCTAAGATATTTGTTCCGAAATGAGTTGAAAGCCAGGATTGATGATCGCGGTGGAATAATGAAAGAGAATGAGTATGCTTATCTAAAAGACATTAAAACATTAAAGAAATCACTTGGAGTACTCATTGGTGTCATAGTACTTTTTGTATTACACGGGATTCTTGATCTAGAACCCTCGATTATTGCCTTGGGTGGAGCAGCGTTTCTGCTTATCATAACGAGACTTCCTCCAGAACAAGTTCTACATGAAGTGGATTGGACTACGTTACTGTTTTTTACGGGTCTGTTTATTATTGTGGGCTTCGCGCAACAGGCTGGGTTGATAACTTTACTATCAAATCTCGCGATTAATATAACAAATGGAGATCCCTGGTTTACTTTTCTGATAATCGTATGGCTATCAGCATTGTCCAGCGCATTCGTGGACAATATTCCATTTACTGCTACAATGATTCCAGTAATTGATTCGCTTAACGAAAACTCAATTATTGCTTCTGCATTCGACTCTTTTCAAATAAGTCCTTTGTGGTGGGCATTATCTTTAGGGGCAAACTTTGGCGGTAACGGAACATTAATTGGTTCTAGCGCTGCAATTAAAGCAGTGGGATTAGCTGAAAAGCTCCATTATGGAATCACATTTAATCGATTCATAAAGGTAGGATTTCCATTTATGGTTCTTACCCTGTTAGCTGGTACTTTGGTGTTACTCATCGACACCTTGCTCAGAATATGAATCATATCCGGCATGTGAGTTAATGCTAGAATCAAAGACTTTTGTGATTTTATGGGCATTATAGAATTTTGAATTAATAGCATTATTTTAATATGAGATTGTTTTATCGCATCCATTTATCCATTCCATAAAAGTAAGCTTCGATCTTGTCTTATTATCCAGAAGTGATATGCATGAAAGTATTTATGTAGGGAGGTAAATTGAAAATGGTGTTATTATGGTAAGTAATACGTAATCTACATTCACAAGAATGATATTTTTATAGAACTTCAGATAGAGAATAATTGCTTAATGGACGAGCATAACTCAAACTCTGTATCTGTTAAACGCATTCTTGTAGCAACCGATGGATCGGCCTCTTCTATTAGAGCTGCTAATTTTGCGATACATCTTTGCAAGTTGGAAAAGGCAGATTTGGTGGTTTTGCATGTGCTTCCGGATATTAAACAAGGAGGGGTTATTGGTTTGCGTGCAAAGTACGGCGATCTGAAAATGGTATCAGCATTCTTGCAGGCTAAGGCAAATGAAGCCAATAAATGGATAGAACCAATCCAAAAAATTGCAAAGAAGAATGGAGTTAGCAGCAAAATCGAGATATTAGAAAATGATGGAACGTCAGTAGTGGGTATAATAACAAAATATGCACAAAAGAACCAGATAGACCTCATAGCCGTTGGAACAAGAGGTTTATCTAAGTTTAAACGCCTGCTAGTCGGAAGCGTAACCTCTGCGATAACTAGTCATTCTCACTGCCCTGTCCTGCTAGTGAAATGAATAAGTTAACCTACCTAGCCTCAAGAATCGCGAATTTGAAGCCAAATACAAACCCAACGTAATCTATCGAACCCTTCTGAAATACTATTACCAACTGAGACACTATATTTTTAATCTCATAATCGAATCTTCCATCTGCATATGCGTCATATAGTTCATCAGGTTGAATAAACAAAGGCATTTTCACCTTTTCAAAGCCTTTTTGTTCACGTTTATAATTTAGCATTTTCAAAACAAGATCTATGTCATGTTTAACATCCGGGAGTGTTATGTTTTCGGAATAAACTGCCTCTTCGTAATTCGGATTTAACGCTTCTGCCTTAGCTAATCTGAAGACAGTTCTATTCCCCCATTCTGGGTTATATTCTGGAAAGTGGGAGAGAATATCTTCAACTTTAGCTAAAAAGTGTGCGTGATCCTCAGGAATATCTTTTTTATTTTTATCCACAATTCTAATTATCTCTTTCTTGATAATGATCGAACTCTGAGGTTTGTTTCGAAAGAAATT
>Ga0299914_10003487_pt1 | contig 11123 bp, 12 predicted proteins | sample RVTome_10_FD_201361 | JGI IMG/M metagenome (GOLD analysis project Ga0299914, IMG submission 201361) | Soil microbial communities from uranium-contaminated site in the Upper Colorado River Basin, Wyoming, United States - RVT153D57 (version 2) ... | reverse complement strand
CGCGACCGGGATGCCGACTTCTGGACCAACGACCCCTGGTAGACCGCGATACGTCGCTCGAGCGACGAGGGACGTGTCGCCCTCAGCGCTTCTCGGCGTGTGCCCCGCCTTGCGCTTCGTACCACTCCGCTTCGGTGGGAGAGAAATCGTCCCACCTACTGGGGCCGGCGGGGCGTCGACCGTGGTGCCGGCCTGAGGTTCTGGTTACGGGTCGGGCAGCTCGACCCGGACGATGAGGCCGCCGTTCGCGCGTGGATGCGCCGTGGCTGTTCCGCCGTGGGCGTGGGCCACCGACCGCACGATCGACAGTCCGAGGCCGATCCCCGTGGTGGATGCCCGGCCGTTGCCGCGTCGGAACGGCTCAAACAACTCGTCGATCTCGTCGGCGCACACGACGGCGCCCGAGTTCTCGATCTGGAGGACACAGTGCGCGTCCCCGCGGCCCGTACGGACGACGGCCTCCGTGCCCGAACTGCTGTAGCGCACGGCGTTCTGCACAAGATTGGCGGCGAGTCGCTCGATGAGAACGGGGCTGCCTGTGATCGGAGCTGGGTGCAGGTCGGTCGTCAGCGTGACGCCGCGCTCGAGCGCGTCGTGGTGTTCTTGCTCGACCGCCGTCGCGGCAACCTCCGCCAGGTCGATGGCTGAGCGTTCGACGACCCGCTGCTCGGAGCGGGCGAGGGTCAACAGTCCCGCGACCAACCGTTCGCTGCGTTCGTTGGTGGCCAGCAGCCTGGGGGCGAGCTGTTTGAGGTCGTCGGAGGCGTCAGGGTTGCGGACCGCCACCTCGAGCATGGTCCGGTTAACTGCCAGCGGGGTGCGCAGCTCGTGCGATGCGTTGGCGACGAACCGGCGCTGCGCGTCGAACGACCGATCCAGGCGCTCGAGCATCTCGTCGATGGTGTCGGCCAGCTCCTTGACCTCGTCGTCCGGGCCGGTCAGGCCGATCCGCTCGTGCAGGCTCCGGTCCGCGACCCGTGTGGCCGTGTCGGTGATCTGGTGCAACGGACGCAACGCTCGGCCGGCGAGCACCCAACCGAGAGCGACCGCCAGCACGAGCGCACCGACCAACGCGAAGATCGACCAGGTCAGCAGATCGCTCAACGTCTCCGATCGGTAGGTGGCGATCTCGTCCCGAACCAGGTCGGCCGTTTGAGGATCGGAGTCGAGATGGGATCCACGCGCGTCGACGTGCCGGGTCAACGACCGGGACGCCAGCCAGTACGTCACGGAAACCAGCACGACACCGGCGACGAGGAACGCCGCGGCATACAGGGCGGTGAGCCGGGCGCGGACCGGCCAGCGGGACGGCCTCACGGGTCGTTCCCCAACCGGTAGCCGGCGCCGACCACCGTGTGCACCACCGAGGGTGCACCGAGCTTCTTGCGCAGCGACATCACCGTGACCCGAACGACGTTGGTGAACGGGTCGGCATGCTCGTCCCAGACCTTCTCGAGCAGCTGCTCGGCGCTGACGATCGCGCCCCCTGCACGCATGAGCTCCTCGAGCACACCGAACTCCTTGCCACCGAGCCGAACGGGCCGTCCGGCCCGCGTGACGCCGCGGCGGGCCGGGTCGAGCCGCAACTGGTCCCATTCGAGCACCGGGGGGACGGCCTCCCGGCTGCGCCGGCCCAGCGCTCGAAGCCGCGCGACCAGCTCGGTGAACGCGAACGGCTTGCCCAGATAGTCGTCCGCCCCAAGACCCAAGCCCTCGACCCGATCGGTGACGTCGTCCGCCGCGGTCAACATCAGCACCCGCACACCCGGCTGACAGGCGACGACATCCCGGCACAGCTCGTCGCCGTGCAGCCCGGGCAGATCCCGGTCCAGCACGATCACGTCGTAGTCGTTGACGCCCACCCGCTCGTGACCGGACACGCCGTCGTAAGCGACGTCCACCGCCATCCCCTCGCGCCGCAGTCCCGTGGCGATCGCGTCCGCGAGCCAGTTCTCGTCCTCCACGACCAGGATGCGCACGGGCTCACCTCCTTCGAATTCCGGGCGAGCCACCGTTCCACAACGGGGGTAAGACCAGCGTAAGGGCTAGCGGCCGGCTGATTTTGGCGGGCCTAGGTCGCCGCCTTACGCCAGCTTTATGCGTCGTCTCGTACCCCTCATCGAGGTCCCACGGCGCGCCACCCGCGTCGTTGGAGCGCACACGACGCGAGGAGTCACGAGATGAGATGTGCGAGACGAAGCCGTGTGGTCGGCGCGGCCGCGGCCGCCGTCGCCTTGCTGAGCCTGAGCGCGTGCGGTAGCTCGGACGACGCCGACAGCGACGCGTCCAGTGGAGGCGCGTCCGATCCCGCGACTGCCTCGGAGACCGAATCCACGGACGCGGATGCGCAGGCGCTCGTCTTCGCCGAATGCATGCGCGACAACGGTGTCGACATGCCCGATCCAGCGCCCGGTCAGGACGGCTTCTTCGACGCCTTCCACTCGATCGGCGACAGCTACGACCAGGCGACCATTGGTCAGGCCGTCGCCGCCTGCGACGACTTCTTCCCCACATATGCGGGCGCGGGAGGCCATGGAGGGGTTGACGACGAGGCCGTGTTGGCCCTAGCCGATTGCCTCCGGGAGCAGGGCCTCGATGTGCCCGACAACCTCTTCGAGGACGGGGCGATGCTCGACATCGACCGGGACGAGCTGAGCGCGGCGATGGAGAGCTGCCGTGACGTGTGGGCGGGAGGCGGACGGTGACCGACGTCGACGCCGCGCGAACCGCCCCTCCCGTCCCCGAGACCGCGCCCGCGCCGCACGAGCCGGTGCCGGGCGATCCCCCTCGTGGGCGCCGGGGCCTGGTGTGGCTCGGCCTGGGTGGGGCGGTCGTCGTCGCGGCTGCGACCGGCATCTGGCTGTGGGTGGCCGACTCGTCGCCCGACGCCGTACCCGCCACGACGGGCCCCGAGGCCACCGCGATCGTCGAGGTCGGGACGGTGTCGGCCACGGAGCGCTGGGACGGCAGGCTCGGCCGTGGGACGCCGTTCACCGTCAGGAGCGGCGCCGCCGGGACGATCACCCGGCTCGCCGACCCTGGTGCGCCGGTCGGTGGCGGGGACGTGCTGTTCCGGGTCGACGAGCAGCCGGTGACCCTCCTTTCAGGCGTGGTGCCGATGTACCGGGACCTGGGGCCGGGCGCCTCCGGTCCCGATGTCGCCCAGCTCGAGGACAACCTGGCCGCGCTGGGCTACCTCGGGTTCGCTGCGGATGACCGGTATTCGTCGTCCACGGTCGACGCGGTGCGGGTCTGGCAGCAGGAGATCGGGGCGGCGGCGACCGGCATGGTCGCACGGGGCGATGTCATCTTCGCCCCCGGGGGCGGCCAGGTGGCCACGCTGCGGTTCCGGATCGGCGACGTGGTCGCGCCCGGAACGCCGGTGCTCGACATCGCCGGGACCGACCAGGTCGTCAACCTCGAGGTCGACGTCGGTGACCTGGACCGTTTCGACGTCGGCGCCGAGGTGACCGTCCTGCTTCCCGGCGGTGACGAGGTCCCCGGCACGGTCAGTGCCGCCACGGTCGTAGAGGCGGCCCTGGCCAGCCCGGAGGCCATGTCGGGCGAGGGCGACGCCGCCACCGATCCGGCGCCGATCGTCGAGATCGACATCGCCCTGGACGGCAACGCCCCTGACCAGCTCGTCGGTGTGCCGGTCGAGGTAGTCGTCCGGGTCGACGAGCGGACCGACGTGCTGCTGGTACCGGTGAACGCGCTCCTGGCCCGGGCCGAGGGAGGCTACGCGCTGGAGGTGGTCGCCGACGACGGGACGACGTCGATCGTGCCGGTCGAAACCGGCCTGTTCGGCGCGGGCAAGGTGGAGGTCACCTCGGCCGACATCGACGAGGGCACCGTCGTCGGCGTGGCCGGGCGGTGAGCATGGCGGCGCTCACTCGTGGATGGCCGCCCGCCGCCGAGAACGAGCCTCCGGTCGCCGAGCTGCGCGGCGTGACCCGCACCTATCCCGGCCGCCCGCCGGTCCGGGCCCTGCGGGCGGTCGACCTGCGGATCGAGCGGGGCGAGCTGGTCGGCATCGTCGGCCCGTCCGGCTCGGGCAAGTCGACGCTGCTGAACATCCTGGGAACGCTCGACGTCGCCGATGCCGGGTCCGTCCGCATCGACGGGCACGACGTCAGCACACTCACGGATCGGCAACTGTCCGCGCTGCGGGCGCATCGGATCGGCTTCGTGTTCCAGCAGTTCTTCCTCTCCCCCGGTGTGAGTGCGCGGGACAACGTGGCGGACGGGCTCCTCTACACGGGGATGCCACTGGCCGATCGACGCCGCCGGGCCGACCAGACGCTCGCGCGGGTCGGGTTGGCCGACCGTGCGCACCACCGCCCCCACGAGCTGTCCGGTGGGCAGAACCAGCGGGTCGCGGTCGCCCGGGCCCTCGTCGGGCGGCCCGCCATCCTGCTCGCCGACGAGCCGACCGGTGCCCTCGACAGCGAGTCCGGCGCCGACGTGATCGATCTGTTGCACGAGCTGCACCGGTGCGGCACCACGATCGTGGTCATCACCCACGATCACGAGATCGCCGGCATGCTGCCCCGCCAGGTCCACCTCCGCGACGGACAGATCGCCTCCGACAACGCCGTGGCCACGAGCGGGACGCCACAGTGATCCCCCCGTCCAGACTCCGGCCCCGCGACGCGCTGCGGGTCGCGGCCGCCGGGCTGACGGCGCGGCCACTGCGCGTCGTGCTCTCCGCCCTCGGGATCGCTGTCGGGATCGCGGCGATGGTCGCGGTGGTCGGGATCTCGGCCAGCAGCCGGGAGGAGATCGACCAGCAGCTGCGGGCGCTCGGGACGAACCTTCTGACCGTGGAGCCCGGGCAGACGCTGATGAGCGGCGAGCCGGCCAAGCTGCCCCAGGAGAGCGTCGACATGGTGGCGCGCATCGGCCCGGTCACCTCGGTCAGCGCTGTCGGTGCCATCGATGGCGCCTTCGTCTACCGCAACGATCGCATCGACGAGGGCCGCACCAACGGCCTCACCGCGCTGGCCGCCCGCCCCGACCTGCTCGACGCGGTCAGCGCCGAGGTCGCATCCGGCCGGTGGCTCGACGACGCGCTCACCGGCTACCCCACCGTGGTCCTCGGCGCCACGGCCGCCGATCGCCTCGGCATCTCGGCCACCGACGCCACCGTCTCTGCCTGGCTCGGCGAGCAGTGGTTCGTGGTCGTGGGCATCCTGGAACCGGCACCGCTGGCGCCCGAGCTCGACGCCGCCGCGCTGATCGGCTGGCCGATCGCACAGGACCTGCTCGGCTACGACGGCGCCCCCACCAGGCTGTACGAGCGCTCACCGGAGTCAGCGGTCGACGACGTCCGGGCCGTGTTGCCAGGCACCGTGAACCCGGAGAATCCCGAGGAGGTCACCGTCAGCCGACCCTCGGACGCGCTCGCGGCACAGACCGCAACCGACGAGACGCTGATTACACTCCTGCTCGCGCTCGGCGGCGTCGCACTGCTGGTCGGCGGCATCGGCGTAGCCAACACGATGGTGATCGCCGTGCTCGAGCGACGCTCCGAGATCGGCCGGCGCCGCGCCCTCGGCGCCACCCGCGCCCACATCCGGATCCAGTTCCTCGGCGAATCGGTGCTGCTCGCCGGCCTCGGCGGGATCGGCGGCGTGGTCCTCGGCGGCGCGGTCACCGGGGTGTTCGCCGCCAGCCGCGACTGGCCCCTCGCTCTCCCAGCCTGGGCCCTCGTCAGCGCCGCCGGCGCGACGATCCTCGTCGGCGCGCTCGCCGGCGCCTACCCCGCCACACGCGCCGCCCGGATGTCCCCAACAGCCGCTCTCGCCACGATGTGACCCGATCGGGCCGATCAACAGGTCTGGCCGCGGCGCTGTGGAGCCTGCGCGTGTGGTGGATCAATGAGCCAGGTTCCAGGGTGGCGATGACCGGACGGACCGTGGGCTCCGCGTCACGGGCTGGCGGCCGAGGTGCCGTTGTGGGGAGGCGCCCCCTCGTCCGATCGGCTCGAGCGCGGGCGTGCCTGAACACCGGTGGCGAGGCGGGCCCTGCGGCGGTGCCCGGTGGGCGTGGGTGTCGAGAGCGTCGGTCGTCGGTGATCGCTGGCCGTGGTTGGGGGTGCGGGTGACGGTGGTGCGTTTCCATGACCTCCATTCGACGACACCAGGTATGGAGCCGCCTGACAGCTACCGGGGAGCCGGCTGTGGCGGTGTCCCCGGAGGGGGTTCGACTGTCGGCGTGCCCGAGCACGCGGGTGTTAGCGAGCGGGCTGGTTGAGGCCGGTTTCGTAGGCGAGGATCACGGCTTGGACGCGGTCGCGGAGGTGGAGCTTCATCAGGATGCGTTTGACGTGGGTTCTGATGGTGGATTCCTCGACGACGAGCGCGGCGGCGATCTCGCGGTTGGACAGGCCCCGGGCGATGAGTTCGAGAACATCTCGTTCGCGGGGTGTGAGCCTGTCGAGCTTGGCGTGGTTGGTGAGGTCGGGGGTGGGCTGTTGAGCCATGCGGTCGATCACGCGTCGGGTGACCGACGGGGACAGCAGTGAGTCGCCGACGGCGATCGTGTGCACGGCGGCGATGAGCTCTTCGGGTCGGGTGCGTTTCAGAAGGAATCCCGAGGCACCGGCGCGTAGGGCGCCGAAGATGTAGTCGTCCTGTTCGAAGGTCGTGAGGATCAGGACCTTCGTGCCGGGCGTGGTGCGCGACAGCTCGCGGGTGGCGGCGATGCCGTCGAGGTCGGGCATGCGGACGTCCATCAACACGACATCCGGTCTGAGCTGGCGTGTGCGTTCGATGGCTTGGCGGCCTGTCGCGGCCTGGCCGACGATCTCGATCTCGGCGTCGGCGGCGAGGAGCTCGGCGAGACCGGCCCGCATGAGATCGTCGTCGTCGGCGATCAGCACCCGGGTCACGGTCGGCGACCTTGGTAGGGGATCCGGGCGTGGACCCGGAAAGTGCCGTTGGCGCGGGCGGCGTCGAGGTCGCCGCCGAGCGAGGTGGCGCGCTCGCGCATGCCGATCAGGCCGTGGCCGCCGCTCGGCCGGGCCGGGCCGAGCGCGGGGACGGGGTTGGTGACGGTGAGCTCGACTGCCGTGCGGGCGAACACCAACTCGACGTGGGCGCTGCCGCCGCCGTGGCGCGCGGCGTTGGTGAGCGCCTCCTGCAGGATGCGGTAGGCGGCCTGATCGGCGGCGCCGCTCAGCGTGGGTGGTGTGCCGGACTCGTCGAGGGTGACCTCGAGACCTGCTGCGCGATGGCGCGCGATCAAGGTGTCGAGCGACGCCAGCCCGGGCGGCGCGGCGATGGTCCCGTTGGCCCGGTCGTCCTCGCGCAGGTTGCCGATGATCTGGTCGATCTCGCTGACCGTGTGCCGGGCCAGGTTCTCGATTTCCTCCAGAGCGCGGAGCGAGCGATCGGGCTCCTGGTGGTGCCGGAGCCGGGCTGCGCCGGCGCGCACCGCGATCACGCTGATCGCGTGGCCGGCGGAGTCGTGGAGATCGCGGGCGATCCGGGCGCGCTCTTCGGCGGCGGCGAGCTGGCGCTCGCGCTCGGCCTCCCGTTCGGTGCGACGGGCGCGTTCTTCGAGCTCGGTGAGGTGCACACGGCGGAGGCGTGTGCGCTCGCCGGCGAACCAGGCCACGGCCCACGCGAGGCCGGTGTGGAGAAGCTCGCTCCCGGGGAAGGCCGTCTGGTCGGCGGCGGCCGCACCCAGGTAGGCCACCAGCAACCCGACCACGGAGAGAGTGGTGCGCGGCGTCCAGGTGGCGTCCTGGCCCCGGCTGGCGGCAAGCAGGTAGAGCGCCACGGTGGGGCCGATGGGCAAGTCGAGCGGGTAGCCGAGCCCGACCAGCACAACGCTTGCGACCGCGGTCGCCTCGAACACGGCGAGCGGGGAACGCCGCCAGCCGAGAAGCGGCAGCGCGGTGCCGGCGGTGAGCAGGACGCCGAGCAGATCGAGGGAGCGGGACTCCGAGCCGGTGCCGGGAGCGTTGAGGCCGCCGTGGGCGAGTAGCGCCAGCGAACCGACGAACGCCGCGGCTGCGAGCGCGACGTCCAGGAGTGCTCCCGGGTTGGGCCGAGCGACGGAGGGCTGGCGTGCCGCGGTCGTCGACGTCACGGAGGTCGAGGGTACTGGCGGGGGCAGCTCCGGGAGTCCCCCTGCGGGGTGATCCCCGTCCACTCGATGGGGACTCCGATGTTCCCCTCGCAGGGCGTTTCGCCGCGACCCCGGCGCCTGTCCAATCCAGCCATGGACCGGGGACGCGAACGGGAGGACCGGTGATCGTAGTCAGCGGGTTGACCAAGACCTACGGAGACCAGCGGGCGGTCGACGAGCTGAGCTTCACCGCCCCCGCCGGGCGGGTGACCGGCTTCCTGGGACCCAACGGTGCCGGCAAGACCACGACCTTCCGGTGCCTGCTCGGCCTGGCCGACCCCACCTCCGGTGCGGCGCTGATCGACGGGTGCCCCTACCGGGAGCTGGCCGTCCCCCGCCGCCGGGTGGGGGCCGTGCTCGAGTCCACCGGCTTCCACCCGGCCCGCACCGGCCGCAACCATCTGCGAGTCATCGCCCGCGCAGCCGGCCTCGATGTCGCCAGGATCGATCCCCTCCTGGAGGTCGTCGGGCTCAGCGCCGCCGCGGACCGGCGAGTCGGCGGCTACTCGCTCGGCATGCGCCAGCGGCTCAGCCTCGCCACCGCCATGCTCGGCGACCCCGAGGTGGTGGTGCTGGACGAGCCCGCCAACGGCCTGGACCCCGAAGGGGTCAGCTGGATCCGGCGCATCCTGCGCATCTGGGCCGACGAGGGCCGCACCATGCTGGTGGCCAGCCACGCGCTGGCCGAGATCGGGCAGGTGGTCGACCGGGTCGTCATCATCCGCGCCGGCCGACTGGTCGCGGAGACCGACATCGCCGACCTGGCGAACAGCCGCGTGACGGTCAGGGTCGACCGGGTCGAACCGATGCTCAGTGCCCTGCTCGCCCAGGGAGCCGACCACGAGCTGCTCGCCGACGGCGCCATCGCCATCGCCGGCCGCGACACCGCCGAGATCGGCGGCATCGCCGCCCGGGCCGGCGTGACCGTGACCGAGCTCGCCAGGCAGAGCACCGCCGACAGCCTCGAGGCCATGTTCCTCGACGTGATCGGAGGCAACGGACAATGAACGATCTCGTCGCCGCGGAGTGGCTCAAGCTGCGCACCACCCGCCTGCTCTACGGCATGACCCCGGCCACCATCGCCCTGTCCCTCGCCGCGGTCGCCGGTGCCGTCCTGTCCGCGGACAACGTCGACGAGCTCGAGTCGACCCGCGGTATCCGGGACGCCTTGTCGGTGACCGGCACCGGCGCCATCCTCGTGTTGGTCGTTGGCATCCTCATCTCGGCCGGCGAGTACCACCACGGCACCGCCGCCGACACGTTCCTCACCACACCTCGCCGTGACCGGGTCGTCGCCGCCAAGCTGACCATGGGCGCCGGTGTCGGCCTGGCCGTGGGCGTGGTCATTTCGCTGGCCTGTCTCGGCATCGCCAGCCTCCTCTACCGCCTCGAGGCCGCCACCTTCCCCCTCGGCAACGGCGAGGTCTGGCTGATCCTGGCCGGCGCGCTCGTCTACACCACCCTGTTCGGCATCCTCGGCGTCGCCCTCGGTGTGTTGATCCGCAACCAGGTGCTCGCCATCGCCAGCGCCCTCGCCTGGCTCGCCGTCATCGAACACACCCTCGTCAGCCTCGTCCCCGATGTCGGCCGCTGGCTCCCGGTCGCCGCCGGCCAAGCCATCGTCCGCACGAACCTGGACGATCTCCTCTCCCCCCTGGCCGGCATCGCCGTACTCGCCGCCTACGCCGCGGCCATCGCACTCGCCGGCATCCGCATCGCCGCCACCCGGGACGCCTGAACCACCGCCCTGACATCAGGAGACCACGCCATGGAACTCCCCGCCCACCCCGAGCACGACGATGATCAGGAATCCGCGACCACCATCAACTGGACGACCGTGGTCGTCGTCACGGTCGTGTTCGCCCTCGCCGCCACCCTGGTCATCCTCCACCTCGCCGGCGTCGTCGGCCCCGGCTGAGACCACCTCGCCGGAACACCCACCCCGAAACGAGACGCCATGAGCCACGAACAGCAGCACCACGGTCCCGACGATCACCGGGTCCAGGGGCTGGGGCTGAAGCTCCACGGACACCACGACGGCGTGATCCGCCGACCCCGGCTATACGAATACGGCGCCGCGATCGGGTTCCTCGGCCGCCGTCGCCGGGTCTACGACGACCTCGCCGCGCTGAGCGGCGCCCAACCTGGCGACCAGCTCCTCGACATCGGGTGCGGCACCGGCTACTTCACCCGCCGGGCCGCCCGAAACGTCACCCCCGGCGGACACGCGATCGGAATCGACCAGTCCCCGCCGATGATCGAGTACGCCAGCCGCCAGGCGCCCGCCAACTGCACCTTCCAATTGGCCAGCGCCCAAGCCCTGCCCTACCCGGACGGCTCCTTCGACGTCGTGATCTCCAGCCTGGCCATCCACCACCTTCCCCCCGACGACCGGCCCACCGCGCTGCACGAGGCCTATCGCGTGCTCCGACCCGGTGGCCGCCTGCTCATCGCCGACTTCCGCCCACCCCGCAACCCCGTCGCCAACCGCCTGATCGGGGTCCTGGCCGGGCACACCATGCAACACAACCCGATCGGCGGGCTGGCCAGCCTGATCGGGGACGCCGGCTTCGGCATCACGGGCCGCGGCGACCGGTGGCCGTGGCTGCACTACGTGCAGGCCCAACGGCCAACGCCTGGCGTCGGATCAGAGCCGTGATCCTCGCCGGCGACACCGGCGTGAGCCAGGCCGATCGATCGGAACGGTGCCGCCACCGGCCCATTCCCGCTGTCACCGCACCCGACAGGGGAGACCAAGCGGGACGGCGTCGCGGGTCATACGGTGGGCGTGGTCCCGACAGCGTCAACCACACGCAGGGGCGAGCTGGTGAACCTGGGAGCAGTGTGCAACCCACGCGTGCGATCCCGACCCACCGGGACGCCGCCTCTCGCGGTCGACCGCGAGACCGGGGGTGGCCGATGAGCGACCCCGACCCGGTCGCCGCGCTCGCGGCGGAGCGCGTCGCCGAGCTGCGCCACCAGATCGA
>Ga0299914_10003486_pt1 | contig 11124 bp, 8 predicted proteins | sample RVTome_10_FD_201361 | JGI IMG/M metagenome (GOLD analysis project Ga0299914, IMG submission 201361) | Soil microbial communities from uranium-contaminated site in the Upper Colorado River Basin, Wyoming, United States - RVT153D57 (version 2) ... | reverse complement strand
CGACGACTGGTATCGCCACTGGGTCGCCGAGGGACTTGCCGCGCTCGAAGCGCTGGCGGCGCCGCGCGCCGGCGCCTTCCTGTTCGGCGATGCGCCGACCCTGGCCGACCTCTGCCTGGTCCCGCAAATGTTCAACGCGCGCCGATTCGAGGTCCCGCTCGACGGGCTTCCGACCCTGGTACGCTGCGATGCCGCCGCGAGCGCGCTCGAGGCCTTCGCGGCGGCGCATCCGGATCGGGTGGCGCCGGCGGCGTAAGCCGGATCATTTCGGGGACGCTATACTTAATTCAGCTCGGCCGGACGCCGATGGCTCGGCGAGTCACGGAATTAAGTATAGCGTCCCCGAAATAGAGAGGCTCAGCGCGCGGCTTCGACCAGCGGCGCCGGGCTGTGGAATCGCGGCACCCAGTGGCGGATGTCCGCTGCGAAGACGCCGTTGACGATCGCCGGATCGGCGGCGAGCATCGCCTGCGCCTCGGCCAGGTCGGCGGCGCGGACGATCGCCATGCCGCCGTCCATGCCGACGAAGCCGCCGCCGGCGACGCTGCGGCCGTCGCGGACGAGCTGCGCGTGATAGGCGCCGTGCGCGCGCAGATCCTGCTCGCGCATCGGCACGCCAGGCCGCCAGGATGGGCCGGGGCGATAGACGAACAGGAACAATGAGCGGGCATTCTGGGCGGTGGGCGCGGCCTGTGGCGGCTGCGCCATAACGGCATTGCCAGCAAGCGCGAGCAGTATGGCCAGGGCCACCTTTGGAGCGAAAGATCGGGACATGGGGCACTCCCTGAGGGGTGCAGCAGGTTAGGCTCCGGCAAGGCCCGCCGGCAAGCATGGGTCGTGCGAACGTCGCCCCGCGCGGCTGCGGCGTCAGCCGGCGAACCAGTCCTTCTTCAATCGCCGCGATGCGATCAGGTAGAACAAGGCGCTGAGCAGGTAGAAGACGAGGCCATAGAGGATCGAATAGCGCAGCGAATCCTGGCCATAGGCCTCGGCCATCCAGTCGGACATGAAGCCCAGGAAGAAGATGCCGAAGCCGATGCCGATCAGATTGTTGATGAACAGGAAGCTCGCGCTCGCCGTCGCTCGCATGTTCGGCGGCACGATATGCTGGACGGCGGCGATGACCGGACCGAGCCAGGCGAGCGCGAGCATCTGCCCGATCGCGAACAGGATCCAGCCGAGCCAGAGCGAGGGAGCGAACAGGCCGGCCGCGAAGGTCGGCGCCGCGACCAGGAAGCAGATCGACGGCACGCGCGCATAGGAGCCCGGATCGCCCGGCCCGGTCCGATCGCCGAGCCAGCCGCCGAGCCAAATGCCGGCCACGCCGCCGACCAGCACGATCGACCCGTAGAACCAGCCGACATCGGCGAGCGGCAGATCGAAGCTGCGGCTGAAGAAGCTCGGCAGCCAGAAGATCAGGCCATAGCCGAGGATCGAGCCCGAGGCGGCGCCGAAGGAGAGCAGCCAGAAGCTCGGCGTCGACGCCAGCCGCGCGGCGACAAGACCGAAGGGTGGCGCCGCATCGCTGGCCCGGCCGTCGGCGGTGTCGAAGCCGCCGCGGACCGGCTCGGGAATGAACAGCTTGACGAGCAAGGCGGCGGGCAGGCCGGCGAGGCCGACGATCAGGAAGGCCGAGCGCCAGTCGAGATGGCTCGCGATCCAGCCGCCGAAGAAGACGCCGAGCGCCGAGCCGATCGGGATGCCGAGCGAGAAGAAGGCGAGCGCGCGGGCCCTTTTCTCCTTGGGGTAGAAGTCCGAGATCAGGGCGTAGGAGGGGGCGACCCCGCCGGCCTCGCCGATGCCGACGCCCATCCGGGCCAGGAACAGCTGCCAGAAATTCTGGGCGAAGCCGCACAGAGCGGTGAAGGTGCTCCACAAGGCGACCGAGACGGCGATGATGTTGACCCGGCTCTTGCGGTCGGCGAGCCAGGCGATCGGTATCGCCAGCCCCGAATAGAAGAGCGCGAAGGCGATTCCGCCCATCAGGCTGAGCTCGGTATCGCTGAGCTCGAGCTCCGCCTTGATCGGCACCGCCAGCACGCCGATGATCTGGCGATCGATGAAGTTGAAGATATAGGCGACGAGCAGGATGAGGAGGACGCGCCCTCCCGGGCTTGCGCCCTCCTCGGGTCCTGCCCGATTGCTCACCGGAAGTTGAAACCGACGGACAGGTAAACCTGCCGTGGATTGCCGTAATAAGCGGTGAGGATGCCCTCACCGCCGAGCGTCGAGCTCAGCCCCGGCTGGCCGTTGGCCAGGACGAAGGCGCCGGTGTCCGGATTCTGCCGCAGGAAGTTGTAGCCGGAGGTGATGTAGCGCTTGTCGGTCAGGTTGCGGCCATGCAGGCCGATCGACCAGCGATCGTCATCCGAGCGCCAGACGACGCCTGCATCCCACAAAGCGAACCCGCCCTGGTCGAGGCCCGGTATGCCCAGCTCGAACTGCTGGCTCCCGCTCCGGTAAGCAACGGTCGTCAACAGGTTGAGCATGCCGCCGAACACCGGCGTGCCGTAGTTCAAGGTGCCGCTCGCCGTCCACTCCGGCGTATTCTGAACTTCACGGCGATCGGCGACGTCGATGCCGCGGGCATCGATATATTCGAGATAATCGGCGTTGAGATACCCCAGCGACCAGGAGAAATTCAGCGAATCGCCGTCGGTGCCGAAGCTGCGGGCGAGGATGGCATTGCCTTCGAACTCGACCCCCTGGAAGCGCGCCTTGCCGGCATTGGTGGTGATGCCGATGAAGGTCTGCTGGCCGTTGAGCACGGTGCCGACCGAGCCCGGAATCTGGACGTCCGTGTAGTCGGCGTGGAACAGGTTGAGGCTGAAGCGCAGACGACGGTCGAACAGCTGGGCCCGCCAGCCGAGCTCGTAGCTGGTCACCGTCTCCGGATCGAACGACATGAAATCGTAGATCTCCTGCGCGTTGCAGAGCACGCCGGCCGGCGTCCGGCAGGCGGTGGTGACGCCGCGTGGATCGAAGCCGCCGCCTTTGAAGCCGCGGGCATAGCTGGCGTAGATCGTATGCTCGTCGGTCGGCTCGAAGCTCAGCGACGCGCGCGGGGTGAAGCGGCGGAAATCGGCGGTGCCGGTGAAGTCGGACTGGTTGACGATGCGCAAGCCGGTTCCGCCGAAGAAAGGCGATCCGCCGCCGCCGAGATAGACGCCCCGGTCGATGTCGGAGGTCCGCTCGTCCCAGGTGTAACGGCCGCCGACCGACAGGCTCCACTGCTCGGAGAAGTCGTAGGTGATGTCGGCGAAGACCGCATAGGTCTCGGTGTCGACATCGCCGAACGTCAGTGCGGTGATGCCACCGGGCAGGCGGACGTCGAACACGGTCCGCGAACTGGCGTCGAGATAATAGAAGCCGAGCAAAGCGTTGAGCGGGCCGCGATTGTAAAGGATTTGCAGCTCCTGGCTCGTCTGCTGGTTCTCGTAGATCGCCGGCACGTCGACATCGACCGCCGGCAAGGCGTCGAAATCGATCGGCGTGCCGCTCTCGTCGCGGCGGAAGGCGGTGATGCTGCGCAGGGTGAGATGCTCGGTCGGCTCGACTTCGGCGAACAGGGTGACGCCATAGGCCTCGACCTGCTGTTCGGGATCGCTGAGCGCGCCGCGCGTATCGTAGACGTCGCTCAGCACCGGCGCGCCGCTGAGCAGGCCGGGAATCAGGCGGTGGCCGCCGCGGGCGTTCGAATTGTCGCGGGTGTAATCGCCCTGCAGCCGGACGAAGACGTTGCGCTCATTGTTGACCTCCAGCGACATCCGGCCGGCCCAGATGTCGCGATTGTAATTCTCCTCGCCGGTGGTGAGGTTGTCGCCGAAGCCGCCGCGCGACAGCCGTGCAAGCGAGGTGCCGACGCGGACGAGGTCGCCGCCGACCGGGGTCGAGGCGCTGACGACCAGATCGGCCTGATCGTAGGTTCCGATCGTGCCGCGCACGCGCAGCGTCGGATCGCGGCCGAGACGGCGGGTGACATATTTGATCGCGCCGCCGATCGTGTTGCGGCCGTAGAGCGTGCCCTGCGGCCCGCGCAGCACCTCGATCCGCTCGACGTCGTAAATGTCGAGCAAGGCGGCTTGCGGGCGATTGAGGTAGACGTCGTCGAGATAGATGCCGACGCCGGCCTCGAAGCCGGCGACCGGATCCTGCTGGCCGACGCCGCGGATGAAGGCGGTCAGCGTCGAATTGGTGCCGCGCGACGGCTCGATCGTCACGTTCGGCGTGGTGTCGCCGATGTCGGTGATGTCGAGCGCGCCTTCGAGCTCGAGCTGCTCGCCCGAATAGGTGCTGATCGCGATCGGCACGTCCTGCAGGCTTTCCGTCCGGCGGCGGGCGGTGACGACGATCTCGCCCTCGTCCTGCGCACCCGGATCGGCGGCCGGCGCGTCCTGCGCGTAGAGCGGCGTCGCGGCGACGAGCGCGGCCAAGGCGCTGCCGAGCTTCAGGCTGGTCGACAAGGTGCGGGTCCGGGACATGACTTCCTCCTATGATTCGGTTTGTTCGGTGGCGCGGGCGCGCGACAGGCGGTCCGCAAATTCGCGAAGGGTGCGGTTGAACAATTCGGGCTGTTCGAGATGCGGGGCGTGGCCGGACTGGTCGAAGCGGACGGCGCTGGCTTGCGGAAGAGCGGCGACGAGATGGTCGGCAGTCTCGCCACCATAAAGCGAGCTCTGCGCGCCGTGGACGATCAGGGTCGGATGGCGGATGCTGCTGAGCAACGCCCGCACGTCCTGGCGGACCAGCGATTCCCAGATCGCAGCGATCGCCGCGGCGTCGCCGCGCGCGAATTCGGCGCTGGCCCAGTCGGCAAGCGCGCGCTGCTCGTCCGCGAGCGGCTGCGCGAAGATGCCCTGGCCGGCGCCGAGCGCGAAGCCCTCGAAATCGTCGCGGATCGCGGCGGTGCGCGCCTCGCACGCCTCTGGCGACAGGCCGAGTTCCCAACCGGCGTCGTTGCAGACCCGGGCGGTCATGTCGATCACGACCCCACCGGCGAAACGCGATCCGGCCGGGCCGGCGAGGACGTGCCAGAGGACGGTCGCGCCAAGCGACCAGCCGACGCCGATCGCGCCATCGAGATCGAGCGAGTCGACCAGCTCGGCGACGTCGGCGGCAAGCCGCTCGACGCTCGGCGCGCCGCCCGCGCTGGAGCCGCCATGGCCACGCAGGTCGATCGCGATCAGCCGATGGGAGTCGGCGAGGGGCGCCTGGAACCGGAAGAAGCCGCCATGCGCCATCAACCCGTGCAGCAGCACGATCGGGCTGCCGCTGCCGGTGTCGGAATAGGCGATGGATGCGCCGTCTGATGACGTGAACCGGTTCAAGACCCCTCCCATGGCGCGACCCCTGTTCGGGGTTCTCGCCGGGGCTTCAGTGCCTCAATATGAAACCTGAGTCAATATTCAAGTTTGATGATGAGTCCGCCGTCATTTGATTCGCGCAGAAACGCAGAGGCGCAGAGATACTGTGCCGGTCGTCGCCGCCGGCATCCACTCAACTTGGCCGAAGGCCGATCGTGAGCGGCTGCGCCGACGAGCCTGGTGCTGACTCTCTGCGTCTCTGCGTCTCTGCGCGAATAAATTGCGCTGGCGCGCGCCGGCGGCTTGAGGTTACCGCCCCCTCAGCTCGCGGGCGAAGGCGCGGCATTGCGGGGTGCCGCGGCCGGCATTCTGGCAGAAGGCGCGCATGTTCGCCGAATTGGCGCGGTTGACCCGCGAGCGCCGCCGGACCGGGCGAGGCCGCTGCGGCGTCGCCTTGGGAGTCTCGGCAGCGGGCGCGCCGTGGGCCGTCATCGCCTGGCCCGGCACGGTCGCAGGGCCGGTCATCGCGTCCGCTATCGGCGCCGCGGCGCCCTGCACGCGAATCCGCCGCCGCGGCATATAGCCGATCAGGCCGCCCGCGGTGCGCACCCGCCACCAATCGTCGCCCTGCTCGTAGGTCGAGAAGGATTCGCCGGTGCTGACCCGCGCGACGATCGGCGCGACCGTCGAGGCGCCGCTATGGACGTTGGTGAAGCCGTTGGGGTCCTCGATCATTGCGGTCAGGGTGAACCGCTCGGCGGCGGCCGGCGCGTTCTGGGTCGGCGTCGGGGTGGCATAGGGGCTCGCCGGAAGCTCGGCGGTGAGCGGCTGGTCGATGCTCTCATTGGCCTCGGCCGAGCCGAGCCCGCCGCCGGCGCGATTCATCCACCACCAGCCGCCGCCCGCCGCGGCGGCGACGAGGATGACGACGAGAGCGATGAGTCCGGTCTTGTTGGCAGCCATGGATCTTCCCCGGCGGCCCCCATAGCATGAAAGCGCGCTTTGGGCAGCGCCCCGCTTGCGCAAAACTGAAACTCGGTTCAAGTTCCCCCTTGGGGTCACAACGATGAACGATCTGGGGCAAGGCGCCGTCTCCGCCGACAAGGCACCGCGCACCGAGCGCGGCCGCCGCACCGTGCGCAAATTGCTCGAGGCGGCAGCGCAGGAATTCGGCCAGCGCGGCTATCATGAGGCGGCGATCACCGGCATCACCGCGCGCGCCGGTGTCGCGCTCGGCACCTTCTACACCTATTTCGAGAGCAAGGAGGAATTGTTCCGGGCGCTCGTCCAGGACATGAGCCACGCGACCCGCCAGCATGTCGCCGAGGCGGTGGCGGGCGCGCCGGACCGGCTCGCGGCGGAGCGGCTCGGCCTCGCCGCCTTCATCGCCTTCACCCGCAAGCATCCCGAGCTCTATCGGATCATCGAAGAGGCGCAGTTCGTCGCCGAGGACGTCTATCGCGAACATTATCGCAGCTTCGTCGAGGGCTATCGCCAGGGCCTCGCCGCCGCCGCCGCGCGCGGCGAGATCGTCGACGGGCCGGACGAGCTGCGCGCCTGGGCGCTGATCGGGATGAGCGTGTTCCTCGGCATGCGCTATGCGATCTGGCGCCAGGACATGGAGCCGGCCGAGATCGCCGACGAAGCGATCGCTTTGGTCGCGGAAGGCTTGCGGAAGCGGCCGCGATGATCGGCGACCTCCCCGACCTGATCGCCAAAAGGGCGGCCCTGACGCCGGACGCGATCGCGCTCGAGGAAGGGGATCGCACCCTGACCTATGCCGGGCTCGACGCGCGCGCCGGCCGGGTGGCGGCGATGCTCGCCGCGCGCGGCGTCCGCGAAGGCGACCGCGTCGCGATCCTCTGCCGGCACCGGATCGCCTTCTTCGAAACCTTGTTCGCCTGCGCCAGGCTGGGCGCGATCCTGGTGCCGCTGAACTGGCGGATGCCGGCGGCCGAGCTGGACGGGCTGATCGCCGACGCCGCGCCCACCCTGCTGCTCCACGACGGCGGCGACGCCGCCACCGTCGCCGCGCTTGCCGCTGCGCCGCCCGCGATCGATCTCGACAGCGACTATGAGGCGCTGGTCGCACGCGCGCCGATCGCCCGCTTCCGAAGCCAGTGGCCGGCGGCGCAGACCTGGTATCTGATCTACACGTCGGGCACGACCGGGCAGCCCAAGGGAGTGATCTACACCTATCGGATGGCGGTCGCGAATTATGTCAATATCGGCGCGGCGACCGGGCTGCGGCACGGCGACACCACCGCCGCCTTCCTGCCCAATTTCCACACCGCCGGCATCAACCTGCACGCTTTGCCGGTGCTGATCGCGGGCGGGCGGGTGATTCTGCTCGCGCAATTCGACGCCGAGGCGCTGGTCGCCTTGCTCGAGCAAAGGCGGCTCGACACCGTCTTCGGCGTGCCGACCGTCTACCAGGCCCTGCTCGACCATCCGCGCTTCGCCGCCGCGCCTTTGGCCCATGTCCGGCACTGGGGCTGCGGCGGCGCGCCGCTGCCGGACGCGCTGGCGATCCGGCTCAAGGCGCTCGGACTTCGCGTCTGCAACGGCATGGGCATGACCGAGACCGGGCCGACCGCCTTCCTGATGGATCCGGCCGATGCCTGGGAACGGATCGGATCGGTCGGCAAGCCGCAATTGCTGTGCAGCGCGCGGATCGTCGACGAGGCCGGGCGCGACCTGCCCGACGGCGCGGTCGGCGACCTGCTGTTCTCCGGACCCGGCGTGACCCCGGGCTATTGGCAGGACGCGGCGGCGACGCGGGCCGCCTTCACCGACGACGGCTGGCTGCGGTCGGGAGATCTCGCCCGTCGCGACGTGGACGGCTTCTATCATATCGTCGGCCGGCGGAAGGAGATGTTCATCTCGGGCGGCGAGAACGTCTATCCGGCCGAGATCGAGAATGTCCTCGCCGCGCATCCGGCGGTGGTCGACGTCGCCGTGATCGGCCGCGCCGATGCGCGATGGGGCGAGGTCGGCTGCGCATTCGTGCAGCTGGCTCCGGGGCCGTCGGCGCCCGGAGCGGATGAACTGGCACAATACTGCCGGGAGCGGCTGGCCGCCTACAAGGTGCCCGCGCAATTCGCCTTCGTCGATGAGTTCCCGCGCACGTCGGCGGGCAAGATCCAGAAGCATCTTCTGGTAGCGGATCGCGCCCCGCCATATTCTTCTGACTATGAAGGAATTCCGCGAGCGGGAGCGCGCTTGAAGCACACAGCCTGATCGTGAGGCTTGTGGGCCTTCTGTTGAACGTCAGGGACGGCCTGCCGGCAGGAAAAGCGCTGAATGCGCCCGCGCCGGGCCGCTTGCGCCATGCGGCCAGCTTGGTGTCGACAGATCGATATAGCCGGGAGGGGAGCCGGCGGCGCCGACCGAGTGATCGAACCTCAAGGTGCCGCTCCTCGGGTCGTGCAGCAGGATGTAGACGCCCTTTTCGTGCCCCGCTTCGGCGCCAATGACGATCCGGTTCGAACCCGGGTCGCTTGCCGCCCAGTGCGCATTGAAGTCGGCCGGCATCGCCAACCGCGCGATCTCACGCGGCGCTGCCGGATCGGCAACGTCGAGCACCACAACCATCTGCGAATTGGCCACCGGCATGATCCAGTGGTGTCCAATTACCAGGGGCACGCTACAGCCGACGCGGGTCATTGGCGTTGCTGGGTCGCGGCCATGGATGTCGTAGACATGGGTGAGGCGAGGCTCATCGGACGCGATGTCAGTGAGGCGATAGAAAGCGCACATATAGGAGTTCATCAGCACGCTGCCGTCCGGCATCAGGCGAGGCCCGAACGGGAGCATTGCCGCCCAGTCGAGCGGCGAGCCATCCGGATTTCGCCCCTGCGGCACCGCTAGGGTCCGCAAGAGGGTCAGATCGGAATTGCGCCAAATCTGCACGACGTTGGCACTATGTTCCTCCATCATGCGGGCGCTGGTCGTGACGACGCGATCAAGCTCCGGAATGGGGACGATCGCATAGGTTCGGATCGGCTCGGATATGCCGGATGCCGCCGCGCTGGCGGACCGCAGCAATTCGCCTCCGGCGGTGTATTCCGCCAGGCCGCCATGGCCGCCCGGAACCAGGTCGTCACCAGGTCGCGGCGAGGCACCTTCGCTGCGCAGGAAGCCAAGTATGACATTGCCGTTCGGCAACCGGGCATAGTCGTGGGTGAAGCGGTATGGCGGCGGCGGCGCGAGCGACCGTGTGATGGTTAGCGCCGGCGCCCGGCTCACGTCGACCAGCAAGGTCGCCTCGGCATGGTGCGCGTTCGCGAAGAGGAGTCGACCGGGGGGAGGTAGCTGATATTCCGTGTGATGCGGCATCGAATTGCGGTGACCGATAGGCTGTGTGGCGATCACTGTCCCACGGGTCGGACTATCGGATCTGACGTCCGCGACGGCGAAAAAGTCCTCCTCGCGCCCGTCCGCGTCAGCAGCAAATATGAGAAGATAGGGTGAAGGGTCCGTCGCCCGCGGCGCCTGGGTAGAGGCGCAAGCGGACAATAGCATCGCGATGCCAAGCCAAGCCGCTTTCATGCGAGCCTCCCGAGCTGTCACCTCCGACTGAGGTACACCTTTCCGCGTGGCGGAGGAACGGCCGGTGGGAGTTCGCCAAGCGAAATCCAAAATCATCCGTTGGAAGCGGAAATGCGGCGGGCCCGAACGCTACGCTTACCAGGACCCGCCGCCGACCGGATTTCGCCAGAAGCACACGGCTTGAACCATTTGTAGCCGACGACCGGTTTACGCGGCGCCCGCGAGCGACCTGCGGCAAATACGGTGCAGGGAGGTCAACCTAGCCGGCGAGCGCGAGCAGGACCGAAGCCGCGGCAGTAAGGGCGACGACGAGAATCGGCTGAGCCTTCCAGCTCACCAGAAGGATGAAGCCGCCGAGCGCGATCGCTGCGTCACGCGGCCCGAGCACGGCGCTGGTCCAGACCGGCGAATAGAGCGCTGCGCCGAGAATGCCGACCACGGCGGCGTTGATGCCACGCATCGCTGCCTGCGCTGCCGCCCGGCCTCGAAAGGCGCTCCAAAAGGGCAATGCGGCAAGCTGAAGCAGCAGGCCGGGAAGGAAGATCGCGACCAGTGCGAGGCTGGCGCCAGCGACGCCAGGCATCGGCCCGGCCGGCGACGCGCCGAGAAAGGCTGCGAATGCGAACAGCGGCCCCGGAACCGCCTGTGCCGCGCCATAGCCTGCGAGAAAGGATTCGCGGTCGACCCAGCCGGCCGCGACGACGCTCTGGTCGAGCAGAGGCAGCACGACATGGCCGCCGCCGAAGACCAGAGCGCCGGAGCGAAAGAAGGCGGCGAACATCGCGGCGGCGCCACCATCCCAGGGCAGGAAGGTGCCGAGGAGGAGCGCGGCGAACAGGAAAGCGCAAAGCCAGCCGACAGCGCGTCCGACCCCAAGCTGAAGCGGCTCAGGCACCGCTTCCGCGGTACCCCGGCAGGCCCACAGGCCGAGCAGGGCGCCGGCGAGGATCGCCGCGATCTGGCCGATCGACGTGGGCGCCACCAGCACCAGGATCGCCGCCGCCGCCCCGATCGTGGCGCGCGGCCGGTCCGGACAGAGATTGCGCGCCATGCCCCAGACCGCCTGGGCGACGATCGCGACCGCGACCAGCTTGAGGCCATGTAGCAGGGCGCTTCCCGACGGGTCCTGGGCGATTGCGTGCGCGCCATAAGCGAAAGCCAGCAACAGCGCGGCAGAGGGCAAGGTGAAGCCCACCCACGCGGCGAGGCCGCCCGGATAGCCGGCGCGGAGCAGACCGAGCGAGAAGCCGAGCTTGCTCGAGGCCGGACC
>Ga0299914_10003485_pt1 | contig 11128 bp, 6 predicted proteins | sample RVTome_10_FD_201361 | JGI IMG/M metagenome (GOLD analysis project Ga0299914, IMG submission 201361) | Soil microbial communities from uranium-contaminated site in the Upper Colorado River Basin, Wyoming, United States - RVT153D57 (version 2) ... | reverse complement strand
ACCGAGTTCCTCCCCGTGCTGATCGCGGGTTTCTTCCTGTTTCAGCTCGTAATGTCTGCCATGAACGAAGGTGGGCGATCGATCCGGAGTTCGAAGAGTCTCATGCTGAACTCGACCTTCCCTCGGGCGCTCTTTCCGATGTCGACGGTCTGCCGAGCAATTATGAAGTTCGCACCCGCGATACCGGTGTATGCGGCGTTTCACATCGGCCTTAAGGCTCCTGTGGACTGGGGGCTGCTGCTGCTACCGGCGCTCTTCACGATCCAGGTCGTGATGATGGTGGGTTTGGCCCTGCTCGTCTCGACTCTCGTTGTGTTTTTCAGGGATGCTGGTAATGCTGTCCAATACGTCAGTCGTATGCTGTTCATCACTACACCCGTTATCTATCCCGTTACATCGATACCGTCCGGCATCCGCGACGTCCTCGCGTGGCAGCCCTTCTTCGCTCTCTTCGCCGCCTACCAGGAGATCTTCAGCGGTGAGATGCCGGAACTTGACCTCTTGATACAAGCAGCGCTATGGGCCACCGGCTTCCTGATCGTCGGAACACGGGTCTTCCTTCGTCACGAGCGGGAACTCGCCATTCGGCTGTAGCGCAAGGAACGTCATCCGGTTACAGAGGACATTGTGTGCCCCCGACTCGGAACTCACCGTTCGGAGGCTCAGGTCCGATCGCGGTTCACCCAGGGGAACGGCACGGTGGGCGCCGGCAGATCGAGCAGCTTGCACAGCGGGGCCCACCCCAGGCCGGCAGTGAGGTCGACCTCGAGGAAATCCTCGCGGTCCGCGAAGTACCGCCTGGCGCGATCCATGTGGCGACGCCACTCGATTCGCCAGCCGTGCTCGTCCACGACCAGGAACTTGCCTTTGTATTCACCAGCCTCTCGGCGCCGGATGTTGCGTTCGACATGGCGGCGCCTGCTTTCGATCCATTGATCAATTGGGCGGACCGTGAGAACGAACCGGCTACCGGGATACTGCTGGTCAAGGAGATCGAAGTGGCGGGCGAGCGTCCCAATGTCGGAGAACGCGTCAAACGCCGGGTCGATGCCCGATAGGAGGGGCCGGCCCTCCTCGAGCGCATCCCTGACGGCTCGGCTGACCTTGTCACCGCCCCAATCGGGCCCGCCTCCGTGCAGGCTCCTTAGACCCAGGATCTCCATCGCCTCATGGAACGACGATGTTCCCGTCTTGTTGAGCCCGATGCAGAAGACCCGCGGTCGCATCTCCCAGGTACGGCCTTCAGGCATCGGCCCACTCCCTCAGTCGACGACCGTCGCCGTAACCAGCCCGGCTCATCGTGTCGCCGGCGATTGAGAGAAACTCCTTGCGCCGTGAGCGGATCCACTCCGACCAGTCGTCGTCGCTCGGCCGGACGGGTTCCTTGACCCAGCTCGAATTGATCCGTTTCTTTCCGAAGAAGTTCGCGGGGCCCGGGTGCGGTTCGAGGTCGAAGAAGACCCCGATGGCTGCAAAACCTGCCTGCGGATCGGCCGAGAGGTCCTCGTTGCGGACTGTCAGGCAGCGAGTGGGGTGGGCGATCGTGAAGCCGAGACCGGCCTCCACCCAGTTCACCCACGTCTCGCAAGCCCTTCGGAAGTCCTTCGACCAGCGCGGGATCTCGTTGCGCTGCGCCTTCGCGATGGTGTCGGGCGAGAACTTGCGCTCGAAGTTGATCATCGAGCGCACGACGTGCCGGCCGTCGCGCACGATGTGGACGAACTTCGCTCCCGGGAACATGGCGGCGATCGTTTCCACCATGGGTGTGTAGAGCGGCGTCGGATCGATCCACCGCCTGCCCTCCGAGCGGCTCGAGAAGAGGGCGTTCACGCCCAGCCCGATGAACGCCAGCAATTCATCACGCTCCACCTTCTCGTGGGCCAACCAGCACGGCGTCACTCGCTCCATGTGACGCGCCCACATCTCCTCGATCCGCCGGCCACTGAAGAGATCGTGCAGGAGGTACGACTCCTTGCCCACCCACAGCGCGGGGTGGCGTCCCAGCGACTGGGCCAGGGCGGTGGTCCCGGACCTGGGGGAGCCGATCACGAAGATGGGATCCTGGCAGAGGCCGTCGTGATCGAGATAGGGCGCCGCGTGCTCGAGGCTCATCGTGGTAGGTCCGCCGGTCGCCGGGGTTCGTAGTCGATGATCTCACGCTGGTAGTAGGGAGGGGCGCGGTCGGGGTCGACGCCGTGCTTCCACCCGTACTTGTAGCGGTGGGCCTGGAGCAACTGGTCCGATCCGGGCAGGCTGCTCGTGCGGCGAGCGTGCACGACCCGGGCCGCCGGTACCGGTGACAGCTCGACGCCCGCCTGCCAGGCCCGGTGCCAGTAGTCGGTGTCCTCGCAGAATGCAGGGCTGAACCACTCGTCGAAGGGCCCGATCTCGGCGTAGAGCTGCTTGGTCAGGACGAAGCACCAGCCCGCCGTCCCCGCCTGGTCGGGGCGGGTGAAGCCGCGTCCGTCGCAGTGGTCGGTGTACGGGAAGGCGATGCGGCGCCCGTCGATCGCGGCACCGAGAAGGGCCTCGTCCCATCCCGACTCGACCCGGCAGTCGCTGTTGAGGACCGCCACCACGGGGGCGGATGACAACCGTATCCCGGTGTTCCAACCGACCGACACGCCACGGTTCTCCGGGTAGCGGTACACGCGGGCGGGCAGGCGAACCTCGACTGGTGATCCGTTGTCCACGACCACCACCTCGGTGGGGACGCGGGCCACCTCCCACACCCGCTCGATGGTCTCGCGGGCGACGTCGGCCAGCTCGGGCGAGCGGCTCCACACCGGGATCGTGACGCTGAGCTGCGGCGGGCGGCCCGCGCCGCCGGGGGATCCGTCGTACGCCAGCTCGGGGTCGGCGGCCTGCGCGATCGGCGTCGCCACCCGGCCGGCCGGGGCGCTGCCCGCCCCCGGTGCGTCGGGGGCCGGGTCGGTGGCGGTCACGACACCCTTGGCGTGCAGGAGGCGGAACAGCTCCCGGTACGCGGCGTGCAGCTCGGGGTGCACGCCGCCGGCGGCCACGGCGGATGCCTCCAGGGCCGCGATGCGCAGGCGCAGGGGTTCCACCGCGTGGCGCTTCTCCCGCCACAGCTCGGCGGTCGGGGCGGGAACCAGGCGGGACGCGATCTCGGTTCCCGGGTGGAGTGCTGCCACGGTGGCATGCGCCCGTCCCTTAGCCTCTGATCGCTCGCCGAACGTGTCGACGTCGATCGGGCGGGCCATCAGGCTCACCGCCTGCGCGTCGTATAGGACCCGCAGCCCGGTGCCCCGCAATCGCCACGCCAGCTCCACGTCGATGGAGTAGCCAAGCCGCTGGTCGTGCAAGCCCCACCGCAGCAGCAACGAACGCTTGCACGACACCCGCCCCTCCCAGAAGCCGTGCCAGTCGAGCACCTGCCCGTCGCGGAGCCGCTCGTAGGCGAACAGCATCCGGTCGACGTCGGTGACGTAGTGCATGAGGGGCGTGCGGGTGAGCTCGGGCGCCCAATCGGTGTGGCCGAGGACGGCGACGGTCTCCTGGGGCCGGGTGTCGTGGCCCGCGAGGTGGCGCTCCAGGTAGTCCGGCGCGGCGCGGTCGTCGTCGTCGAAGAACAGCACGACGGGTGCACGGGCGAGCATGACCGCCAGGTTCTTGGCCGCGGCCCGCCCGGCGTGGCGGATGCGCAGGCCGACGATCTGCAACCGGTCGGCCATCTCGTCGATAAGGCGCGGCACCACCGGTTCCCGAGAACCGTCGTCGACGAGCACGACCTCGAAGTCCGACCGGTCGAGCGTCTGCGCCGCGAACGACGCCAGGCACGCCCGTAGGAGCTCGGGGCGGTCGTGCGTCGCTATGAGCACGCTGACGCGCGGCGGGGTCCCCGGCTCCGGCCGGGTCACCGCGACGATCCCGCCCCGGTCATCCCTCACCCACAGGCGGCGCACGTCGCCGGCCTGTTCCGGCGTCGCGAGGGGTAGCGGCAACCGCAGACCCACCGTCACCTCGTCCGACAGGACCACCGGGCCCGTCGGATCGGCTCCCCGCCGCACCGACAGGACGGGCAGCGGAGTGGCCGCCGCCAATTCCCGGGCGACGATCCCCCGGTGTCGCTCGGTGATGGGGGGACCCCCCGCCGGACCGGCGTGGTGAGCCGACTGCAGCCGGTCGACCTGCAGGGCCTCCTGGGTCGTGACCAGCTCATCGAGGAACCGCGTCGGCAGGATCGCGCGGTCGTCGAGGAGGACGACGTAGTCGGCGTCGGGAGACGCGTCACCGAGCGACCAGGCGGGTTCGGCGCTCGACCGCCACGACTGGGCGACGGTCAACCCGCCGGCATCCTGAAGGCCCACCAACACGGTGGGCGACGGACCCGCCCGCCCCGTCGAGTACGTGCCCAGCACTTGCACCCGGACGCCCGCTGGCGTGGTCCCGCCGGCGCCCGGGCGCCGACCGTCGAGCTCGTAGAGCGCCAGGTGCTCGTCGCGGTGCACGCGCCGGTGGCGCGACTCCAGGTGGTCGAGGAGCTCGGGGTAACGGTGGCGCCAGCTCGACGCCGAGCTCGGGAGCGCGAACCAGCGGGCGCCCCGCTGCCGCTGCGCCTCGAGGTGGCTGACGGCGGCGGCCCCATCCGCCGGCGCGGCGCCCGGGGTCCCGTCACGCCTCTCCGGAAACGGCCACGCCCGCTGCGGCGCGAGGTCAGGCGCGTCGCCGCCACCGTTCACGGGCACCAGCACGACGTCGCCCGGCATCGCGATCGTGCGGATCCGTTCGGACAGCACCCGCCCCCACGATCCTTCGCCGGTCCCGCTCGACCGGTCGCCGCCGTCGCCGCCGTCACCCTGGGCCGTACGGGCGGGCCGGGCCATGACCTCCTCGATGATCTCGTGGAACTGCCGGCCGACCACTTCGGGGCGCAGGCGCGCGTCGACGTGGTCGGCGCCCTGGCGGGCCAGACGCTGCCACAGGTCGTCGTCCGTCAGCAGCCGCGTGATGCCGGCCGCCAGGTCGGCGGGATCGGAGCCGATGAGGGCGTGCTCGCCCTGCACGAGGTCCAGGCCCTCGGCGCCGATCCGCGTGGTCACCACGGGGGTGTAGCCCATCATCGGCTCCACCACCTTGCCCTTGACCCCGGCCCCGTGGAGCAGCGGCACGACCGCCAGCCGCGCCTGGTGCAGGTAGGGCCGCACCGCCGGCACCCAGCCCACGAGGTTGATGCCCGGCGTGGCGGGGTCGACGGCCAGCCGGGCGTGTTCGAGCCAATTGCCGAGCACGGTGAGCGGGTGCCGCTCGACCAGCCGGGGGTCGAGCAGGGGCAGGACGTCGTGGCACAGCAGCTCGACCGCCTCGCAGTTGGGCAGGTGGCGGAAGTTGCCCACGAACACCATGCCGCGACGCTCGGCGAGTGGGTGCGGCGAGCGCTCGACGTCGTGCACGAGGGGGACCGTGAACACGCGGTCACCCACGAAGTCCCGCAGCAGGTCTCGCTCCTTGTCCGACACGGCCAGCACGGCATCGGCCCCGCTGTACGCGTTGAGCTCGCTGGTGGCCGTGCGGCCGAACGCGCCGTCCAGCGCGGCCCGCCGCGCCAGTGACCGGCGGGCGTCACGCAGGAAATGCAGGTCGACGGTGTTGACGACCACCCGGGTGGCGGGCGACAGACGCCGGACCAGCGGCATGAGGCTGGCCGCCGGCTCCCAATACGAGATCAGCGCAAGGTCGAACGTGTTCGAGCGGAGCAGCCGCTCCGCCCAGTCGTGCCCGGCGTACACAGGCACACCCATCCGTCGCAGCCGGTCGGCGTGGCGCCGCTCGGCGACGCCAGCCTCCTCCCGGGACAGGAAGGTGACCCGCCAGCCGCGGTTGAGGAGCAACCGGATCGTGTGCTCCACGAGCTGCGATCCGGCGTCGCGGTCGACCGCCGGCATCCGGATGTGCGTCACGAGCGCCTGGCGACTCACCCGCGGCAGGCCTCCACGTCGTCATGGCCCAGGAGGTAGCGCCATGCGCCGTCGCTCAGTTCGGTCGGTCGGGCCAGGCGCAGGTCCAGGACGCGCTGCCACGCCGATGCCTCCAGCGGGATCGATGGCTCACCACCGTCGCCGTCGACCCGCACGGCGGCCACGTCGGGGTGGTAGACGACCGCGCCCCCCCGCTGCCATACGGCCGCGCACCACTCGCGGAGGTAGGCGCGGCCTGCGATGTCCGGGGGCCCGGGCACCTTCTCCCACAACGGCGCGGCGGCCGCCACCAGCCCCGGTGCCCAGCACACCGGACGCACGTAGTCGTGCCACGGCGCGCGCACGTGGGGCGAGGACCCGGCGATCAGCGCCACCGAGCGGTCGAAGAACACCGTCCCCCCCGCCGACTCCAGGGAGCCGTCACGGCGGAGGACCTTGCCCGCCACCGCAGAGGCGGGATCCCCGACGGCGGCCGCCGCGGCGGCGCGGATGGCGCCGGGGAGGGGGAGCACGTGCGGTTCCAGCGCCATCACCACGTCGTGGCCGTCGAGGCTCGGCAGCGCCTCACCGCCGATGGGTGCGAGCAGCAGCGTGGCGCCGGCCTGCTCGACGCGCTCGGAAACGGCGGCCTCCCAGCGCGGGTCCGGGACGGACGCCGCCCACACGAGCACCCGGGGCGGCGCGGGCTCGGCGGCTCCGGCGGTGTCCGAGCGGGCGTCGACCGCCAGGACCGCTGGGCCGGTGCCGCCGTCGGTCGCCACGATCACGCCCAGGCGGGCCACACGGTCGGCGTCGCCGTCATCCCGCCCCTCCTCGACGACGACGACGTCGACGGTGCGGTCGAGGTAGGGGAGGGGGCGGTCGGTGGCCGGCGGCGCGAACACCGCCAGGTCGGGCAGCTCGCCTCGCAGGTCGAGCCGGGTGCAGTCGAGCACGGCCGGTGGCTCGGCCGCGCCGGCGGCGAGGCGCTCGATCGCGGCCCGCAGGGAGGGTGTCGCCGCTTCCGCCGGTCGGCGCAGGTCGAACACCACGCCGGCGCCGGGCTCGTCGGCGAGGGTGCCGTAGGTGCGCACGGCGTGGTCCCGCAGCTCGATCTGCTGGCGGAACCACCGCCGGGACCCCTCGGGCACCACCAGGTGCCGGTGGCCGGCGTACCGCAGGGCCTCGAGGTGGGCGATGTGGGACAGATCGTCGGCGAACGGCCGGCCGCCCCGCGTGTCGGGAAACGGCGTGGCGCGGGGCGAGCGGGCGTCGCGTACGCCGGTGGGGCTGCCGGGCGCGACCGCGAGCCACGGGTCACCGCCCGTCCAGGCCGCGCCCACCAGGCGCTCGTACGCGTCCTTCCAGAGCCGCAGGTCCGGGCCCTTGGGGATCGGCGCCGCGCTCGGTGCGGGATCCGCGAGGCGCAGACCTAGCGCCTTCTTGCGGATCGGCGCGCTCGCGGTCCAGGCGCGGCGGGCAACGTGCTGGGCCGGATCCGGCAGCCGCCGCACCACCGCCTTCGTCGAAGTCACGGGCTCACGGCTGGCCCGCCGGTAGGCGGCGCGTCCCCGCCGGAGCACCTGCTGGGCCGGTGGTGGTAGCCGCGCCGCCTGGCACCGGGCCCGGTGGAGCGCCCGCTGCTTGACGACCCGGGCGGTCGGGCCGGGCTCGGCGGTGGCCCGTTGGGTCAGGCGCCGCCCCCGCCGTAGGGACTGTTGGGCCGATGGGGGGAGTCGCCGGGCCACCGCCCGGGCCGTGCGGCCGACCATGCCGGCCACCGACCGCCCCTCCACGCGCCGGGTGCGCTCGTCGATGCGGGTCATTGACTCGCGCAACGCGGCGAGCGTGCGGGCCGCCTCGCCCTCGAGGGCCGCTACCTGGCTCTCCAGGTGGCGCACCCGCTCGCGGTGCGCTTGCTCCGCCTTGGCGTGGGCGGCGCGGAACTCCTCCTCGCGGTCCTGCAGCCGGTCGATGGCGGCCTGACGTTGGTCGGCGTGGCGTTGCGCCACCGCGCCGTCGAGGATCAAGCGGCGGACCCGGCCTTCGTCACGAGGGGCCACGCTGGGTGGCGTAACGCCGGCCTGGCGGCACAGGTCGGCGTACAACGTCCGCACGCCGTCGCTCACACCGGCGTCCCCGAGGTCGATGTCGGTCGTATGGTGGCGTAGATCGGTCCGCACGTGGGGCGTCGTGGGCTCCAGCCCGGCGAAGGCGCACAGCCGCGCCATCTCCCCTTCGGGGTCGACGAAGAACGTGTCGTAGTGGGTGACGATGCGGCGCTCGGCCGGGACCTGGTCGAGCACCGTGGCGTAGTAGCGCTCCCAGAGCCCGAGGCCCAAGGAGTACGAGCTCTGGTTGCGGCGCTTGAGCGACAGGGCCACGTCCACGGGGTGGCGCACGCAGATCACGAAACCCAGCTCGGGCTCGAGGTCGAGCCAGTAGGTGGCGGTGAGGCATGTGCGTGGATCCTTGAACCCCCAGTGGTCGTGCTCGCGCAGAGCCGCGAGGGCTCTGGTGGCCACCTCGGCCACGTGCGCGACACGGGGGTCGTCCACCTCCACGGGCGGCAGCGCCGGAGGGTTGTCCCAGGCCCCGCCGGCTGCCTCGAGCAGCTCGTCGTTGCAATCGCGGATCGCTTTGTTCTCCCAGAAGCCCTCGGGATTGTCCTCGGCGGCCTCGATCAGCTCGTCCGCGCCGGTGCCCACGAGCTGCAGCCCAGAGTCGTGCAGGGCCCGGGTGACCATGGACGTCCCCGAGCGATGCATCCCGGTGATCGCGATGGGGGCCGCGTGCCCCGCGCGCCCGCCCGTCACGGCAAGAACCCGTGCTGGCTCAGGATCTGCACGGCGGCGTCGGATTCCAGGAAGCTCTGGAACGAGTCAGCGTTGGCGTTGCTGGCCGCCGGTGCGTACGCGACGTCGATCACGACGTTCTGGTCGTCGGGGATGCTCACGAGCTCCACGCCCTCGGGGATCTCCACGTTCCCGCGGAAGACCAGTGCGGCGTCCACCTCGCCGGTGGTCACGCGGGCGACGGCGTCGGCGTCGCAAGCCTCGCCGATGCGGCTGGGGTCTGGTTCGATGCCACCGAGCGACAGGACCCGGGCGGCGACGTTGCCGGCCGGGGTGTTGGTGCCGCAGATCATGGTGTCGAGGCCGGAATCGGGGGCGAAGGCGTCGACGCCGGCGACCTGTGCGGGGTTGCCCGCCGGCACGACGATGACCGCCAGGTTTCGTCCGATGACGACACTCTCGGTGTCCACACCTTCCAGCCAGAGACTGGGCAGCACCGCCGGGGTGCCTTGCGAGACGGCCTCCACCACCTGACCCTGGTCGTCGACAACGACCTCAATGTCGGCGTCGGAGGACTCGTTGTAGGGCGCCACCAGCTCGCCGACGACCAGCTCGAGCGAGGCGACTGTGTGGACCGTGGCGATCGCATCGCCCGCCTCCGAGCCACCTGTGTCATCGTCATCACCGCACGCCGCCAGGGCCAGCACCGCGACGCCCGCCAGCGCGAGGAGGTCCCTGCGTCCCACTGCATCCTCCCAGTCCGGTCCCAGTCGGAGAGGCGATCCTAGCGGGCATCAACCCTCACTTCCTGTGGCCACCCGCCGGTTGATCGCCTGCCGGGCCGACCGCTCGATGAGGGGAAGGAGTGCAGGCCGCACGGGTCCGACATAGACCGGCGAGTTGGCGGGTGGTTGATGGGGCACGCCGCTGATCGCCTGGTACTCGGCATGCATCTGGTCCCACGAGTAGCGGCGCGTAGTTGCGGCACCGCCGTGGTACTGGTGGAACGTCCCCTCGCCGAGCAGGACGATCAGCTCCACGCCCTCCAGCCCGCACGCCCGGCGGTAGAGGTCGTGGTTCACCAACCCACCGCCGGGGAGGGCGAAGCGCTCGTCGAGCCCCCCGAGCTCATCCCAGACCGAGCGCGGGCAGAACAGGCTGCTGCTCTCGCCCGCCGGTCCGAACAGTCCCCGGCCCCAGGAGCCCGCGGGCGTGCTGTTGTCGAACAGCCGGTAGCCGTCATCCTCCCAGCCCGACTCGGCGAGCAGCCGATCCTCGGCCGCCTCGTCATAGCCCGCCTCCGCGGCCTCCATGTGGCGGACCGGCCCCATGTGGAAGGCCGGGGCGGTGATGACCGGAAGGGGCGCCAGGCATGCCGCCCGAAAGGCCTGGACCAGGAGGCCGGGCGACACCAGGCGGGCGCCGTCGACGATGAGACCCACCAGCTCGCCCTTCGCCAAGCGGAGGCCGTGGTTGGCGGCACGGGCCGGCGACGGGGGTGCTGGGTCGATCCGCTCAAGCCGCAGGTGGCCGTCGAAGCTTGCGACGAGCGCCGGACCCAGCGGGTCCGGCGAGCCGTTGTCGACCACGATGATCTCGTAATCGTCGGCTGTCACGCCGTGCTGGTAGCCCGGGCTGAGCGAGCGGAGGGTGCGGGGCAGTTCGCGGGCCATGTCGTGGACCACGACGACCACGCTGACCGTCGACCGCTGCCCGGGGGACCTCACGTCGCAGCACGGTAGCGAGCAATGCCGTCGAGGCCGGGAACGCGTTGGCTTCAGGCGCTCCTAATGAGTCCGAGCGCGTGCAGTGCCCGCCGTGCCGGCTTGCGGATCGTCTCGGCCACAGACCTCGGAAGGAACCGTCGCACCGACCGCCACGCTGAGGTTGCGACGCGCTCAAACCCGGTTGGTGTGGATGACTGTGCGGTGCTCATCGACCGATCCCCCCAGTGCGCCCAGGCAGTACCACGGAGAGGCGGATGGTAGCGGGTCTCGCCGGTGCCTTGTCCCCCCGTCTCGTCATTGCACCGGCAGCACGAAGGGGCGGGGCACTTCCGCGTCGCGGTCGAAGCCGAAGGTGACAGGTGAGATCCTGGCGTAAGCTCCGGTCAGCGCACATCGCTGCGAGCCCTCGGGTGATCCCGAGGATGCATGTGACCGCTTCTGCGGCCAGGGTTTCTATCCGAGGCGCGGAGACTGGGCTGGGACGACCTATTGAGAGCGTGCCGATGACTGGGGTGTTGACCGATTCCATCGATGTCCGTGCAGCCGAGCCAGCCGATCGGTCGGCGATTCTCGACCTGCTCGGATTGACCCTGGGCTGGGTGACCGATGGCTGGTTCGACGCCTTCTACGCCTGGAAGCACCAGCAGAACCCGTTCGGTGCCTCTCTGTCATGGGTTGCCGTCGACGG
>Ga0299914_10003484_pt1 | contig 11129 bp, 9 predicted proteins | sample RVTome_10_FD_201361 | JGI IMG/M metagenome (GOLD analysis project Ga0299914, IMG submission 201361) | Soil microbial communities from uranium-contaminated site in the Upper Colorado River Basin, Wyoming, United States - RVT153D57 (version 2) ... | reverse complement strand
TTGGAGTGACGGAAAGGGCAACCTTCGGTTGCAACGCCTGTGGAGGTCTCCATTTAGATGGAGCGACGAGTTTGTCAATGGACACTCGGCCCAGGAAGCCCAACAGCTTTAGCGTTGGGTAGCTCACAAAATATCCTCCTGATTTGTTAGTGCTGGTGGTTGGCTTAGACCCTCTGACAATGAACCAGCCTGTTGGCCTCGCCCAGATTTTACAACAACTGTTCTCGCCGGGCCTTTGATGTTTGGGAGAGGACATCAATTTCTGGGCCAGGAAAGTACATGAACTGTCGCTCCTTTCCCCCGTTGGGGTGAGTTATGGAATTTCACTAAATAAATCAGTAATCCACCCCCCAGCCTGATTCACCGGGCGCGCCCGTTGTAGCCGGGGGGATTGGTCGGTGAGGGCGGGGTCGTTAGTGCCGGCGCACTGGTTGGGGGTGGGTTGCTGCCGGAGGACTGCACCTACAGCCCCCGCCGGCCTCCCGTTGTGCTGGCAACTTATCTCATCCACCAAATATTCTCGCCCAAGTATATGCCAACATCGGCCAATTCAGGTCGCGCTTCGGCCGGAGAACACGCCCACCTTCACCCCCACTACGACCAACACCCCAATCCCAACCAACACGGCCGGACCAACCTCCACACCCGCCCCCAGCCCGACCACCGCCCCGCCGGCAAATGTGCTGATGACTCAAATCGAGTACAATCCGCCGGGGGATGATGTGGTCGGGGAGTTTGTAGAAATCAGGAACTTTGGCGGCACGGCCGCGAATATGACCGGCTGGACGTTGAGGGATGAGGTTCCGCATATCTTTAACTTCCCGTCCTTCACGCTGGCTCCAGGTGCGGCTGTGAAGGTCTGGATCAGGAGCGGCGCTAATAATGCCGGCAACCTCTACTGGGGAAATAACCAGGCTATCTGGAACAACACCGGCGATACGGCCGTGCTCAGGAACAGCAGCGGCCAGCTTATTGATACCTGTTCGTATGCCGGCGGTGGTCAGAATGCGAGCCGCTGATTTTTCGGCCGAAATGAAATTGGTTGGAAGAGTGAATTGGCAGCTGTACCTGAAGATACGGCCGATTAGCCTGTAATCCGAGTCTACATACTCTTTAAATGTGTCCATGAAACCAGGGGAAGGTCACTTTACGGTTGCGTGTGATATCAGACGTGGCACTAGCACCAAGACGGCCGTTTCTGGTTTGGTGATTTGCTTGATAGCCTCTTTGATTTGATGGAAGAAAGATGTAGAGGCGTGGACGATAGTAGAAAGGATGTAGCCTCCATTTTGGTTGGCTGATGTTGAGGAGGCATCATAGCCAAGTTGGTGCAAAAGACATGTTTCCGTCTGGTGAAAAATTTATGGATGGGTAAAGTAGCCGGCACGGCCCCGACAGGCGTTTGCTATTCATTTTCCAGGGCAGATTTGGCGGCGAAATAGCCGCACATGCCGTGAACGCCGCCGCCGGGGGGCGTGGCAGAGGAGCAAAGGTAAACGCCCTTAAGTGGGGTGCTGTAGGGGTTGGGGCGGATGACCGGCCGGGTGAACAGTTGGCCTAAATCCTGGACACCGCCGTTGATGTCGCCGCCGATGTAATTGGGGTTGTACTGTTGGAAATCGTGGGTGGTCATGGCGTGGCGGGCCAGAATGGTCTCGTTAAAACCGGGTGCGTAGCGCTCTATTTGACTTTCGATGGCGGCTGTTCTGTCAAGGGTTGAGCCGTGGGGGACGTGGCAGTAGGCCCAAACAGTATGACGGCCGTCTGGAGCGCGGCAGCCGTCGAACAAGCTCGATTGGACCACGATAACATAGGGTTTGTCAGCGTTGTCCCCCCGCCATACAGCCCGTTCCGATGCGGCAATCTCGCCCAGTGTGGAACCGAGGTGGACGGTCCCGGCCCGGCGGCAGTCACCATTTGTCCAGGGAATGGGTTCGGATAATGCCCAATCCAGCTTGAAGACCCCTGGACCATGACGGTATTTTTCTAACTGACGGCGATACCGTCCGGGCATCTCATCCCCGGCCATCTCGATGAACTGTCTGGGGGTGACGGCTAACATGATGATATTGGTTTTGGGCAGGGCTTTTAAGGATTGGACTGGATGATTGGTCTCGATTTTGCCGCCCAAAGCTCGGAAATGAGTGGCCATGGCCTGGGCGATAGATTTTGAGCCGCCTTTGGGAATGGGCCAGCCAACTCCATGGCCTAATATGGCCAGCATTAAGCCGAAGGAAGCAGATGGACTTCTTTCCATGGGTAAAATTGAATGGGCGGCCAAACCGGCAAAGAATCCCCGCCCCCGTTCGCTCTTAAAAAGGAGATGGGCTAAGGTCGAAGCGGGAAAGAGGGCCGGTATTCCGAAGCGAGTCATCGCCAGAGGATGGCGGGGGAAACGCAAGGGGCCAAGGAATTCATGGATGATTTTTTGCCAGTCACGGGTAAGGGGGGCGATGAGACGGCGGTAAGCACGGCCGTCCCGTTCAAGTGTATCGGCCGTTTCATCTATGGAGCGGTGCAAGGCCGCCGCTGTGCCGTCATCAAAGGGGTGGGCCAGGGGCAGGTCGGGCTGAATCCATTCCAGGCCATATTGGGCCAGGTCGAGACGGCGAAAGAAGGGCGAACCGAGGCCGAGGGGGTGGACTGCTGAACAGATGTCGTGATGATAGCCGGGTAGGGTCAGTTCGGCCGTTCGAGTGCCGCCGCCAATGGTCTCTTTGGCTTCGAGGAGGAGGACGGAACGGCCGGTTTCAGCCAGGGTGATACCGGCCGCCAGGCCATTTGGACCGGAACCAACGACTATTGCATCATATCTCGTCAATTTGGTACCTGTGTTCTGCTACCAGAGGTGCGACGCACTTACAAAGAAGTATCGTTGCTCATCTTACTCTGGTTAAAGTGCGTCGCACCTGGATAGTTACGTTCTAGTTGGCTCAACGGCCAAATACCCGCTTCGTCAGATGGACGGGCATGTACAATGTAGAGCGGATTGCGGAATTATGCCAAACATTCCTGGCTTCTTTCCACTGGACTTTGTTATCTACACAGGTTACTTGCTGGCTGACCTGAGGGGCGCTGACGCCAACATAGCGGGCCAGGTTGCTGAGGGTTCCATGCCAGAATTCATCTTCCATTTTGAAGGCAAAGCCCATCCGGCAGCCCATTTCATAGATCGGGTCGCTGGCCCGAATGAGAGCCTGAATCTGAACCACGGTGGTGTCATCGTCTTCGTAGGCGTTGAAGGTGATCATGCCGGCGAACATATGGCCTTGCGGGGTCATGAAAGAGAAACTTTCATCATCGGCGTAAATGACCATGATGCCGGTTGACAGTTTCATCCCACCCGGAACGGACAGATTGAGAACGGCGACATCGCCGGGTTCAATGCCCCGCAGGGAACCATAGAAGCGGTTACCGGCCGGCCAAAAGTCTGGGAAATTTGCTTTCCAGGTTTTAATCAGCTCCTGGGGGGTCATTTCAACCCCACTGAGGCGGACGCGGTAGGTCTTTTGCCACAACTGGCCAAAGCCTTGGAGGGGGCCGGTCAGATTTCGGCCGCTGACGTTCAAATTCATGGCCTCGCGGGAGACTTCGCCGGTTTGCAAACGGCCGACGGGCCTGGCCCAGCCAGAGGGGGTTGTTTCAGGTTGTTCGCTCATTTCTATTTCTCCAATCGACTAATAATTGCTATCGCTTACTTTAAGGCTGCTCTGGCTGCTTCGGCCGTTTCATGAATAGAAATGGCTTCATTAAGGCGGGTCAATTCAAAGATTTGGCGGTAATGTTCATTCAAACCGATGGCCATCAATTGTTGATTTTGGCGTTTTGCCCGAATCAAGATGGTGACCAGGAGGCCTATTCCAGAACTGTTCATATAGGCGAGTTGGTTAAAGTCAAGAATGATACCTTTGGTGCCGTTCTGGCTGGCCTGGGTATAGGCGTCCATCAATTTGTTCTCGGCGGCAGCGGTAATATCACCTTCTATATGGATTACACTGGCAGTGCCATTTAACGTTTCAACTGTCATTGTCAATGGGTTTTTGGTCATTTGATTCTCCTAAAAAAATTAGCCACGAATTTACACGAATTTACACGAATTATTGGTTGTTTTCATCGGCCGTGATGCAGTTTAACCGCATGTTTGACTCCTCAGAGAATAGGACGCTGATGACGCAGATACTACGCAGATGGCCGCTGATGAATATTTTCATTCATGGTGGTGTATCCCGTCATGTCGTCTCCTTCGTAAATCGAATTGGTAATTCGATACGCGATTTGCCAAATCGGGTTACTTGTTGCTCATCGCTCCGGCAAGGGCGCTGGCCTCGTCGGTGTAGATGGTCATGAAATCAGATAAGCGGGTAATGTGGAATATTTCCTGATAATGTTCGCTCAGGCCGCAGGTGATGAGACGCCGGTGGGTTTTTCTAGCCTGGGCCAGCAGCCCAACGATGAGGGCGATGCCGGTGCTGTTGATATAGGCAACATCGCTAAAGTTCAAGATGATCGTTGCCGGGTCTGAATCCAAAGCTCTGTCGTAGGCGGCATGAAGGGATGCTTCTGCGAAGGCGTTTATTTCACCGCGCAGGTCTATGATTGCCATACCATTTGGCTGGCGAACGGTCGCTGAAAACTCTTTCTCTCTTACTGTCATTGGTTACTCTCCAGATTTAGCACCAGTTCAATGGTGTGATATTGCTCGTCCCTGGTGACATTCATTTCGTCAACCATGTTTTGAATGAGAAACAAACCCCAGCCACGAGGGGACTGTTCGCCGGCTAATTTGGCAGCCAAATCCGGGGTTTCGGAAACAACCTCCGGTGGTCCGCCGCCTTCGTCGGTGATGCGGACGGCCACATCCTGGGAAGAGGTCTGGACTTCAATCCGCACGGGGCGATTTTTATCATATTTGTTACCGTGTTCCATGGCGTTCATGGTGGCTTCAGCGACGGCCGTCTTGAGCTTTTCCAGCCGGCCGTTTCCCAGGTTCATGCCGCCAACGAGTTCGGCCACCTTTTCCATCGCCTGCCGTTCATTTCCGGGTTGGCTTGGCAATTCAAAAGTGGCGACAGTCTGGCGTTCCGTTGTCACTTGACCATTATTCATAAATTGTACATCCTCTTCCGGTCGCGCCTTATACTGAAGCGTGACCAGGGTAACATCATCTTCCTGCTCCCAGCCTTCCCCTGTAAAATCAGCCAGTTCGCTCAATAAATAATCAATCAATTCTTGCCCCCGGGCCTCATGGTCCAGAAGGGCCTTAACGCGGGGAAAACCAAACATTTCGCCATCCGGGGCATGGGCTTCGGCCAGACCGTCGCTGTACAGGAGGACGGTATCGCCAGGGTTTAATTGAATTGTTTTTTCTTCATAAGTCATGCCCGGCATGAGGCCGAGAGGCATGCCCCGGGCGTGAAGCTCGTCAGTGCCCGTCTGGCCGGCCCGATAGGGGAGGTCGTGACCGGCGTTGGCGAATTGCAGCAGCCCCGTTTTTGGATCCAGCAAGGCATAGAGGCAGGTAACGAACATACGGGCCGGAATATCAGGTTCGAGCAGGTCGTTGACTCGTTCCAAAACCGCGCCGGGAGAGGTGAGTCTTTCGGCTGCTGCCCGCAGCAAGGTGCGGGTGGTGGCCATAACCAAAGCTGCCGGAACGCCTTTATCGGTCACATCACCGATGATGAAGGCAATCCGGCCGTCATCGAGGTAAAGAAATTCATAAAAATCGCCGCCGACTTCGCGGGCAGGTTGATAATAAGCAGCGACCTCATAACCATCAATGGCAGGCAGGGATTTGGGCAGGAGGGTTTGCTGAATGATGGCCGCAATTTTTAGCTCTTGCTCAATTCGGCCGCGTTCCAGTGCCTCGGCCTGCTGCTGGCGAACCAGTTGGGCGACCCGCACGGCCGGAGCGGCCTGGGTAGCCAGGTCGTTAAGCAGCTTGCGGTCGTCGGCCGAATATTCTTGCTCGCTCAACCGGGGGCCGAGGTTGATCATGCCGATTAGTTCACCCTGGCTCATCAGGGGAACGACCAGGACGACACCAGCTTCCCGCAGTTGCGATAATGCGGCCGATTTCAGATCCAGCTCTCGAATATCTACCACCCCAGGGGTGGTACGAAAATAGCTGACAAGGGGGTCGTTGGGGGCAATGTCGAGGTCAATACGGTTCACGATGGTAGATACGGCCGTTTGTTCCGGCTGCGTTTCCGCCTCTTTTTCCCGACCTTCAAATAAATTTTGCCAAAAATTACGAATTGCGATCATCATGTCCTCATTATACAAAATCAATCGTCTGCTAAACGTTACGAAAAAGCGTTACGCAATAAAGCTCGCCCCTTTTTTGTCATAGGTTTTGTCATTTTGATTTAATCCATAAACTGATTTGTTCCGGTTGTAATGTTTCTTCGACAGCATTGATGAGAACGGCCGATAGCTTATTTAGCTCCACCTCATCGCGGGCAGTTTGGGCAAAATTGGTCAGGGTTTGGGCAGCATCATATTTCTGGCGGAAAAATCGGCGGTCAATGAAAGCCTGAATGCGGTGGCGGAGTGGGTTGAAGAGGGCGGCGATGAGCAGGGTGGAGAAGACGATGACGAGGGGGGATTGTTCGGCCGCGGAACGGCCGACTACTGTTTGCAACAGCACGACAGTTCCAAAGTATACCAATCCCAACGCGGCCGTCAGGATAGTATAGACCAGCGTCCGCCGGATGATGACATCAATGTCATACAGACGATAACGCAAAATGGCAATGCCGACGGCCAGACAGAGCAGGAGAATGGCTGAGAAGCTGAGGATAAATATCAGAAGATTGACCCCTGTTCCGGTAATCGTGTCACCAATAAAAAAAGTGGGATAGAGAGTCAAAATAATGTATAAAAAACCGCCAAGAATAAACCAGCGCAGTTGCAGGCGCACCAACTGTCCACTGGAACGATAGCGTAGGACGAGGGAAACTGCGGCGAGGATCATGATAAAGACGAGCGAGAAGAAACCAATGGGCGCCAAGAAAGAAACCGAGTCCGGAGCCAGCCAGCCATAAGGATTATTAATGACGATGCCATCACCATTGTTCCCATTCCAATTCGTCCCGGACTGAAACAGATTTAAAAACAAGGCAGCATTCGCCAGGAACAGCCAGATATAAAGGATCCGCCAGCGGCGTGAAAGTAGTTGTCCATGGGGAAACCAGAGCATGAGCAGAGAGGGGAGACTCACCGTAGTTAAATTGGATAATTCGGTTGACCATAAGAGAAAATAAACCAATGCGGAATATCCGGTGGATCGAGAGCCGCCTAAATAGTAAACGCCAACACCCAGCGTCCGCAAGCTGACAGCCACTCCCCATAACAACCACAACCAGCCGATAGGATGGCGCGGTTGTTTTCTCAAAATAATCAGCCCCAACACAGGCGCCCCAATGGTCACAATGGCGGTGACCTGGTTCCATAACCAATAGATGCTTGTTCGGTTAGGTGCCAAAAATAACAGAACGGCCGAAATAATGAGCGCCAACACCGAATAGATAGCCACACCCCAGGCAATGCGTCGCAGCCAGACATTAATCATGAGACTTCTTCCTTTCGTTTTCCATTGGCTTTAACCAAAAAGTCAGACTGGACGGCTGCATCGTTTCTTGAACCACCCCGGATAAAGCGCCTGTCAGTTGTTCGATTTTGACCTCGTCCCGGGCAGTTTGGGCGAAGCGGGCCAGCATTTGCCCGGCGTCATACTTTTGGCGGAAGAAGCGACGGTCAATAAAAGTTTGGATCCGGCGGCGGAGGGGGGAGAAAAGGGCGGCGATGAGGAGGGTGGAGAAGACGATGACGAGGGGGGATTGTTCGGCTGTTGTTCGGCCGATAATTGTTTGCAGCAGCACCACCGTCCCAAAGTAGACCAATCCCAACGCGGCCGTCAGGATAGTATAGACCAGCGTCCGCCGGATGATGACATCAATATCATACAGCCGGTAGCGGAGGATAGCGATGGCAATGGCAATGGGCATCATGATAATTATAAATACGAAAAAGAAATTCCTCCAACCCGAGTCCGTTTCGGGATCGGATGCGAAGAAAGTGAAACCGAAGTAAACGGCAAAAAGAGCGCCAGCGTACAGGAGCCATTTCAATTGCTGGCGTTCCAGGCTCTGAGCGCTGCGATATCGCACAAATAATGAACCAAAACTGCCACCAACAATTGATAGTAACCCAAGACCCCAGATTATTAAGATTGGCCCATTCGTGAAATCAGATGAAAGGAAGCCAATCGGATTTGGCAGCGGTCCCCAGCCACCGTTACTTGGCCCAACCGCTTCCTCGAATGGGGTGATGACAGCGAAAAGCAACCAGAGAGCCAGCGAAAGACGCGGAATCCATTTCCAGCGGGGGGTTGGCAGACGACCGGTAGGAAAATAAAGTGGTATGAGGAATACCGGGAAAATGATGGGTATCCAGGACCAGCTATCAACCCAGAGAATGATGAATAAACCAACTGTTAACGTTGTTGGAGGCGTGAGGAGGTATCCGAGATAAAGGTTAATTGGGTTAAGGACCGGCAGCGCCACAGCCAGCATCAACCAGCCAACCATATTCCTGGGTTGTTGGTTGAGGATCATCATCCCCAAAATGCTGAAAACCAGGGGCAGTATCATCGTCCAACCAAGCGCTTCAACAACATCAAAAAGGGTTGGCAGCCCGCTAAGGGAGCGCAGCCAATAGGTCAGGTGAATAATAATGCCGATGACGACTAAAACGACATATACCCTGGTAAGCTTTTGCGAACGATTTCTCGTCATGATTGCTTGATTCCTTTCGTGTTTTTAAGCCATTTGCCGTTTTAGCTTCTCAATACTGGTAACGAAAATATTTCACGGTTCGGTTGGCTTCATTGTAAGGGTAATGCGTCCTTCAAACGTTACGAAACTCGCCTCTTTAGCCACAATGTTACCGTTTCCGGTTTAAGCGATTCCTCGACGACGCTGATAAGAACGGCCGAAAGATTTTCCATATCAACCTCGTCCTGGGCGGTTTGGGCGAATTGGGCCAGTATCTGGGCGGCGTCATACTTGCGGCGGAAGAAGCGGCGGTCGATGAAGTTCTGAACGCGGCGGCGCAGGGGATTGAACAGGGCGGCGATGAGGAGGGTGGAGATGACGATGACGATGGGGGACTGGCTGTCGGTCACGCCGGTCAGGGCGCTTTGCAGCAGGGTGACGCTGCCGAAGTAGACCAGGAGGAGGACGGCCGTAATCACCCCATACTGCACCGTCCGCCGGATGATGATGTCGATGTCCCACAGCCGGTAGCGCAGAATCGAGAAGCTGATACCCAGCGGTATCACCGAAAAAGAAAATGTGCCAATAACACCGGGTATGATTTCGGCGAGGGCACCCTCAAAACCCAGGTCACGGTTATTTGGCAGTAAAACCCAGACCAAAAACAAGCTGCTCAGCCCCAAAAATGTGATGAACAAAGCTGATATAACCCACTTGGTTTGTTGGCGTTCATTCGGCCCGGAAACCGATCTGTAACGGTAGATTTGAGTTCCGATGCTGACCAGAAACATCAACATCCATAACGGGACAAATTCTTCGTAGAGCGCCTCGCGGCCAGGCCTGAGATCTGCTATAGTAACGAAAGTGAAGATTAAAACGGTGATGAGCCACAGCCGGCGCGTCCATTCGGGGACGAAACGGCCGTTTGGGAATATGAAAAAGAATAAATGCAGGAGGATAGTGCCCCCCAGCAGGATTAAGAACGCCACCGGCAGTTGAAGTTCAGGGTAAGTGGCCGCCACCGCCCGCACCTCCCCCTCCCAAAGCGTGGCCCCAAAGGTGATAAGCCACAAGGAACTGGACAGAGCTATCCATTCGTTAGAACGCAACCAAAAGATGAGCAGCCCAACGGTCCCAAATACCACCAGTAATATAGTCGAAAAGCTGATCATCAGGGTGGCATAGCCAGACAGGGTAATCCCAATGGCCGGCAGTTGGGCTATAGCTTCTGGCGTCAATTGGTTTGCGGGACAGGTCTCTCCCAAACAGGGCGAAATCAGCTCCTGGTAGCGCAAGGGGACACCCAGCACAAACAAGGCCACCGCTGAAGTGGCGAGGACGAGCCAGCCAATACGGGCCACCTTTAGCCAGCGCCCCTGCAGGATGAGGGTCTGGTTACTGTCTGGAGTGCGAACAGGGCTGTTTGAAAGGGATTGTTGCGTCGTCATAGTCATTAATTTTAGGAAACGGCCGTCTGCTAACCGTTACGAGCCGTTTTCCTGTCCTGCCCAAGCCAGATGGAAACGGTTGCCGGCTGCAAAGCCTCCTCGATGGAATGGTGGATACTTTGGGTCAACTGCTCTAATTCCACCTGGTCCCGGGCGGAAGCAGCAAACTGGGCCAGCACCTGTTGGGCATTATAGCTGCGGCGGTAGAAGCGGCGGTCAATAAAGGCTTGTACCCGACGACGAAGGGGGTTGAACAGGGCGGCGATGAGCAGGGTGGAGAGGGCGATAGTCAGTTGTGTGGATTGTTCCTGGCCGCTTAAACTATTGACGGCCGTCTGCACCACAACAACAGTGCCGAAATAAACAAATACCAGCGTGCCGGTCAGAATCGAGTAGACCAAAGTCCGGCGAATGAGGAGGTCTATGTCCCATAAGCGGTAGCGCATAATGGCGATGACAAAGGACAGCGGGAAAAAGAACAGAAAAACGGCCATGACCCCATAAATAAGGGTATGGACAATCAGCTTGGGAATCCCGGGGGGCAGGGTCAGGATTTCAAAGAAAATTGTCCAGCCGACTATCGGAACCAGGAGCGACAGAAAGCCGAAAATGACCCATTTTGTTTGCTGTCTCTGGGCTGAATTTGAAATGTTTCGGAAACGATAGATTTGAGAGCCAACGCCGAAGAGGACCCCGATTAATACCGTGATGGTTAATACCATGCTGAACTGGCCGGAAGGCGCGACGGGAACCACTTTCAGGATCAGGGGGTCGAGAATGGCGACGAGGGTGATGGCGAGAACGATGAATCGGTTCCAGCGGGGCACAAAACGGCCGTCTGGAAACAGAAAAATAAGTAAGACAATCGGGATGGTTGGCAGGGCAGATGTAATGTTTTGAACCG
>Ga0299914_10003483_pt1 | contig 11129 bp, 10 predicted proteins | sample RVTome_10_FD_201361 | JGI IMG/M metagenome (GOLD analysis project Ga0299914, IMG submission 201361) | Soil microbial communities from uranium-contaminated site in the Upper Colorado River Basin, Wyoming, United States - RVT153D57 (version 2) ... | reverse complement strand
CCCGGGAGGCCGCGCTGCCGACGGCAGCCGCATCCTCGAGGATCCCCCGCATCCGCTCGTCCGGCTCGAACGGCTTGCCCTTGACGATCCCGATCGCGGCCAGGTCCCCCATCAGCTCGATGTTGGTGTTGCTGCCCACGGGCTCGTCCTGGACCAGCTGGTTCAGCAGCTCGAAGAAGCCGGAGTCGCTCGGCGGGATCGTGTTGAACGCCAGCCCGCTGCCCTCGACGAACTTCGTCTCGGGAATCTCCACCGGCGGATCGGGGTGCACCTGGCCCTCGAGCAGCGTCCCGATGCTCGTCCCAAAGCCGCCCTGGGCATAGGGGTAGAGCTTGATCGTGCTCTTGATCCCCTCGACGGTCGGAGCGGGGTCCTGGCCCGGGTTCTCGTTGATGAATGAGCGGCCGAGCAGGATCGCCCTCGTCGTGCGTGAGTGCCGAACGTGGTAGCCGCTGTCGGGCAAGGTGCCGTCGTAGCCCGGAGGGACGAGCAGGAAACGGCCGCCCTCACCGCGATCCGGGCCTGGGAGCCCGAAGTCGACGATCCACTGGAACCACATATCGTCGAACAGCGCGAGCGCCTGCGGAGGGGTCTCGATCACCATCGGACCCGAAGTGAGATTGACGATGCCGACGAAGTACACCGTGTCGGCATTCGCGGTCAGGAACAGCGACTCCGACCCCATCAACTCCGAGAAGATCAGGATCGAGTTGTCCTCCACTCCCGCCTCGTGAAAGCCGTTGTACAGCGCCTGTGTCGACGCTCCAGGAAAGCCGTTGAGGAACACGTTCAGGGCGTGGTGGTAGTCGAGGTGATCGTGCACGAGCTCGCTGGTCTCGCGGCTCGGATAGCCGTCGACGAAGTCCAGCGCCCCGAGCCGGCTGTCCACCCGATCAGGCGTCGCGATGGCGTGCGTGGTCTCCGCGGAAACGGTCATTTGTCACTCCAGTGGCTTGGGACGAGAAGACGGGACATCTCGGGCGAGCCTAGGTAGGCGCGCGCCCGTCCTCGTCATACCGCTGGTATGAAATCGAGCGCTCCCGAACCCTCAGGATTTTCATACCAGCGGGGTGACGCGACGGCGCGCTCAACCTCCCAAGATCGCCGAATGGCTTCCGCGCGCACAATTCAGGCTTCGGCACCTACGTGGCTCAGGACGCTCGGCTTCTCGTCGTGGCTGCTGGTCGGCTTCGTCCTGATCATCGTCGGGGTCATGTGGCTGCTCAGCCAGACGTCGACGATCGTCATGCCGGTGATCCTCGCCACGGTGCTCGGCGCGGTCGCCGGGCCAGCGGTCGGCAAGTTGGAGCGCCACAGAGTTCCGCGCATCGCCGGTGCGATTCTCGTGCTGCTCGGGCTAGTCGCCATCGGCGCCCTCGTCTTCCTGCTCGTCTTCGGCGGCATATCGTCCCAGGCGGGGGACATCTCGGCGAAGGCGAACAGCGCGCTGGACAAGATCCAGGGCTGGTTGAGCGACCTCGGCGTGGACGACGCGCAGAACGCCACGGAGGGCGCGAAGGAGGCCGCGCCGGAGATCCGGACGACGCTCCTGAGCGGCGTCGCGGCGGGCGTCGAGGGCCTCAAGTCGCTGGCGTTCTTCCTGGCGTTCGCGATCCTCAGCACGCTGTTCGTGCTCAAGGACGGGCCGGTCATGCACCGTTTCGTCAACCGGCACTTGGGCGTGCCGGAACCGGTCGCGAACGTCGTCACGACCAACATCGCCAAGTCGCTGCGCAGCTACTTCCTCGCCGTGACGATCATCGCCGCGTTCAACGCCGTACTGATCGGGGGCGCGGCGCTGATCCTCGGTATCCCGCTTGCGGGGACGATCGCTGTCGTCACGTTCGTGGGCGCCTACGTGCCCTTTGTCGGCGCTTGGGTCGCCGGCGGCTTCGCCGTGCTGATCGCGCTCGGCGCCGGGAGCACGTCGGACGCAGTGATCATCGGCGTTGTCGCCCTGCTTGCGAACGGCGTGCTCCAGCAGATGATCCAGCCGTTCGTGATGGGCGCGACGCTGAGCCTCAACCCACTCGTGGTACTCGTCGTCACGATCGGCGCGGGCGCCCTGTTCGGGATGGTCGGGCTGACGCTCGCCGCCCCGCTGACCTCCGCGGCCGTGCACATCGCCAACGAGCTGCACGGGCGCGGCGACCCGGGCCTGCGGGTCGCCGAGCCCGCACCGTCCGGCTAACCCGCGAGCTCGGCCGAGAAGAACTCGAGCGCGGTGCGTGTCTTGGTCTGCTGCTCGCCGGAGAGGTCGACGCCGTGCTCGCTGAGGAAGACCTTGGCCTCGGCCGCGACATCGAACGCCTCCGAGGGCAGGCACTTGGTCGAGAGCTCGAAGATGCGGTCGCCGTTCGGGTAGAGCCACAGCTCGGCGACCATCTTGCGCGCGAAGTCCCGCGGTTGCCACTTGAGCTTGAGCACGAAGATCGGCCCGAGCACCGCGAGATCGTCGAGCTCGATCCCCTCCGGGGCGTGCGCCGAGTAGAGGGCGCGCTGCTCCTTGGTGTAGAGCTTGCGCAGAGGGCGCTCGCCGACCAGCACCTTACGGATCGCGTCGGAGTCGGCCTCGCACTTCAACCGCCCCGAGCACACGAAGCCGCCGGGGATCGCGTCGACCTCGACGCCGAACCCGCTGAGCCGCCGGACGTCCTTGCTGACCTGGTCGGGGACGAGCGGCCGCAGCTTGATCACCGAATCGCCGACGCGCCCCTGGATCCGCCGCGCGCGCACGACGACGCCCGCCTTGTCGAGCGCCAGGTCGGGCGTGTCGAAGAACACCACCTGGCGGATCTGGGCATCCAGCGCGTCGAGCCCGAGCTCGCGAATCGCGGCGCGCTGCTGGGCCGGCGGGACGGTGAGCTTGAGCTCGACCGAGTCCGAGCCGCGTAGGAGGCCCATCAGCTCCGGGAGCTGCGCGTCGGTGATGCTGGGCCGTAGGGGAGTGCTGGTGGCCATGGTTCTCCTCATTCAGGCGACGGACTGGACGGCATCCTCGGCGCTCGGCGGTCCCGGATCATCACCCCGTGTGGATGATGCGTGACCACTCGCGGTCGGACACTGTGGTCCCACAGTCCGCGTCACCGAAAGGAGACCGCATGTCCGACCGACCCGTGTTTCTCTACGCCGCCGTCTACGACGAGATCGCTGACGCCGAGGCCGACTACGAGGCCGTGTTCGACCTGCATGCCGCAGGAGTGATCGGGACCTTCGACTCGGCCGTGATCCGCAAGGAAGATGACGGCAAGGTCCGCGTGACCAAGACCGAGAAGCCGACCCAGCACGGCGCCTGGACCGGCGCCGGGGTCGGAGCCCTGGTCGGGCTCGTGTTCCCGCCCGCGATCATCGGCAGTGCGATCGTCGGCGCCGGCGCCGGCGCCTTGACCGGGCACCTGTCGCGTGGGATCTCGCGCGGCGACCTGAAGGAGCTCGGCGCGGAGCTCGAGGCGGGAACCGCCGCCGTGATCGTGCTCGGCGAGTCGAAGATCGAGGAGCAGCTCGAGAAGGCGCTGGCGCGTGCCAACAAGCTGATCGAGAAGCAGGTCGACGCCGACGCCGACGAGCTCGAGCGCGAGATCGATGCCGCGGCCAAGGAGGGCGTGGCCTAGTCCCCGACCCCGCCGTATCCCTCAAAGCCGACCCGAAGGAGAGAATGCCAATGGCCATTGGACCCGTTCAGCTGATCGTGCTGGGCTTCCAGCAGCCCGAGTTCCACGGCGAGATCATCGCCGAGCTCGAGCGGCTGCGCGAGAGCGGCACCGTGCGCGTGATCGACGCGCTGGCCGTCTACAAGGACGCCGCCGGCGAGGTCGAGGTCGAGCACCTCAGCAACCTGTCGGAGGAGGAGGCGATCGAGCTCGGCAGCAAGGTCGGCGCGCTCATCGGGCTCGGCATCGAGGGCGAGGAAGGCTTCGAAGCCGGCGCCGAGGCGGGTGCCGAGGCGGCTGCCGAGGGCATCGAGGTGTTCTCCGACGACGACGCCTGGGACGTGATCGAGGACATCCCGAACGACTCGGCGGCGGCGCTCGTCCTGATCGAGCACCACTGGGCGGTGCCGCTGCGCGACGCCATCGTGCGCGCCGGCGGCTTCCGCATCGCCGACGGCTTCATCAGCCCGCTCGACCTCGTCGAGATCGGCCTGGTCACGGCCGAAGAGGCCGAACAGCTGCACGCCCACGAGACCGCCGGCGCGGCGACCACGCGCTGACCTAGGAGACACGACATGTTCGGATCACGCAGAGTCGCCCGACGCACCGGCCGCCGCACCGCACGACGCGTCTCACGACGCCGCTAGGCAGCCGCAGTCATCCACCGGCGCGTGCCGGCGTGCGCTGCTCGGCGCTCGCCGGTGCGGCGCCGTTTACGCCGTCGCCCTGGAGCTTCTTCCGCCAGCCCGTGAGGATGCCGTGCACGCTCGCGGCGCCGAGGATGGGGCCCGGTGATACCTCGAGGTACGACGGGTGGAGGATGAACGGGCGCGTCTGGAGGCCGCCGATGCCTCCGTGGAAGCAGATCAGCTCCTCGAAGGCACAGCCCTCGTCCAGCTCGGGGTCGTAGAAGCTGCCGACCATGATGTCGCCGACGTGCTGGAAGCCGTCGGTGCGGAGCAGGTGCTGTGGCGCGGTCGGCGAGAACGGCGCCAGCGGGTCCTCGCCCTCGACGCGGCCCTCCGCGAGGTAGTGCGCGCCGTTGGCGCCGAGCGCGACCGCCCCGTGCTCGGACGAGCGGACGAGCAGCCAGCCGACGTGGGGATGCTCACGCAGGGCGGGCAGGAGCTTCGGGTGGCGCTCTTCGATCTCCTCGAGCGTCAGCCGCCGCTTCTCCTCCATCAGGTAGACGAGCCCGAGGTTGCCCGAGCCGAGCACGACGACGTCCCGGTCGGAGACGTCGTTCTTGGGCCGCTTGGCCTGCTTGCCCGTCGCCTCCCCGACGGCCAGGCCGACCATCGAGCTCTGCTCATCCCCGCCGGCGATCCCCGAGACGTCCCCCTTGGCGAGTGAGCGCTCGACCAGCTCATCCAGGCCGTACCCGTTGCGTTGCTTGAAGGTCGCGCCCTGCGTCTGCCCGTGGTCGGAGAGCACGACGATCTCATAGGGCCGCGGCGCGTAGCGGCACGCCCGCTCGATGTCCGCGAAGTGGTCGTCGAGCTTGCGCAGCGCCTCGAGCGTGTCGGCGCGCTCGAGGCCCGAGTGGTGCGCCACCTCGTCGTAGCTCGAGAACGTCGCGTAGACGGCCGGTCGCCCGCGCATCATGTCGGTGAGCACGCCGGACACGATCAGGTCGCGCACGAAGACGCAGAGCGCCCCCCGCATCAGCGGGTAGATGCCGCCACGATGCCCGCGCGGCCGCACGTCGCGCCGGATCGCCCGCGCCGCCGCCGTCCACTCGAGGATCACCTCCCAGAGGAAGAGGACGAGCGTGCGCGTGACGTTGTCGCCGTTGGCGAGAAACGCGCGATAGCCGGGATTGGACTTCTTCTCCGCCTCCATCCGGCTGACCGTGAGGATCACATCCTCCGCCTCGCCGGACAGCAGGTTCCCGCGGCTGGAGCCGCCATCGACCAGCAGCCCGACGCCCGTCGCATGCCGCCGCTCGATCTCCGCGCAGTCCTCCGGCGCCGAGCACGTCATCAGCGTCGCCGTCTCCTTCTCCACCCACCGGAACGCCGAGATGTCCTCGTTGGATCCCAGCAGGATCCCCGCCTGGCTGGCACCCGTCTGCGAGGAGAGATCGGTCTCCCACTCGGCCAGGCGGTGCGTGTCGTCGCTCAGCCAGCGTGCCATGGTCGGGGCGTTGCCGTCGCGCATCGCGCGGCGCAGCACGGGCAGTGCGAGCCCATCGATCTCGAGGAAGACGATCCCGGGGACGTCGGTGCCGGCGATGATGCCCTGCCGGCGCGCGATCCGTTTCGCGATGCGGACCGCCGACATGTCGTCCGAGCCGAGGATGACGGCGAGCACGACGCTCACGGCGGCGACCACGAGCGCAGCGAGAAGTGCCCAGCCGAAGCTGTCGATCGTGAGCACCCCGTCGGTCAGGCTGTCAGCGGCCAGGAGTATCGCGGCGTCGGCGGCCAGGACGAGCAGGAAGCCGAGGACGAGCGTGAGCGGTAGACGCACCGCGGCGAGGATGGGTGGGACGATCGCGTTCAGCGCTGCGACGATCGCTGCGACGACCAGCGCACCCCAGAAGCTCTCGATGCTGACACCGGGCAGGACCCCGGCGGCCACCATCAACGCTGTCGCCATGGCAAGCCACGAGACGACCAGCGTGAACACCCGCAAGCGCGGACGCTCGGGTTGCCAGTCGGTGGATTGACCGTACGTCTGCTCAGGGTCGCTGGACATCACGTTCTCCTTCGTGGCGTTTGCGCCGGCGTTCCTCGATCTGCTCGCGCAGCGTCTGCCAGCGCGACCGCGCTTCGGTGGTGACCTCGTCCCATTGGCGGCGGACCTCGTCGTCCGCGGGCTTTTCGCCGCGTCGGATACGGCCGAGCTCGTCGTCGATCTCGCGGCCGGCGGCCGCCGAGCCGACGAGGACGACCATGGCGATGAAGATCGCGGAGATCATCGCGAAGACCGCGCCGATCACGCCGTAGCGAGTCGCATAGCTGCTGAAGAGGTGCGGCACGTACACCGTCGCGCCAACCGAGTAGAGCCCGAGCAACACCGCGCCGGCGATGCCGAACGGGTACAGGTCCTGGCGCTCGATCCGCTTGGCGCTGAGGACCCGGCCGCTCCAGACCAGGAACACCGCTGTCAGCGGCGTGGCGAGCAACGCCGCGCTGAGCTCGAGGCGGCTGCGCCCGAGCGCGGTATGGAGGATGCCACTGATCGCGAGATACGCCGCGAGCCCGCCGATCCACACCAGCCCGTTGAAGGTGTTGCGGACGCTCAGCGGGCTGAGCTCCCAGGTCTGCTCGACCAGCCGCTGCACGGCCCGGCTGAAGCTCAGGACCGTGACCATGAGGAAGAGGAACCCGACGATGCCGAGGGTCGTGCTCGTCCCCGTGGGCGGCGAGAAGACGTCCTTGACCGCCGCGGCGCCGCCTCCCGTCAGCTCGTACCGGTCGATGATGCGCTCGGCCGTGCCCTTCCCCCCGAGCTCCGACGCCACCGCGCTCGTGACGATCATCAGCGGGATCGTCGCGGTGAACGCGCCGGAGGCCAGGGCGATCGCGCGGTCGAATCCCGCGACCTTCTGGAACCGGTTGACGACGCGGAGCACGAATTCTGGCCGCAGCCAGAACGTCAGCGTCCGCACGACGCGGTCGCGGTTCGCCAGCCGTCGCCGATTGAGCTCAGGGGAATCGTCGGCGGCCATGGCTCATGTCCTCAGCGGGCTCAGGTGGCCAGCGAGCGCTCGTCCTCTCCGAACACGATGAGGCCATGAATGATGTAGATGCACAGGGCGAAGACGGCGAGCGACCACCATGGGTTGGCGCCGCCGACCGACAGCAGAGCCCCGATCGCACCGAGGCAGGCGCCGACGAGGCCGATTACCCGCCCGTACGTGTTGCCGGCCAACAGCGAGAAGCCTCCGGTGAGCTGAATCACGCCGAGCACGATCAGGACCCAGCCGAGGGTGTTGAGGTTGCTGAGAATGAACCTCGTGTCGTTCGCGTAGATGTTCGCGCTGTCCAATGCGCCGATGCCATAGATGATGTTGAGCACTCCCGCGATCAACAGCAGGACCGCTGCGAATGTGGCTCGACCTGCGCCTCGCATCCCGTACCTCCTGGCTGTGTTGCTTTCCGAGTTTCACGGCTGCCTCGCCGCGTGCCCAGCGACCCTAGGCGCGTCGACGCGGGTCCTCCTCACCCCGCTGGTATGAAAAGCGCGTCGAGCCTCTCGATCGGTGCCTCACCCGATACGGGTGATGCAATCGGGTGGGCGGGCGTTTTACGGTATGGCGCAAGGCCGGCCGCCCGGCCGCTTAGCCTGCTGCGAGCCCACTTCTTCCACAACCTGGCGGTCAAGCGAGATCGAACCGCAGGACCCCAATATCAGCCTCATCGTCTCCTCGCGATGGTCCTCGCGGAAGTCCCGTTCGACCTCTTAGACGTCAAGCTGGCCGCTCCTTCGACCCGGCCGGGGACCGTCGCGAAGGCGGATGCGATCGCGCGGCTGTGCTCGTCGACGTCGCCGTTCGCGACCGTCGTGGCGCCCGCCGGGTACGGCAAGACGACGCTGCTCGCGAAGTGGGGCGAGGCGGATCCGCGTCCGTTCGCGTGGGTCGCGCTCGACGGCCGAGACGACGACGTTCTGGTGTTCCTGCGATACATCGCGGCCGCCATTCACCGCGTCGAGCCGATCGCGCCCGAGGCGCTCGACGCGTTGTCGGGTCGGGCGGATTCCATCTGGTCGAAGCGCGTCCCGCGCCTGGGGAGCGCGTTGGCTGCGCTCGAACGCCCACTGGTGCTCGTGCTCGACGATCTCCACGCCGTCGCCAACCCGTCCTGTCTGGACGTGCTCGCGGCGTTGTTCGAGTACGTTCCGGCCGGCTCGCAGATCGCCGTCGCGAGTAGAGAAGCGCCGGCGCTGCCGCTCGCGCGATGGCGAGCGCACGGCTCGGTGCAAGAAATCGGCGTGGAGGACCTGCGGCTGGACGAGCGTGAGGCCAAGCTGCTGCTCGAGGCTGCCGGCGTGGAGCTCGACGCGACCGAGCTGTCCGAGCTGACCGAGCGCACCGAAGGCTGGCCCGCGGGTCTGTACCTGGCGGCATTGTCGATGCAGGCCGGAGCGCTGAGCACGGCGACCGCCGCGGGATTCAGCGGCGACGACCGCTTCGTGTCCGAGTACTTCCGCTTCGAGCTGCTGTCCCGGCTGCCGGCTGCCGAGGCGCAGTTCCTGAAGTACACCTCGGTGCTTGATCGCATGAGCGGCGGTCTCTGCGACGCCGTGCTGGAGACGACGCGGTCGGCCGAGACGCTGCCGGTTCTCGCGGGCAGGAACGGCTTCGTCGTGCCGCTCGACCGGCGAGGCGGGTGGTACCGCTACCACCACCTGTTTGCCCAGCTGCTGCACACCGAACTCGAGCGCAGCGAGCCGGACATCGTGCCCGAGCTCAACCGTCGGGCGATGGCCTGGTGCATCGCCAACGACCTGCCGGAGGCCGCGGTCGTCTACGGGCACGCTGCGGGCGAGACGGACACGGTCGCCGGCCTCGTCGACGCCCTTGTGCTGCCGCTCTACTACGACGGCCGGATGGAGACCGCGGAGGAGTGGCTGCGGTGGTTCAGCGATGACGAGCTGGCGCGATACCCCGCGCTCGCCGTCTACGGAGCCTGGATCCGTGCGCTCACGGGCCGGCCCGACGACGCCGAGCGGTGGCTTGCTCTCGCAGACGGTGCGACCTCGGCGCTCCCGCTCTCGGATGGCAGCGCCACGATTGAGCCCTGGGTCGCCGCTCTGCGGGCAGACATGATGGGGCACGGTGTCGAGCAGGCGCTCGCCGACGCCGATCTGGCGCTTGATCAGCTCTCACCCGCAAGTGGTTGGATCCCGGACGCGCTCCTCATTCGAGGAGTTGCGCACGCGCTGCTCGGCGCAACCGATCGCGCGACGCGCGACCTCGTTGCCGCTGTCGAGAAGGGGACTGGCATCGGCGCAGTGGACGTCGTCTTCGCGGCACAGGCACAGCTCGCGCTCCTCGCGATCCGCCAGGGAGCTTGGGGCGAGGCAGGGCGACGCGCGCGGGCGGCACAAACGGTGGTCGACGAGGCGGGCCTCGGCGACTACTCGGCCAGCGCACTCGCGCACGTGGCGACGGCGCGCGTCGCGATCCACGAGGCGAGACCGGAGGATGCGCGCGCGGCGCTCGCATGCACGCATCGCCTGCGGCCGCTTCTGGATCACGGTCTTCCCTGGATGACCATCCAAGTCGGGCTCGAGCTCACACGCTCCCATCTCGCACTCGCCGAGCCCGGCGCCGCCCGCACGGTCCTCACCGAGACCGAGCAGGTACTCGAGCTCCGTCCCCACATGGGACTGCTCGTCGAGGACGCGCGTGAGCTGAAGGAGCGCGTGGCCGCCACCACCGGGTCGGGCGGGGCGTGGGCGATGAGCCTGACGGGCGCCGAGCTTCGGCTGCTTCCGTACCTGGCCACCCATCTCATGTTTCCCGAGATCGCGAGCAGACTGTTCATCTCGCGCAACACCGTCAAGACGGAGGCGGTTTCGATCTACCGCAAGCTCGGTGTCTCCTCGCGTAGTGGGGCGATCGAGCGTGCCGTGGCGGTCGGGCTCTTGGACAGCTCGATCTACCCGCCAGGCCTCTGATTTCACCCTGGAGGTATGACGCGCCTTCGAGCCGCGCGATGTCGAATATGCGCAGCACCGATGGACGACTACAAGGAGCACCTGCGGAGGCTGGCCGTGCACGACGACGCATTGCTCGATGCGCTCTCGGCAGACGGCAGCTCACGCCCAAAGTCGGTCATCGATGAGAAGACCACAGCACTCGTGCGCGTCGCCGCGACGATCGCCGTCGACGCGGCCCCCTCCTCCTTCCAGCACACCATCGCGCTCGCTCTCGCGGCCGGAGCGACGAGCGACGAGATCGTCGCCAGCCTCGAGGCGGTGACCCCGGTCACAGGCGCTGCGCGAGTCGTCCAGTGCGCCCCGAAAGTGGCGCTCGCGCTCGGCTACGACGTCGACGCAGCGCTCGAGCGACACGACCCCTGAGGAGCTGATCGCGCCATGACCATCGGAGCCGCGTTGTTCACCATCGCCGTTGGGGCTGTTCTCGCATTCGCCGTCACGGCCGAGGTCGCGGGGATCGACATCCAGGTCGTGGGCTACATCCTGCTGGCCATCGGGGCGCTAGGGCTCGTGTTCGGCCTCTGGATGAACAGCCGGGCGCGCGCCGCAGGGCCGCCGCCTGGGTATTAAGCGCGAAGGCGAGATGTCGTGACCGGCGCGGAAGACCGGGAGGGCGCACCGGACCCCCACGCGAGCGCCACGCCGTTTCGCCCGGCCAAACCCGATCCACTCTTGCAACGCGCGATCCCGGTGGCGAAGGAGCTGCCGGGCTATCGGACCCCGACCGCGCGCCGTGACGTCCTGGCCGGCGTCACCGTGGCCGCGCTCGCCATCCCGTCCGCGATGGCCTACGCCGAGCTGGCC
>Ga0299914_10003482_pt1 | contig 11130 bp, 9 predicted proteins | sample RVTome_10_FD_201361 | JGI IMG/M metagenome (GOLD analysis project Ga0299914, IMG submission 201361) | Soil microbial communities from uranium-contaminated site in the Upper Colorado River Basin, Wyoming, United States - RVT153D57 (version 2) ... | reverse complement strand
CTGGCTGAAGGTGTAATAGCGGTCGCCACCAGCCAGTTCGATAAAGCGGTTAGCAGCGGTAATGTCGCCATAAAGGAACCAATTGCGCCCTAACAACCAACCAGCGACGAGCAGGCTGGGGCCAAGGCTAAAGCTGAGGTTAGTCAGAAGTCGGCGGGGCGAACGGCCGTCCCGCCACACTAACAGGCCAACCAGTAAAACAAGCAGGAGCAACCCACTCACTTTTGCCAGAATCGCCAGACCGATCGTCAGACCCAGCAGCATAAATCGCTGCCTGCTGCCCCCCTGCTGATGAATACGAATCATTTGCCACAGCGCCAGGCTGCTGAAGAGGATAATCAAGGGATCATTACTGATGGCACTATGTAGAAAATTGAACTGAGGCAAAAAGGCGATAACGGCCGTGGCCACCCACCCCATTTGTGGCTGCTGCGGCCATAACAAACGGGCACTGGCGTAAATGGCCCACAATGTACCCAACCCTAAAACGGCCGAAAAAATCCGCAGCAGATGCCCGGCCAATACATGCCCCTGCCAGGGCCAGGCCTCCTCTGGCGTGTGTACAAAGGCGTTGGGGTTGTTGCCGGAACGGGCGTCTCCCAACTGGACATAGGGGTTGAACCAGAGGGGCGGAGGAGAGGCTGTGGTATCAATCCCGGCAATGATGGCCGCCCCTAACAGATAATACAACGGCGGCTGCGCCGCCTCCTGCCTGGCTAGATCCTCTAGGCCACCGGCTACAGGCAGTTGGCCCGTTTCCACAATATGCCGTACCGCAAAGTAATGATGATGCTCGTCTGGGGCCTCAAACAAGGGGTTGATGATCCCATAACCAACTGTTAGCAGCAGATAGAGGGACAAAACTAAAAAGAGATTTCTGTCTCGCATAATATTTTGCGTATCCAGCCCTTTGCGTTAAAACAAGATCATCTAACAGAAGTAAGAGATAAGCAATGAAAGGAAAATATTGGATTATTGGGGGAGCGGCCGTTCTCCTGACATTATTTACAAGTAATTGGGTTTGGGGCTTCTCTAGCGGCCTTGTGGGTTTCTCTGGCAACCCGGCCACAGGTGGTCAAACTTGCAACAACTGTCACAATGGCGGTGTTGTGCCGGCTGTGACCATCACCGGCCCTGCTCTTTTACTTGTCAATGATCTGGCGACCTATGTCCTAACGATTAATGGGGGCCAGGAAGTGGCCGGTGGCCTGGATGTATCCGCCACCGGCGGCTTGCTAGACATTTTGCCTGGTGCCACCGAAACCCAAAAACTGAACGGTGAAATCACCCATACCGCCCCCAAAATGGCCGACCAAGACGGCACTGTCACTTTCAGCTTTCAATGGCAGGCCCCGGCCGCCGCCGGAACAGCCACTTTGTATGGCGCGGGTAACTCTGTTGATTTGATGAATAATAATATTGGTGACGCCGCTGGTACAGCTACCTTCATCATCACCGTCGTTGAATCCCTCGAAAAAATCTATCTACCGGTTATTATGGACTAAATTGCAGAACAGGGAGTCTTCGGATGTTGAGTCAATAACCTCGATTGGCTCGAGGAACTTTGAGGTTGCATGCAGGTTAGGCTGAGGCAAAAACTTTCACCTCTTTTTCTAAACGATCAGCCAACAACATTTTGGCTTGTTCAATTTCATAATGTGTTTGGATGCCTGTCCAAAACTCAACAGACATACCAAAATAACGAGCCAGCCGGAGAGCTGTATCCGCACTGATTCCCCTCTCACCACGCACAATTTTGTTAATTCTCATGGCCGGAACGCCAATGTCTTGAGCCAGCCGATACTGACTAATTCCCATAGGCTCTAAAAATTCTTCTTGCAAGATTTCGCCAGGATGAATTGGAGGATAATCTCTCATCATGTCACCTTAATGATAATCCACGATTTCCACATCATAAACACCATTTTTGTACCACCTGTCCGTCAGCTGTCGAAAGTCGGTAGGACAAGGCCAGATTTAATCACGACCAATTCTATAAGTAAATCAATGAATCCTTGTCATGTATTCCCAATTCTCATGATGACGTCTATTCCGCAATAAGCTGCCAATCAAACAACGCTCCGGCCACCCAGGTGGGCGGGGGCTGCTGGTACAGATCGGAGGCATCGGTGTAGGTGAGATCAATGATCCGGCCATTCATCGGACCGCGCAGATAGCGGAAGACCTGGCCGGCATCGCGGGCATCACTTTTGGCCTGGACACAGTGCTGGTTGTAGCCCCAATAATCCCCCGCCTCCAACAGGCGAATGCCCTCTTCTAATTTGGCGCGGGCCACGGCCAGCCCTTCTTCATCGGGATTGTAGGAATTTTCGGGCGCGTCGCCGTAGCCAATGCCGTGGTGAAAAGCATCGGCCGTTGACACCACCGCTGCCCCCTCTATCAATCGCGCCAGTTCGTCAATCCCCGGCAAATCACCCGGCCGGCCACCGGCCAGATAGGGGTAACGCTCAATCATCTCGGGGCCACGAATACCACGTCGGGTCGTTTCGGCCCGCCAGAAGTGCCGCCAGCTTATCAACACATGGTCATACTGCCACTCTTGCCGCTCGCCGGGGATACCTGGGCCTTGAATGCCCCAATATTTGTATTGGCTGGAATCATCGCCGTTGGCCACATTGACCCGAGCATCTTGCATGCCATCGGTGAAGGCATGGAGGACGCTGATGACGACCACTTTATCAGCCCCACTGTCGAGGCAGGCGTGAACGGCCGCGGCAATCTGATGCCCACAATCGGCTACCCCCGCATGGGGAAAAACCACCACCCCACCCTGGCTCACCGTCCCCGACAAATCCCACTGCCGCGCCTGCTCCAGACAGCGCATCGTACCCTCATAGCCTAAGGCCACATGCTCCCGCGCATACATAGCGTTGATATCTTCACGTAGTTGTTTGTAATTTAACCTGGTCATCGCTGCTCCTTTTACTTAATCCTCCAGGAAGTTCGGAACCTCCGGGAGGATGGATCACTTGTATCAAGCTGGATTATAGAGGGATAACGGCCGTTACCCAACTATTTTCTAACTACCCATTGCCAATCTATGGTATAGTCAAGTTGAAACTTCTCATAAGGAGAAAACCTTCTGACCGCCTACGTTTGGAGGCACTATGACGCAAAGGAGCAAGGAGCATGATTAAAAGATATTTTGTTTTAATGGTAGCCTTTTTACTAGCCTTACTTTTATCAGAAAGCCACTCCCTTCACGCTTGTGGTGGCCTCTTCTGCCAGAACTCCCCTGTAGACCAGAACGCTGAGCGTATTATTTTCACCCAAAACGGCAATGGCACGGTCACAGCCATCATCCAGATTCAGTACACCGGCTTTGCCGAAGATTTCTCCTGGATTTTGCCCATTCCCGAACCAATAACGGCCGAGGCCCTCGAGGTACCCGAGACGGCCATGAATGCCTTTATCGAACTGGAAACCGCCACCAACCCCGTCTTTATTGCCCCGCCGCCGCCGCCCTGTGCCCAGGTTGTCTTTGAGTCGGCGGCTGAGGAAGAGTCGGTCGGAGGCGTAGAGGTCTTTGCCAGCGGCGAAGTAGGACCGTTTGGCTTTGATGTCATCGGCTCCGCAGATCCCACTGCCCTGATCAACTGGCTGCGTGAGAACAATTATCGTGTCACGCCGGAGATGGAGCCGCTGATTGATGTCTACGTTCAAGAACAATTTGTCTTCCTGGCTATGCGCCTGCTGCCCGACCAGGGAGTACAAGATATTCAGCCGATCCAGGTGACCTATCCCTCAGAAAGGCCCATGATTCCGCTGCGTTTAACGGCCGTTGCCGCCAACCCCGATATGGCTGTTCTCACCTGGATTTTCGCCAATGCCCAGGCCGTGCCTGCCAACTATACTCACATGGAAATTCTTGATGAAGAGATCACCTTCTTCACCTTTGGCGGCAACAATTACCGCCAACTGCTAAGCGACAAGGCCAACGAATTTAATGGCCAGGCCTTCATCACTGAATTTGCCGGCCCCACCGGCGAAACCAATTTTAGCGATCCCTTGCTGCAAGAGCTGAGCCAGCAATACAGCTACCTCACCCGTCTCAACACCGTCATCTCCCCTGAAGAGATGACAGTTGACCCCATCTTCGATTATGACCCTGACCGTCCCAACATCTTCAACGTCCACGATTTGTCTAACATGACTGGGATGTACGATTGCGAGAAAGATGGCTCAAATACCCAACAAACAGGCAATACCGGCAGCAGCGGCAATTTGGGCACAGGCAACACGACCAGCAATACACCCGAAGGCGAGAGCGGTTTCGGCACAGGCGTCGCTGTGGGTATCGGTGGCGTTTTGGTGGCCGCCGGGCTGTTGGGGGCCGGGATAATGGTCGGCCGTCGAGGACGAAGTAGGTAAGGTTAAGTGACTCATCCTCCCGGAGGTTCCGTCACCGGAGGTACTTCGAGATTTAAACCTCCGGGAGGATTAGCATCAGGAGGCAAAATGATTCCAAAACGCCCCTTACTTCTCATCATTCTTCTTCTTGGTATTCTCTTTCTCTCATTTGAGCCGGCTCAGGCCTGTGGCGGGTTGTTTTGCCAAAACTCGCCGGTGGATCAGAATGCCGAACGTATAATTTTCACACAAAACAGGGATGGGACGATTACGGCCATCATTCAGATTCAATATACGGGTTTTGCCGAGGATTTCTCTTGGATTTTGCCATTACCCAACCCTATTACGGCCGAGGCCCTGGCAGTCCCCGAAACAGCCATGAACGCCTTCATCGAGCTGGAAACCAGCACAAACCCTGTCTTCATTGCCCCTCCTCTCCCTCGCTGCGCTCAAGATTTTGATTTCGACTTTGGCTTTGCTGGCGCAGGTGCCCCCGCGGAAATGGCGGCTTCCGATGTTCAGGTATTTGCCACTGGCGAAGTCGGCCCCTTTGGCTTTGATGTCATCGGCTCTGAAGACCCCAACGCGCTGATCAACTGGCTGCGCGACAATAGTTACCGCGTAGAGCCGCCGATGGAGCCGCTAATTAATGTTTACGTGGAGGAGCAATTTGTCTTTCTGGCAATGAAGTTGCTGCCTGATCAGGGGGTGCAAGATATTCAGCCGATTCAAGTCACCTATCCCTCAGAACGGCCGATGATACCTCTCCGTTTAACGGCCGTGGCCGCCAATCCCGATATGGCCGTCCTCACCTGGTTCTTTGCTGACAGCCAGACCATTCCTACCAACTATGCCCATATGGAAATCCTCGACCACGAGATCACCTTCTTCAGCTTCGGTGGCAATAATTACCGCCAACTGCTGGGGCAGCGAGCCAACGAATTCGCCGGTCGCGCCTTCATTACCGAATACGCCCAGCCCAGCCACCAAATGGCCTTCAATGATCCCTTGCTGCAAGAGTTAAATCAACGCTTCGCTTATCTTACCCGCCTTAACACCGTCATCTCTGCCGAAGAAATGACCGTTGATCCTCTCTTCGACTATGACCCGCAGCGCCGGGATGTTTCTAACATCCACGATTTATCGCAGGCGGTTGGCCTCTACGACTGTGAGCGCGAAGATGGCGTGCGTATTCGTAATGTGAGCAGTTTGGAGAATCTACCGGCCGTTGCCGGTAATGAACCAGCAAACAGCAGCTTTACGACGGGTGTCCTGGTAGGTATCGGCAGCATTGTCCTATTGGGCGGTTTAATCGGGCTAGGCATCGCAATCGGCCGTCGCTCGGGCAATTAATGGAGTAAGTTATGACTTTAGCTATTTTAGGTGGTAAACCCGTCCGAACAGAGAAGTATCCAGCCTGGCCGGTGTATGATGAGCGCGATGAAACGGCCGTCCTGCGCGTGATTCGTTCCGGTAATTGGGGCGGTTATCCCTATCCTGGCCCGGAAACGGGCACCTTCCTACAAGAATTTCTGGCAATGCAAGGCGGTGATTACGCCGTGGCCTGCATGAACGGCACGGCGACGATAGAAATCGCCTTGCGTGCTGCCGGGCTGGGCTGGGGTGATGAGGTCATTGTCCCCGCCTACACTTTTCAAGCCACGGCCGCCGCCCCGATGGCCGCTGGTTGCATCCCCGTCGTTGCCGATATTGATCCCCACACCTACTGCCTCAGCCCGCCAGCCATCGAAGCGGCCATCACGGCCCGCACTAGGGCTATTATCCCCGTCCATTTGGGCGCCCAAATGGCCGACATGGATGCCATTATGGACATTGCCCGGCGGCATCAATTGATCGTCATAGAGGATTGCGCCCACGCACATGGGGCAAAATGGCGTGGACAGGGGGCAGGCACTATTGGCCATTTCGGCTCCTTTAGCCTGCAGTCTTCCAAAATATTGACGACGGGTGAAGGCGGCGTTCTGATTTGCAAGACGGCCGAATACGCTCAACGCGCCGCCACGATCATTGATTGTGGCCGTCCTCACGCTCCCGGCGGCGGCCCAGAATCCGGCGACGCTTTCTTGATGGGTGGCAACTATCGCCTGCCAGAATTACAGGCGGCTCTAGGGCGGGTAGCTTTAGAACGTTTTCCTGAACAAGCACAGCAGCGTGAGGAAACGGCCGCTTACCTGGACGAAGCATTGAGCGAAATACCGGGCATCCGCGTCCTGCGCCGTGATCCCCGCCACACGACTCGCTCTTTCTATTGCTATATCTTCGCCATAGACGCGGATCTCTTCGGTTTCGATCATGATCTATTCTGCCAGGCCCTCGCCAAAGAAGGGATTCCCTGCGGGGTGGGCTATGAAGCCATGCATCACTACCAGCTATTCCAACCCCAACTCTCGCGTTTGCCCGTTCCCACTGCTTTTCCCGAACGGTTCAATTACGACGAGATGACCTTACCGGCGGCCGAACAAGCCGGTGAGCGCGAGGCTGTCTGGTTAGGTGAAGCTATTTTTAGAGCGGGGAGAGAGGGAGTAGAGGATGTAGTAACGGCCGTGCAAAAAATCTACGAAGCCAGAAAAGGTTTAGGCAAATAAATTGCCTGATGGGCCCACTAGGATTCGAACCTAGAACCGATCGGTTATGAGCCGACTGCTCTACCCTTGAGCTATGGGCCCAACTATCTGAGATTGGTTCAATCCTTCGGCCATGCTCAGAACAAGCCTTTGAGATTGGACCAATATGTATACATGAGGGCTAAAGCGGCCGACGGGACTCGAACCCGTGATAAGTGCTTGGAAGGCACTGGTGTTACCATTACACTACGGCCGCGAAGTCAGTGATCAGTCTAAGAAGCCTGCCCGGAAATCTTTACTGATTACTGATAACTGTTTACTGCTTACTGTTAAGGTCGGGGCGGCCAGATTTGAACTGACGACCTCTCGGACCCAAACCGAGCGCTCTACCAGACTGAGCTACGCCCCGTATTAGAAGCTGGTAGTATACTCAGGCCGAGTGTAGACGTCAAACTTTCTGCCAACAAAAAACGCCGCAAGGAGCATACTTGTGGCGTTTTATCGGCAACTGCTTGGCTCAATGTAACCGGGGAACTATCCGGGCCGGGAACGATTTTTACGGTAGCGATAAGTAATGCGACCACGAGTCAAATCATACGGTGTCATCTCTACTCGCACCCGATCCCCCAGGAGGATACGAATATAATAACGGCGCATTCTACCCGACAGATAGGCCAACACTTTATGACCATTATCTAGCTCCACCATAAATTGGGTATTTGGTAAAAGCTCTATAATCGTCCCTTCAACTTCAAGTTTTTCTTCTTTCTTAGCCATAGGCATCTATTCTTCTTCCCGACTCAACTCACTTTCATCAACGAGGGCATCTACGGCCGCTTTGGCTGCTTCATCAATTTCTTCCGTAGCAGCTTCAGCCGGTTCACTCTCTATAGCGACCTCTATCTCTTCAACATCTTCCATTTCCGGACCATCCTGCTCAACCTCGCTTATGGCTTCCGGCTCAGCCTCTTGAACCTTCTCCAATTCTCGTTGAGCCATCCACTCGATCTGTTCAGTCGTGGTCACAGCTTTCAGACTTAACCCCATCCGCTGCCGGCGACGATCAATACTCACTACCCGCAGCAAATGAGTTTCGCCCTCTTTAACCACCTCATCGGCACGGTCTACATTGCCCCGCGAGAGTTGAGACAAATGCAGCAAGCCTTCAATACCCGGTTCCACTTCGGCAAAAGCACCATAGTTCACAATTCGGGTAATCGTTCCTTCCACTAACTGGTTGACTTCGTATCGCTCTTCAACTGTTTCCCAAGGGTTTGGCAAGAGCTTCTTCCGGCTCAGGCTGATGCGTTGATCTTGCTTGTCCAGGCTCAAGACATAGACATCAATTTCGTCACCAACCTTGACCACATCGCGGGGGTGGTCTACGCGATGCCAGGCTAATTCGGAGATATGGACAAGACCATCGGCCCCACCCACGTCTACGAAGGCACCAAAATCACGCATCCCGCTGATGTTGCCTTTTAAGACATCGCCCACCTTGAGGCTATCAATCAACTCTTGTTTGCGTTTCTCTTCCCACTCTTTTTGAGCATCTTTCTGCGAAAAAACGAGACGACGACGACGACGGTCTACCTCAATAACCTTAAGTGGCAATTTTTCGCCCCGTAGCTTGGCCAGCCGCTGTTGCCGTTTGCGGTCATTCATACCGGGAGACAACTCAGTCAGGTGAGAAGCAGGAACAAAGCCACGCAATCGGCCGAACGGCACAATTGCCCCACCCTTGTTATAACCACCTATCTCTAACTCCACAATATTACCGCTTTCCAGCAAGGCTTCGGCATCAATCCAGTCCTGATTCAGTTTGGCTAAGTGAATAGAAACAACTAAGCTGTCCGTTTCCTCTGTATTAACAATGTAAACAGCAATTTCATCATTCACCTTAAGAGCCGCACGCTCTTCATCTGACAGCTTTTGTATATCAGACTGCGGCACAATGCCATCACGCTTCACGCCCAGATCAACCATCATTCCCTGTTGGTCCATTGAGATAATATAACCTGTACGGATGTCACCAACCTGGGGTAACTCATAATCATGTTGATCCAGGAGCTTTTCCAGCTCTTCCATAAACAAACTTTCTTCGTTAGACATGTTTTTGCATAACCGTTCCCAATAAATAATTTGACACAAAAAAAGCTTGACCGTCACACCAAATACCAATGGGGGACACGGCCAAGCTTTTCTGCTCTCATTCCTGCCGTATGAATCGCTATTGTGGACTAACCATGGTTGTTTTTGGAAGCACAACGAACATTGTTCACTGCTGCTATACAAAGAACTCTGCTATAGATAGTTGTAAAGCGATTACCAGTCCATCATTAAAAATTCATGAATGACGGTGCTTCTCGGTGGTCAAATATGCGATTATAGCCATTCCCCCTGGCTTTGTCAAAGCAATCTTAAAAGTTTAAATTGCCTTAGTACCAGGCTATTTTTCTTGGAGTTGATCCCCCATTATAGTATGATTGTGATATTTATCACGAATACTGAGGCAACCATGCCGGTTCTGCAAGCAAAAGCGATAACCAAACAATACCAAATGGGTGAAGTCATCGTCAAGGCCCTGGATTGCGTGGATTTCACTGTAGAGAAAGGAGAATTTGTGGCCGTCATGGGGCCTTCAGGGTCGGGCAAGAGCACATTGCTGCACCTACTTGGTGGGCTGGACGATCCGACTTCGGGGGAGGTTATGCTGGCCAACCAGCCGCTCTCCAAATTATCAGATCGGGAGGTAACGATTGTACGGCGGCGCAAGGTGGGCTTTATTTTCCAATTTTATAACTTGATGCCCACACTAACCGCCGCTGAAAACATCGGCCTGCCCTTATTAATAGATGGGCAGCGGGTGCAGCAGCACGGAGACAAAATCCAAGGATTATTGGATATAGTGGGCCTTGGAGACCGGGCCACTCATAAGCCAGACCAGATGAGTGGCGGACAGCAGCAACGGGTAGCTATAGCCCGTGCTTTTGTCAATGACCCGGAGATCGTGCTGGCAGATGAACCAACGGGAAATTTAGATAGCAAATCGGGCACGGCCGTTCTGCAACTGCTGCGTCGCTTTTGTGATCAGCGCCAGCAAACCATCGTCATGGTGTCCCACGATCCCCGGGCAGCCAGCTTTGCTAACCGCGTTGTTTTTCTAAAGGACGGCCGCATCGTCAAACAGCTCTCCATCCAACAGCGCAACGGCAACAGCCAGGATGTATGGGCCATTATGGAAGTGATGGGAGAGTTAGAGTTGTAACCTACCTGCCCTATGTTCACTTTCCTCTCCATTCCTTTCCCCTCACCTATCATCCTGGTGCTGCGTAATTTACGGATACGGTGGGTGCGGACAATCCTGACAGCATTGGGCATCATTGCCGGCGTGGCCGCCATGGTAGCTGTAAATGCCACCAATGCCAGTACGCTCAATTCAATTGACCGCTTTTTTGATGAAGCAGCCGGGCGTAGCGATCTACTGGTCGAATCGGCCGTTGCCGGTGAAGGCTTTGACGAAGGGTTGTGGAGCACAGTCCAACGCTTTCCCGGTGTAGTCACGGCCGCTCCCACTGTCTTAGGTATTACTGTGCCGGCTGATGAAGCTGAGGATTGGCAGCAGCAATTTGGCGCGGGAGGCGCGATTTTACCAGGCACAAATTTCTGGTTAATGGGGCGTGATCCAGTTGTAGATATAGCCGTACATGATTACAAGTTGGTAGACGGCCGCCTTCTCCAACCGGGCGAAACCGCCTATAACATGCTTCTGGTGGATGAATATGCAGACGACAAAGGGGCAGAAGTGGGTGAAGATTTCACTATCATGACCCCCGGCAGCGGTCCGGTAGCTCTGCGTGTGGTAGGTCTCATTGCCAAAGAAGGGATTGGCGTGACCAACGAGGGTGTCATTGGCATTGTCCCCCTCAACGTCGTCCAGGCATTGTTTGACCAGGCCGGGCAGCTTAGCCAGATTGATCTGGTTGTGGCCGATGCCATCGCTGCCGATGATGAGGCCCTCAAAGCACTTAACGAGCAAATTGCCAGGCGCATTGGTGATGATTATGCCGTGAAGTACCCGGCATCGCGGGGTGAAGTCGTGGCCAACACACTGCAAAATTACCAATTAGGACTTAACTTCTTCAGCGTCGTCACTCTCTTTGTGGGTTCCTTC
>Ga0299914_10003481_pt1 | contig 11130 bp, 10 predicted proteins | sample RVTome_10_FD_201361 | JGI IMG/M metagenome (GOLD analysis project Ga0299914, IMG submission 201361) | Soil microbial communities from uranium-contaminated site in the Upper Colorado River Basin, Wyoming, United States - RVT153D57 (version 2) ... | reverse complement strand
CCGACCGGTCGATGCCGTGCTCGTGCATGAGCCGGGTGGTGCGCATGGCGTACATCTGGGCGGGAGACATCACGCCGTAGGGCAGGGTGTAGGCGTACTCGCCGGAGATCTTCGTCGCGCGCCCGCCCTGGCCGAACCGCCCGAACTGGCCCTGGGCCAGCCCGCGGTAGGCCACCACGCAGTCGGCAAGGCCGCAGGCCACGGCCATGGCCGCGTTGGTGACCGCCCCGGCGGCCCCGCCGCCGCCTCCGCCCCAGAACATGTTGGAGAATCGCAGCTCGGCCACGTCCAGGGCCGCTGCCAGCCGCGCCCCGGTGTTGCGGTCGTTGCTGTAGCTGGCGAAGCCGTCCAGCTCGCGGGGCTCGATGCCGGCGTCGGTGCAGGCGTCCAGGATCGCCTTGACCACCATCGTGAACTCAGGGTCGGGTGACTCGCCGCGGCGGTAGTAGGTGGTCTCGCCCACCCCGGCGATGGCCGCGCGCCCGCGGATCGTTCTCTCCACCTTGGCACTTCCCTTCGTGTCGCCCCGCCCGCGGAGCGTACCGTGATGCCCCCACGGCAATGCCAGGCCGGGCGGTCACACGACGTCGGCCGACAGACCACGGAGAGGATGTGCAATGGGAGCCTTGGACGGACGCGTCGTCCTGATCACCGGAGCAGGCCGCGGCATAGGCCGCGAGCATGCACTGCTGATGGCCTCCGAGGGTGCCCGGCTCGTCATCAACGACCTGGGCGGCAATCCCGACGGCACCGGGGCGGACGCCGGACCGGCCCAGGAGGTCGTGGAGGAGGTGCAGGCCATGGGCGGCGAGGCCGTCGCCAACCGCGACAGCGTCACCGACTGGGCCGGGGCCGAGCGCATGGTCGCCGAGGCCGTCGAGGCCTTCGGCCGGTTGGACGTGCTGGTCAACAACGCCGGCATCCTGCGGGACCGGTCCCTGGCCAACATGACCGAGGACGAGTTCGACGCCGTGGTGGCCGTGCACCAGAAGGGCCACTTCGCCCCCACCCGCTTCGCCGCCGAGTACTGGAAGGAGCAGTCCAAGGAGGGCAGCCCGGTGAAGGGCGCCATCGTCAACACTGCCTCCGGCGCCATGCTGGGCAACCTCGGGCAGACCAACTACGCCGGGGCGAAGGCCGCCATCGCGGCGATGACCTTCGTGTGGGCCGGTGAGCTGGGTCGCTACGGCGTGCGGGCCAACTGCCTGGCGCCGCTGGCCCGGACACGGCTCACGCTTCAGACCCCGGGCCTGGGCGAGGTGGTGGCACCGCCGGAGGACCCGGCGCAGTTCGACATCTGGGACCCGGCCAACATCAGTCCCCTGGTCGCCTACCTGGCCACCGAGGACTGCCCGTTCACCGGTGGCGTGTTCCACGTGGGGGCCAACGAGGTCGGCTTGTACAGGGGGTTCTCCCTGGCCGACGGGGACATCATCGCCGCCGACGGACGCTGGACGGTCGCCGATCTCCAGCGCATCGCCCCTCGCCTCACCGAGGGCCGCCGCGAGCTGGCCTCGGTGGTGACCGACGTGGCCGACACCAGCCGCCAGTTCGGCAAACGGCCGCCCACCACCTGACCGCGAGCAACCTGACCGCGAGCGACCTGAGCGGCAACGAGCTGGCCGGCAGCGGCCTGCTCAGACGCCGAACAGCGCCTCGCAGGCGTGGAACTGTGCGGTGGCCTGCTCGCGGCTCAGCCCCCAGCGCACCGGAGCGACGAGCATCGAGCTGGCCACGTCCCACAGCGGCTCGATCCGTTCGGCCACCTGGTCAGGTTCCCCGCAAGCGATGAAGGAGCGGGCCATCTCGTCGGGGACCAGTCGATCCGCCTCTGCGAACAACCGGCCGGCGGCCGCCGATTCGGCGAGCCGGTCGGCCTCGTTGCCGAAGCCGTGGGCGTCGAAGTACGGCCGGTACTGGGCGATGCTTGCGTAGAAGGCGACGTTGGGCTTGGCCAGCGCCACGGCGTCGGCGGCCCGCCTGTCGATGGATACCGTCACCCAGGGCTGCACCTGTACCTCGGCCCGGTCCCTGCCGGCCCGGGCACAGCCCTCCGCCAGCGCCGCCATGGCCTGGTCCAGCGCCCACTCCACCGACCACATGGGGTGGCCGATGAGCCCGTCGGCCACCTGACCGGCCAGCCGGCACAGGGGCTCGCGCAGGGCCGCCACCCAGATCGGCAACCGGGGCCGGGCCGGTGGGGCGGTTGGCGCCAACGCCGGGAAGCTCAACGACGTGATCTGCCCCTCGAAGGGCGGCATGTCGGCCCGGTGGGCGTGCTGCTCGACGTGGCGGACCACGCCGATCACGTCGGCCAGGCGGGTCACCGGCCGCTCGTAGGGCACCCCGAAGTACCGTTCGGCCCAGTCGCGTGGGCCGGTGCCCAAGCCGAGCACGAAGCGGCCGCCGCTCAGACGATCGAGGTCGAGGGCGCACATCGCCGTCTCGAACGGGCTGCGGGTGTGGGCGATGGCTATTCCCGAGCCCAACCCGAGCGTCGTGGTCCCCGCTGCGGCAGCGGACAGGACCGCCCACGGTGGGCCGTAGACCTGCGTGCCGTACACCCCGGCGACGCCCTTGTCCTGCAGGACCCGCGAGCGGTCGGCGATCTCGGCCGCCGTCCCGCGGGGCACGAAGGTCCACAGCGGTCGTTCCATCAGGTCGCTCCCATCGGGCTCAACGGTGAGATCGTCCGGTCCGGGGGCCCAGGAAGTCCACCACTGCCTCGTTCCAGCCCTTCACGGCGTGGAGGTTGACGTTGTGCCCGGCACCGGCCAGCTCCACCACGGCCAGGTCGGGGATGGCCGCCCTGGCGAAGTCGGCCGCAGGGGCGAAGCGCCGCTCGGCCGCGCCGACCGTGAGCAGGGCAGGCACCCGCAGCTCGGAGACCCGGTCCCGGACCGAGGAGTGGGGCGCAGTGTGCAGCACCAGGGCGGCGACACCTGCGGGGTCGAGCAGCTCGTAGTCGGCCACCAGCAGACCTTGCACGTCGGCGGGGAGCCGGCGTCCGCGCTTGGGGTGCATGGGGTGCTCGGCCAGCAGGTCGCGGCCGCCCTCGCGGATGCGACCGGCCAGCACCTCCGCATGCCCCAGCGTCCGGCGTCGCCATTCGTCGTCGGCCAGCGCCGACTGGCTGTTGGTGAACACCACCCGGCTGACCCGGTCGGGACGGTCGAGCGCGTAGGTGAGCACCAGCGCCCCGCCCAGCGAGTGACCGATAGCCGCCCAGCGCTCCACCGACAGCTCCTCGCGCAGCCGCTCGAACTGGGCCACGTACGCGGCAGGCGAGATCAGCCGTCGCTCGGTGGGGGCCGGCGAACGGCCGTGGCCGAACAGCTCCACGACCACCGGCGTGGCCACGGTCCGCAGGGCCTCCAGGTTCGGGGCCCAGTGGGCCCGGCTCGAAAGGAAGCCGTGCACCAGCAGCACCGGCGGACCCTCCCCCGGGTGAACGTCGGCGTGCAGGCGAACATCGTCGTGCCCACCCGCCTCGGCGCCGTCAACCATGGCGCGGGCGCATCAGCCCCTCCTGGGCGGTGACGGCCACCAGCGTCCCGTCGGCGCGGTGGATGGTGCCGTGGGCCAGCCCCCTGGCAGCCCGCGTGACGGCGGGGCGGCACTCGTAGAAGTGCCAGGCAGTGGCATCGGTGCGCGCATGGAACCAGAGCAGGTGGTCCAGGCTCGCCTGCATCCCCAGCTCGGCCCGGTGCCCTCCGTGCGGGGCCCGCAGACCGCCCATCGGCCCGTGGTCGGAGGCGTAGGCCAGGGCGGCGCTGTGCAGCGAGGCCACGGCAGGCAACTCCTCGGGCACCCGGAACCAGATCCAGCGGGCTGGCCGCCTCTCGGCGGGGATGTCGCGCCAGCGCACCTCGCGGCTGTCCACCACACCGGCGAAGTGATCGGGCGGCACTCCGTCGGGGGGCGGGACGCCGCCGGCCATGTCCAACGTGTAGATCGGGCCCACTTCGGGGGATTGGAAGGACGCCTCCAGGTTGAAGATGGCCTGCCCCTGCTGCACGGCCACCACCCGGCGGGTGGTGAAGGACCGGCCGTCGCGGATCCGGTCGACCTGGTACACGATGGGCACCCGCCAGTCGCCTCCCCGCAGGAAGTACGAGTGCAGCGAGTGGACGTGGTGGTCGGCCTCCACGGTGAGCTGCGCGGCTCGCAGGGCCTGGGCCACCGCCTGGCCGCCGAAGACGCGGATCCGTTCCTCGTGGGGGCTGCGACCCCGGAACAGGTCGGCCTCGAGACGCTCGAGGGTGAGTATCTCCTCCAGGGTCGGCCGGTCCAGCGTGGGCGCGAGCCCGGGCGAGCCGGGACCCGGCTTGTGTAGCGCCGTCACTGATCGAGGGCAGCCACGGCGTCCAGCAACGCGTTCTCCACCACCTCGCTGAGCGCCGGGTGGATGTACATCATCTGCTGGGACATCTGATCGACGGTGAGCCCGAAGGCCATGCCCTGGATGAGCTGCTGGATGAGGATCGGTGCCTGCGGGCCGAGGAGGTGGGCGCCGATCACGGTGCGGGCCTCGGCGTGGACGACGATCTTCAGGAAGGACTCGTCGTCCTCCATGGCCCACCCGTAGGCGGTGGTGCCGAAGGGCTTCACCACCACTACATGGGGGATGCGGGCGTGGCGGGCGTCCCGTTCGGTGATGCCCACCGCCGCGACCGGAGGGCTGCCGAACACGGCGTGGGGGGTGAGCGTGTCGTCCACGTAGCGCAGGTCGTCGGGGTGCAGGAGGTTGTGGGCGAGCGTGCGTGCCTCGAGGTTGGCGAGGTGCTTGAGCTGGTAGTCGTTCGACAGGTCGCCGAACGCCCAGATGCCATCCACGTTGGTGCGCTGGGCGGCGTCGACGATCACGCGGCCCCTGTCGTGGTGAACGCCGGTTGCCTCCAGGGACAGCAGATCACCGTTGGGGATCCGTCCGGTGGCCACCAGCACCATGTCCGCCTCGAGGTGACGCCTCTCCCCGTTGGCGGTGAGGTCCACGTACGTGACATCGCCCACCTGAGCGAAGTGGTGGATCCGGGTGTCGAGGTACAAGTCGAAGCGGCGGCGCACGATCTGGGTGAAGCGGTGGGAGATGTCGTCGTCCTCGGCCCGCAACAGGCGCCCGCCGCGGTTGGCCATGGTCACCGTGCTGCCCGCGGCGTCGAAGACGTGGCCCAGCTCTGCGGCGATGTAACCGCCGCCCAGCACCAGCAGACGTTCCGGCACCTCGTCCACCCTCATGATCGTGTCCGAGGTGTGGAAGGGAACGTCGGCCAGGCCCGGGAAGGGGGGAATGAACGGGCGCGCCCCCGCACCCAGCACGATGTGACGGCCCCTCAGGGGCTGCCCGTCCACCTCCAGCACCTTGTGGTCGACGAAGTACCCCTCACCCTTGAAGACCTCGATGTTGGCGGAGTCCTCGACCCGGTACCGCTCTCCGCCGGCGGCGATGGGGTCGATACGTCCGAAGACCCGTTTGACCATGGAGGGCCAGTCGACCTCGTTCACCTCGGCGTCGATGCCGTAGGTACCGGCGTGGCGGATCGTCTCGACCACGTCGGCAGCGAAGACCAGCATCTTGGAAGGGATGCACCCGACGTTGAGGCAGGTCCCACCGAACACGCCCTTCTCGACGATGGCGACGCTCCAGTCGTCGAAGTCCGGTCCGGGGATCATGTTCCCCGAACCGGTGCCGACGATGATCAGGTCGAAGTCCTGCACTACTTCCTCGGGCTCACTGATGCCGGGCCGACACTCGGTCAGTCCACCAGGGCCTGGTAGACGAGCTGCTTGAACTGGGGGCGGATGGGGTGGCTGCTGGAGGGGAGCAACTGGGTCAGGAACAGGGCGGTCACCTCCTCGGCCGGATCCACCCAGAACGCCGTCGACGCTGCTCCTCCCCACGCGAACTCACCGGCCGAGGACAGCACCTTGGCCTTGACCGGGTCGATGACCACCGAGAACCCGAGGCCGAAGCCGACCCCGTCGAACGCCGACTCCGCGAACAGCGGCCGGCCGAAGCTGGTGAGGTCGGCACCGCCGGGCAGGTGGTTGCGGGTCATGTAGCGCAGCGTCCTTGTCCCCAGGATCCTCACGCCGTCGAGCTCACCCCCGCCCAGCAGCATCTTCGTGAAGCGGTGGTAGTCGGAGGCCGTCGACACCAGACCGCCGCCGCCGGACAGCATCGCCGGAGGCGACAGCGCGGCTCTCCCCATGGCATCTGCCCGCATGGCCGTGCCCGTCACCGGATCTGGTGTGTACAGGGCGGCTAGGCGGTCCACGTCGTCGCCCTCGGCATGGAAGGAGGTGTCGCTCATGCCCAGCGGTTCGAAGATGCGGGTCCTGAGGACCTCGTCCAGGGGCTGGCCGGTGACAACCTCGATCACCCTCCCCAGCACGTCGGTGGACACGCCGTAGTTCCACTCGCGGCCAGGCTGGAACAGCAGGGGCTGGGAAGCCCAGAGGTCGCAGCAGGTGGCGAGGTCGGCGTCGGGGGGGTTGCCCCATTCGAAGCCCGCCGTCCGGTACATGGCGTCGACGGGGTGGCTGTGGTGGAAGCCGTAGGTGAGGCCCGAGGTGTGGGTCATGAGGTGCCACACGGCCATCGGTTCGGTGACGGGCTCGGTCTGGGCATTCTGGGAGGACCCGGCCCGATAGACCCTTTGCTCGGCGAAGGAGGGGATGAAGCGCGCCACCGGGTCCTTCAGCTCGAAGGCACCCTCCTCGTAGAGGGTCATCGCCGCCACCGTGGTCACCGGCTTGGTCATCGAGTAGACGCGGAACAGGGTGTCGAGCTCGACGGCGGCACCGGACTCGATGTCCCGCTGCCCGTAGGTGTCTAGGTGAACGACCTGGCCCCTGCGGGCCACGGCCAACAGCCAGCCGGGCAGCCGACCGTCGTCGACGTAGCGACCGAAGTGGGTCGAGATCATCTGCAACCGGTCGGCGTCGAAGCCCAGCTCGTGGGGCTCCGCCTCGATCTTCAGCTCGGTCATCGTTCTCCCCAGGCACCGTGGGCGGCCCTTGGAGCGTAGGCGCGGCGCCGAACTGTGCGACGATTCGGCAATGCTGACCGAGCGCATCGAGGGCAAGTGGATCGACGCTTTCGCCGAGGTCTTCACGCTCTGCGGGGTGGGCCCCGACGACGTCTGCGCAGTCCTGTCCGAGACGCAGAGCCGGTCCGTCAACGTCCAGATGTCAGAGCTGGCCCTGCAACGGCTGGGCGCCAGGCCCTTCCACGTGGTGGTCCCCACTCCCAGGACGCGGGCACCGGTACCTGTCCGCTCGACGGGCGCCTCCGACGCGCTGGGCGGGTACGACGCGGCCGTGCGGGCCCTGGCCGGCGCCGTGCTGGTGGTCGACTGCACCGTCGAGGGCCTCCTGCACGCTGCCGAGCTGGGGGCCGTGCTGAGCGAAGGGGCCAGGGTGCTCATGGTCTCCGACGAGCACCCAGAGATCCTCGAACGCCTGGTGCCCAGCACGGACCTGGAGGCGAAGGTCAAGGTGGGCATCAAGATGCTGCAGGCGGCCAGCGAGATGCGGGTGACATCGCGTGCTGGCAGCGACCTGACCGTCGACGTGTCGAGCGCCCCTGCCGCGGGAGGCTGGGGCTACACCACCCGGCCAGGCAGCATCGCCCACTGGCCCGGCGGTCTGTGCCTGTGCTTCCCGGGCGCCGGTACCGTCAACGGTCGGCTGGTCATGGACAGCGGCGACCTCAACCTGACCTTCAAGCGCTACCTCGAGACCCGTGTGTCCCTGGAGATAGTGGACGACCACATCACCGCCATCGAGGGCGACGGTCCCGACGCGGACCTGTTCCGGACCTACCTCGACGCCTGGGGCGACCGTGAGGCCCGCGCCACCTCCCACATCGGCTGGGGCATGAACCCGGCGGCTCGCTGGGAGGCGCTGACCATGTACGACCGCAGCCAGCTCAACGGCACCGAGCAGCGGGCCTTCGCCGGCAACCTGTTGTACTCCACCGGTGCCAACGAGGTGGCGGGGCGGCACACCCTGGGTCATTTCGACCTGCCGCTGCGCGGCTGCACGGTCACTCTCGACGGGGAACCCGTGGTCGTCGAAGGTATCCTCCAAGGGGCGCTGGCCTGATGGGTGCCGTTGCCACCCACGACGTCATCGGGACAGGCTCGCCACCGGTCCTCTTCCTGCACGGCATCGGCGGCCACCGCACCAACTTCGCCGGCCAGCTCGGAACCTTCGGTCCGAAGCACCGCTGCGTGGCCTGGTCCATGCCGGGCTACGACGACTCCCCCGCCCTGGCCGAGATGACCTTCCCGGCCCTGGCCGCAGCCGTGGTGCGCCTCCTCGACCGACTCGACGTCGAGCAGGCGGTGTTGGTGGGACACAGCATGGGCGGGATGGTGGCCCAGGAGGTGACGGCGCTGTACCCCGATCGCGTGTGCGGCCTGGTGCTGGTGGCCACCACGCCGGTCTTCGGGGACGGCACGGGCGCGGCATCCCGGCGCTTCCTCCAAGAGCGGTTGGCTCCCCTCGACGCCGGGGGGACCCCGGCCGACATGGCCGACGGCATCGTCACCCGGCTCACATCCCAGCCGCTGCCCGAGCCGACCCGCAGTGCTGCGGTGGCGGGCATGAGCGCCATATCCGCCGCCACCTACCGAGCGGCCGTCGAGTGCATCGTCACCTTCGATCGTCGCCCCGACCAGGGCCTGATCGCCGTGCCCACGCTGCTGGTGGCGGGCTCCGCCGACCCCCTCATCCCACTGGCGGCCATGGAGGGGATGGCCACGGATATCCCCGGGGCCCGCCTGGAGGTGATCGACGGTGCCGGCCACCTGGTCAACCTGGAAGCACCAGCCGCTTTCGACCGCATCCTCGGCGACTGGCTGGCGGAGCTGACGGCCGCCTGAGCGCAGGCGCCCTTGACCTGTTCGACCCCGCGGGAGCCCTCGCCAAGGGATCACATCGCTGTCATTCGCCGGCTATGATCCACGCTGCATCAGCGAAGGCGCGAGGCGATCATGTGAGTGCTCGAGCCATCTACTACTACGAGGATGACGACGGTGACTGTCCAGCGCGCGCCCCGCTAACGGAGGGCTGGAGCACTCGCGTCAGGGCCAAGGCATGGGCCCGGCTCGAGCATCTTCGCAACGAGGGCCCGACACGAGTTGGTGGTGGATGGCTTCAGGCGATGCGGGACGAGGGTGGACACGATCTGCGGCGCGTGTACGAGATCCGTGTCGACATCCGCGACGAGCGCTACCGCGTCTTCTTTCGCTTCGACCACGAAGGCGACGAGGAGCTGATCGTCCTGCTGTGTTGCGCTGACAAGGCGCCCCGATCAGCGATGCCCGGACGGGTATACGCCCAAGTCGCCGACCTTCGCGACGCATACGAGGGCACTAAACGTCGGGCCATCGCCACCGTCACGCCCTAGCTGGCGGGCGAGAGCACCTGGGCGGGTACGACGGCGATCTCGATGTCGTGACCGTAGCCCCGCATCTCGGCGACGATCTCCGCCAGGTCGTCGAGAGTGACGTGCGTGTCGGCCAAGAGGTCAGCCACGGTGGTGCCGCCGTCGAGGGCCGAGAGTCGGTCCATGACGATCAAGCGCTCGGCCTCGTGGTCCATCTCGTCTCGGAACTCGGGATCGTTGCGCATGGACACGAGATCACGCTCCGCTAGCGAGCCCATCGCACCTCCCTGCCGCCCATGACACAGCCGTAGGACGTAGTACTAGCACGCGAATTACACAGGTGTAGCCATTCGTCCACAGTCAACGCACAGGGTATCCACCATCCACTCCTGCCGCCCAGGCGGGCCCACTACCCTCACTTGCCGCACATCGGCTCGGTGAGCGAGCGCGATGATCAGCTGCCGGCCACCCGGCGGGTGTGGCCCTCCCAGTACGGCTCGCGCAGGCTCTTTCTCAGGATCTTCCCGACCGGGCTCTTCGGCAGCGGCTCAGTGGCGATGTCCACCCCCACGGGCTTCTTGTAGGAGCCCAGCCGGTCGGCCACCAGCTGTTGCAGCTCGGCTTCGGTGACCGGAGTCGTGCCGTCGACGGTGACCACGGCCATCGGTGACTCGCCCCAGCGTTCGGAGGGAACGCCGAACACGGCGGCCTCCAGCACCGCCGCGTGGTCGGTGAGGACGTTCTCCAGCTCGGCCGGCCAGATGTTGAATCCGCCGCTGATGATCATGTCGTCCTTGCGGTCCACCACGTACAGGTAGCCGTTGCGGTCCACCCGGCCGATGTCGCCGGTGAGGACCCAGCCCTCGTGCATCCGCTCGGCGGTGGCCTCCGGGTTCTCCCAGAAGCCGCTCATCTGGCCGTCACAGCGGATGGCGATCTCGCCCTCGGTGCCGATGTCGACGGGCTCATGGCTGGCGACGTCCAGGATGGCCAGATCGGCGAAGGGCAGGGCCAGACCGGCGGCCCGCAGCGGCTCGGAGCCCTCGATCTCGGCGAACCACTGCCGAGGGCCCATCATGGACACGGGCAGGGCCTCGGTCTGGCCGTAGCCCTGCCACAGACGGTCGCCGAAGATCTCGTGAGCGAGCAGGGCCGTGTCGTCGGCGATCGGAGACGCCCCCGTCTGCAGGCACTTCAGACCGCTCCAGTCGCGCGCCGCGGCGCTTGGGTGGCGGACCACGGCGTTGACCATGGTGGGAACCATGAACACGTAGGCGATGGGCTCGGACGCCATCACCTCGAGCACCTCGGCCGGCTCGAAGCGCTCCAGCAACACGTTGCACCCGCCGGCCAGCCAGATGGGCACGAACAGGTAGCCCGAGCCGTGCGAGATGGGACCGACGTGCAGGCACTTGTCGCCGGGCTCCACCGGAGGGAACACATAGAACCAGTCCCTGCCCGCGTCGAGCCATGCCTTGTGGGTGTAGCCGACTCCCTTGGACGTGCCGGTGGTGCCACCCGTGTGCCGGATGATGAACCAGTCGTCGGGTGACACCGGCACCATCGGGTCGTCGGTGGGTGCGCCGGCCAGCCAGTCCTCGTAGCCCTCGTCACGCACCACGATGTGTTCCAGGTCGTCCAGCTCGCTGGTGAAGCCGGCCACGTCGTCGGCCATCTCCCCCGCCACGATCAACGCCTTGCACCCGGTGTGCCCGAGCATGTGCAGGTGGGCG